>APMI01001082.1_pt1 | contig 19251 bp, 17 predicted proteins | sample 667938 | NCBI WGS metagenome assembly APMI01 (sample SAMN01084076, study PRJNA167559) | wastewater metagenome | biome: Wastewater | place: Denmark: Ejby Moelle, Odense | collected 2011-11-28 | reverse complement strand
GGAGCAGGAATTGTTGAAGATGTATTCAAGGCCATAATTGACCTGCCGCTCAGAGAACCTAGCAAGGTCGCGACCGCAATGCTCAAGCGTGTATGGCTTCAACAGAAGTTTCTGCTAATCCAGAAATGGTGAATATCTTAGAATCATTGGACTTTCGGCACTATGGGAAGCCTTGGAAGAGCACGATCCATGAGAACTTCCTCTGTTTATTTTTGAGATTTCGGTGCCCAGGCGGAATTCACGAAATGTTGTTGCATAAACGCGGATGGCATATTGTATACAGGGAGATAATTTCGTGGAGATAAGGTAGCCATGCCAACACCTTTGTTGCTCTGCATTACTGGGCGCCAAGCTTACGATCTTCGACGACACCTGTTTCTAACCCAGGCCGAGTTTTGGTCGAAAATCGGCATCACTCAGTCAGGCGGATCCAGATACGAGAGAGGCCGTGAAATGGCCCCCCAATTGCAGTATTTGCTGCACTTGGCATATGGCTCTGATGAAGAAGCGAGTGAGTTGCTGCGATGGCTGCGACAACCAGCCGAAAGTAGATAGTCTGTATTGAGGAATTGCCTAGAACGAAAGGTTAGGTATCTCTTCTCCCATTCGAAAATTGGATAGTGCGTCTTGGCGACCTAAACGGACATTGGGAACCGAAGCCGCATTCGTCCGAAATGAATCCAAGACCGGTCGTGTGTCAGCACGAGAAAAGCGCTCGATATCCGCTGTTTCGAGAATTCGGGACTCTGTAGATAATCCTTCCTGCAATCGTTCGAACAATCTAAAAAATACTAACCAATTGATTATTCGGAAATTATCCTTTTATCACCAAAATTTCAGAATAAAGGATAATCCTCATGGAATCATACGCTTGGCTAAATTCTGTGTGCATGGGGGGGGCGACTAAGAGTTGCCCAAACCTCTCATCCGAGTCTATGAGTCTGAGGATTGATCGTTGCTTCAGAAAAATGCCTCTTGGTTAGGTGGGCATAGCGTTTGCATTTATGAGTGTCTCTGGCGCTGACGGGATGCTCGAAGCACAAACAGTCCACCGCTGATGCTCAATACGGCAATTATGGCGAGGGCGAGATAGTCAGTCATATGGAGATCTTATAGAGATTTTCCCCTTAGGGGCTGGTAGAGCACTTAGGCGAAGAGGCGGACCTTCCTCATTGAGGCTGGAGACGCACGCGGCCAGCGTAGTGAAGGAAGAGGCCATTCAGACAGGTTGCCGCCTTAACGGCGACAATCTGCGCGACACCGACCATTAATCTAAAGCTGGGCCAACGGCGGCACTGGCCGAGATCCAGCCCCATGCCAGTAGCAACAGACAGTTGGTCGGCCTTAACGGTCATTGGTTGCGAGCAGATTTAGCGGCGGCTACAACCTCCATTGCCGCCATTCAAGTACGTCCAACAGAAAATTCTCGGCTGACGAATCTGAGCGGCTGCTTGTCGAATCTCGCTACACACCCAATGGCCAGCACGCTGGTTGAACCTGGACATTTTTTTGATGCGATAACGCTGCTGATTCAACCAGCCAAGTCCCGAATCGACAAGCCGCATGCTCATCGCTGAGCGAATCCCGCCAAACCACCTGAAGGGCCTTGCGTGGTGGCGGGTTTCCTTCCAGCGGGATGGCGACTAGCTTCCCTGATCTTGTCTCATCATCGACAGTTCCGGCAAGTGCCAACGACACGCCCATCCCCGCTTTCACCCATTGCTTGACGGCATCGGTTGAACCCAGGCGTGCGCCGATTGACAGCTCTTCCAATTCGATACCCAGATACTCCGCTAGGAGCCGTCCAGTACCTGTACCTGGTTCGCCGCCAAGCATCGGCATCTCCCTTAATTGTCTGCAACTCAAATAGGGCAATCTTGCCCAGGGGTGGTCCGGCGCAACGATGACAACCATTTCCTCTGTTCGCCAGATGCGGGAGACATAGCCTGGTCGCTCGTCCCACCATTCCATGAGGGCGACATCAATCTCGCCTTTGGCGAGTTGCTCGGCAACCACCGGATTTCGGCCAATTTGGATGTCTATGCTTGCCTCGCTTTGGTCGCCATAGGCCTTGAGATAAGGGTGAAGCAGATAGATGCCAATATTGCTGCTGGCGCCGATCACAAGGCGACGCTCGCGGAATGTGTTGAGCGCACTGGTGGCGAGCCTATGGAGATTTCGCGCATGACTTTCGAACTTCCGCCCCTCCACCGTCAGTCGACAGCCCTTGGGGTCCCGCTCAACAAGACGGGCGCCCAGAAGGTTCTCCAGCTTTTGTAATTGCTGTGAGATGGCCCCCTGGGAAATCCCCAGTTCTCGGGCCGCTGCACGAAAGCTTTCCAGTCGGGCGATAGCGAGAAAACTCGCAACCTGGTCGAGGTTGAGTGTGTTCAGGCTGCGACCTTTGTGACAGGGCGATTGAGTGCACCTTGCGGTTCTTGTCCAGCCAGCACCTGCAGGATGTTGGTCGTTGCCTCCATTTCAATCGCCAATCGAACCGAGTCCACGGCAGAGCCGATATGAGGTGTGAACAGCGTTCGCTCAGAATCCGCCAGCAGACGCGCGGATATATTCGTCGGTCGATCCGACCGGGCCCACTCTTCGAGTTCGAAGACATCCGCGGCATAACCGGCGAGCTTGCCGGCGGCAAGCGCATCAGCCACCGCCTCCTCATCGACGACGGAGCCACGACAGGCGTTGACGAGGAACGCCCCTGCTTTCATGGTTGTGATCGCATCGGCATCGATCAGGTGAAGCGTATCCTCGCTGATCGGAAGCATCGGAACGACATAGTCGCTTTCCGCCAGCAATTGATCCACTGCGACGCGGCGCAGGCCAAGGCGAGCCTCTATCTCGGGGGGCAAAGGTCGGGGGTCGGCATACAACAGCTTTAGTTCATAGCCTTGCAAACGGGCGACGATGGCCTGTCCCACAGCACCCATGCCGATGATGCCTAAGGTTCGGCCTGTCAGGCCGGCGCCGTAAAGCACAGGTCGCCATCCGTCGAAGGAACCGCTGCGGACCAGTTTATCGCCCTGAAGAATCTTCCTAGTAAGTCCGATCAACATGCCGATCGTCAGTTCCGCTGTCGGAATGGTCAGCAGATCGGGTACGTTGGTGATCCATATACCTCGCTGGGTACAGGCATTTACATCGTAGTTGTCATAGCCTTTCAAGGCGCAGCCGACGACTTGTAGGCGGGGACAGGCAGCCAGGAACTCATCGTCCACGCTGTCGGTCATGAAGGTCATGATGGCCTCCGCATCCTTGGCGCGACTCAGGATTTCCTCCCGGGAGAGGCGCTCGCGCGTCGTATTGGGTACTACATCGCAATGTTCGGCCAGCCGGTTGATGACTTCCGGATGCACCCAACTGGTAAGGACGACTTTAGGTTTCATGTTGCCTCTATTCATTTGAAGCGTTTTCTGAGCGTGCTGCTTAAGGTATCAACCAACGTAACCATAAGCAGGATGACGAGCAGGATGGCCGAGACCTCCTGATACTGCATGATGCGCAGGGAACCCATGAGCTCGAAGCCAATGCCGCCTGCACCCACCATGCCCATAACCGTTGAGGCACGGAAGTTGTATTCCCAGCGATAGATCGAGATGTCCGCCATTTGCGGCAGCACTTGCGGGACAACACCGTGAAGGAGAACCTGGATAGGCGTGGCGCCAGCGGCGCGCGCTGCCTCAATGGGAGCTTCGTCGGCATGCTCGATGGCTTCGGCAAAGAACTTGCCGATCATGCCCACAGAGTGCAAGCCCAAAGCCAGCACGCCAGGCAGCGCGCCAAAGCCGACCGCGGCAACGAAAATGATGCCCAGGATCATTTCGGGAATCGAGCGCAGCGCATTCAGGGTGGCTCGGGCTACCTGATAGATCACCGCATGCGGCGTGGTGTTGCGGGCCGCGAGGAAGGCCAGGGGAATAGATAGCACGACCGCCAGGGCGGTACCGGCCACGCTCATGGCCAGCGTATCGATCAGCGGTTTGAGCCAACTGCGGGCGTTCTGAAAGTCCGGCGGGAACATTTCACTGAGTAAAAGGAGGATGGCAGGGCCTCCGTCAGCTAGGCGCTCCCCGTCGAACAGTCCGACATAGTGGATGCATAGGCCGATGACAAGAAGAATCGTCACCAGTCGCAGCGCGCCGCTGTTCCAGGCGCGCTGCTGTTGATCAATGATCACATTGTGATCGAGGCTACGAGTATTCATGCTTACTGGAACTTGGCGAGATCAATCTTGAGGAGGGGCCCCAGGTTGCGGACGACGTCGTAATGCTTGTCGGTAATCACGTCAAAACCTTCCGCCTTAAAGGGCTTGAGAACAGCAGGATCCTTAAGATTGAGGAAGGCGGCGCGAATCTTCTCCTTCAATTCAGGATTCAAGTTGGAGCGCATCGTCCAGGGGTACTGGGGAAAGGGCTTGGAATATTCGAGAACCGACACCTTGGCCGGATCGATGATTTTGCGCTCGACCAAGGACTCGAAGATCGGGCGGCTCAAGCCACCGGCCTGGGCATGTCCGTTCTGGACCGCCATGGCTACGGCGTCATGCGAGCCGACGAAATGTTCCAGATAGTCCCGGCCGGCATCCAGCGATTTTTCAGCAAGGACGGATTTCGGAATAAGGTGGCTCGACGTCGATGCCTTGTCGCCGAATGCCATGTTCCTGCCTTTGATGTCCTCGATGCGCGTAATCCCGGCGCTTGTATTGGCGATGATCACCGACTGGTAGGTCGTGCTGCCCTTGGCCTTGAGGGCCACAAAGGGTTCGATCTCGCTTTTCTGGCGAGCCAGTACGTAGGAGAGCGGGCCGAAGTAGGCCAGATCGATGCGCCCGAAGCGCATGGCTTCGATCATTGACGAATAGTCGGTCGTGACGATCAGTTCGACCTTCTTGCCAAGGGTGGTTTCCAGGTAATCCTTCAGGGGCTGGTTGTTCTTGATGACGGTGCCCGCATTTTCGTCCGGCAGCAGGGCTACCTTGAGCGTTTGCGGATCCGGATTGGGCGCGGCATAAGCACCAATGGCGATGGAGAGTGCGCCAAGCAGGGCGAGCAGCTTTTTCATGGGTTAGTCCTCAATGATGGCTAGTTCAAGCGATGGATTGTTTAACGGGAGGGTCTTTTCGCTGGGTGGCTTAGGCACAGACGGCGTCTGGTCGTAAATCATGTCAAGCACACCGTTTGTCAGCGCATCGGGGGCTCCATCGAAGACGACGCGGCCTTGGGCCAGGCCGATCACCCGGTCGGCGTATTCCATGGCGAATTCGACCTGGTGCAGACTGACCACGGTAGTTATGCCGTCTTCGCGGCAAATCTGTTTAAGTTGGGAAAGAACCCGGCGCGAACTCGCGGGATCGAGGCTCGCAATCGGTTCGTCGGCCAGCATCAGGCGGGGTTGTTGTGCCAGGGCCCGGGCTATGCCTACTCGTTGCTGTTGCCCGCCGCTCAGTTGGTCTACCCGGTCCAGTGCCTTGTGCAGTAGACCGACCCGGCTCAGGCATTCCAGCGCTATCTGGCGCTCGGCGCGTGGCAGCGGAAAGAGGCTGCGCCAGGTTGAGTGATAGCCGATGCGCCCGAGCAACACGTTGGCCAGGGCCGTATGGCGCTCGATGAGTTGGTGTTGCTGGAAAACCATGCCGGTCTGGCGACGATGGGTCTGCAAGGCCGCGCTGTCCTCAATCGCCCCGATGCCATCCACATTGATCTGACCGGTGCTTGGCTTGTTGAGCAGATTGAGACAGCGCAGGAGGGTGGATTTGCCAGCACCGGAAGCACCCAGCAGTACAGTAAACTCACCGCGACCGAAACGTAGCGAGGTCGGCTGGAGGGCCACCAGATCGTCACGGTAACGGACGGATATGTCGTTCAGATGAATCATGGGCACCCCTTCCATACCGCCGTTGTTGATTCGAGTTTCGAATCAACAACGGCATGTAATAAAGCAAATAAAATCGGAAGGGCGACATTAATCGCCGACGGTTACTGTCGTGTTACTGCTTTGTGAAGAATCGGCTACGCGGACCAAGCGTCAGGTTCCATGTCTGACTCCTTCCTTTTTCAATCGGAGCCTGATTGTTATCCTGCGCTGTGTATGGCGGCTTTCGGTTTAGTGCTGTGAGCGTACTTTCGGCCACAACCGGACTGCCATCAACTCTCGACAATTGTCATTCAGGCGACAGCTCCGCTCCGAAACAGGACGGACTACCTACGCGAACTCATCGGCCATTGCAGCCGTTTAGCCTCTCCTTTGTGAACGGCAGTAGAAGTGCTCAAAGCTGACTGTGCCGTATCTACAAGATCAGGGACGATTTATCGCTCTCGTTTAAATCAATGTAAAATGCATGAAATTTACCGTCAAGTCTCTTTTCAAGGCACTAAAAGCATTTGAATGCTAGTGTCTGGGGGTCTCAAGGCGGAGACTCATCAAGCTAATGCGTCAAATGCGCGAAAAGATAAAAGCCATTCTAGAACGGCAGCCTGGTCTGAAAGCCAAGGCTATAGCCGATCAGCTTCGACTAGATAAAACCGAAGTGAACCAGGTCCTGTACGCCAACAAAAATCTCTTTGTCCGAGACGAAGCGTTCGCATGGTCACTAAGCGAGTTACGCGTAAACCTCGGCAGCCTGCGCTGGCTTAATGCCGATTTGTTCGAGGACGCTTTACTGGTATCGGGCTCGCCACTGGATTCAACAGCATGCTGTGTGACATTTGTGATTGGCGAGGGCTGCAAGCCGTTGCTTGAAGCCCTTGCACGACTGCTTGCCATATGTAATCAACTGGTAAGCAGCGGGAAGTCGGTCTCGCTGGATTTCTCTGCATCCAAGTCGACCCTGAGCTACTTGAACCGTATCGGCTTCATCGACCTTCTGCATGAGCACGTTCAGATCCTACCCAAAAGACCCAAGCGCTCGACAGCCGCTACCTACGAAGGTAACAACGATGGGGTGGTGGAGCTACGCAGGATTGACCATATAGATCCCGACAACGATATTCCAACTCTTTTAAGAAGAAGCTTTGTGTCGTGCGTAGGCGATAGTTATGACGTAGCAGCCCATACTGTACTGTCCGAACTATATGGCAACGTCACAGAGCACTCAGAAGCTCAAACGGCTGGCTTTGCAGGCCTGCAATACTATGCAAAGGGAATTCCTCCGCACATACAGACGGTCATTTCTGACAATGGACGAGGAATTGTTGGAACGTTAATGCCTGTTGTGGCGCAGCGCTACCCTAGCGTAGCGCGAAAAATTTCCGCCTCCAAGGAGCCACAGGTCGAGCTTCTTAAAGAGGTTTTCTCAACTGGCGGCATCAGTCAAGTCGATGAATCAGGTAGGGGGCTAGGACTGAAGCGATCCGGACAGTTTGCAACAAAATACAACGCGATCATTTCTGTCCGGCAGGAGACCTTTGCGCTAACAGCCAAGTACAAGGGCAGCAAGCTAGACTTCACTCACCGTACGAACTTGGCTCGCATAGCGGGGACACACATCTGCTTCGACTTCGTCCTTGACCAATCAGCGCCGCCCGCTTAAATTAACGAAATGAACCGGAAATCCAAAGTCATAGTCTTACGAGATCTTACGAGAACCCCTCACCCATTCGGCAACATTGAGGGCAAAGAGGTTTTCCGAAAACTCTTGGATCTTGTCGACCAAAACCCTGGCACAGTGGTGTTCGGCATCTCGCTCAACGGAATTGAAGCGACTGATGCCTCGTTCCCTCGTGAGAGTGTTATCTCTGTAGCAAAGCAACTCAGAGGGGAAAAGGGCTTCTATCTCGCTGATTTGGTCAATCGGGACCTGATCGACAACTGGAGCTATGCTGCGCGTGCCAAAGAGCAGCCCTTGGTGATCTGGGATAAAGAGGCTTTCGAGATCATCGGCCCCGAATTAAACGCCTCCACTCGAGAGCTCGTCGAATACGTGCTGTCGAAGAAGTCCGTGTTGGCGTCCCAAGCAGCCGGCGATCTTGGCTTATCCGTGCCCAATGCTAGTACCCGTCTGAAGAATCTTGTGCAGCAAGGCTTCATACTCCGAACAGAAGACATAGCAGACACCGGCGGTATCGAGTACCACTACACTGCCATCAGAGAATCTGCTTAAACCCATTGCTTTAACCAGAAACATCCTCTACACTGAACTCAGTCCGTCGGGCGCCTCACTCCAAGTGGCGTTAAACAGGATAATTTAATCAGACTAAAGGAGTTTCAAAATGAGCAGCAATCAGCAACTGCATGATGAAGCCGTCGCTCGAGGACACGACTCGCGAGAGTCGGGCGCCTACCGCATCAGCTTCGGCCTGGAAGGGCTAACTTTTCGCGATATCGACATGCTGGATCCGGTGCCCACAGGTCGGCAAATCCTTGCCGGCGCGGGTCTAGACCACCGCGAGGACTACATTCTGTACGCCTACCTGAATACTGGCGACTTTGAGGATGTTCGCCTCGACGAGGTCTTTGATCTGCGCAGCAAAGGCGCTGAGAGCTTCATCGCGTTCAAATCCGACCGGGATTTCAAGTTTTCGCTGAACGATCGTCAGTTGGCGTGGGGCCATTCCGAAATGCTTGGCAGTGTCCTGTACGGCCTTGCCAACACTTCACCAGAAGAAGCTGTGTTTCTTGAGGTCAGGGGCGGAAAGGACCAACTGATCGAGCCGGACGAACGCGTGAACCTCGATGCGCCGGGCATCGAGCGATTCATCACCGCACCAAAGCCGCACCCGGTCCAGTACGAGATCTTCGTCAACGGCAAGCCGCGCAAGTACCACGACGAGCAGATTAGCTACGAGGATGTCGTTCGCTTGGCGTTCCCCGAGGGGCCCTTCGACATCCTGTACACGGTGGCCTTCGCCAACCTCCACGGCCACGATGGCACGCTCGCCCCGGGGCAGTCCACTGTCGTCCACAATGGGATGGAATTCCGTGTCCGCAAGACCAATCGCTCCTGATTCAGGACTCGCCGCCCTTCTGGAGCAGGGCTATGAGGTCGAAGTGCGCCAGCAGCATTTGCTGGTGCACTCCGTCCCCTACGTCGCCGCAAATGGCACGGTCGAGCGCGCGTCGGTTGTCTGCAAGTACGTGGAGGATGCCGGCACCATCCTGCCTCCCACGGCTGCCGGTGACGACCACCAGGTTTGGTGGACAGGCTCATTTCCGTGCCGCAGCGACGGTACGCTGATGGTGGCGGAACTCGTTGCCAACGCGCAGCCGTCGCCGTTCACGGTGTTCGAAGGTTGCAACTCTCAACATCGCTTTTCGAACAAGCCGGAGGAGTACAACCAGACCGGTTATCCGGACCATTTTGAGAAGGTCACGCACTATGTGACCCTCATTCAGAGCCAGGCCAAGGTACTCGACGCGAACGTTGACGCGCGCACGCGCCGCGTCATCCCCCCCTCGGAACCGGACTCGGTTTTCCGATACGCAGACACGGCCAGCGTGCGCGCCGAAATCGTGGCCACATCGGCCAGGCTCAAGCTGCGTAAGGTCGCAATCGTGGGTCTCGGTGGTACCGGCAGTTACGTTTTCGACCAAGTAACGAAGACTCCAGTGTGGGAGATTCATCCGTTCGACGGGGATGACTTCAAGCAGCACAACGCCTTTCGCGCACCGGGTGCTGCGACAACGGAAGAGTTGCGTCGGCACATGAAGAAGGTTGACTACTTCATCGAGCGCTACAGTCCAATGCGAACAGGCTTAGTGCCCCATCCGTACTTCCTGGATGAGGCAAACGTGTCCGAGCTTGCGGGCTTCGACTTCGTCTTCGTGTGCGTCGACAAGGGGCTGGCGCGCAAGACCATCTGCGGCTACCTGACCGCGCAAGGCATCCCTTTTGTTGACGTTGGCATGGACGTTGCGATGGACGCCGAGACGCAGCAGCTTGACGGAACCTGCCGAGTCACGACCATTACGCCATTCAAGAACGACCACATCGCCGGCTCCATCCCGATGGACAACGACGAGTCGGACGCGCTCTACCGCCAGAACATCCAAGTGGCGGATCTGAACGCGCTGAACGCCCAGCTTGCGGTAATCAAATGGAAGCAGCTGTTCGGCTTCTACGAGGATCGTGCGAGGTCGCACCAGGCCACATATACGGTTGCGACACAGTCGCTGACTCGTGGCGAACTCGCAGCTCGCAGCCTTGGCCCCGAGCCTACCGTTCGTGGTGATACCGCGGTATCAGCGATCGAATGCGCGGGAGCGACTGGATGAGACAGACGCACCTAAAGCCACAGTTCGTTGAGTTCATCCCTGACCAGTTAGACGACGGCGTGCTGTACATCAGCGAGCGGTTTCGGACCTGCTCCCACAAGTGTTGTTGTGGATGTGGAGACGAGGTTGTCCTGCCCCTATCCCCGGCAGAGTGGCAGTTGAGTCGCGACGGCGACTTTGTCTCACTTTGGCCATCGGTGGGCAACTGGGACTACCCGTGTAGATCTCACTACGTGATTCGCCGAAATCAGGTGCGCTGGGCCGCTTCGATGACAGAGCATCAGATTAGGCGAGTCAAGCAACGAGACGAGGTCGCCCTGCGGTTGCAGATCAATGCCAACAACACTACGCGCGCCACCGGCGCCGTCGGAACATCGGCGCCATCCATCTCTGCCGACGCATCAGGAGCGCCATCAGGCATATCGTTATCGAACACACCTAGCCTGAGCATCTGGAAGTGGATACGAAGCCTTTGGGGCTCTGGAAGCGGCTGATGGATTCGCGGCGGGCCCAGCATCATTCGTCGTCGGTACCGCGGGCGTGAGGTCCGCTGGCCGATTCCGTCACACAGCGCCGGGGCGCTGAGGGCAGAGTCGGTTCCAGCTAATTCCGTCGTCGAGAATCGGTTGTTTAAGGAGCCACCGGGTGAGCATCACCGTCGAGTGACTGGTTGAATCCGCCCTGAGAAGCTGCCAGTCAGCCCACGAGAGCGCAGTAGCCGGTTTTGGCCGGGTGCTGTCCTTTACTCATGACAAATGCAGTCATTGAAGGCGATTAGCGGCTGACTACTTCTTGGACACGCTGTATAAGCCGTATCCCAACTATCCGAGTCAGAAAAACGCCATCCTCATTGACTGAGATCGGCTTTCAACCTGCCAGAAAATCCACCCCGTAGATAATTGCTAACAAATGGAAGAATTAAAACCTTTTGATGAGCTGCTTCAGCCTGACGAGCGTTGGCAACACTTCGTGTTTCAAAATTCTAGTACAGGGAACATAGAGCAGTCCTCGCTCAGAGCCCGCTATGACGTAATCGCATCCATCGAACTTCATTCTTTGGTTCCAGAAGACATTCAGAGCGAGTATGTCACTGCAAAAATGCTTTGCGTGTATGCATGGCTTTATTACCCATTCCATCAGTCCGCAGAACAGAAGGCCTTCTCTACGCTAGAGATGGCACTAGCGCAAAAATATCCAGCAGCGAAGAAAGATGGGCTCAAAAAATTACTCATTCGAGCCATTAGCCAGGGAGTTATTTCAGATCAAGGTTTCAGTCACATTCAGCTGAATACTGATGACCCAATGAAGTACACACGGATGCTCCCAGAGATCATTCCATCATTGCGGAACGCCATTGCTCACGGGGAACCCATCCTGCACCCAAATTCAGTATTTACTGTTCGAAACTGTGCAGAGATAATTAATCAGCTCTACGCTCAATCAACATGATTGCTCTACTTTGTCTTGGGAGCAGCACCTCTCTAGGCGGAACGGCAGGTAAGCGATTGGAGCCCGATTGAGCTCCGCTGGCCAACGACCGATATGGCCGAGCAGCAGAACTATGCTTAAGTTTCAGCCTTTTTTTGATACTCCGCCAATACGGTTTGTGTCGCGTGGCGAATCACAGGGTCTGCAAACGTAAGTCCATTTTTCTCCAGTTCAGCCCACATTTTCCTCCGGCTGATTGGTTTAAGTTCGGTAAGCATCTCTTGAACGATCTCCTTCGCTTTCGCAATCCTTGCCTCGCGTTTTGCGGTAACCCGGCTCGCAGAGGCACGTTTGTGCTTGTCCGATATTGCTCGGGTGAGTTCAGGAAAGTTATAGTTTAGAAATCTTCTATTGACTCCCAATAGTTCTGCAACTGATCTTTGAGTAGGTGCCGCATCACTATCAAGGCAGGCAATGAGGAAATTTTTGATCCCCGCCATTTCAGCCTCGCTACGTTTGACTTTCTTGCATCTATGAACCAGCGGGTAGTCCTCGATCTGATCCGCAATATCTTTAGGGATGTCTCTACTCAGAAACTCCAGTGGCGAGGACTTTAGCCGAAAGCATAGCTCTAGAAACAGGTCGATCCTCGGCTTACTCTGCATGTCTGCCCAGCAGCAGATAACGTTTTTATTGAATCCTAGGCGCATCTCGAAGCGCTTCATATTGCCGTTGTTTACGGCGTTACAGTAGCTTTCCAGACGATTGGCGAAATGCTGCTGGGTTGCTTTCGAAGAAATGGTTGGGCCGGCAGCGATCATTTCTTCAAGTGCCATAGTTTTGAATTTATCGTGAAGGGAAATATGCGGTACTTTATCCATCGTATCCTTGGAGGATGAAGTGCCTAGCCATCCACCGCAATGTGTGCAGTAGCCTAATGAAGCGTGTTGAGCGATAAAAAGTTGCTGTTTTTCGCAACGTGGACACCTTTGTTCAAGGGGGGCATGATGAGTTGTGCAAATGGTTGCGGAGCGAAGGAACCATATGAGCGGGTAGTAAATCCCTTCCTTTGACTTTTCAAAGGTGTCCAGACATTGGGGGCAAAAAGCGACATGGTCTCGCAGCAAGGCTGAACCTTTCGGGTCAAGGATGTCTTTCCAAGCAGTGAAGGTGAGGTTAAGCAGGTTTTTTTGAAGCGTTAGCCGTTCAAGAGCATGGCTGAATATAGCCGCGTAACTGGTGTATGAATTGATTGTCTTGGAATTGGTGTTGTTGAAGCTGGTGGCAGATGTGTCAAGGCGAATGCCTGTTATCGGAATAAGTACATCCCTTACCAGGTGAGCTGGTTTGACCACATGTTTGCCGGCAAGGCGGGTCAAATAGGAGATCAATGCTTCGCATTTTGTTGTTCCAACACCGATAGGATTTAGCGATACCAATTTTGAGCGTGCAGGTATCACTATCGATGGCACCGCAAAGTCGTCCAGAAGTTCAAGCTGCATAGGGAATTCCTCCAACTCGGTCTCTACTTGGGCCTCGTTTGCCTGGCCGATTTGATCCCTTGCGTGATTTCTGGCTCTTGGTTGAATTGCTGTCCCCGGTGGGGAAGTTGTCAGTTATTACAGTCAATGAAGGCGTGACGGATAGTCCAAGTTCTAACGTCAGTACGTCATCCTTGATGTCTTCAAGTTGCTTTTCACCCAGTTTGGCTTCTTCCAGCATGAGCTTTAACAGCTTGTTGGGAATCCGTGAGCCTTGAAGAATTTCTCGAGTAAGCACTTGCTCATCACTCATGAGCGCCCTCCACTGAGCGCGGTTGAACCACTTCTTCAGCAGGCCAATGTTCCCAAGGGAAAACTGATAGAAATAGTCGAGGTGATTGATGAGGCCATCTTCTTTGTCGATCGGCATTGCCTCGAGAAGGGTGTGAACGCTGTTTCGGAAGGAAATGCAATGAGGATTGGATGGGTCGAGCAGTTCCGAAACGAGGTATCTCGAAAAATGAGTTACCTCTGTTCGGCGAGTTAGTTGCCCGTTTAGCTGAAGGATTCCTAGCAGCGAGTAGTCTCCCGCCAAAATGATCGGGATTTTTAGCTCTTGTGCGACACTTTTGATCAGTTCGAACTGTACCCGGGGGGGGAGTGAGCTCTTGGTAATGAGCAAATGACCTGCTTCGTCCAGCAAAAGGAATTTTGTTTTTCTCGACGCAAAGGCATTGCGCACTGCTCTGCGGAGTTCCTCGCGGACAAGTGATCGTATGTTGAGAATAGTTTCTTCATCTAACATGGCCTCCGGGCGAAGAATTACTTTCTTCCGGATCAGGACATCGTTAAATTTCTCCAATAACCGGGAGAAGAAGTCTTTCCAGTTGAAGTTTCCATCTTGCGGGGCTGTTACCTGAGAGTAGATGACCGGGATGAACCCTGGGTCTTCCTCCATTTCCTTTGCGTAATGTGTGAGGATTTCAGCTTCGATTCGTTTCAGCAACGTTGATTTTCCGCAGCCGGATGGGCCTACCAGAATGTGTAACTCTTCAACGTTCTCGGGCTCTTGCTCAACGATCCACATCAGGCTGGTGTAGGCATCTGAGAGTTTCAGATGGGATATCCGTTTCTTTGCATATATGCGGATAGCTGCGATCGCCGCAGCCTTTTTTTCGTTATCCATGTTTAGAAATCCTCCAGCAGTTCCGCCGGTATATCCGGTGTGATGGAAATTGAAGTCACAGGGCGTTCAGGAAATTCCAATGTTTCTTGTTTCGTGCTTCCCTTCAGGTTGGTGGCTGCACGAACAGTTGCGCTTTCGTGATCCTGTAGCCGTTGCATATGAAGTACTTCCTCGGCTTCTGCGCTTTGCAGGAATGACGCGAGTGTCTTGGCATTGATTGGGATGGTTGTTCCGGTGAACTTCGCCTTCAGGCGAAGGTGATTCGTTGCGATCCGGATTTGCTTCTCGGTGTATTGCTGGAAAATCGCGTAATACTCTGAGAAGCATTTCTGCCAGCAACCTTGGATAAAGGCATAGGCAATAGCGTAGTTGTCGGGGTCGTATCTGACATCAACGCGCGAACGTAATACCCCCGGGGCATCCATGGCAGTACAGTGATACCAGAGGTAGTTGATCTTTACCCCTTGTGGCCCAACCTTTGCATCGCCTTTGTTGGTGCTTGGGCATGTCTCAATGATGAACTCTTCGTTGTAGACATAGAGTGCATGCTGGCGAGAGCCAAAGGTTTTCATCCCATTGATGAAGGCCGAGGCTGGGCTTTCCCCTAGTGTTGTGTGAACGTTGCCGTGGTAAATGTCATTGAAGTAGCTGTTCAGTCGGAGTGCCAGTCGTTCATAAGTCCAAATTGCTTTCAACGTGGGATCCACATCGGCGCCAACGGAGCGCGGGTTCATGTCGTTCGTCGCGCCAGCGAGATTAGAGATGAACTGCTCAAACGTGGTGCCGAATAGCCTCTCTATGACGGCCCCGAACTTGGCTTTTGACTTGGGGCGCGATTTTTTGTGGCTCTTTAGCAGCCCAAGTAGCTTTTCAAAATATGTTGAATTGAATTCGGATGCATTGTCGACGACAGTAACGTGTGGGATTCGACCATGCCGTCTCACGCACTCGCGTATCACCATCATGCAGCTACGATACGAGGGAGGATCGAAACTGAGATAAAAGGCTAGTACATACCTACTGTAGGCATCTATCAGTAGAGTGAGCCACACCGTTTCAAGGAGATATTTCCCGGATTTGTCCTTAACCTTGATCGGAAGCGGACTGTGATCAATGTGCCCGATATGAAATGGCCGATTGCCGTGTCGAGGGGTGGTGTATTCAAGTACGAGATAAGGTGGCTCATCGGTATATGCTGCTTTTTCACCAACGCGCTTCTTTGTCTGCGCATGAGACTCGTGCTGTTTGATGATTTTTTGAAACGTCTTGAGGCTTACAGGAGTAACCCCCTCGGCCTCACAATCATTGGCATACATCCCATGGCACAGAACGGCTGATCGCTGTGCGTCATTCTCCCAGTAGTCCTCGTATGCTTTGATCGCCAAGTCATATGCTCGCGGGTCACATTTTTGTGAGTGATTTCCCTGCGTGCCGTTCAGATTGTGGATCAGTCCGATATACCCGTTGCCGAACTTCTGTTCTGCGGCCCTGTAATTTGCAAGCCAGTATGCTTTGGCCCGATTAGAACGACTGATAAAAGGGTTTTTCTTGTCTGGTGTACCAAATAAAATTTGGAAGCAGTAGTTGGCGATTTTTAGACGGGACGTAGGGGTGGTTCTAAGGATTTCAGCCACCAAGGTAGCGCGTTCGTCTTCGTCATCATTTCCTGGTACCAATTTTCCAGTACGGGCGAGTTCCGTTAGTTGGTCTTCATTGAGTTCAACGATGATGGGGGAGCTCTCATCAGTCATGGGCATGGCGCTGATGCCATGATCGCCAATATTTACCACTCGCCAGGGCCGGCCATCCCAGCTAAACGTTCGGCCCGGTATGGCCTTAAATCCGGTAATTCCAGGGGTTCTTAAACCCACGCTGGTTCTGGCAACTACTTGATACGCTTGGGCGTTGATCGCATTTGCGAAGAGAAGGGCCTTATCGGGGTCAGAAATTCGGTTTTTCAGGAAATCAAAGTAGATTTTCTTTGTGACGATGAGTCCGTAAAGGCTGTCGGAATCCACTGCATCTTCGCCTTCAAGGAGTTCGCTCACTGTTAGCCAATTGCTTTTTGCGAGACGCTTTTCAAGCTTGCTTTGCGCATCCGGTGCGATACGCAAATTTTTTGGATCGACAATTAGGTAGTCGGCGAAAAACTCGTAGTTCTCAAGTGCGATCCAGTTGTTCTCACTGCTGGAGCGAACAATGAATCGGCAGCCCAGCTTTTCAGCGGCGGCTTCCCCGGGGGGGCTGCGCCATCTACCTTGTCCATCCAGTTGGTAACGATTGGGTTGTGCCTCAGCAAGCTTGAGGAGTTCTTCCTCTGTTTTGCACTCAACGAAGGCAAAGTAATCCCTACAAACCTGAAAAATGTCAGGGGTTATGTCTGGGTGAACAAGTTTCCCATTTGCGTTGATGTAACTGATTCGAAGCTTGCAAGGTTGCGGGTAAAACTCAAGAACTTGGTCATTGTTGTCATAGTCCTCAAAGGTCGCGTACTCGGTGTTGAACGCTTCCGCTTCAAGTACAAAGCCCATCTTTCGCGAGCAAAATCGGCAGGGAGTGTTCTTGATGCCGGTGTTAACCGACCGGGTAGGTGCGTTCGCACGTATCCATCGAATGCGCGCGCGCGCTTCCGGTTTAATCCCGAGTCGATCGAAATGTTCCTCAAGCAAATTGTCATCCAACATCTCTGGTATTTCCCTCTCAAGCGCCAAGTTCAACGAACATTTGGCGCAGTGAACAAATTTGAACAAAGAGGGAATTGACGGGCCGCGTGGCGACTCGTAGACTTGATCCGTGTAAAGAGAAGTCTTGGTACCCCCAAGTCAAGAAGCGCCATGGCCTGCCAGCCTTGGCGCTTTTTTTCTATTCCTTCATTGTTGTTTCCTTAGGTCGGTTGAAATTGGCTGTTTCAAGATTGCTGGCTAAGTCTTTTTCAGCCCGAGTGCCACCGCGATTAAGTGGGATTGCCCGCGCAAACACTTCCGTTTTCCTTGGGTCACTTGATAAACGAGGCCTGGGCTGAAGCCATGGTCGTGCGCCCAGCGGACGATGGTGATTCCGTTGTCGCGAAACCACTCGCGTACTTGATTTGCGTTCAGCACCATGTTTTTGGACCCCGTGATGCCGGTCGCAAATGCCTTGCTCCTGTCCCTGATCCTAGGCCAAGGCAGCTATCCGAATCCCGTATTTCGTTTGCGCAACAGGCCACGCCAAAAACCTCATGCAACTCGAACAACCTATGTTTTAGCGGTTGCACAGGTATCATTCAACGCCATTGCAATACGTTATTTCATGACACCTGATGGTCAAAACTCGAACGACTCTTGATAAATCAATAAAAAAGAGGCGGCCTGGTGGGGGTAACAAGCCCAAGGACCAGCTGGACCGATTTATTCCGAAGCTCTGGTACTGGATCGTGAAATCCCGATGCGACTGGAGCGATTCGGACCTAAATATTGCGTTTATCCCAGACAAGGACGGCAATCCTCGTGATCGCACGAATCGAACGCGAACATTCGAAGGAATCAGAAAACGCGGTGTAGCTCCGTCCTCGGCAAAGAAGAAGCATCACTCGCGTGACTTTGATCTTGTGGAGAGCGTCGATGCACACCCATTTTTCCGAGGTACTGCCCGGGTAATGAGTAGCCCTTTCTGGCGATTGCTCAAGGAAGCGCCTGGAGATACAAGCGCATCTATTAGGCTCGTTGATGAGTGCCTTGCCCATTTCGCACTCGAGCGTGTTTCGGCATGGGAGGCGCTGATATTGCTTGTCGGGTGCGAAAGAACTGACCCTGTCGAAAAGCGCCATGGACTCAAAGAGGGCGATGTAAGTGCGTTTGAAGTTCTTATGCAAAGGGCCACTTCAACGTTGCTGATCGACCTTGATCTTCTGTGCTTATTTGGCGCTATGTATCGCGAGGCCTGCCTCAGCTTTCTTCCTGCTGAAGCCGAGTTACTCGGTCACTATTTTGAAATCACTCTGCAGCAATTTTGCGATCAGAAATTTCCTCCGGAAATACTGGATTGGCTCGCCGATATAGCTCGAAATCGGGTGCTCTATGGGAAGCGTGATTACTTCCCGCCAACAGGTGGCGTCGATGTGGTTTCCGAAATATGGAAAGGAAAGTCGTTAGTCATCCGGCCTTGTGCACGTGGTACAACAGTTGAGACGCCGTAAAGTCATTCCAGACAACGCATACGCCTAACTTGAAGGGAGTGGTTCGGAAAGGCCCGTCTCACATTGCGACAAACTGCAACGAAATACCGTTGGTTTTGACAAACTGCAATTTATTGATAAAGTGGTCCGCAAATAGCCAAGACAAAAGCGCAGGATTACACTGAAAACTGCAAGGAATTGATTCCGAATCGATGCAAAACAATGCTTCCTGTCTCAGAAATCAAGATGCGGGGAGTCCGGTGTGGCGAACTCGTCCCAACTCTTGCTGCGCAGCCCTTTTGCCGATCTCATTAAGGATGGACTCGCCCAGGATGCTGCGGGCTGAGTTTCCGGTGCACAGGAAAAGTACGTTGTAGATCTTGTCGGACATATCAAACTCCCTGAGTAGTTTGGCCTTGATTGGCCAGTTCGAGCAGGCGTTCAACGCCAATGGGTTCTTCTTTGAGCATCGGTACGACGGCGTAGCGAATCGCATGACGGCTGGCAACGGCCTCGATCTCGATCAGTTCGTTGCAGGCGCGCCGACGTAGCAGCGGTGAATGAGGGCGTGCGGCTGCCACACTGTTATTGATGACCCATGCCCAAGGCGCGATGCCTGCCCGGCGCAGATCTGCCTGGAGATTGGCGGCTTCGAGGACCGGCGTGGTTTCTGCCAGGGTCGTGATCAGTACCTTGGTCTGCTTCGGGTCCTGCAGTTGCATCATCGGCGTCGTGAAGTGCATACCCTTGTTCCCCATCTGCCGGGCAATCTCCCGGTG
>APMI01005545.1_pt1 | contig 19263 bp, 18 predicted proteins | sample 667938 | NCBI WGS metagenome assembly APMI01 (sample SAMN01084076, study PRJNA167559) | wastewater metagenome | biome: Wastewater | place: Denmark: Ejby Moelle, Odense | collected 2011-11-28 | reverse complement strand
GCCTTCTTGACCATCGGCGTGGTCGTGAAGACTTCCGGCGGTTCGCCGTTCGGGCCGGGGCGCAGGTCGCGCACACCCATGGCGCAGGAGGCTGCCGGCTTCGGCGGGCCACCCTTCACCTCGACGAGGCACATGCGGCAGTTGCCGGCAACCGACAGCCGCTCGTGGAAACAGAAGCGCGGAACCTCGGCGCCCGCCTCCTCGCACGCCTGAAGCAGCGTGAAGTGATCCGGGACTTCGATTTCTTTTCCGTCGACTATCAGCTTTGCCATATCTCAATCCCGCTTTTGGCGCGGGCGATCCCGCGCCCTGCCAGCGCCATTCTCCAGCTTCCGTTCCGGGCCTTCGCCCTTCCCTTCGGCCTTTGTTCCATCTGCCGGTTCCGGTGGGGTCTAGCCCCTGCCCTTCGCCAGCGTCCTTGCCTGCTCCACCCAGCCGTCGCGGGCAATCCGCCCGTCGAGGCCGAGTTCGGCTTCGATCCTTGCCGCGTCCGCGTCCGTCAGGGCCGCGATGTCGGCGTAGCGCCGCAAGCCCATGCCGTTCAGCACCTGCTCCAGCTTCGGCCCGATGCCCGAAATCGCCTTCAGGTCATCGGCCTTGGCGGCTTTGGCCGCCGGCGCCTTACGCACCGGCCTGGCTTCCGCCGTCTTCGGCGTCGCGCTCTTTTCGCGCGCCACCTTCATCTCCGGTTCCGCCTTCGGAACCACCCGCAGCTCCGGCTTCGCCTTCACCGGCGCTGCCGTCCTGCCCTCGGCTTCGGCCTTGGCGGCAAGTTCCGCCGCCTCGTCCAGCATCGCCTTCGTCCGCTCCGCCGCGCTCTGCATCACGCCCAGCATCGCCCCGGCCATCTGGCCCGCAATGCCGAAACCGATCGCGGTCGTGGCGGCCATCGCCGCCATCGGATGCGCCATCAGCGGGTGCAGCGGCACATCCGGCATTTCCTTCAGCCACGGCGACAGACCGAACGGGTCGTCGCCGGCAGCTTCAGCCGGCGGGACGTTGGTCGCATTCGCATCCTGTCCAACCGGCTTCGTCATCGCCTTACTCCGCGGCTTCCAGCACCGCGCCATGCGCCATGGCATTGGCGGTGTACTGGTCGATACGCGCCTCGATCTCGGGGCGGAAGTTGCGGATGAGGCCCTGGATCGGCCAGGCCGCCGCATCGCCGAGCGCGCAGATCGTGTGGCCCTCGATCTGCTTGGTCACGTCGAAGAGCATGTCGATCTCGCGCTTCTGCGCGTTGCCGCGCACCATGCGCTCCATGACGCGCATCATCCAGCCCGTGCCTTCGCGGCAGGGCGTGCACTGGCCGCAGCTCTCGTGCTTGAAGAAGGCCGAGATGCGCCAGATCGCCTTGATGATGTCCGTCGAGCGATCCATGACGATCATGCCGCCGGTGCCGAAGGAGGACTTCACGTCGCGCAGGCCGTCGAAGTCGAGCGTGACATTCATCATGTCCTCGCCCTTGACGACCGGGCACGATGCGCCGCCGGGGATGACAGCAAGCAGGTTGTCCCAGCCACCGCGAATACCGCCGCCGTGCTTCTCGACCATCTCCTTGAAGGAGATGCCCATGCTTTCCTCGACCGTGCACGGCTTGTTGACGTGACCGGACATCATGAACAGCTTGGTGCCGACATTGTTCGGGCGGCCGAAGCTGGAGAACCAGCTTGCGCCGCGACGCAGGATCGTCGGGGTAACGGCGATGGATTCGACGTTGTTGACCGTCGTCGGGCAGCCGTAGAGGCCCATATTCGCCGGGAACGGCGGCTTCAGGCGCGGCTGGCCCTTCTTGCCTTCGAGGCTTTCGAGCAGCGCGGTCTCTTCACCGCAGATATAAGCGCCCGCGCCGTGGTGGACGTAGACGTCGATATCGTAGCCGAGCTTGTTGTTCTTGCCGAGAAGGCCGGCCTCGTAGCATTCGTCGATGGCGGCCTGCAGGGCCTCACGCTCGCGGATGAACTCGCCGCGCACATAGATATAGGCCGCATGGGCGCCCATGGCGAAGGAGGCGATCACGCAGCCTTCGATCAGCGTGTGCGGATCATGGCGCAGGATATCGCGGTCCTTGCAGGTGCCGGGTTCGGATTCGTCGGCATTGACGACGAGGTAATGCGGACGGCCGTCGCTCTCCTTCGGCATGAAGGACCACTTGAGGCCGGTCGGGAAGCCGGCGCCGCCACGGCCGCGCAGGCCGGAGGCCTTGACCTCGTTGATGATCCAGTCGCGGCCCTTTTCGAGAAGCTGCTTGGTGCCGTCCCAATGGCCGCGGGCCATGGCGCCCTTCAGCGACTTGTCCTTGGTGCCGTAGATATTGGTGAAGATGCGATCCTGATCTTTAAGCATGATTCACCCCTTTACCGCGGCTTCTTGCCGAAGACGCGGATGTATTCCGCTTCACCGCCCTTGGCGAGCGCCTTGGCCTGCTTGACCCAGTCGTCGCGCTCGATGCGGCCCTTGAAATTCAGATAGCCGTCGACCCACTCGCGCTCCGCCTTCTTCCATCCCGCGACTTGCGCGAAGGTGAAGATGCCGAGTTCGTGCAGCGTGCCCTCGATCTTCGGGCCGACACCGGAGATGAGCTTGAGGTCATCGAGCGTTGCCGGGCGTTCGATGCCGGCCGGGCGATTCTTGTCTTCCAGCGAAGGCTTGCCGACAGCGGCCGCGATCGGCTGCTTGGCGGCAGCGTCGCCACCTTCGGCGCGCGTCTCGCCCTTCGCCTTGGTGTTGGCGGCAGCTTCCGCCTTGGCGGTTGCCGGCGTCTTCAGCTTCGGATCGGTTTCCTCGGCATCCGTCTTGGCGCGGGCGGCATTCGACGGGGGAACGCTGACGCTGTCCTCGTCGGCCTTCTTGGCCCGTGCGGTGGTCTTCTTCGCAGCCGGTTCCGGCTCGTTCAGGCTGGTGAGGCCGCCGGCCGGAGCCGAATAGATACGGTCGACCTGCGTGCCGGGCGTAACGTCCGAACCCTTGCCGGCATCGAAGCGGTCGATGATGTGTTCGAGCTGCGTCGGCGTCAGGTCCTCGTAGCTGTCCTTGAAGATCATGATCATCGGCGCGTTGACGCAGGCGCCCTGACACTCGACCTCTTCCCAGGAAAGCGTACCGCTCTCGTTGAGATGGAAGGGCTCGGGATGGATGCGCTTCTTGCAGACGTTGATCAGGTCTTCCGCGCCGCGCAGCATGCAGGGCGTCGTGCCGCAGACCTGCACATGGGCGCGCGTGCCGACCGGCAGAAGCTGGAACTGCGTGTAGAAGGTCGCGACTTCCAGCACGCGGATATAGGCCATGTCGAGCATGTCGGCGACATATTCGATGGCCGCCTTGGTGACCCAGCCGTCCTGTTCCTGCGCCCGCATCAAGAGCGGAATGACCGCCGACTGCTGGCGACCCTTCGGATACTTGTTGATCGTGGCCTTTGCCCAGGTCGCATTCTCCTTGGAGAAGGCGAAGCTGGCGGGCTGGACATTGTCATCGGCTAGTCGACGAACGGACATTCTGTAACGCCTTGTCTCAGTTAATCTGCCGGCGCCGCGCTCCCGCCCTGTCGGCGGAGGCGCGGGCATGGGCCGGCGTGTCGTTCTGAAGGAATACGGGAGCGCAGCCCGCGGACGCGCGACCCCATGCGCCGGCCTTGGCGAAGGCGGCGGTCGAGATCGCGACGGTCACGGCAAGGGCTGCGTTCGGCATCAGCGGTCTACCTCGCCGAACACGATATCGAGGGAACCCAGGATCGCCGAGACGTCGGCGAGCTGGTGGCCGCGACAGATGAAGTCCATGGCCTGCAGGTGGGCATAGCCCGGGGCGCGGATCTTGCAGCGATACGGCTTGTTGGTGCCGTCGGCAACGACGTAGACGCCGAATTCGCCCTTCGGCGCTTCCACGGCCGCATACACTTCACCGGCCGGCACATGGTAGCCTTCGGTGTAGAGCTTGAAGTGGTGGATCAGCGCTTCCATCGAACGCTTCATCTGGCCGCGCTTCGGCGGAACCATCTTGCCGTCGATGGAGGAGACCGGGCCGACCTTGGCGTCGCCGAGCAGGCGGTCGACGCACTGGCGCATGATCTTGGCCGATTCGCGCATCTCGATCATGCGGATGACGTAACGGTCGTAGCAATCGCCGTTCTTGCCGATCGGAATGTCGAAGTCGAGGTCGGAATAGCACTCGTAGGGCTGCGAGCGACGCAGGTCCCAGGCCGCGCCCGAACCGCGCACCATCACACCCGAGAAGCCCCAGGCCCAGCAGTCTTCCAGCTTCACGACGCCGATATCGACGTTACGCTGCTTGAAGATACGGTTGCCGGTGAGCAGCTCGTCGATATCGTCGACGGTCTTCAGGAACGGGTCGATCCACTTGCCGATGTCTTCCACCAGCTCGTGCGGCAGGTCCTGGTGGACGCCGCCCGGACGGATATAGGCCGAGTGCATGCGCGCGCCGCAGGCGCGCTCATAGAACACCATCAGCTTTTCGCGCTCCTCGAAGCCCCAGAGCGGCGGCGTCAGCGCGCCGACGTCCATGGCCTGCGTGGTGACGTTGAGGAGGTGCGAGAGGATACGGCCGATTTCCGAATAGAGCACGCGGATGAGCTGGCCGCGGATCGGCACTTCCGTGCCCGTCAGCTTCTCGACGGCGAGCGCGAAGGCATGCTCCTGGTTCATCGGCGCCACATAGTCGAGGCGGTCGAAATAGGGCACGGCCTGAAGATAGGTCTTCGTCTCGATCAGCTTCTCGGTGCCGCGATGCAGAAGACCGATATGCGGGTCGACGCGCTCGACGATTTCACCGTCGAGTTCGAGGACGAGGCGCAGAACCCCGTGCGCCGCAGGGTGCTGCGGGCCGAAGTTGATATTGAAATTACGAACGTTGTGCTCGTTCATGCCGCTTGCTCCAGAAGCCGCCGCCCGTTCGGGCCGCGCGACCCAAAATCAGTTCGTCTTCGCCTTCTCGTCGCCCGGCAGCACATAGTCCGTGCCTTCCCAGGGAGAGAGGAAGTCGAAGTTGCGGAATTCCTGCTTCAGTTCGACAGGCTCGTATACGACGCGCTTGACCTCGTCGTCATAACGCACTTCCACGAAGCCGGTCGTCGGGAAGTCCTTGCGCAGCGGATGCCCCTCGAAACCGTAGTCGGTGAGGATGCGGCGCAGGTCCGGATGGCCGGTGAAGAGGATGCCGTACATGTCGTAGGCCTCGCGCTCGAACCAGTCCGCGCCCGGATAGACCGCACAGGCGGACGGGACCGGCTGGTCCTCGCCCGTCGCGACCTTGACGCGGATGCGCAGGTTCTGGCGCGGCGACAGCAGGTGGTAGACCACGTCGAAGCGCTCGGCGCGCGCCGGCCAGTCCACGCCGCAGATGTCGACGAGATTGACGAAGCCGCACTGCACATCGTCGCGCAGGAAGGTCAGAAGCGCGATGACGCGCGCGCCATCCGTCTTCAGGGTGAGTTCGCCATAGGCGATATCGGCGGAGGCGACGAGACCGCCGGCCGTTTCGCCGAGATAGGAGGAAAGCTCCTGGAGGGCTTCGCTCATCGTATAAGTCCCCTGCCCTTAACGCTCGATCGTACCGGTCCGGCGGATCTTCTTCTGCAGCAGCAGCACGCCGTAAAGGAGCGCTTCCGCCGTGGGAGGACAGCCTGGTACGTAAATGTCGACCGGCACCACGCGGTCACAGCCGCGCACCACCGAATAGGAATAGTGATAGTAGCCGCCGCCATTGGCGCAGGAGCCCATCGAGATGACGTAGCGCGGCTCCGGCATCTGGTCGTAGACCTTGCGGAGCGCGGGGGCCATCTTGTTGGTCAGCGTGCCGGCGACGATCATGACGTCGGACTGGCGCGGCGAGGCGCGCGGCGCAAAGCCGAAGCGCTCGACGTCGTAACGCGGCATCGAAAGCTGCATCATTTCCACGGCGCAGCAGGCCAGACCGAAGGTCATCCACATCAGCGAGCCGGTACGGGCCCAGGTAATGAGTTCATCCGTGGAGGTGACCAGAAAACCCTTGTCGGCGAGCTCGTTGTTGATCTCGCCGAAGAAAGCGTCGTTGCTGCCGACGGGCTTGCCGGTGTTGGGATCGATGATCCCCTTGGCCTGCGGCGCAACGAGCGTCGAGTTGGTATGAGCTACTCCCATTCGAGCGCTCCCTTCTTCCATTCGTAGATAAAGCCGATGGTCAGGACACCGAGGAAGACCATCATGGACCAGAAGCCGAACCAGCCCAACTCACCGAAGGAAACGGCCCAGGGGAAGAGGAAGGCGACTTCCAGGTCGAAGATGATGAAGAGGATCGACACCAGATAGAAGCGGATATCGAATTTCATGCGCGCATCGTCGAACGCATTGAAGCCGCACTCGTAAGCGGAGAGCTTTTCCGAATCGGGGGCCTTGTATGCGACGGCAAACGGCGCGACCAGCAGTGCAATGCCGATCACGAGCGCGATACCGATGAAGATGGCGATCGGGATATAGGAACCGAGAAGTTCAGTCATTGGCGTCCATCCTGCCTGCTCGTGGCGCCGGAGAGACGCCTGTTGGCCCAAAGACCTGCAAGCCGATAAAGTATGTTGCAACGGGATGTCGTTAGCGCAGCGAGCGTCCCCGCGCAAGGCTTTGTCCGGCTTTCGCCGCAATCATTGTGTTCTTTTCCCGACCCCATGGAAAAGCTGGCGGCAAAGCCATTTAAATCGTTACGATTTCATGAAGGCGGCACGCGGGACGTTTCGCCGCAGCGCAAGGCGGGCACCGCCGCCCTTCCCCGTCACCCGCAAGGATTTGCCACCCCGGCGACATGCCCGCCACCGCGACAGAGACAGAGCGAATCCCGCGCGGACCACCGGCCGAACGACGACGAGAATCATGTAGCGAAATACTTCAAGTGAAAGATGAGAAAACAGCGATAACGCGCTGAAAGAGAAGAAATGGCGCGAGTGACGGGGCTCGAACCCGCGACCTCCGGCGTGACAGGCCGGCACTCTAACCGACTGAGCTACACCCGCGCATCTTCTTGACCTTGCGGTCCCGAATGTTTCGTCCGGCCTTTCGAGTGGCGCGAGTGACGGGGCTCGAACCCGCGACCTCCGGCGTGACAGGCCGGCACTCTAACCGACTGAGCTACACCCGCATTCTCGAAAGCGTCCGGATGGCGAAGCACCCGTCCCGAGCGGCCTGAGCCGTTCGATGAGCGGCTAACTACGGGGTTCGTGTTTGGGTGTCAAGCAGGTTTCAAGACAAAAGAATGACGCGGACCGAAATGTTTCCACACCCTTGTCCATCTTCATGGGGCCATTCAAAAAAATGCAAAAAACTTTGCGATTGCCTCTTGCGGTTCGATCCGGTTCCGCATAGATCACAGCCACCAACGCGGCGGGCGATTAGCTCAGTTGGTAGAGCGCCTCGTTTACACCGAGGATGTCGGGAGTTCGAGTCTCTCATCGCCCACCATTTTCATACAGATTACCTGTAAAGCCCTGCAACCGCGGGGCTTTTGTCGTTTCTGGCCATTGAAAATCCGCCGGCCTCGCCCCGTCAATGCGTCGTCGGGATATCGTCTTCTTCCAGAAACGAGCCGATTCCGTCCCTTGCTACAGTCGCCAGGAATTCGTCGAAGGCCTCACGGTCGGTGGCGAAGGGTTCGTCCCACTCGAAGAGGTCTTCGTTCTGGGTGATGACTTCCAGTTTCCAGTCGTTCTGCGTGCCGGCGGGACGGGAGATGTCGACGAGGACCGTGATTCCGTCTTCGGTGAATTCTCCCGAAAGTTCGGAATGCTCCAGTTTCGTTTTCTTGCTCATGGCTGGCGGTCCTGCGGGTCTGCACCGGATAGAGGGTCCGGCTGGATCGGATGAATAAGGATGGGAATTGGCGAATTGCAGAACGGCCAGCGTGGTCTCGCGGCAGCGACGTGACGTCAATCGGTCGCCCGACCCCGATCTATAAATACCGGCAGTCGCGTTCTCGGAACCTTGTGACAGAGTGGAGGCGCCGCGTCCACCCTCAAGGCTGCTTCGGGTGCGTCGGAGCGAATTCCGCGACGAGCTCGTGCATTTCGCCGGGATAGGTCAGGCGTACATGCGTAATGTGGAGTCCGCCGCTCCAGGTGCGGCGCTCGACAACGAGACAGGGCGTTGCGACCGGAATCGCCAGCAGCTCGGCGGCGCGGGCGTCCGCACCGACAGCGCGGATACGGTGTTCGGCCGCACTCCACGGGACACGGCTGATCAGCCAGGGGCCGGGTGCGAGATCCTCGAAGCTTTCCTCGGCAGCCTCGGGCACCGCCTCGAGACTGATCAGGCGGTCCTCCAGACAGAAGGGATGCGCACCGGCGAAATGCAGGGCCGTTATTTCCGTCAGCCGGGCCGTATCCGGCAGGTTCATCAGCCGGCGGTCGGCCGCCTTCGCCGGGCGGTCGAGGCGCGCGCGGCGCTGGTAGCGATAGGGCAGCCCGAGCGATTCGACCTCCAGCCGGATGTCGTGGATTTCGAGGACGGCGGACTGGGCGTGCGGATGGGTGACGAAGCTGCCGGACTTGCGGCGGCGCTCGATGAGACCGCGCTTGACGAGATCGGTGATCGCCTTGTTCACCGTCATGCGCGAACATTGATAGTGTTCGGTTAGTTCATGCTCGAAGGGAATGCGGTGGCCGGGAGGCCATTCGCCCGAGAGAATCTTCCCCTCGACCTCCTCCAGGATGCGGCGGTGCAGCGACGGCTCCTTCGCGTCGAGCTCGCGTCTGTCTTCAGCGATGAAAATGGCCGCCTCCGCTTCGCCGGGCATGGATTCGCCCGGCTGTGAGAGTTTAGGAAAGGCTTTGGCGCCTTTCAATACCGCCGTCAGCCTTCGGCAAGCGCCCGCATGGTCGCGGTGAAACGCCGTCCGACCGATTCGCGGGCGACGTGCCGGCCACCCTCGACCTGCTTGCGGCCATTCACCCAGACGCAATCGACCTCGGCACCGTTCGCGAAAATCCAGCCGTCGAGCAGGCCGTCGCCGGCAAGCTCGAGACCGTGACGAGCCTTGAGGCTGACGAAATCGGCCGCATTGCCGATCGCAAGCGCAGCGTCCGCACCAAGCGCCACCGCACTCCCGACCAGCGCCCCATCGAACAACGCACGGCCCGTCGATCCGCCGGGCTCGACCAGAACGTTGCGGGCGCGATGATGGAGGCGCTGGGAATATTCGAGCTGGCGCAACTCATCCGGCAGGCCGATCAGCACGTTCGAATCGGAACCGACGCCATAGCGACCACCCGCCGCGATGAAATCGGGCGCCGGGAAGGTGCCGTCGCCGAGATTGGCTTCCGTCACCGGGCAAAGGCCTGCGATGGCGCCGGCCTTTGCCATGCCGAGCGTTTCGGCATCCGTCATGTGGGTCGCGTGGATGAAGCACCAGCGGCCATCGACCTTCTGGTTGTCCAGCAGCCATTCCACCGGGCGGCGGCCGGACCAGGCGATACTGTCTTCCACTTCCTTCACCTGTTCGGCGATGTGGATATGGATCGGCTTGTCGCCGGCCATGGTGACGACGTCGGTCAGTTCGTCCGGCGTGACGGCGCGCAGGCTGTGCGGGGCGACACCGGTGACGCCGCCCGGCAGCGCATTCGTGAGAGCGCGGCAGCGCTCCAGAAGGGCCGCATAGGAATCACGGTCGTTGATGAAGCGGCGCTGGCCCTCGCCCGGCGCGGTGCCGCCGAAGCCGGCATGGGCATAGAAGACGGGAAGCAGCGTCAGCGCGATACCGGTCTCGGAGGCAGCCGCGGCGATTCGCGCGGCCATTTCGGCGATATCGCCATAGTGTCCGCCGTCCTTGTCGTGGTGCAGGTAGTGGAACTCGCCGACGCGGGTGAAGCCGGCTTCCAGCATTTCCACATAGAGTTGGGCGGCGACGGCCTCGACATCGTCCGGCGTCATGGAAAGCGCGAAGCGATACATGACATTGCGCCAGCTCCAGAAGCTGTCGCTGCCGGGGCCGCGCGTTTCGGCGAGGCCCGCCATGCCGCGCTGGAAGGCGTGGCTGTGCAGGTTCGGCATGCCAGCGACAAGGGTGTCGTGGCGCTCGTCGCCGGGCGCGGCGGCCCTGCTCTCGATCCCGACGATGCGGCCGCCCTCGATGCTGATACGGACATTGTTCGCCCAGCCGCTCGCCAGCAGCGCCTGCCTTGCATGAATGACGGCCATGGCCGGTCTCCTCTCCCGATATGCATGCCTGACGCCGATCCGAAAAATGGCTCTTGCGTCCGATGTGATTATGTATATACATTATCTCCATCACAGGGAAGAGGCAATCACGATGACGGCAACGGAAAACGACATCGCCCGCGTCTGGCGCAACGCCCGGCTCGCGACGCTCAAGGAAAGCCTGCCCGGCCTCGGCATCGTGGAAAACGGCGCGATCGCCGTCATCGACGGCCGCATCGCCTTTGCGGGGCCGGAAGCCGAGCTTCCCGCCGAATTCGCCAAGGCCGAGAGCGTGGATTGCGAAGGCCGCTGGATCACCCCGGGCCTCATCGACTGCCATACCCATCTCGTGCATGCCGGCGACCGCGCCCATGAATTCGAGCTTCGCCTTGCCGGCGCCTCCTACGAGGAGATTGCGCGGGCCGGTGGCGGCATCGTTTCGTCCGTGAAGGCCTTGCGCGCGGCGAGCGAGGACGATCTGGTGCAGGAAACCCTGCCCCGCCTCGATGCGCTGATCGCCGAGGGCGTGACGACGGTCGAAATGAAGTCGGGCTACGGCCTCGATACGGAAAACGAGCTGAAGTCGCTGCGCGCGGCCCGTCGTATGGCCGATGAGCGCGACGTCACCGTGCGCACCACCTTCCTCGGCGCCCATGCGCTGCCGCCCGAGATGAACGGCGACAAGACGGCCTATATAAAGAAGGTCGTCACCGAGATGCTGCCGGCCGTCGCGGCCGAAGGACTTGCGGACGCCGTGGACGGCTTCTGCGAGGGCATCGCCTTCTCGACGGCGGAAATGACCGAGGTCTTCGAGGCCGCCAAGGCCCATGGCCTGCCGGTCAAGCTCCATGCCGACCAGCTTTCCAATCTCCACGGCGCGGAGCTTGCCGCCCGCTACGGCGCGCTTTCGGCCGATCACCTCGAATATACCGACGATGCGGGCGCGGCCGCCATGGCCATGGCCGGCACCGTCGCCGTCATCCTGCCGGGCGCTTTCTACTTCATCCGCGAGACGAAGAAGCCGCCGGTTGATCTTTTCCGCAAGCACGGCGTCAAGATGGCCGTCGCCACCGACGCCAATCCCGGTACGTCGCCGCTCACCTCCCTCCTCCTCACCATGAACATGGCCGCAACCCTCTTCGGCATGACCGTCGAGGAATGCATCGCCGGCACGACGCGCGAAGCCGCCCGCGCGCTCGGGCTGGTCGACGAGGTGGGAACGCTGGAGGCTGGGAAATGGGCCGATTTCGTTCTCTGGAACATCGGCCGGCCGGCGGAACTGGTCTATCGCATGGGCTTCAACCCCATGCATGCCCGCATCCGCAGCGGATACTAATCAAGTCAAGTCGCAGCCTTCGCTGCATCGGGGAATGAACCATGACGATCACGCTTCACCCGGGCTCCGTGCCCCTCAAGACCCTTGAAACCATCTACTGGACCGGCGAGGCCGCAAAGCTCGACGCCTCCTTCGACGCCGGCATCCAGAAGGCCGCCGCGCGCATCGCGGAGATCGCCGCCGGCGACGAGCCGGTCTATGGCATCAATACCGGCTTCGGCAAGCTCGCCTCCATCAAGATCGCCCCGGCCGATGTCGCCACACTCCAGCGCAACCTGATCCTGTCGCACTGCTGCGGCGTCGGCAAGCCGCTCGCGGAGAACATCGTGCGCCTCATCATGGCGCTCAAGCTCATCTCGCTCGGCCGCGGCGCGTCCGGCGTGCGCATCGAGATCGTCCGCCTTCTGGAATCCATGCAGACCAAGGGTGTCATCCCGGTCATTCCGGAACAGGGTTCTGTCGGCGCGTCCGGTGACCTTGCCCCCCTCGCCCACATGACGGCGGTGATGATCGGCGAAGGCGAAGCCATCTATGCCGGCGAACGCCTGCCGGGCGGCAAGGCACTCGAGAAGGCCGGCCTGAAGCCGGTCGTGCTTGCCGCCAAGGAAGGCCTTGCCCTCATCAACGGCACGCAGGTCTCCACCGGCCTTGCATTGGCCGGCCTCTTCCGCGCCCACCGCGCCGCACAGGCCGCCCTCGTCACCGGTGCGCTTTCCACGGACGCCGCCATGGGCTCCTCCGCGCCGTTCCATCCCGATATCCACACGTTGCGCGGCCACAAGGGCCAAATCGACGCCGCTGCCACGCTGCGCGCGCTGCTGGCCGGCTCGGTCATCCGCGACAGCCACATCAACGGCGACGAGCGCGTGCAGGACCCCTATTGCATCCGCTGCCAGCCGCAGGTCGACGGCGCCTGCTTCGATCTCCTGCGCTCGGCCGCCCATACGCTTGAAATCGAAGCCAATGCCGTGACCGACAACCCGCTCGTCCTTTCGGATAACAGCGTCGTTTCCGGCGGCAACTTCCATGCCGAGCCGGTCGCCTTCGCCGCCGACCAGATCGCGATCGCGACCTGCGAAGTCGGCGCCATCGCCCAGCGCCGCATCGCGCTGCTGGTCGATCCGGCCCTCTCCTTCGGCCTTCCGGCCTTCCTCGCCAAGAAGCCGGGCCTCAACTCCGGCCTCATGATCGCGGAAGTCACCTCCGCCGCGCTGATGAGCGAGAACAAGCAGATGTCGCACCCGGCCTCGGTCGATTCGACGCCGACCTCCGCCAACCAGGAAGACCACGTCTCCATGGCCTGCCACGGCGCGCATCGCCTGCTGCGCATGACGGAAAACCTCTCCGCCATCATCGGCATCGAGGCGCTGACGGCCGCGCAGGGCATCGAGTTCCGCGCCCCGCTCGTGACCAGCCCGGAGCTGCAGAAGGTCGTCGCCGCGCTGCGCACCGTCGTCGCGACGCTGGAAGAGGACCGCTACATGGCCCCGGACCTCGCCGCTGCCGGCACGTTCGTCTCCTCGGGCGCGCTCGCCGCTTCCGTCACCAAGGGTATCCTGCCGGTTCTGGAAGCCTGACATGGCGCTCTTCGAACTCCACCAGGGCACCTCGCCCGTCATTCTCGCCTTCCCGCATACCGGCACGGATGTTCCCGCCGATATCCGGGAGCGCCTGAACGACAATGGTCGTATCCTCGCGGATACGGACTGGCACATCGAGCGTCTCTATGACGGCCTCCTGCCGAACGTGACGACCGTGCGCGCCACGTTCCACCGCTATGTCATCGACGCCAACCGGGATCCGGCCGGCGTCAGCCTCTATCCCGGCCAGAACACGACGGGCCTCGTTCCGGAAACGGATTTCGACGGCAAGCCGATCTGGAAGGACGGCGAGGCCCCGACCGAGGCCGACATCGCCTACCGGCTCGCCAATTTCCATGCGCCCTACCACGCGACCCTTGCCGCCGAGATCGAGCGCGTGAAGGCGATCCATGGCGTGGCGATCCTCTACGACTGCCACTCGATCCGCTCGCTGATCCCCTTCCTGTTCGAAGGCCGGCTGTCGGATTTCAACGTCGGCACCGACATGGGGCGCACCTGCGCGAAAGAAATCGAAACGGCGACGTTCGAGGTCTGCGCGAAGGCTGATGGCTATACCAGCATCCTCAACGGCCGCTTCAAGGGCGGCTGGACGACGCGCCACTACGGCAAGCCGGAAACCGGCGTGCACGCCATCCAGATGGAGCTTGCCCAGGTGAGCCATCTGTCCACGGAGGCTCCGCCCTTCGATCTGGACGAAGAGAAGGCCGCACGCCTGCGCATTCATCTGAAAGACATTCTGCACCGTATCGAGGCGCTCGCCTCCACCCTCACACACTGATCCGGGAGAACCAGCCATGACCGACAATCCCCGCCACAATATCCGCGAAGTCCGCGCCGCCACCGGCACCGAACGCACCGCCAAGAGCTGGCTGACCGAAGCGCCGCTGCGCATGCTGATGAACAACCTCGATCCCGACGTCGCGGAAAACCCGCACGAGCTGGTCGTCTATGGCGGCATCGGCCGCGCCGCCCGCACCTGGGCCGATTTCGACAAGATCGTCGCCTCGCTGCGCGACCTTGAAGACAACGAAACGCTGATCGTGCAGTCCGGCAAGCCGGTCGGCATCTTCCGCACGCACAAGGATGCGCCGCGCGTTCTCATTGCCAACTCCAATCTCGTGCCGCACTGGGCCACCTGGGATCACTTCAACGAGCTGGATAAGAAGGGCCTTGCCATGTACGGCCAGATGACGGCCGGTTCGTGGATCTATATCGGCTCGCAGGGCATCGTGCAGGGCACCTACGAAACCTTCGTGGAAGCCGGCCGCCAGCACTATAACGGCAACCTCAAGGGCAAGTGGGTCCTCACCGGCGGTCTCGGCGGCATGGGCGGCGCCCAGCCGCTCGCAGCCGTCATGGCCGGCGCTTCCTGCCTTGCCGTAGAGTGCAACCCGGACTCGATCGACTTCCGCCTGCGCACCCGCTACATAGACGAGAAGGCCGAGACGCTGGACGAAGCCATGGCGATGATCGACCGTTGGACGAAGGCCGGTGAAGCCAAGTCCGTGGGCCTGCTCGGCAACGCCGCCGAAATCCTCCCCGAGATGATCCGTCGCGGCATCCGTCCCGACATGGTCACCGACCAGACCTCCGCCCACGACCCGATCAACGGCTACCTGCCGAAGGGCTGGACGATGGGCGAATGGAAGGCCAAGCGCGAAAGTGACCCGAAGGCCGTCGAAAAGGCTGCACGCGCCTCCATGCGCGAGCATGTCGAAGCCATGATCGCCTTCCAGGACATGGGCATCCCCACCTTCGACTACGGCAACAACATCCGCCAGGTCGCCAAGGAAGAAGGCCTCGAAAACGCCTTCGCCTTCCCGGGCTTCGTGCCGGCCTATATCCGCCCGCTGTTCTGCCAGGGCATCGGTCCGTTCCGCTGGGCCGCTCTCTCGGGCGATCCGGAAGACATCTACAAGACCGACGCCAAGGTGAAGGAGCTGCTGCCCGACAACAAGCACCTGCACAACTGGCTGGACATGGCGAAGGAGCGCATCTCCTTCCAGGGCCTGCCGGCGCGCATCTGCTGGGTCGGCCTCGGCGACCGCCACCGCCTCGGCCTCGCCTTCAACGAGATGGTGAAGAACGGCGAGCTGAAGGCTCCGATCGTCATCGGCCGCGACCACCTCGATTCGGGCTCCGTCGCCTCGCCGAACCGCGAGACGGAAGCGATGAAGGACGGTTCGGACGCTGTGTCCGACTGGCCGCTGCTCAACGCCCTGCTCAACACCGCCTCCGGCGCGACCTGGGTGTCGCTCCACCACGGCGGCGGCGTCGGCATGGGCTTCTCGCAGCATTCGGGCGTCGTCATCTGCTGCGACGGCACGGATGAAGCCGCCGAGCGCGTCGGCCGCGTGCTGTGGAACGATCCGGCGACCGGCGTCATGCGCCACGCCGACGCGGGCTACGACATCGCGCTCGACTGCGCCCGCGAAAAGGGCTTGCGCCTGCCAGGCATCCTCGGCAACTGATGCCAAGGCTGCTCCGCAACAGCGACCATCGCCGCATGCCGTGGAAGAACGGCGGCGGCGAGACGGTCGAGGTGATCGTCCATCCGGAAGGCGCGAGCCTTTCGGATTTCGGCTGGCGCGTCAGCATGGCGGGCGTGGCGAGCGACGGCCCTTTCTCCGTCTTCCCCGGCATCGACCGCACCCTGGCGGTGCTGACCGGCGACGGCATGGAACTGTCCATCGAAGGGCTTGGCGAGAGGCTGCTGACGCCGCAATCCGCGCCGCTCCCCTTCCCGGCCGATACGCCGACCTCCGCGCGCCTTCCCGGCGGACCGATCACCGACCTCAACGTGATGACGCGGCGCGGTGTGTTCCGGCACACGCTCGTCCACCACCTCGCCGAAGGCGCAGAGGCGCTCCCGGCATCGTCGGGCCAGCGTCTTCTGCTGGCGCTCGAACCGCTCGGCGTCTCCACGGCGGATGGCCTCACCGGCCTCCAGCCGCTCGACGCCCTCGTGCTCGATAGCGCGGAAGAGGCTGAAGTGGTGCCGGCAGGCGAAAGCGCCGCCTTCTACCTCGTCGAAATCGCGCCGGTCTGACCGGCGCTTCCTTGTCCGCCCCTCCCGAGGGTGCTACCTCCCGGCAAATTCATTTTTTGCCGGGAGATTTTCATGAGACATCGCACATTCGGCCGCACGGGTTTCACCACCACGGATATCGGTTTCGGCGCATGGCAGATCGGCGGCGCCTGGGGTGACGTCAGCGAGGCGGATGGCCGCGCCGCCCTCCATGCCGCGCTCGACGCCGGCATGACCTTCATCGACACCGCCGACGTCTATGGCGACGGCCGCTCGGAAAAGATCATCGCCGATGTGCTGAAGGAACGCGGCGGCGACCGCCCGATGGTGGCGACCAAGGCCGGCCGCCGGCTCTCCCCGCATGTCGCGGACGGCTACAACAAAGCCAATCTCGAAGGCTTCATCGACCGGAGCCTGAAAAACCTCGGCGTCGAATGCCTCGACCTCGTGCAGCTTCATTGCCCGCCGACCGAAGTCTACTACCGCCCCGAAGTCTTCCAGGCGCTGGAGGAGATCAAGGCCGCCGGCAAGATCGCCGATTACGGCGTCAGCGTCGAGAAGGTCGAGGAAGCGCTGAAGGCCATCGAATATCCCGGCGTCGTCAGCGTGCAGATCATCTACAACATCTTCCGCCAGCGCCCGGCGCGGCTCTTCTTCCAGGAGGCCGCCCACCGCAAGGTCGCGATCATCGCCCGCGTGCCGCTGGCAAGCGGCCTGCTCTCCGGCAAGATCACGCGGGACACCGCCTTTGCCGCCGACGACCACCGCAACTTCAACCGGCAGGGCGAAGCCTTCGACGTGGGCGAAACCTTTGCCGGCGTGCCCTTCGAAACGGGCCTTGAAGCCGTCGAGGAAATCCGCGCGCTGGTGCCGGCGGGCGAAAGCATGGCCGCCTTCGCGCTGCGCTGGATCCTGATGGCGGATGCCGTCAGCGTCGTCATCCCAGGCGCGCGCAACGCCGCGCAAGCGCAGGCCAATGCGGCCGCGGCAAGCCTGCCCCCGATCCCGCAGAACGTGATGGACGCGACACGCGAGGTCTACGATCGCCTCGTCGCGCCGCATGTCCATCATCGCTGGTAAATCGGCCATGGCGCATAAACAGGAATGATAGCCAACATCATGGCTATCTATTTCGTTTATGCGCCTGCCCGCGTTACCGTTCCCGTCTCGGTCAATCAGAACAGGGGAACGACCATGAAGAAAATGCTGCTTGCACTGGCTCTTGCAAGCTCCACATTCATTTGCGCGCAGGCTTCGGCCGAAACGCTGAAGATCGGTACGGAAGGCGCCTACCCGCCCTTCAACTTCCAGGATGCCGATGGCAAGCTCGGCGGCTTCGACGTCGAGATCGGCCTTGCGCTCTGCGAGAAGATGAAGGTCGAGTGCGAAGTCATCGGCCAGGACTGGGACGGCATCATTCCGGGCCTTCTCGCCAAGAAATACGACATGATCATCGCCTCGATGTTCATCACCGACGAGCGCAAGAAGCAGGTCGCCTTCACCGATCCCTACTATCTCGCCGCCATGACCCATGCCGCGCCGAAGAATTCCGGCATCACGGATTTCACCAACGAGGGCATGAAGGGCAAGACGATCGGCGCCCAGCAGGGCACCACGCAGGCGGACTACGCCGCGGCCGTCTATCCCGATGCGGACATCAAGCTCTACCCGACGCAGGACGAAGTGAACCTCGACATGGTGAACGGCCGTCTCGACCTGCAGGTCGGCGACATGATCCCCCTGCTCGACTGGGTCACCAAGAACGACGACGGCAAGGCCTGCTGCGAGCTGATCGGAGAGCCGATCACCGACAAGAAGTTCGTCGGCGAAGGCGTCGGCATCGCAGTGCGCCAGGACGACAACGACCTGCGCGAGAAGCTGAACGCCGCCTTGAAGGCGATCCGCGAGGACGGCACTTACAAGAAGATCAACGACAAGTACTTCTCCATCGACGTCTATACGATGAAGTAGGGAACGACGGCACTGCCGCCCCCCCCGAACACGGCCTGCCGGCCACCTTCTCCCCGCAAGCGGGGAGAAGGAAACAGGCGACACAGCTTTCCTTGCTCCTGCGCGAAATGATTGCGGGAGACGGTGCACCATCTCCCTTCCCTCTCCTGCCGGGAGAAAGTCACGGCAGCGGGCTGAAAGGCGGCGCCTGCCGCGCAAGGCATCCCCCTTGCCTTCCCCCGCCCCGCCGTCCTAGCTAGGGACATGCCGATCAACCGCCTCGAACGCTTCGCCCACAATCTCGACTGGAACCTGCTGCGCACCTTCGTCGTCGTGGTGGAGGAAGGCTCGATCACGCGCGCGGCCAACCGGCTTCTGCTCCAGCAGCCGGCCGTCAGCATGGCGCTGAAGCGGCTGGAGCAATCGGTGGGCCACAGGCTGATCGACCGTGGGCCTGGCCGCTTCGAACTGACGGAGGCCGGCGCGCGGCTGCACACGCTCTGCCACGACATCTTCACCGCCATCGTGCGCCTGCCGGAGGCGATGGTCCCTTCCGGCGAGGACATTTCCGGGCACATCACCATCCACGCCGTCAGCCATGCGATGAACCCGGCCTGGGATCGGGCCATTGCCGATTTCTTCCGGCTGTATCCCCGCGTCACCGTCGGCGTGACGATCGAAACGACGACGGACGTCATCCACTCCGTCGAACGAGGCGTCGCGACCCTCGGCCTCTCGGACGGCATCATTCCCGAGGGCCTGAACAAGGCGCCCTTCTGCTACGAGCGCTACGCCCTCTATTGCGGCCGCGGGCACCGGCTGTTCGGCGCGGCGGACGCCCGGCTGGAGGATCTGCGGGGCGAGCCCTATGTCAGCTTCCTCGCCGATGTGCTCGGGGGGCCGCATATGGGACCGGTGACGGCGGTGCGCGCCGTCGGCTCCTTCGGCCAGCAGGTGCGCGCGCTGGCCTTCAATGTCGAGGAGGTGCTGCGGCTCGTGATCGCCAATGCGGGGATCGGCATGCTGCCGGTCCATCTCAGCGGGCCGGCGCTTGCCGCCGGCGAACTCTGGCAGTTGCCGCCCTATGAGGACCTGCCGGTCACCGAAACCTTCCGCATCACCAATCCCGGCTCCGCGCTCAATCCGGCGGAGCGGGCCTTCCTTGCCCATGTCGCAGAG
>APMI01025726.1_pt1 | contig 19278 bp, 14 predicted proteins | sample 667938 | NCBI WGS metagenome assembly APMI01 (sample SAMN01084076, study PRJNA167559) | wastewater metagenome | biome: Wastewater | place: Denmark: Ejby Moelle, Odense | collected 2011-11-28 | reverse complement strand
ACTGAACTCCAGGCGGTTCTAAAAACAGCAAAGCAATCCAACACGCCCGTCACCTTCCGGGCAGCTGGAACAAGCCTCTCCGGCCAAGCCATCACCGACGGCATCCTCGCCCTGATCGGCGAAGGCTTCGCCACCTGCGAGATCAACGCCGATGCCAGCCAGGTCAAGGTCGGCCCCGGCATCATCGGTGGTGAAGTCAATCGCCGCCTGGCGCCATTTGGCAAAAAAATCGGCCCCGATCCGGCGTCGATCAACGCCTGCAAGATCGGCGGCATCGCCGCCAACAACGCCTCCGGCATGTGCTGCGGCACAGCTCAGAACAGCTACCGGACAGTGGCCGGCATGCGTGTCATGTTTGCAGATGGCAGCGTGCTCGACACCGAAAACGCACTGAGCAAGGATGCTTTTTCAAAACCCCACGCCGTCCTGCTCGGCGAACTGGAGCGCATGGGGCGTGACACCCGCAACAATGCCAAGCTCGCCGAGCGCATTCGCCACAAGTTCAAGATCAAGAACACCACCGGTTACAGCCTCAATGCACTGGTCGATTTCGAAGACCCGATCGACATTCTGCTGCACCTGATGATCGGCTCGGAAGGCACGCTCGGCTTCATTTCGCGGATCACCTACAACACCGTGGTCGAAGATCCATTCAAGGCCAGCGCCCTGGTTTTTTTCCCGGACATTCGCAGCGCCTGCGAAGCGGTCATCCGCCTCAAGCCACAACCGGTGTCGGCCGTCGAACTGCTCGACCGCCCGGCCCTGCACTCGGTCGAAAACAAGCCCGGCCTGCCGGCGATCATGCGCGAGCTGGGCGAAGAGGCAGCCGCCCTGTTGATTGAAGTTCGATCTGCTACGGTCGACGGGATAAATGAGCGGATTTCTTTGGTTCATGCCGCCATGGCAGGCATCGCCACCGTCGAACCAATGATCTTTTCGACCGCCCCGGCGACTTGCGAGATGTACTGGAAAGTCCGCAAGGGCACCTTTCCCTCGGTCGGCGCTATGCGCAAGACCGGCACCACCGTCATCATCGAAGACGTCGCCTTCCCGATTGCGTCGCTGGCCGATGCGACGCTCGATCTGCAAACCTTGCTCCGCCACCACGGTTACCACGAGGCGATCATTTTCGGCCACGCGCTGGAAGGTAACCTGCACTTTGTCTTCACGCAGGACTTCGGCGATCAGGCCGAGATCGACCGCTATGCCCGCTTCATGGACGACATCGTCGATCTCGTCGTAACCAAATACGACGGCTCGCTGAAGGCCGAGCACGGCACCGGCCGCAACATGGCGCCCTTTGTCGAGATGGAATGGGGCAAGGACGCGGCTGAGCTGATGCGTCGCATCAAAGCCATGTTTGATCCGCAAAACCGTCTCAATCCAGGCGTCATCCTCAACGACAATCCGGCCGCCCACCTGGAAAACCTCAAGCCGATGCCGGCTGCCGAGGACATTGTCGACCGTTGCATCGAATGCGGTTTCTGCGAACCGCTCTGCCCGTCACACCGCCTGACGCTTTCACCGCGCCAGCGCATCGTCAGTGTCCGTGAGCTATCGCGCCGCGCCGCTGTTGGCGAGCCGGCCGGCAGCATCGGCGAAGATTACGCCTACATGGGCCTCGACACCTGCGCTGCGTGCGGCTTGTGCTCTACCGCCTGCCCGGTCGGCATCAATGTGGCTGACCTGACGCGCCGCCTGCGTGGTCGCCAGATCGGTGACACGGCACGTGCGGTCAACGCCTGGACCGGCAAGAATTTTGGCACGCTGGTCAACGCCTCGCGCCTTGGCCTGGCGGTGGGTCACGCCGTTTCCGGCGTCCTCGGCGACAACTTCCTCAGCCGAATCTCCGGTGGCGCCTGGAAGAAAAACATGCCGCACGCCGGCAAGTCGCCGGCGGTACGCAGCACGCAGGGCGACCCGGTCGTCTATTTTCCGACCTGCGGCCCCCGCATTTTTGGCCCATCGACGCCCGGCGAAGCACAGCTCGGCGATGTCATCGTCGAGCTGCTGACCCGCGCCGGCTACGCCCCGCGCCTGCCCGAAGGCTTCGACAAACTGTGCTGCGGCCAGACGCTGGCCAGCAAGGGCATGGCGGAATAGGCCGAAGCCATGTCCAACACGCTGGAAGCGGCGCTAATGAAAGCCAGCGAAAATGGTCGCTACCCGGTGATCATGGATGCCAGCGCCTGCTCGGCCCGCATGATCGAACATCTGGCCGGTCGCCTCAAGATTTACGATTTCCATGAGTTTGCCCACGACGCCCTGCTGCCGCGCCTGATGCTAACCAAACAGGCCGGGCCGGTCGCCTTGCATGTCAATTGCAGCGTTCGCCGCACCGGTTCCGACACCAAACTGAAATCCCTATTGGCCGCCTGCGTCGAGGAAATCGTTGAATCCGCCGGTGTCACCTGCTGCGGTTTTGGCGGTGATCGCGGTTTTGTCGTGCCAGAACTCAACCAGCATGCCTTGCGCAAAATTCACGATGAATCTTTCGGCAAATCGCCGGCCAGTTGTGCCTGCGGCGTTTCCACCAACCGCACCTGCGACCGAAAGGAGAACGCCGTGACGTGCTAGATAAAAGACAGCCCAAGCGCAAGGGGGGCTTGCACTGGGCTAAAACAGAGCGCTAACCCTATGAAGTCAGCAGGACATTTGAGTCGCGAAACTCGCTTTGCCCCTGCCTGACCTGACGTCGATACCCGACTTTTTCGTAGCCGATTTTTCGATGAAATGCCTCAGCCGCCCCGACAGCTGCTGACGACATCGTCAAAGGTGATTTTGGAGGTAATTTATATATGTGGCAAATGAACATTGATCCACTGGGGAATATCGCGTTGTCCGCGCTGGTCGCGGCCATACCAATCTTTTTCCTGTTCTGGGCGCTGGCCATCAAGCGCATGAAAGGCCAGTTTGCGGCCATGGGCGGTACCGGACTGGCGATCCTGATTGCCGTGCTGGTCTACAAAATGCCGGTTGATCTGGCTGCACTATCCACACTTTACGGCGGTGCGTTCGGCCTGTTCCCGGTCTGCTGGATCGTCATCACGGCGCTCTTCATCTACAACATGTCGGTCAAGACCGGGCAGTTCGAGGTGATCAAGAACTCGCTGGCCTCCATCTCGGACGACCGGCGCCTGCAGGCCCTGCTGATTGCCTTTTCCTTCGGTGCCTTTATCGAAGGTGCGGCCGGATTCGGTACACCGGTGGCGATTACCGCTGCGATGCTGGCCGGCCTCGGCTTCAATCCGCTCTATGCCGCGTGCATCTGCCTGCTGGCCAACACGGCACCGGTCGCCTGGGGCGCCATCGGTATTCCTATCGTCGTCGGTGGTCAGGTCGCGGGCATTCCCGACTTTGCACTGAGCCAGATGGTTGGCCGCACCCTGCCCTTGATCAGCGTCTTCATCCCGCTTTATCTGGTCATCGTCATGGCTGGTTGGAAAAAGGGTTGGGAAGTCTGGCCGGCCTGTTTCGTCAGTGGCGGCTCGTTTGCCGTTGCGCAGTTCTTCGCTGCCAACTCGCCACTCACAGCCCCGCTGCTGCCCGATATCGTCGCTTCGCTGGCTTCCATCATATGCACCGTTGGCTTCCTGCAGTTCTGGCATCCGAAGGAATCCTGGCATTTCGCCGATGAGCCGAAGAGCCTGGGCAAACAGGAACTGAAATTTACGGGCGGTCAGATTTTCCGCGCCTGGGCACCGTTCATCATCCTGTCGCTGTTCGTCTGCGCCTGGGGTATCAAGCCGGTCAATCAGGCTTTGAATCAGATGACCAAGCTGGTTTTTGACTATGCCATGCCGATTTCCGGTCTGGACAAGATGGTGATCGACCAGATCGGCAAGCCGAAAGCGGCCGTCTATAACTTCAACTTCTTGAGTGCTGCCGGTACGGCCATCCTGTTCGCCTGGTTCTTCTCGATCATGGTCATGGGCGCCTCGCTCAAGACCGCCATCGGTGTCGCCGGCGATACGCTGAAGACCCTGAAATGGCCAATCGTCACGATTTCTACCATTCTTGGTTTTGCCTACATCATGAACTTCTCCGGCATGGCAATCACGCTGGGCTACGCTTTTGCCGAAACCGGCTTTGCCTTCCCCTTCTTTGCCGCGCTTCTCGGCTGGCTGGGGGTCTTCATGACCGGTTCCGACACCTCGACGAACGCGCTGTTCGGCAAGCTGCAGGCGGTCACCGCCGAGAAGCTCGGTATCGATCCGGTGATCACGATGTCGGCCAATACCTCCGGCGGCGTTTGCGGCAAGATGATTTCGCCGCAATCGATTGCCGTGGCAACCGGTGCCACCGGACTGGTTGGTCGCGAATCGGAGATTTTCCGCTTTACCTTCAAGCACTCGATCTTCCTGGCGATCATCGCCGGCATCCTGCACATGCTGTGGACTTACGTTTTCCCCGGTATCGTTCCGGTATACGTCAAGCCCGCCGTTGCTGCAGCCGCTGCCCTGAAGGCAGCAGCCGGGCCGATTGTGATCAATCCGGATGGTCTGATGTGGCTGGGCATCTTTGTTGGCATCGTGGCGTTTGTCACTTTGATGTCGCGTGTCCTGGGGGCCAATCTGCTGGCGCCAGTCGAAGGACATGACGAGGTGCATTTCCACTAAACTTCCCGCAGGGCGTGTGGCACTTGCCAAACGCCCTGCTCCCTTCGGGAATTCCCCACATGGCATCGAGTACAAATTTCGTTACTGTACGTATTTAGTCCCTTATGACTCAACTCTTCACAAACTGGGGTTCTAAGCCCAAACCGGCGGAATTTGTCCAATAGGGGTTGTAAGCCCTAACCCGCGAAATTTCCCGCAGGCATCAAGTTGGTCCAATGGGAGCGAAGCTGCGATTTGAGGACATATAAGCAGTCGCTACTGCGGAAAAGCTTTTAAGCTATATTTGCCCAAAGCCCCGAAAAGGTAAAAATTAGACGGCGCTAATGTTCAATGGTGCAAGAAGGAGTAGACCCAACTGCTGTGTCACCAGCCGACATTTGAATCAGTCGGCATCGTCGAGGTCGGCATAGGATAGGCTTTCCGGGTACAGCGCCGTCAACTGGGAGAGTGTTTCCTGCACCTGTTCCAGTGCGGTCATCATGCCGAGCACCTGGTCTTCCAGATCGACGGCGAACTCGAACAGATCGGCCACCTGGCTGCGCGACCCCTGATTGATAACGGCCATCGCCAATTGATGCAGTTTCAACAGATCGGTGCGCAATTGTGGCGGACGCCCATCTTCTCCATCGTTCAGATCGTTGCGCAGGTCGTCCACAGCATCGACTGCGCGCAGCAATGCAGCCGTCTCGAAATTCTCGGGAGACAGTTCTTCCCATTCTTCATCGGTGATGTTGATTTCCATACGCTTGTTTTCCTTTGCTTGAAGATGGCTATTTTTTGCCCATCCCCCGAAAAAGTAAAATCATCAAATGACGATGGCGATATTGAATCAAACCTACAGTCAGGCACTGAACGCCCCAACTGCGCAATCTTCCAGATAAGCGGCGATGATCACCCGGTGGAAATCGAAGCTCCTGGATTCCGCGTCGGTATTCAGTGCCCGCTCGATGCCCACCGGATCGAATGCCTTGCAGGCCGCCAGATAGCCCTGAAATCCAGGATCGGCACTATAAGCTTGCCACTCGGCTTGATCGACATTGACCATGATGTGACTCCAAGACAAAGACGTTGGAATATAGCAAGAAAGTCGACGTCATTCCGTTTCGATGTTTTGAACCGGCTATTACCTACGACATAAGCATAAGCCGAATGGCTCATATTCATGCTTTATGCATTGTCACATCTCTCCAATAAAGTGTCGTCATAAACGGCCAGTGCGAACTGGATTGGCCATCGACCACCGAGGGGGAGCGCCGATCCCCCCTGACACCTTGGGGAAGTCATGCGCCTGTCAGCATCGCAGTTATCCGTCCCGCTGCTCTTTGCCGCCTTGACGACCCTCCCGGCCAGCGGCTGGGCCGCGACCGTCGATGAAGCGCGAGCCAAAGCACTCAAATGGCTGGTGCAGACCCAGAATGGTGACGGTTCATTCAGCGGACAGCAGGGGCTGGAAACCCAGGCAACCGCCGCCTCGGTTGAGGCGATGTTGGCCGGCGGCATGAGTAAGTCCCCGCAATACGGCCGGGCGCTCTCCTGGCTGGCCAACGCGCCCGGTGCCAGCGTCGATTCCCGTGCCTGGCAGGCGATGGCCTTGGCTGCAGCCGGCCGCGATGCCACGACCATTGCGGGAACGCTGCGTGACGACCGTAACATTTCAGTCGCCAAGGCCGGGAATATCTCGACCGGCAATACGGCCTTGTGGGGACCGTTTCCTGGTTACGCCGCAAGTTTGTCGGATACGGCGCTCGCCTACGGCGCCATCCGCAGCGCGGGCGTTTCCTATTCAGGCGATACCACCGAGTTGACGGTCACCGCCCTCTGCCAGACACTCAATGCCCAACTGACGGCAGCCCCGTGGAGCGGTAGCTGGCCGTATGCCCTACCCGAAAATGGTCAGCCGACACATGTCTTAAATGGTTCGCTCAGTGCAACCGCGTTGACCTTGTTCGAACTCAAGAAACAGCGTCAGGCCAATCGTTTTCTCGGGGGCAGCGCCTGTTCCCGGACGTCGCCATCAGCGATCGATACTGGCATGACCAATGCCAAGACTTGGCTTCTCGCCCAAGCCAATGGCGATGGCGCCTTCGCCGAGCGGAACCCGCAGAGCGGCGCCCTGGAGACCCCGAGCCCGGTCGCTACCGCCTTGGCCGTGCGGGCGCTTGCGCCCTTTGCGGCCGAAGGCGATGCCACGGCCAGTGCCGCCATCACCAAGGCACAGACCTGGTTGGCCAGCCAGCAAGCCACCGATGGCAGTTGGCGTTCCGATCCCTTCGTGACGGCTCGTGTTCTGGCCGCTTTCCCGACCGCCAGCGGCCCGCAGATTGCCGATGCAGATAGCGACGGACTGCCCGACGTTGTTGAGCAGCAACTGGGTACCCAGACCGCCGTTGCCGATGCGCAGAGTCCACTGCCCACCAACGGCAATGCCCAGGCCGGGGTCACGGCAAGCTCCTTCTCTGTCGTCGCGACCTTGGGCCAGCCGTTCAACTATAGCCTGACACCAAACTCCGGGACGGCCCCGTTCAGCTTCAGCAAAACCGATGGCGTTCTCCCGCCGGGCCTCACCGTGGCCGCCAATGGCACGGTCAGTGGCACGCCAACCAGCGTCGGCAGCTATGCCTTCGATTATGAAGTTGCCGATGCCGCAGGGCTGACCACCGTGGTCATCGGTCGTATTGATGTTGCCGAACAGGTCGTCGGCGGTGGCAATGCCGATGTTCCCATCCCAGCCTGGGCGCTCTTTGCTCTCGGTGGGGCGCTGCTGACCGCCATTCGCCGCAAGTCCGCTTGAGCGGCCGCCCGACTTCGATGCAAATTTCCTGACGAGACTCCCATGCGCCGCCAGTCCCTGATCCGCTCCCTTCTTCTTGTCTCGACCTGTGCCGTCGGACTGGTCCATGCTGCACCTCGCAAAGAATTGCCGCCGATACCCACTGAGGCGCTCCAAGCCGTCCGCGCGGCGCAGCATGGCCGTGATGACATCCTGGCCAGTTCGCTTGAGCGCCATCTTCAAGAAACTCGCGCGCTGACAGTCAGAGGTGAAAAGACCGGGGCCCGGTTGCAATCTGGCGATGCCAAGAGTGCTCAGGATGATGGCGAACTCACCAGTCGGCGCTCCGAAGCCGCCGCCAAGCGCCAGGAAATTCGCAGCCTGCGCGACGAAGTCCTGACCCGTATCGACGCCTCAGCGCAGGCCGCGGAAGGACGCGGCGCCAAGCGGGCCGCTACCGAAGCCCGCGAACTGCGGCGCCAGTTGGTGAACCGCTTCGATGCCCTGGACGGCGATCTGGGTTCTCTGGAAAAAGCCGATCGCGGCACGCTTGGCGCTCGCTCGCGGCAAGCCGCCCAACGAATAGAATCATGGCTGTCGGCCCGACCGGTCGCGCCGCTACCAGCCCCCAACTGGAAGCAGAGTGAGCCGCAGCCGGCAGTGAGTCTGCCGGCTGCCACCGAAGCCCCCCGTTTTGTCGGCGACACCCTGTGGCTGTTGCGTCACCACTACGCCTCGGCCGGCGGATTGATGCAGGTCGCCCTCAGGCCCACGCCTTCCGAGGCCAGTGCCTGCGGCTACACAGCGGCCGACTTGGCAGATACGCCAGAGGCGCCGAAAAGCCACGTTGACATCCAGGCCCTGGCCAAGGAACTGGACTACAACCCGTCCCGCATCTTCGCCTGGGTCAATCAGAACGTTGCTTTTGAGCCCTATTTCGGTTCGCTGAAAGGCGGGGTGTCGACGCTGTGGGCCAAGGCCGGCGGCGCGACCGACCAGGCCAGCCTGTTGATCGCGTTGCTTCGGGCCTCGAACGTGCCGACCCGCTATGTCCGCGGCACCGTCCGCGTGCTCGACAGCACGGCCAACGGTGCCGATGGGCGCGGCCCGCGCTGGATCGGTGCCAAGACGGCCCAGTGGGAGCGAAGCTGAGATTTCACGACATATAAGCATTCGTTGATGTGCTGGAAGCAGCTTGCCATATTTTCATGCTCATTTTCACACCATTGAGAGGGTTGGCCGGGAATCGTGCGAAATCCTCGAAAAAGCCGCTTAGCGAGCTGTTCTTAAAAAGAAAATTTCTTGGCCGATGAGCAAATCAGCTTTGCCGACATGCTCTTGCTTGGTCATTAGGTTTGGTTTGGCGATTCGATCTCCAGAATTCGGAATCCTTCATCCAGTGCCTCAACCTTGCGCCGGAAATCCAGCACATAGTCGCCGAAACGATTGATATGCTCCAATCGGTACGGCGCCAGTCCAGCCAGCACCTCTTGGTTGATTACAGCCCCTTCGGCTTGGAGTTGCTTCAGCACCCGGCTCATCCCAACCACGTTGTGCAAGATGACCAGGTTGGCGACAAGATGGTTGTATTTGATAATTTTGCGCTGTTCATGGCGCAGGTTTTCGGCAATCACCCCTTCTCCGCCGAAGAATAGTTTTTTCTCAAAACCATTGAATTGCTCTGACTTATTGGTTTCCGCGTGGATGAGTCGGCGAAGTTCGACGTCGCCAACGTATTTCAGCAGGAACATGGTTCGGATTACTTTGCCGAGTTCCTTGAAGGCGAAATACAGCTTGTTCTTTCGACTGTAAGTTCCCAAGCGACGCAGGATGGCCGAGGCGGAAATTTTTCCGAGCTTGATGGAAACTGCCACGCGCAGCATGTCCGGCAAATGGGTTTCGATCATCTGCCAGTTGATATCGTCGCTGAAAAGCCGGTCGATATGGGTAAACTTCTTATTGCTGTCGGGCCGATGGAACACCAGATCCTTGATGCCACGGATGCGCGGCATCAGTTTGATGCCCAAGAGGTGGGAAAGCGCAAACACCGTGTAGCTCTGGGCCTGGGTGTCGCCATGGATGGTGTCCGGCCGGATATCCGAGGTGTTGGTCATCAGCCCGTCGAGGATGTGAGTGCCCTCGTAGGTGCCGCAGGAAATGAAATGGCTGAACAGTGCGATGAACTTGTCGGAAACATGGTAGTAGCCGATACCGCCATAGCCGCCGTAACGGATGTGATGTTCAGAAATCAGGTTCTGCTCGTAAAGGTTCCATTTCGTGCCGTCGGCCGAGGCATGTTTGCCTGATCCCCAGTAGCCAGGTAATTCGAACTTGTTGTAGGCATTGATGACCTTGACGATGGCTTTTTCCAGCACCTCTTCCGTCACGTACTTGATGTTGAGCCAGGCGATCTGCTTGCGGCTCATGCCCCGAATTGAGCGCGCCGTCTGGGTCGGCCCGAGGTTGCAGCCATAACAGAACAAGGTGCTGATCACGCGTGGCCGCAATTCTTCGATCCGGCTTTCGGTTCCCATCAAAGGCCGAAACAACTTGTGCAATTGCAGCCAGCGCTCCGTGTCGATCAGTACGTCGACGATACTGATGTTTTCCATGTGCTCGGTGATCAGCTGGTCGATCGCCCTGATTCCCGGCGGCGGTTCACTGGCTGGCGGTTTCTTCAGGATCAGCCTGCCATCGACGATTTCGGCATAGGCATTTTCGGGAAATTCAGCATCGACAGCCTCAGCCGTCTCCAGCAAAGCCGCCTTCAAGGACTCGGTAAAGACCCTGGAGTCCGTTTCGACACCGGTGACCTCGCCATACTGCGCCAATTCACGATTCAGGGTGTCGTCGTCAACCAGTTGCTCCCGGTAGTCGTCGTAACGTTCGCCATGCTGGATAAACAGATCGCCCGACTTCAGTTCATCGCGGATCGCATACAAGACCGCCAGTTCGAAGTAACGGCGGTTGATGGCAACAACCTGACCGTCGGCGCGCTCGGAGATGACTAGTTTCCGCCAAGTCGAGGGGAGCCACTGGAAATCCTCCTCGGCATTCAACCCGACCAACGACAGCGGCACGACTTCATGCCGGATGCCACGCAGCGCCTGCAACGCTTTCATCATCCGGATCAGGGTATCGTCTTCACTGCTACTCTGCGGATTGACGATTTCGATACAGTTCAGCAGCTGAGCTCGAACCATCTTGTAGGGCTGGATGAGGAACGGCAGATGATTGCGTCCAGCGTAGGCCATGTGCTCATCGCAGATGGCCACCAGGTCATCGACATCGGCAATCAGGCTGCCACCGATGGCCTCTACCCTTTGATGATCCGAGCCATCGATCCGGTAGGCCAGCAACATCTCCTTCAACTGGCCGATCAGACGATCGGTTCGCTGGATGTGTTCCTGCTGGTATTCGCCCAGCTTGTTGCGCGCCTGATTGTCGAGGTTCTGGAGCATGCGGACGAACAGGTCGGCCGCATCGTCGAGCGTCTGGGCAAATTGCGAGCGGATGTAGATGACCGCCAGCGCATAGCGCTTCTGGGGCTTCAACTCTGCCATTTCTGCCGCATCCAGTGAACGGGCGATGTAGCGGTACTGCTTGAGTTTCGGAACGGGAATGTCGGGGATGGGTAGTTGGTCGACCAGCAACTGGAGCCTGCGAATATGCTGGAGATAGGAGCGGGTTTCCTTGTTGGTCGGCTTTTTGGGTTCGCGCTTGAGCAGGTTCCAGGTACTGCTGGTCTCGCCCGACTTGACCTTGAACAAGTTGTCGATCAAGGTTTTCACCTTGGCATCAAGTTGGTCGGCAATACTCGCAAAATGGACGTCGTGGATCTTTTCCCGAGCCTGAATGGCCAGCCGATCGAGTGTAGAGAAACCGGGTAACTCGTAGCGATGATGCACCAGTTCTTCAAGCATTACGTTGACGATGTCGGCCACGACATGTCGGCTGTCCGCAGCCGTTTCTGCGATATGCCGCAACCAGGCACGGGCCTGATCGTTCAGCGGACGAACATTCAGGTAGCGTCGCAAGGCAGCAATCAGGGTGGTGCGCGCCGTCGTTCGGTCGAACTGCCGAAGTTCATCGGCCCTGGCTGGCCGATGCCCCGTTTGGGCCACAATGTGTTGGCGAATCGCTGACGGTACATCCCTGATGTGGACGAAATACCCAAGCCGCTGAAACAGCTTCAGGTAGATGAAGGCAGCCGAGCGAGCAATCGGACGCTTGACCGCCTTGTCGATGAACGCGATTTCATCGGGCGTCAGTGTATAAACCTCGTCGAGATCCTGTGCTGAGGGGTCTGCCTTCAGCCGGGGATATGCGGTCTCGTGAAGTTGGGTCATGCCGGATCAGTCCCAATGCTTGCCGCTCACCGGATCGCGGCATACTGCCTCCAGGAAGCACTCACGGGCATCGGCAATTCGATGGAGTTCGTCGAGCAAGGTGTATAGGTGGTCGTCCAGGGTGTCGATAGAAGGCGTCGGGACGGAAATCCGGTATCGACGGCCATCCTGATCCAGCGGTTGCGCCTGAAATCGGGCAAGGCAGGTACTTGCCATATCCCGCAAGGCATTGGCGACACCACGTCGACCACCGTTGAAGGGCGACAGATCAATGGTAACCTCAATCGTTGTGAGGGCGACCTCAGGCAAGCCCGGCAACTGCGGCGTCGAAACGCCCATTGTTTCCGGCAACATCCGATCCAGCCCCTGCTCGAATCGCGCTTTCTGGTCAGGGCTGACCCCATCCAGATAGCGCATGGCTGCCTTCACGTCGCGCCAGCCGACGTAACTCATCAACTCCCGGATATCCCAGCCGCTCATACCTGCCCACTGGGCAAAGCCCCGGCGTAGCGAGTGACTACTGAAGGAGTCTGCATCGGCCACGCCGGCCTGGCTAAGCAATTTTCGAAGCACGGGAATAATGCTGCTCGGGGTCAGTTCAGCCTCGGATAGGTGCCCCCAGCGGTCGATCTTGCGGAATAGCGGTCCCGCTGTCAGTTTGGACAAAGCCAGCCAGTCTTCGACTGCCTCGACCGGGCACAGTCGGGACAGCGCCGGGCAGGAGTAGCTTCGGCCTTCCAGGTTGCGATCCCCTTTGCTGCGGGGCAAGAAACAGGTCAGCCCCTCGCCGGGCTTGATCTCCATGAACTCGATGCGAAGGTTAGCCAGTTCGTCGGAGCGGAACCCGCGCCAGAAACCGAGGAGAACCAAGGCTCGATCACGGGTATGTCGTAGGGCATTGGCCGAATCCCCCCGGCTAACCGCTGCTGCCGTGGCTGATGTCAGCCAGTCGGCAACACCGCGCAGGATTTCCAGTTCCAGCGGCTTGGCCCGTTTCTCCTGGGCCGGATGCAGGGTTCGGATACCTTTCAACACTTGCCGGATCTTCAGGGCCTTGGTCGGGTCCGGAAAACCATGATCCTGATGCCACCGCGACAGCGCCGCGAGTCTGTGCTTCAGCGTGTTCAGCGACAGGGATTCGGCGTATACCGCGAGGTAGCGGGCAATCGAATCGATGGTCGCCGGCAACAAGCCTTCCCATTCGACTTCGAAGTGCTGGATGGCTGACGCATAGCTGCGTCGGGTGTTGGCCCGTTCGGCCGCATCGAGGTAAATGTCGACTTGGCTCATTCTGATTCTTTGGGAGATTTTAAGGTGGTGCCGTGCACGCCTGGAATGTGATTTTCCATAGGTCTCTCGTTGATACCTGACTGCGACAAGCCTTCAAGAATCCCGCAAGTCGAGGCTCGACGCTCATCTAGACAACGGCCGCGTAGCTCCTGGAGCTGTTTTTCCAGCGCTTGGAGTTCACCGATTCGACGAACGACGTGTCCGATGTGATCATCGAGCAAACGGTTTACCTCGCCGCAGTTTTCCTCCGGCGATTCCTTGAAGTGCAACAGCGTCCGAATCTCGTCGAGTGTCATGTCCAAGCCACGACAGTGCCGAATGAAGGTTAGTCGCTCTTGGTGCATCGGCCCATAGATTCGGTAATTTCCCTCGCTCCGCCCTGGTATCGGCAATAGTCCTTCCCGCTCGTAGTAGCGGATCGTTTCCACATTACTTCCCGCCAAACGCGCCAGTTCGCCAATTTTCATTCCAGTCATCCTTACGACCGGCCAGGTTGGAGCGCGATGATGGCCATTCCACCGAGAGATACGGCACTGCCCAGCAGATCCCAACGTGTCAGGGGAATTCCATCGACCTGCCATAGCCACAGCAAGGCGATCGCAACATAGACACCGCCATAAGCAGCGTAGATGCGGCCGGCGGCACCCGGATGCAATGTAAGGAGCCAGGCAAACAGAGCCAGTGATATGGCAGCCGGGATTAGAAGCCAACGCTGGCCCCCCTGCGTCAGCACCAGCCAGGGCAAATAGCAACCGATGATTTCGGCCAGTGCGGTGACGACGAACAGACTCAATATCTTCAGGAACTCCAACATGCTTTTCTCCTTGAATCATTTTATTCTAGCTGCTTGACCTTGTAGCGACTCAAGGGTTTTTAATGGCATCAACAAACAGGAGATGGCCATGCCCCTTCATGCCGAGAAGCAACAACCCAATGAGCCTGAACGCTGCGCGTGTTCTGGTGGCTGTGTGACGGATACGACCTCCATCCAGGATGTGCTGCCTGTCGCCGTATCCAACGCCTCAGGGCATTCGAGCATTTTTCGGATTCCCGCCATGGACTGCCCGAACGAAGAAAACGATATTCGCAAGGCGCTCGCTGGTATCGCGGGAATTCGGTCGCTACGTTTCGAACTGGCTGCCCGGACCTTGACCATCGAGGGCGAGCAACTCGCCCTGGAAAGCGGACTACAGGCCATCCGCCAGCTTGGCTTTGAAGTGTTGCCCATCGAGCATGAACAGAAGACCGAAATGCCATCAGGCCTCGGCGAAATCAGCAAGGCACTGATCGCCCTGGCATTGGCCATCGGAGCCGAGGCTCTGGATTTCTTCGCACCCGATACCCTCCTGTTCAAGAGCCTGGGTATGGCGTTAGCAGCGGCTGCTATCGCCTTCTCAGGATTCTCCACCTATCGCAAGGGACTGGCGGCATTGCGGCGCGGCCAATTGAATATGAATGCCCTGATGGGCGTCGCCGTGACTGGCGCATTCCTGATCGGTCAATGGCCGGAGGCCGCCATGGTCATGGCGCTCTACGCCATCGCCGAATTAATCGAGGCCCGGTCCGTCGATCAAGCACGTAACGCCATCAAGGGGCTCCTCGCCTTGGCCCCGGAAACCGCAGAGATTCGCCAAGGCGATGGTAGCTGGCAGGAGATGCCGGCCGACAAGGTTGCCATTGGCGCACTCGCCCGGGTCAAGCCCGGCGCCCGCATCCCACTGGATGGGCGAGTAACCGCTGGCAGCAGTGCGGTCAATCAGGCACCGGTCACCGGCGAGAGCATTCCTGTCGACAAGGCGACAGGCGATCCCGTTTTCGCCGGCACCATCAACGAGACTGGTACGCTGGAATTCGAGGTGACAGCTGCCGCCAACAACACGACCCTGGCCCGCATCATCCATGCCGTGGAGGCAGCCCAAGGCACCAGGGCGCCCACCCAGCGTTTCGTGGATCGTTTTGCCGCGATTTATACGCCGGCCATTTTTGCGGTTGCCGTGGCCGTGGCCGTTGGTGGCCCCTGGCTGTTCGCCTGGAGCTGGACTCAGGCACTCTACAAGGCGCTGGTTCTCCTGGTGATCGCCTGTCCCTGCGCGTTGGTCATCGCCACGCCGGTCACGGTGGTTAGCGGACTCGCCGCAGCCGCTCGGCGCGGCATCCTGATCAAGGGCGGCGTCTATCTGGAAGAGGCTCGCAAGCTGCGCGCCATCGCCCTGGACAAGACCGGCACCATCACCGAAGGCAAACCTCGACTGGTCGCCACGGAAGTGCTGTCGGCCGCCGAACCTGAATCGAGGATTCTTTCCTGGGCGGCCAGCCTGGCCGGCCATTCGGACCACCCCGTTTCAAAGGCTATCGCCACCAGCCTGAACCTACCGGAAAACGGCCTCACCGACTTTACTGCTCTTCCCGGTCGCGGCATCGAGGCCCGCCTGGACGGCCATACCTTGATTCTTGGCAATCATCGCTTGATCGAGGATCGTGGACTGTGCAGCCCCGAGATCGAGGCGCGTCTTGCCGTTCATGAAAATCAGGGGCGAACCGCCACTCTGCTGGCTACCGAGGGTCGGGTACTGGCCATCTTCGCAGTAGCCGACACCATCAAGGAAAGCTCGCGGGAAGCGATTACCGATCTGCATCGTCTGGGTGTCACGTCGGTCATGCTCACCGGCGACAACGTAGCAACCGCAACCAGTATTGCCCGCCAGGCGGGAATCGACGATGCACGAGGCAATCTGCTGCCGGAAGAAAAGCTGGCTGCCATCGAAGAACTGCAGGGGCGCTATGGACCGACGGCAATGACCGGCGACGGCATCAACGATGCGCCCGCCCTGGCACGCGCCGATATCGGTGTCGCCATGGGCGCTGCCGGCACCGATACCGCCATGGAGGCAGCCGATGTGGTGATCATGAACGACGATTTGCGGCGCATCCCGGAAACTATCCGTTTGTCTCGCCAGACACATGCCGTACTCTGGCAGAACATCGCACTGGCCTTGGGCATTAAGGTCGTATTTCTCGGGCTTGCGGTGTTCGGAAATGCCACCATGTGGATGGCGGTGTTTGCCGACATGGGCGCCAGCCTGCTGGTCGTCGCCAACGGTCTGCGGATGTTGCGAACCTCTGCACCGCAAATCAAAGACTAAAGACCCGTTGTTGGTTGGCAAAAAGCAGCGGGGCCATCAGCCGGCCAGTCGTACGCCTATTTCTGTCTCACCATGGGCGGATTTTGCGAAGGCCTCCCCGTCATGCATCCGGGCAATCGCGCCAACGATGGCGAGACCCAGTCCATGATTCTGATGGCCGTGGCTACGTGAGGCATCTACGCGGAAAAAGCGGTCGAAGATATGAGGCAGACTTTCAGCAGAAATCGGCTCCCCGCGATTGATCACCGAGAGCTTGATGTGTCCATGAGTTTCCACGACGATACGAATCACGATTGAACTTCCGGGATCGGCATACCGAGCCGCATTATTCAGCAGATTGGACAGCACGCGCCGGAGCAGCGCCGCGTCATACAGGCCTGATGCATCGCCTTCGATAGACCATTGAAGGTCAGATTCGATCAGCACCGCTTCGTAGTAGTCGGCCACTTCGGCGCAGAGCTGGGCAAGGCTTTGAACGGGCATCCGCCGGGCTTTAGCACCCCGGTCGGCTTGCGACAGAAACAGCATGTCATTGACGATGCCCGACAGCCTGTGCATTTCTTCGAGATTCGAACCGATGCAATCGCGCAGGTGTTCGTCCTTGTCGTTGCTACGCAAGGCCAACTCGCTGCTGGCGATGATGTTCGCCAATGGGGTTCTCAATTCGTGCGCAACGTCGGCATTGAACCCTTCGAGTTGCTGATAGGCCTTTTCCAGTCGATTCAGCAAGTCGTTGAAATGATCGACGAGAACCTGCAACTCGGCAGGTATCCCCTCTGTTTCCAAGCGCGTGTCTAGGGAAAGGATTGCGAGACTGCGCGTTTGCTCAGCCAGCGTTCGAATGGGGGCCAGTCCGAAATAAACGATCAGGTAGCCGCCCAGGGTGATTGCGGCACTCCCGATCAAGGCAGCCCCCCAGAGGATGGCTGTGAGGCGATCCAGAATCGCTTCATCGGGCGCAGTCTCAAGTGCCAATTCGGCAACGGCAAAATCTGTCCTCTGCGCTTCATCGGGGAGTGCAAACGAATAAAAGCGAGCTTTTGATGGCCATGCACTTGGCGTCGAGATGAAGCGAGCCTCACCTAGCCTATCGATTAACTTGAGATGCGAGTCCCGATTGATTTTCAGAAGATCATCCAGGTCGTGTTCAAGCGACCCCGGTTGCAGGTGTCCAGGTGTTTCTTCAAACAGGTGCCGAATTGCCGTGCTGAGCTTTTCAAGACGCTGGTCCTGTTGTGTTTCAAGATTGGCTTTGACTGAGAAAAAAACGCCGAGGCACAAACATCCCAGAACACCCAGACTCAGCGAAGCGAGCCAGCGTATGAGGCGACCGCTCAGCGTCGAATTAATCATCCTTCCCGGTCTCATTCGCGCAGTTCAAGGACATAACCCATACCGCGTACGGTATGCAGCAACGGTATCTCGAAGGGCGTATCCATTTTGGCGCGCAGTCGTTTGATCGAAACTTCGACGACGTTGGTGTTGCTGTCGAAATTCATATCCCAAACCTGCTCGGCAATCTCGGTTCGCGACAGCACCTCACCTTGTTTCCTGAGAAACAGAGAAAGCAGCAGGAACTCCTTGGCGCTCAGATCGATGCGCTGACCATTCCTGAGAACCTTGCGGCGGGCCAGGTCCATTTCAAGATCGTGTAGTGCAAGACGGTTCGACGTGGCTTCCGGTTGCTGCGTCGCCGACCGGCGCAACAGCCCATGAATTCGAGCAATCAGCTCGGAAAAGGCAAACGGCTTGACCAGATAATCGTCGGCGCCAGTTTGCAAACCGTTAACCCGGTCCTCCACTTTACCCAGCGCGGTCAGCATCAATACAGGTGTTTGCTTCTTCGTGCGTAAGGCAGCCAACAAGGAGAGGCCGTCCATGCCGGGCAGCATGGAGTCGAGGATGATGGCCGCGTAATCGAACTCCAAGCTCATGTGGAGTCCCGTTACGCCGTCGTGGGCAAGGTCAACGACAAAGCCTGCGGTACCCAATCCTTTTTGCAGGTATTGGGCGAGCTTTTGCTCATCTTCGACAACCAATAGTTTCATTTCTTCACGAATCGAAAGATGTCAATTTTGTAAACTTCCTGTTGGCGTTCTGTCAGTGCTGATTTTTTATAGTTCATCCATGCCGTTCAGTTGTTCGGCATACCCCAAACCCGATGAACCGAAACATCAATGAAGGAGTTCCATCATGAACGTCAAACAAGCCCTTTCCATCCCCGTTCTCTGTGCTGGTTTGGCCCTGTCAGGGCAGGTGTTGGCCGATTCGGTCATGCACAGCACGCCGGAGGGTACGACAAAATTCTACCCGGCGCATGATTCGGGCAGCAAATCCGCCGCGCAAGTGCAACAGGAACTCGATAACTTCAAACGCAATCCGGTTAGCGCTGATGGCCAGTATCGTTACGTGGGCGGTGACCAAGGCTGGGCGCTGATTCCGCACGAATATGCCTATCGCGATGGGAAATGGCAGCATGTCGACAAACTCCAGCACAACACCCCTGCACCATCCACGAAAATGACGCCTGAAGAACGGAAGCAACGCGATGCATTGTATCAGGGGGGTTAATACCGTCCTGAAGACAGATATGTTACCCATCAGACGATGACCAGAGAAACCCTGGTCATCGCCATCCCATCTCACAGTGCAACGTCGTCTGCAGACCTGGTTTTGAACATACTTCTGTTCTGTTACTATTCACTTCATGCGTCGCTGGCTATCCATGTTCCTGTTGATTGTCTTGCCACTCCAGATTTCCTGGGCGGTGGCGGCGACCTATTGCCAGCACGAAACGGGCTCGACGCAGCACTTCGGTCATCACGACCATAAGCATCACGCTGAAGATAACCAGAAACTGGCTAAAGCTTCTCCGTCCGATGTGGACAATGATTGTGCTGTCTGTCATGCAGGCTGTATTGCCGCATTGACCGCATTCAGCAGTTCGCTGCCCGAAATCGGTGTTTCTGCTGATCATTTTCGGACAGTTCCGTTTTTGACTTCTCCGCCCGGCGAGCAGCCCGAACGTCCCAACTGGTCCATTTCCGCCTGATCGGCGGGGCTGGGGCATTTTTCCAAACCTGTTTGCTGCGGCCTGAGCCGCGCGC
>APMI01002175.1_pt1 | contig 19279 bp, 9 predicted proteins | sample 667938 | NCBI WGS metagenome assembly APMI01 (sample SAMN01084076, study PRJNA167559) | wastewater metagenome | biome: Wastewater | place: Denmark: Ejby Moelle, Odense | collected 2011-11-28 | reverse complement strand
TTCGATTTGGAGGAGGTTGCTGAGCGTGATCCGCATCTGTTCAATATACGATGCTATTTTTGGTGCCTGCATCGCGATTGTCAAATCGATATTCATAATCTTGTAACCGGCATTGGTTATTAGCCTGGCTGTTTCTGTAAGCAGGATTTTGCTGTCAATGCCTTTATATCGAGGATCAGTATCAGGGAAGTGTTTCCCGATGTCGCCAAGCGCTGCTGCTCCCAGCAAAGCATCGCAAATGGCATGAATCAAAACATCAGCATCCGAATGCCCCATCAGTCCTTTACTATGTGGAATTTTTATTCCGCCAAGCCAGAGATCGCGATTTTCGGCAAAACGGTGTACGTCGTATCCAAATCCTATGCGCATCATTCTTTTTTATTTTATTGCAAGTTTAGGTTTATTTGTTCAAAGTTCAAAAGTTAAAGAAGCCTGCCAATTTGGTGGATTAAATTGGTTTATAGTAAACGGATCCGCTGGCAATTTCAACCAAAAAACCGATCTTCGAAGTTAATCAGAAAAAGTTTTTTTGTTGCACGCGTAACTGCGGTATACAGCCAGCGAAGGTAATCATTGTCAATCATTTCGTCTTTCAGGAATCCTTTTTCAATAAACACGGCATCCCATTGACCGCCCTGGGTTTTATGACATGTAAGTGCACTGGCATGTTTTACCTGCAGGGCATTATAGTATGGATTTTTACGGATAGCTGCCATGCGTTTGCGTCGCGATGGTTCATCCATATAATCAGCCATCACTTCATTAAAAAGCCGCTGGTTGTCGGGGTAGTTCAGTGCCGGTCCTTCCGAGTTCAGCGTATCGAGCAATAATTTTACATCAAAGGTTTGTTCGTCGGGGTAATCGACCATGCGAACGGTAGCTTCGGCAAACCTGAAACCGTACAGTTCTTCGGTTCGGCGCAGGCTCTGAACTTCTACAATATCGCCATTTGCAATAAATCCCGCTTTTGATTCGTCGGGGAGCCAGAAGTAGTTGTTACGGACTACCATCAGGTGATCGCCGGCCGCCAGCTCATTTTCATGAAAAAGAATCCGCTCCCTGATGGCCTGGTTGAAGAGATTTGCCCTTTTGTTGGAGCGTGTAATCACTACGGTATTCTCACGCCCGTAATCGTGAAAGGCCTGCTGCATGGAGTCGGGCATATCCGTTCCGGTGATGCTGACCACATCCGGAAATTCATTTTCAATACCAAACAAAGGCAATTGGGATCCGTTGTCGGGCTGATGTATTTTCGACCTGATGCCTGTTGCTACCGACAATATTCCCGATTCGAGCGATTGCCGCACAACATCCGAGAGTATAAATTTATCGAGATCGAGGTAAAAGGATTGCCTGAGCATTTCGGTATCCAGTGCAGGACTTTGGTTTATACCAACCGGCGGCAACTGGCACGAATCGCCCAGGAACAACATTTTGCAGTTTTCGCCCGAATATACATGGCCGATCAGGTCTTCCAACAGGTTCCTCGATTGAAAGGCGCCTCCTTCATTCGTTTGCCGGTCGTCGGGTATCATCGAAGCTTCATCAACGATAAAAAGTGTACGTACCGCTTTGTTTGGCATAACCTGGAAGTGAACATGCCCATCGCCATCCATAGCCGGCCTGTACAATCGCTTATGAATGGTATAAGCCGGCATTTGCGCATACAGCGAGAGTACTTTGGCCGCTCTGCCGGTAGGCGCAAGCAGTATGGCACTATAACCGGCTTTTGGCAGGGCTTTTACCAATGTGCTTACTACGGTTGTTTTTCCCGTGCCTGCGTAACCTTCGAGGATGAAAAGCGGGAACTGCCCCTGGTCGGACACCATAAAATCAGCCAGCCTCCTGATCAGGTTTTGCTGACCAGGCGTGGGGGAGTAGGGGAACTCCCTGAAAATTAAGCTGCTGAAATCGGTAGCGCTGATCAAGGCAATAATGCTGTTTGTAAAGTGTGATGTTTGTAGCAAAGGTAAGCAACTTAGCCGAGCCGGTAGTTTTTGCTGCTTTATTATTCGGGTAGGGCAAATCATTTTTAAAGCAGGATTTGCAAATTCACCGGGGGATAATAAGCTTGTTTTCGGACATAAAGTAGCGGTTTCGACTACACGCTAAATGAATTTTTCGCTACAATTAAATGGCAGTATCCGCTACTTTGAGATATGGAAACTGGTATTAGTTTTATAGCTTGTAAAACCAACTGCCCACAACCACATTTACTGCTCTTACTAATGAAGATTGAACGAGTTCTGATTCTGCTTTTTATTGCTTTTTTTTCATCGTCGTGTGCTAAAAATCTACTTGTAAACTACCAGGCAGAAACTGGAAATACCACAAGCCTGGTTTTACGATTCAACAAGGTGCTTCACCATACTAAAGTGAGCGTGAATGAAAAACTGCTTGTTGATGGCAAACTTACCCGGTCAGTAACCCTGAGGAATTTGCCTGCAGGCAGTTACAACATTAAGTGCTCGGCATACTCAGGCTGGCAAAAAGATGACGTTTGTACTACGCTAAAAGCCGAAATTAACGGTGCCGAAAAAACCGTAGTTAAAAGTATTGATATGCCAGTAAAAAACGGTTGGTATTGGCTTGGTTTAACTTCGCTTATTGTTTGGCCAATGGTATTGGTTGCAGGATTTACACTCTGAAAACTGGTGAAGCCCTTGTTGTTTATTTTGCTGGCATCCGGGTTAGCACATGCTTTTGGTACAATAATGATTCCCGCTGAAAGGTTGTGCCGGCCCCGCGTTACTTAATGTGTGAGGTAATTCACGAGTAAGTATTTTTTTAGCTGATCCAAAGCCTATGGCAACACAAATTAAGGTTTTACTGGTCGAAGATCTTCCCTCTGATGCATTGCTGGTGCTCAGGGAGATAAAGAAGAATAATATCGAAATTTTGAGCCATGTTGTCGACTCGCTTGAGGAATATGTGGCTGAACTCCGCGAGTTTCAGCCTGATATTATTTTATCCGATTACAATCTACCAGCTTTTAACGGGATGAAAGCGCTCTGCCTGCGTAAAGAAATGGCGCCACATACACCTTTTATCCTGGTAACCGGCACCAACAACGAGGAAACAGCTGTGGAGTGCATGAAAGCTGGAGCTGATGATTACATCATAAAAGAAAACCTGAAACGGCTCGGGCAGGCTTTTATGGCTGCACTCGAGAAAAAAGCCCTGGCACAATCGAACCGGAATGCACTCGAAAAACTCAGCATACTCTCACGCGCGGTTGAACAAAACCCGGCCCTGATCGTAATTACCAATCGCGTAGGAGAAATAGAATATGTTAATCCCAGGTTCACCGAAATAACCGGTTATACTTTAGATGAAATCATTGGACGCACATCGCGGATACTGCGCACAGATAGCCAGAACCGGGAGCTGAGCCAAAGTGTTTGGGAAACCCTGCTTGCCGGCAAGGAATGGAATGGCGAATTTTATAATAAAAAGAAAAACGGGGAACATTACTGGGAAAATACACATATTTCACCATTGCTGAACGAAGCGGGTGAGATTACCCATTTTGTGGGCATCATCGAAGATATTACTGAAAAGAGGCAGATGCTGCACGACATGATTATTGCAAAGGAAAAAGCAGAAGCCGCCGACAAACTTAAGTCGGCATTTATTAATAATATCTCTCACGAAGTACGCACGCCGCTCAACGGAATACTTGGTTTTACCGAAATGTTGGTTAACTCGGAGTATTCAAATGAAAATAAAGCTGCATTTATGGATATCATTAAAAAAAGCAGCGCTCGTTTATTAAACACTATTACCGGCTACATGGATATTTCGATGCTGGTATCGGGGAATGTGGAAGTGCACAACAGCAGGTTCTCAATAAGTACCATGCTTGAAGAGCTGAAGGACGAATTTCGGGATGCATGTGCAGAGAAAAATCTTGAATTGCATATTCAGAAACCGCTCTCGGCCAGTGATCTCGAATTGAATGTGGATAGGGAATTGCTGCGTAAAATCTGGGTGCAACTCCTTGGTAATGCTGTTAAATACACCCCTTCGGGTAGCGTGTCATTCGGTTACAGGAAGGAAAAAGAAGGGGTTGCGTTTTTTATATCGGATACCGGCATAGGTATGGCTCAGGAAGAAACCCGGTATGTTTTTGATTATTTCAGGCAGGGCGACGACTCACAAACACGAGCCTTCGACGGCAGCGGCCTTGGTTTATCCATTGCCCGTGAATTGGTGAAATTATTAAAAGGATCATTAACCGTTGAATCTGAAATAAATGTAGGATCAACTTTTACCTTCACCCTTCCTGTTGATGAAAATGAGGCTGACGTTCAAAAACCTGCATTAAGAATAGGTCAGCCGGGTTGGAAATCAAAACCTGTTATCCTGGTTGCTGAGGACGATGATTTTAATTTCAAATACCTGGATATCATTCTTAAAAAAGCCGGATATTATGTGTTGAGGGCTGTAAACGGACTGGAGGCGGTTGATTTCTGCCACAGCAATGAAGAAATAAACCTGGTGCTGATGGATATGAAAATGCCGGTAATGGGAGGCCTGGAAGCAACCAGCCGTATAAAAGGCTTTTTGCCAGGCATGCCCATTGTTGCGGTAACAGCTTATGTATCATCTAACGACGAGAATGAAGCCTACCGGGCGGGTTGTTGTCATTTTCTTTCGAAACCGGTAAATAAAACAAAACTCATTGATCTGATCGAAACCATTCTGGGTGAAAACACCCAGGTGCCACTTATTCCCGGTGAAGCTGTCAGTTGTTAATTGATACTGCCTTTCAGGGTATGAATCAAGGTAAGGATGCTTTGCACTGTGTTTCCCCGATTCAGTAATAATGTGTTGAAAGAAATTGAATAGAATTATTGGATTGAAATAATGTAGCAAATGCCAGGTCGGGAAAATGACCTGGCTTTTGTCTTTATAATAGGTTGGTATGAGAGCATAATGCCTGCAAACAGGCTATAATACGCCCAGTGTAAAATAAAACGCGGCTCCCTCGTTGGCTTTCGATTCGGCCCAAATCTGGCCTCCGTGCCGGTGAATAATACGCTGAACGGTTGCCAGTCCAACACCTGTACCCTGGAATTCTGTTTGCCGGTGCATGCGTTGAAATGCCCCGAATAGCTTTCGTGCATTTTCCATATCAAAACCGGCGCCATTGTCCCTTACAAAATATACAGTCTGCCCGTTTTCGAAATGGCTGTCGAATTCAATGAATGCAAATGGTTTTTTACTGGTAAATTTAACCGCATTGTCAAGCAGGTTGGTAAGTACAATTTCGAGCATAGCAGCATCGGCAACAGCCATAATACCAGGTGAGATTTTAAAGTCAAACTGCCGTCGTGGATTTGACTCGGTTAATCGGTTAACAATAATCTCTGCCATGGCCGACAGGTTGACTTCTGTTCTGTTCATCTCGAAGCGGCTCACACGCGACAGTTTCAGCAAGTCGTCGATCAGTTGCCCCATACGCTGGGCTTCACTTCGCACACGGTCGAGGTAAACATGTGCCTGCTCATCCAGTTGTGGACCGTAATCCTCAAGCAAGGCCAGGCTCCAGCCGTCAATACCTCTGAGTGGAGCCCTCAGATCGTGCGAAACAGAATAGCTGAATGCTTCAAGTTCCCTGTTGGCATGTTCAAGTTGTAATGTGCGTTGGTTTACCCGTTGTTCGAGCTCGGCATTTAGTTTGTGAACCTCTTCTTCCGCTTTTTTCCGATCGGTAATATCAATGTTAAAGCCGGCAATACCTTCAACCAATCCTTCAACTATAATTGGAGCCAGGATCTGGTGATAATGATGGGCCTTGGCATCAACTAAATAAACACATTCGTTGTTGATAATTTCTCCGTTTAATGCCCGCATGTTATTCCGATTCCATAATTCCTTTACATCGGCAGATACATCCGATAAATCAGGTGTTTTCCCTAAAATTGAACCAAAATGATTCACCAGGATGTTGTTTTCAAGGGTGCCATAACCTTCTTTATCTCTGGCCCATATTTCGAATGGCGCATGCTCAATAATGGTACGCAGCATCGATTCGTTTTCCCTCAGTGCATTCACGGCTTGTTGCTGCTCTGTTATATCAATTGTAAACCCGGCCATCATCGGCGGGGCATCACTCCTGTAAATGGGGAATTTTACCGTTGAATAAATTCTTCCCTGGTAGGTTTCAACGTATTCAATCTGTTTACCATCCTGCAGCATTTGTTGCTCAGCGGCAATATAATCAGTACCATATTCCGGGCTAACAATTTCGACCAGATCCTTGCCAATCAGTCTGTTAATGGATTTGTTAAACAGTTGCTCATAATTGCGGCTGAGGAAAATCGCCTTTGAGTTATGGTCTTTGAAGAAGATATAAAATGGACTGTTTTCGAGCAAAGACTGGAAAATCAGGTCCTTTTCGCGGAGCATTGCCTCCTTCTGGTTTCGTTCTGTTATGTCTGTCCAGATGGTTGCCAAATAATCTTTTCCTTTGATGTTTATAGCCCTGGAGCTGATGCGGACATCTTTAATTGTGTTGTTTTTTGTGCGGTGTCTGGTTTCAAATACTTTAGAACCTGCATTTCTTAATTTCGACAGGAAAAGCAGTAGTTTCTCAGGTTTAATATTTTCTTCAATATCAAAGATGGTAAGCTTGCTGAATTCTTCGCGGGTATATCCCAATCCTTCATAAGTAGCTTCGTTGTACTCCAGAAATTCACCGGAGCTGATGTCAACCATTACAATAGCATCAACAGCCTGGTTTACAATGTTTGAGTATATTTCTTCGCGTTCGCGCAAAGTTTCCTGTGATTGATGAAAAGCAGTCATATCCCTGGCCACTCCCAGCAAACCAATCAGGTCGCCGGTACCGTTATGCATAGGGGTTTTTATAATTTCCAGCAGCCGGTCCTGACGCGTGTCTTTACTGGTTTCCCATTGCCTCAATATGGATAGCTTACCCGATGCAAGAACTTTTTTATCCTGCCCTGATATTTTTTGTGCAAGATCTGACGATTCAAAATCATAATCGGACTTTCCGACAATTTCGGATTCGGGTTTGCCAAAAAACTTTTCGTAGGTTGGATTGCATAGCAGGTAACGCCCGTTGGGATCTTTAAGCCACACAAGGTCAGGGATGGTCTTAATAAGTGTACGCAGCAGTATTCTTTCGTTATTAAGTACTATCTCGGCTTCTTTCTTGTCGGTAATATCCTGGTAAATTCCCCTTATCTTGATAAGCTTACCGGCCTCGGTGACCGGGATGCCAATGGAACGAACCCACTTTTTAGTGCCATCATAAGCGTGTACTTCAAGTTCAAGATCATAGGGGACTTGATCCTTTATCACCTTGTTAACAGCTGCTTTTATCTTTGTAAGCGATTCACCTCTGAAAGCATCGGATTCGAAGGTCGGTTGTTGTATGGCTTCTCGGTTAGTGCCGAAAATACTCAGCACTTCTTCTGACCAGGTTCTTTCTTTTGCAACAATATCAAATTCCCAGCCACCTACTTTTGCCATTTGCCCGGTTAAATGCAACAGTTCATCTTTTAGGATGAGTTCCTGTTCAGCTTTTTTGCGCGCTGTTATATCGTGCGCAATGCCCTGAATGGCCGGCTTACCCATGTATGTGATAGGTATACCGATGGTTTCAACATCAATATGTCTTCCTTCGCGGGATATAAATTTTATTTCGAAAAGCGGCACCGCCTTGCCGGAAAGGAAACACTCCTCAACCTTTTTACGAAATTTAACAGTGTAATCAGGATGTATGAAATTATAGATGGAGATATTTTTAACGGGTAATTCAATACCAAGCATATTGGCGGTTGCAGAGTTGGCATACATGAAAGTTTCCCCGTTGTGAATAAACACAGCATCGGGCATTGAATCCACCATGGTGCGGTACTTTTCTTCGCTTTCACGACGGGCTTCTTCTGCTTTTTTTATCTCGGTAATATCCCTGATGGATTCAATACAGCCTACCCGCTCGCCATTGCTGTTATATAATGGCGCCCCTACATTCGATATATAGGCTCCCTTGCCGTTGTATAATTGAGGGGCAAAAATTTCGGCATAAATAGATTGCCCTTTACGCATAAAATTGTGATACCTTTTCTTTAACTCACGATCCGACGAATCAATCAAATCGAGCAGTTGCATTTGTCGGCGGCCATAAAAAGGTATGGTGTAGGCATGATTTCCCTGCCCGATCATATCTTTTTTAGGTATGCCGGTCATTTCTTCCATAGCCTTGTTCCACGCAATTACCTTTTTCTCATTGTCAACTACAAAAGTGGCATCAGGCAAAAAATCAATAATATCCATCAGCTGTTGGCGCGATTCTTTCAGCGCTTCTTCATCCTTTTTACGATGTGTAATATCCCTGCCAAAAAGAACAATTCCCTTTCGGCTTCCATCCGGATAAAACAGCGGTGTTTTAGCAATTTCAAAAATCCGGGGGCTGCCATCAGGAACAGGTATAGGTTCGTCCGATACAATCCGGGTTTTTGTTTCCCAGGCCATTTGATCGGAATTGGTGCATCCCAGGTATGAGTTTTTGTATATGGGATCCGACATTTCTGCAATCTCGGAATCCGTTTTCAGGTAAAAATCATTTTCGTTGATGTTGTATATATCGAGTATGGCTTTGTTAGCCCTGAGCCAGCGACCTTTGCTGTCTTTAAAACAGATAATATCGCTCGAGGTATTAATAAGTGTCGAGAGCTGTTCTTCTTTTTCCTGAATAAGTTCCGCAGCCCTTTTTCGCTCTGTAATATCGCGTACAATATTCATAATGGCGATGCGATTGTTAAAGTTGATCATCACTGCCATAACCTCTGCATCTATCAGTGTCCCATCTTTACACCTGAGCTTATTCTCCATGGTAAAATATCCCTTTTTGCGGATATCTTTTTCCCGCTCAGGGATTATGGATTGCTCATTATTCAGGGTAATGTCAGTTATCGAAAAACTCAGAAATTCTTCGCGGGTATAACCGAGCATTTCAGCAGCAGCTTTGTTTACTTCAACAAACTTGCCCGGTGTATTTTCAGAGGTGATATAAAAGATAGAGATACCGTCCTTATTGGCTTCGAATAACTCTTTGTACTTTGTTTCACTTACTTTAAGCGCATCCTCGGCTGCTACACGCTCGGTAATATCGCGAAAGTTTATAACAATAGCTTCAATATCAGCATTGGTAAGCAGGTTGCTGAAAGTGCTCTGAATCCAGCGCCACTCACCATTGTGATGCCTGAAACGGTATTCAATGGTTGGTATAATTTCAGGATTCTGAATCAGTTCGCCTAATTTTTCAAGCACCTTCGGTAAATCTTCCGGATGGGTTAAGTCATCCGGTTGAAAGGCGCTTAGTACTTCAGCCTCGTACCCAAATATTTTGAGTGCTGCATCACTGGCATATTTAAAATTTCCGTTGATATCTATTAGTACCACGCCATCGGGCGCATGTTCAATAATTGATTTGTAATGATTTTTAGTTTTGGTGATTTCTTTTTCGGCCTGCTTGCGAAAAGTAATATCGTTGAGTGAAAGTATAACATGCTTCCGTTGGTTAAGCACCAGGGGCTCAATGCTAAATTGTACCCAAACCGATGAAATTTTCTCCCCGTTATTCTGAAGTATGATTTCGTGCTCTTCATCCGATATTTTCTGATCGTTATTGAATGCCTCCTGTATGGAATTCATAATATTGCAGGACCTGCACTGCTGTGTAAACCCGCATCCTTCTCTTGGTTTCTGACTGTTTATACAGCCCAGGAATTCGCCGCATCTTAAATTCCGGATTACTTCGGGCTTAATATCGAACATTCGCGAAGCTGCAGGATTGGCCAGGGTAATATGTTGATCTTCGTTAATAACCAACATCCCGACAGGGGATGAGGCTAGTATGGCATCGAGGTTAGCATGTTCTTTCTGTAACTGCTCCTCGGCACTCAGGCGCTGCAAAGCAACCGAAGCCAGGTTTACCAGGTTTTCAATAAGTTTCTGCTGCCTTAAACTGCATTTCCCATTGTTTATTATTACTATACCTCCAAAAAGTTGTTCTTCCCAAACAAATGCTATAACATACACATTTTTAATGCCCAGCGCATCTTCAATGTCGGAACAGATTGGTTTACTGATTGTGTGTGCACATAATTCGTATAGCGGGTTATCTGTAAGATGAAACAACTCTTTGCTCTGGTAAATTGCAATTTTATCAGGCGTATAATCTGTTAGATATACTACATGGTCCTGAGCATCCAGGCTGGTGAGCGCTTTCGCTTTGTTATAAGCATCCTCCAACCCGAAGGAATGGCAGATGTGTATGGATTGATTTGCCGGGTCGTGCATGGTTGTAAACAACATGCAGTTTTCCAGGGTTTTGTAAATGCTTTCCCCTATATACTTTATTACTTCGTTGCTTGAATTGATGCTGACAAGTGCCTTTGAGGCTTCGGTAATGATTTGTTGATCATGCAGGTGCTCCATTACCTGTAATTCAGCCGATTTACGCATGGCAATTTCATTGCGTAAATCGGATGTGAGGTTTATTTCAACCTCCATACTTTTTTCGAGCTTCTGTATGCTTTGCTGTAATGCTGATTCTGCTTTGCGTCGTTCAAGCAGTTCCCTTTCCAGTTCAAAGGTACGCTGCTGCACCAGTATTTCGAGCCGCTCTTTTTCTGAATTTTTCTGGTCTTCGGAACTCTTAATGCGTAGCATAGCCCGAACCTGGGCTGTTAATTCGGATTCATCAATAGGCTTTGCCAGAAATGCATCTGCTCCTGCTTCCAGTGCCTGTATGCGGGTTTTGGTCGTGGCCGATACAGCGGTAACCATCACAACAGGAATATGACTAAGCTGCGGATCCGATTTTAGTATACTGCAAACCTCGAAACCATCCATCACCGGCATGGCAATATCGAGTAAAACGACATCGGGTTTCAGTGCACCGCACATTTCAATCCCTTTTTTCCCCGAAGTTGCGGTGTGGAGCGTAGCCAAGGGAAATGCTTCTGATAGTAATCCTTGTAAAACCACCAGGTTATCAGGATTATCGTCGATAGCCAGTATAGTAACTATCTTTTCTTCCATCTTCAATCGTTATCGTGATTTATAATTTATACCAAATTTTATTGGTTTCAACCCAGGCTTGCCTGTATCTCTTGTAACAAAACAACTGCATTCACTCGCCCGGGCTAAAACATAAATGAGTTAAACATCATTGAGTGGTATGTCGTCATTTTGAGTCTGCAAAATGGTTGCAATTGTTTCTTCCATCATTTCTATTTCAATAGGTTTCGAAATATAGCCATCAAAGCCATTTGCAAGCAATTCTTCCTTGTCGCCTTTCATTGCCCTGGCTGTGAGTGCAATAACCGGAATATACTTTAGTTCGATGTTGCTCCTGAAATCGTGAAGCAGTATAAAATCATCATCCTCAGGCATCGAAACATTCATCAATATAAGATCAGGTTTTTGTTCAAGGGCCTGGTTCAGGGCTTCCGAATATTCGGTTGTGCCCGAAATTTCGCATTTCCCCGAAAGCAAGGCTTTTACGGTATCGAGGTTGTCCTGGGTATCTTCAATTACAAAAATCCTGGGTCGGTTTTTAAATGGATTGTACTTTTCTTTTTCCGGTTCAACTGTCTTGATTTTGTTAACCATATTGCTTACGTGCTCCAGAAGCTCACTGCGGTTTACTACGCCCTTAAAAATGATTTGATGAATATGGTTACCTTTGAGGAAAAAGAGTTCATTTTTAGTAATATGCTTGGCTGTTAAAATGAGTACAGGAAGCTGGCTTGTTTCAGGATGGCTGCGGATTGAGTCGATTACCTGGAAACCATCAACTTCCGGCATCATCAGGTCGAGTATCATGGCATCGGGCACCGAGTTTTTAATGGATTCGAGGGCCTCTTTTCCATTACTGGCAGTTTTTACGATATATCCTTCTTTAGTGAGCATATACTTCATCTGGATAACCTGTGGCTCAGAGTCTTCAACCAGGAGTATTGTTGCCTTGCCTGCTTTCGGACTGTCGGTTTCTGATGTATGTGTAACTGCAGTGTTTTTTTCGGTATTCTCCAACCTCTCTGTTTCACCGTACCCGGCATGCACCAATGGTAATGAAATGATAAAAGTTGAGCCGCTTCCCGGCCTGCTGTGCACTTCGATGCTGCCTCCCAGTAAAATTACGTATTTTTTAGCAATAGCCAGTCCAAGTCCGGTTCCGCCATACTTCCTCGACATTTTGTCATCAGCCTGCTTAAACTCATCAAAAATCTTCGGTACAGTATCCGGTTCTATGCCTATTCCGGTATCCATGATGGTGATTATTATTTCGTCGGTTGTACTTTTTGCACTGATTTTAACTGATCCCTCGTCGGTAAATTTCAGGGCATTGCTAATTATATTCTGCAGAATATGTCTGCATTTTGTGCTGTCGCTTTCGAGCGCCGGCAAGTCTTTTGATATCGTATTTACCAGTTTTAAACCTTTTTCCGTGGCCAGGGGCTCGAGGGATTCGAGTATTGAATCGACCAGCGAACTGACCGAAAATCGCGACAGTTTAATTTCTTCTTTTCCCGACTCAACCCTCGACAGATCGAGGATGTCATTAATGATTGCAAGTAATTGTTTCCCGTTTTTTTCGATGATGCTCAGGTATTTATATTCGTCTTCCTGAAGGTCGTTTTTTAATTTACGGGTAAGCACGCCCGAAAGTGCAATAATCGAATTGAGTGGGGTACGCAGTTCATGGCTCATATTTGATAAAAATGCGCTTTTATATTTATTAGCCTCATCCACTTCGTCTTTCTGCATTTTTAATTCTAGGTTGTACTCTTTGAGCTCGTCCGATTGAATAGCGAGTTCCTTGCTTTTTTCTTCCAGTGCCCTGAACTGTTGGTTTAGCGTTTGTGAGATTTTACTTATTTTCTCAAAAGCAAGTACCCCGTGAATCCTGGCGGTTAAAATGAAATGAATTTTTTCAATAACCGTTGCCGAAGTTTCCGTAAAACCGTCCTTACTGCACAGAAGGATCACCGAAATCAGTTCATTGTCTTCGAGGATTGGGATAGTAATGATTTCCTGCGGAATGTAATCCGATACCAGGGTTTTGAAACAATTGAGGGTGTCGGAAGGAATTTTAGAAATATTGATTGATTTTGAGTTTACCAGCGCCTTACACTTCTTGTTAGCTAAATTTTTAACAGCAAATGAATTAAAATTTTCGGTTTCAAGTCCCAGCGATTCAAAAGGCTCAAATTCTTTCTGTTGCTCGTTCAGCATATAGATGGCAGCAACCTCGGCACGGGTAGTATTAATCAATGCACTGAGCATTACGATGCAGAAAGGATGTAATTCGTTTTCCCTGGTAAGTAACTGGGCCAGCTCATTAGTAGTGTTGTTTAGTATGATTTGTTGCTGTACAGAGGTTGCCAGCTTGTTAAAAGACGCTGAAAGTCTTCCGATTTCATTTGTCGAAATATATTCAGAACGGGCATCGAAATTACCTTGCCTGAACTGATCTGCAACGCTGGCCAGCGCTTTTACCGGTTTGCGAATGCTGTTAAGAATAAGGTATGAAATTATGAGTGTGAGAATAAACAAGCCAGCCAGGATGACACGTATCCAGAAGACAATTTTTTGTTTTCCAACAATGGCACTGTGATAAAAAGTATCGGCTTTTACATTGGCAAAATCAAGCATGACCTGAACCTGTGAAAAAAGCTTATCCCTGAATTCCAGGTTTTTGATCCTGTACTGAACATAAGCCTGCTCGTTATCTCCTTTCAAACGGTCTTCAATGATTTGATCGCGTAGTATTTTCCATTTTTTAAAAGTAACATAAGCACTGTCGATGTGGCTCTTCTGGCCAAGGTAACGCTCATATACCAGGTCAAACGAATTTAAAGCATCGGCTTCTTTTTCATTTATCTGGATGATGATAGGGTATAAGGATTTCGGATCCAGCCGGTCATCGATAGCAATATCTTTAATCAGGTTATGTATCGAATTAACATCATTTTTTATGTCGCGGGTGGCTTTTGATACCTGTAATGGGTGCTCGTATAAATCGGAAGTAAATTTCCATAGGCGGTTCGATTGGCTGAGAGCCAGAAAACCTATGAGTACAATCAGAAGCATAATAATGCCAAAGCCTGCATAAAGCCGGGCTCCAATAGATATGTTTACTAGTTTTTTACTCATTGGTAACAAGTATTTGTTGTGTTTTGAATGATGCTTGTTGTCGGGAAACATCCGGCTAAATAGTTATGTCTGCGTGTTCTACAATCAGCTTTTGCTAAAGGTGTAATATTCATCGTTTCCTGTAAATGGCCGCCGGCGACATATAATTTCTGAATCCCGCGGCCGAGTTTACAATTCCGGTTTCGGCTTCGCCTGTTACCAGAAAACCGTTTTCTGTTAATGCGCGGTTAAATTTTTCGAGCATCATCTTTTGAATGGCAGGCTTATAATAAAACAGCACATTGCAGCACATCACCAGGTCGAAATCTCCGAAAATACTGGTGGGCGGTGCCGATGTAGTGTTGTTGAGCAAATCAAATTCCGAAAACTCGACATGTTTTTTAATGTGGTCCGAAACTGCGTATGTTTCGCCTTTTTTATGGAAATAGGTTTCAACATAACCGTGAGGTACGTTCTTTAAATCCTCGCTGTAGTAAATACCACACCTTGCCGACTCCAGTTCAGCATTCAGTTTATCGGTGGCAAAAATACTGAACCAGGCATTGGTGTTTGTATTCTTAATCAGGTCGTCAGTCATCATGGCAAGCGAATATGCCTCCTGGCCATAAGCACATCCGGCCGACCAAATCCTGATTTCGTTGTTATTGCTGTTCACTTTATCGGCAATAATACGTGGCAGTACATATTGGTACAGGAATGAAAAAGTAAGCGGGTTACGGTAAAATGAGCTGTATGAATTAGAAAATGAGTTGTTTAGCTTTATGGCTTCTTCAGGTGTAACAGCAAGTAATTGAAAGTATTTCTCATGCTGATCTTCGCAAAGTGCTGCCATCCGGTTTTCGATCACATTCTGTATTAAACCATCCGAATACATGCTGATATCCGTTTGGTGCTTATCAGCCATCAGTAATACAATGTTTTCCGTAACTTTTTTAAAATTATTGTGTAGAGACATCAAAAAATAGACTTAGCGTTTAAATTATAACAGCATGTAAAATGATGATTTTTGTCATTCCCGGCTGAGTTTAAGGTGTTGTCCTGTTGCAGATATCCAAAGTTTGGCAGTGTATACGATACTTGTTTAGAATTGCCGAATTTATAAATTTCCTGCATGTTAATCTGAAGATGGGCAAAATGTTAGTCGAAATGAGTTCCTGGTTTTTTCGTAATCCGCATTAAGTGTGCTTTTTCGTTCAATTCAGTATTCTTACTGCGTGATGGAATACCTCCACGCGATATATACAAAGGTATGGATATCGGAATTTTGTATTTATAGGTGAAGTATTGCTTCCGATGTAGTTCTTCCCGGAAAAAGTTTGTAGCCGAGGTACTGAATATGGTGTAGCTGAAATCACTACATGCACAATAAGATGTTTGTAAAAATCTAAAAGGCATTACCCGTAAAGGATAATGCCTGGTAGTTATATTACTGATGAAGACTAAAATGGGACCCTCAAATCATCGGCTTTCGTTGATTCGGTTTCTCAGAACCTGAATAAGGGCCGCGATACGCCCATCATTCCCATGGGTATCATAGTCAGGATCAATATAAATGCAATGGCGGTCCAAACCAGGGTGCTTCGGTGCTTAAGTCGGGATGTTACTGCACGTTTAGACAGTATGCTGCCGGTTTGTGCCAGTCCTATGGCAATAATATTAACAAAGGCGTGTTCTACTGCCCAGAAACGCAGCATCGGGTCTTTCATGGCCTGACCGAAATCGTTCAAAACATGGGCTGTAACAGGACTCAGGAAAAAATACATGATGATGCCCACCAGCAACTGCAGGTGAAGACTGCCTATAAATACCGTAGACCAGCGTTTTTGAAACGGGGTAAAATCAGAATTTGACATCAGCCCTTTGATGGCGGCTGCTATTACAATTATTCCGGCAACTAAAATAAGCCAGCGATTCCATGAGTGCAAAAAAAGTGTAAAAGTGTACATTGAGTTCGTTTGTTTTTATATTGTTTGTTAAGAAAACCATCCTTGCGCAGCTTTTGTTCTCAACATGCAGTTTATAATTTTTAATTTTTTTTAATACTTTTTTAAATGGTTTTTTGCCCACTCGCCGCCTGCGATTTTGAAAAGCATGAAAGGATATAAATCTTTAAGAAAAAAAATAAGTATAAATGCTGTAAGATATAGATAATGAATATTTTACCAAAATGATTTATTCGCTATGAACGGGATATAGAAGGAGATTGGCAAAAAAATACTGTTTTTCATAGGGTATTTGGCAACGAGGGTATCTTATACATGAAGCGCCGAAAAAAACACTAATTTATAAAACCCCAAAGCCATGAAAACTTTAATTAAAAATGTACTCAGCCTTGGCATCATCGTCTTTTTTATATCGACCTGCGGATCGGTTTATGCCCAGAGCGGGAACGAGGATTACCTCACCGTTTCAGGTGTGCTGAAAGATGCCAAGACGGGAGAGAAAATTATTTATGCCAATGTTTCACTTCCCGGAACCGGGATTGGAACCGTGTCGAACTCTGAGGGTGAATTTACCCTGAAAGTAAACAAAACGCTGAATATCGCTGAATTTGAAGTTTCGCACCTCAGTTATGCAACCAAGCGTTTCAAGATTCTTGAATATGCCGAAAAGGAAAAGACCTTGTATCTTGAGCCCCAGGTATTGTTGCTGAAGGAAATACTGGTATTGCCCAAAGATGCAAGAAGCGTTGTTGAAGCTGCATTAAACAATGTAAGGAAGAATTATAGCGAAGTGCCCAATATGATGGAAGGCTTTTATCGCGAAACCATCAGGCAACGTCGCGATTACCTGAGCATTTCCGAAGCAGTTGTCGATATTTACAAAGCGCCTTACACCAGTTTGCAGGACGACCAGGTTAAAATTTACAAAGGCCGCAAAGGCGGTAATGTGAAAAAAGCCGATACCCTGATGGTTCAGTTGCAAGGTGGTCCGAATGTGGCTATGTTGCTCGATATTGTAAAAAATACCGACCTGAGCATTGCCCTCGATAACCTGGATAATTACCAGTTCGAATTCGATGCTATGGTTAATATCGACGATAAACCAAACTGGGTAATCAGCTTCTCGCCCAATGTTGTGAAAGAAGAACCCCTGTATTATGGAAAACTCTACATATCGCAGGAAAAAATGGCTATCACCAGGGCCGAATTCAGCCTCGACCTGAAAGATGAAGATAAAGCATCGCGGGTTTTTGTACAGAAAAAACCAATGGGCCTCATCTTTATGCCAACAGCTACCAGCTACCTGGTAACCTACAAGGAACAGAATAACAAGTTCTACCTCAACTATGTACGTGTCGACCTGAAATTCCGCTGCGACTGGAAAAAACGACTGTTCAAAAACTATTATTCAGTAATGTCGGAAGTAGCCATCACCGACAGGCACGAAGATAATATTACTAAATTTGCACAAAAAGAAGTATTTAAACCCAGTATGGTTTTCGCCGATAAGGTTGAGAATTTCTCCGATCCGAATTTCTGGGGTAACTCCAACATCATTGAGCCGGAGGAATCCATTGAAAATGCAATCAAGAAATTGTCGAAAATGAAGAAATAGATTTTGAAATGCCGGGACAGCATTCCGGAAGCCAGGCAAGTACTGGCTTCCGTTTCCCAACTCAGGGAAATCATTGTTCCGATTGAAACTGAAAATAATCTGCGCCTGAACCACTTCCCGAAATTCTTTTTTACTTCCATGAACCTCAGTGATTTGTACATACAGAAAAAGATTCAAGGTGGCGACATCAGGGAATTCGAGCGGTTGTTTGCAAAATATTATGGCCCTTTGTGCGTACATGCCAACAAAATACTCAGGGATATGGATACCGCCGAGGATGTAGTTCAGGATTTCTTTTACAGTTTCTGGAAAAACAGGGAAACCTTCAGCCTCAAACTTTCGCTTAACGCTTACCTCTACCAGGCCGTAAGGAATAACTCGCTTCATTACCTTCAACATATTGCCATTACGCAATCGTACGCCCGGCAAATTAAAAATGAATATCACGATACCTTGCCGGCCGAAAACCAGGAGGATGTTGAACTGCAGGAACTTAACAGAGCCATCGATGCTACTTTGATGCAACTGCCCGAGCGATGCTCAAGAATATTCAGGATGAATCGTTTTGAAGGGAAAAAATACCGCGAAATAGCCGATATCCTTTCCATATCAGTTAAAACTGTTGAAGCCGACATGGGAAAAGCATTGCAGATATTCAGGAAATCGTTGAAAGAGTATACCGGCGACGAACTTAAAACCAGCAGTTGATTACACCTGAACCCCGAAAACACTGTAGCCGTTAACATACCGCATAAGCCATGAAAACAGATCCAACAAACCCAATTGAAGCCGAAGCACTTGCCAGGTACCTGGGTGGTGAAATGAGCGAAGCCGAATGTGAAGCTTTTTTTGATGAAAATGCTGTTACGGAAGTGGTGAAACAAAGTATTGAACACATGAAAAAACAATGGACCGCCATGAAAAATTACCAGGAGCACAAAGTCCCCGATACCGGCAAAGCCTGGGATAAACTGCATGCACGGCTCGAAAATGATAATCTCATCCCTTCAACTGCCGAAACGCCTGTATTCAGATTAATGCCTGCATTGCTGAAAATAGCTGCTGTTTTAATCGTTATAATCGGTGTTGGTGCTGTAATTTATACCTCGGTTACAAAGCACCCTTCAGCCGAAATGGTTCAGCTCAGTACTGCCAATGATGCCAATACCCTGATTAAAACCCTTGCTGATGGATCGGTAATTTATATTGCACAAAATTCGGAATTCACATTCCCAAAGGAATTTGAAAGCAAATCGAGAAACGTGGCGCTTAATGGCGAAGCTTTTTTTGATATTGCTCCCAATCCGCTGAAGCCCTTTATTATCGAAACCGACGAAGCTACCATTGAAGTGCTGGGCACTGCTTTTAATGTTAAAGATCAGCAAAGCAATGGTTTTGAGCTCTGTGTTGACCGGGGGAAAGTAAAGGTTACCCTGAAAAAAGATCCCTCGCATCCACAATTGGTGGTGGCAGGCGAAAAAGTGAACAGCCGCAATAACAACCTGGTGAAATCGAAATA
>APMI01027239.1_pt1 | contig 19282 bp, 15 predicted proteins | sample 667938 | NCBI WGS metagenome assembly APMI01 (sample SAMN01084076, study PRJNA167559) | wastewater metagenome | biome: Wastewater | place: Denmark: Ejby Moelle, Odense | collected 2011-11-28 | reverse complement strand
CAAATTGCTAATGAGAAAACAAACATTATAAACGCAGTTGAAAATAGGAAAGAGTATCTGCAGGCACCCATAGAATTATATAAACTGATTTATTTTATTCTTAGTCTATCTTTTTTATCGTATAACTATTACACACGAACTTATTATATGCTTTATATTTATATAAATATTTACAATAAATTCTTTGTTAGATTCATATGATTGAAGATCCTATTAAACAAAATTTTACTTTCAAAAAGATAAATCTTCAAGATTTATAAGAAAGACCGCAAATAAATGGCAAAAAAATGTCATAGGCAGCTTTAGCTAATGCAATGAATTGGAAATTCAAATGGAACACCAAACCTATATTGTGCTATCAAGATTCGGGTCTTAGTTAAGAAAGAATATTTTAAAAGAATGGAGTGTTCAGAACTAATTCATTTTTCGATGCATTTCTTGATGCTTATACTCAGCATGGCGATATCGTCTTGATCCCAGATGAAATATGGATTATGATTTTGTTCTATATTTCCAAATACATTGACAAAAATGCTGAGAAACTAAGACCTAAGCTTGTAAAGCACGAAGGAGTCGAAATTTTGACAGTTGTAGAGCAAGTGAGTAACGTAGAAGAATCGCTTTAAATGGAGAAAAATTGGGAGCATTTCTTTGATGAAATTATTAAAGAAATAAATAAGAACACAATTTAAGGCACAGTAGATATGTTCGCATGTGATTTTACGACAACTAACAAGTTATATAAAACAATTTCAACGGCAGTAACAATGTGTAGTCTGAAGAAATTCTTTTAATATCATCGTAGGTTTTGTGTATGTGGAATCAACAATGTATATATGGCAGGACAACGAGAAGATTGGGTTAAAATGATACCAAAATTAGAGCAGTTTCTTACGTTTGATGTTGATGGAGAAGTTAAAGAGTATGTACAGCACATGAGAGTCATACTGGATAATTTTATCAAAACCTTTGACGAGACGCCGAATGTATAATGGTGGAATACTGTGATGCAAAGCTATGAAAAGAAGAAAATATATGGAGGTCAGTCCACGAAAGTAGACGGTTGGATTCTGCACTTCTTTGGAGAATACAAATAGCAATAATTATCTTCATTTCCGTAAATGACTATAAAAGTACCAATAAAACTCATAAATGAGGCTACAAATATTGAGAAATAGTTACTGTTAGTATCAGATTTCGTAAGTGTTTCAAAATTGAATGAAAAAGCGTATAAACCAGATGTTGGAATCTGTATATATGAATTAGAAGAAATTGACCACAATATTAAACAAACATCAGAATAACAGTGAAAGAAATAGCTCAAAATTTCACGAACAATTGATTATTTGGTGAGTATTTTTTATGATTATATTTACTAGTTAAAATTTAAGATAGCATACACATAAAACCGTGTTTCAACAACACTATTTTTGTTTTACTCTTCGTTCTTCCTGTACTGATTTTTTAGTCAACTTTGTTGACTGATTTATTTTATCATTTTTTGGTTATTTTGAGATGTTTTTCTATTTTTGCTTCTTGATTGGACTTTCTTTTTATAAATTTACATTTGTAACTAATTTACTCTGCTGAATTTAAAGTGGTGGTAAGCTAGTGTCTGAGCTCAAATTTAACAAATCTGCACAAAGTTCTTGAAACATTTTCTCAACATTATCGCCTGACTTAGCCGAAACTTCACTATATTTTATTCCCATATCTGTGAACTTGTGATAAGCAGTATCGTGATCTACTTTTCGCTATTGCTTGAGATCGAGTTTATTACCTATAACTACGATTGTGGCATCATCGCCTCTGTGCTATTTTACAAAATCAATCCACTTTGGCACGTTTTCGAAGCTTTATTCGTTAGTGAGGTCAAATACAATTAACGCAGCTTGACAGTCTCTAATATAATTAGGGATCAAACTTCTAAATCTTTCCTGGCCTGCAGTATCCCAAAGCTGTAATCGCATTTGCTTGCCTCCTAGACAAATATTCTTAGACACAAAATCTATACCGATTGTAGGCTGAATATAAATACAATTACATTCCTTTCGCCATCGAAATTGTTCTTGATGAAGCGAGTGATAATCGAAGTCTTGCCTACATACTGATCACCAACGAATACAATCTTTGATTTTTGCAGACCCTTCTTATTGGTTGCGTAACTGATCTATTCTTCGTCTTTCTTCATTTGCTGTTACTCTGTCAGCTCGATAATATTATAATGATTCTAATAGTTTAAATTATCAGAAGACTAAAAATTATCATTAAATGATTAATAGTCAATTTTATCAACAAACAATAAATATTTTCTCTTTACTTATTCAAATATATCAGTGTTAGTTAATTCTTTGAGCAGGTTAATTTGTTGCATATCTGACCTCTAAATCATTAGTAATAAAATTATAAAGATGAAAAGATCCAACCATAACAAAAATCTAAGTCTATCTTACTCGAATATTCATTATTATGAGCCTCTTGGCCGCAACTACATTGACCAAAACCTGTTTGAAACCACTCGTGGCAACAAATAGTAAGATACTTTCCGCAGGAAGAAAGTGTCAGCCTGTCATGAATTGAACTACAGCTCATGCTTGAATCCATTCACGCGGGCTCGCAATTCACATTATGATCAGACGATGAAATAGTACGAACGGAAAAAGAAAGTGCCACCCGCATCAAATTTACAAACTGATCCCGTGACTCTCAAATATTAGCAGCCTGAAAAACAAATAAGAGTGAGGCCTTAATTCACAAACTCATTTCAATATTTAAGCACAGCTTAGAAGAAATATTTTCTGCCGTCTGAAAGGTAAGTCTCCAGCAGCAGAAGGAAATATTATTCACATCTTGGTATGTCACACTCATTGTAGAAAATTCCATTAGTGCGCGTAACTCAAAATTCAGCCAGGCTTAAATAAATTATAGAATATAATTAAGCTGATCATAAATTGGCTGAGGTAACATCTAAAATAGGTGTCAAAGCCAGAAAATGATCATTTATTGTAATGTTGTTAATAACTATGCATTGGATAAACAAAATTGCTAAAGATTATCAGGAAATTGCAAACAATAATTATTTACTGTTTCATACATTTTTAATACCTTTTCTCAGTAAAGGATAGCATGAGATTGCAAACAATAACACAGCTATACTTAATACAAATTTAATTGCTCGATACTTAGATTTAGTATTTTTCTGACCCATAAAGAAAATGTTCTCTACAATGAATCTAAATATTGCCAAGAAGAAATTCTTTATCTTCGTAATAACCCACTTGAAGCCATTTACTACACTACTTTCGAGTCGACTAATGAGGTCTGTGTTAATTGTTAATTTACTTTTGAAAGACTTGTAAAATAGTGAGAGTCCTTATGCGTTACGATCTAGGGAACCCGCTATTTCACATAGGCAGTTGATTAAGTAGCTAAAACTGTCAAGGGTCATCATAGTGTTGAATAGAAAGCCCTTCTGGTCTTGTCCTCCCATGCCCATGCCCATTCCCATACCATATCTGCCCATTCCGTACATGCTGCCTCCCATTCCATATCCTCCGTATCCTCCATAACCGCCATAGCTAGACCCATAGCTGGACCCATATCCGCCATAGCCTCCGTAGCTTGAGCCATAGCCTCCATAACCACCATAGCCTGTTGTGCCAGCCAGTCCGGTGCTTAGCCCAGTTGTACCTGCTGTTGGTGCACTGGCACCTGCTACAGAATTGACAGTAGTCATCTGACCAGGTACTGCTTATGTGGGTGGCAGCTTCGGAATCTACTATTTTACTGTCGGATTGCTTTGGATTATTTATGAAATGTTCTACACGGGTTCTAATATAACGGGATTAGTACTTTTACGAGTCTCCCAAGGCTTTGGTTTCATCTCTATTCTTATTATAATTATGACGACACTCTAGAAAAAAATTAATCGACATACATAATGCACACTGATAAATAATGATTGTAGCATAAAAAGTGTCTAATTACAAAAAGAGAAGCTACATTAAATATAACTTTGTACTTTTAACTATTATAATTTGTTAATAGTATTGTGATTTGCCTATACTTTTGTATTAAACATTTAAAAGTTATAATTTCTAACACCCGTATATGGATAACTCATGGACGCAGGAACAATCCCACTCTACATAATAATAACTTCGCCATGAAGCCACTCTTCGCTAACCTACTAAAACCCATGCACTGCCTCACTTCCCTCACCAGCCAATAAATGCTAAATAGAGTGAAGAACTTCATCATAGATTGAAAGGCTACATATCTACAAAAATAGATTAAGCTCGTCATAGTTTAGGACTTGACCCTTTGCTATAGATGGACAAGTATGAATAATTCTACGCCAACAATCTCGAAATTAACAATAAAAATGAAATAATTGATCAACGTATATGCCAGGACATCCAAGACATGCACCACATGGCTGATATTCTACTCCATCCGCCTGATTTTGAACATGGACTTTACCTATACAGCAAGCAGATGAACACACTCGCTCAAGAATAATAACTGGATAATATATTCAAGAAGTATGAATAAGCATTTGAATAACGAGATTAAATTGATGATGATACTGCTGAAGAAGCTATCAAAAGAGCCAAGAGATTTCTGTTGCAGAATAATTAATTTTGATCTATACTTATTTTTCATAATTTTATTAATATTAAGAAATAAGTATAAGATAAAATAAATAAATCAATATGTATAGCTCACTATTTTTGTTATTCTTGGGATTTCAGATCCACTAGATCGATAGTATCTTTAAGAATTTAACCTATCTCAATAACTTTAAGTCGTTAAGCTTATTTTCCTTATTTCGCCATTTTGTATATTGTTTTTGAGTCATTTTATTTCTGTCGAATAAAATCTGTATCAGGTCTGACTTCAGCTTTGGATTGAACTTTCCTCTACTTTTTAGAAGACACTCCCTACTCTCGAGATATAAAATCATCAGCTCGGCTATCTTACTGTATTTATTAAGTGCCTCCCTGTATATGCAAGTGAGGAACAGGAATTGGATTCGTAAAAAATGGAACAGGTTTCTTGTTCGCGCTAGAGCCTTCTTTCAAGCTAATAGTAATAGGGACAATATGGGCTTTACGTTCTTTCTATTTTATATTTGATTAGTCTATTTCATCAATCGGGTCAACGTGACGGACTTATTAATTGACTTTGAGATGATCGTGTTCTTGATTTATTTTCTATGAGTCCTATTGAATTTGATGAGATTGTGACTATTAATCATATAAATTTATTTAATTTTTATGACTATATTATCTTTACGACCGTTGCTGAATTAGTTTTTTACCTGTATGCTGCACTTATTCTACATAATTTCCTTGATATTAATCAGTTTTGCTTTTTACTGAAGACAGAGATTATGACTTTTTTGACAAATACTATGTTCTTTAAACATGAGGTGGAACTTACACATTGATTTAATTATTATTTTTCTCAGTTTTGGAATTAGCTTGATCATCTTCAAACACGTTCTTGAGCATATTAGTCTTTGCATTTTTTCCTTTAAAAATTTTAAGGGGAATTTTATGGGCTATTTATATTTCTTCAACTTCAGCATCTGATTTTCGGTACTTTTATTTGACTTCTTAATCATTTGGCTGATCTATAATATCAAGCTTGTTTTTATAGTTTTATTCTGGTTATTATTAATTTCCAAGGGTTTGCTCTGAAATTTATAAACGTTTCATAGTCTGTTTGTGTTTTTTCTTTTATCTATGCGAAGGTCTTATTGATGAAACAACTTAATTTCTATTTAGATTGCTTATTTATGCTTTAGATTTACCTGCGCTTCTGAGCATGATTTCCCATACTACAAACATGATCCATGCGAATGCTCCCATGCCAAAAGAAGCCATCGTCCATACATAGCAGTCGAATAACAGCATAGACATTGAATTTTTAGACGGACAGTATGTATCGAAAATGTTATTTACTGATGATCGCACATAAGAGCATCCTGTTTTATTAACTAAGTTGTCTGATAGAGTTCCAAATTATTTCAAAATAGCAGTTGTGTTAGCGCCATTGAAAAACTAAGTTAAGTTTGTGGACAAAATGGAATATATGCCAAAATAATTGCGCAGATTTTGCAAGTAACTGTTTGTATAACTGGCCGTATCCACTGAGAATTTCATTAAGTTTTTCATTCTTCTGTTGTACTCAGTAGCCGTAATAGTACAATTATTAGATCTTAATAAATTTAATCTAGTGCCTAAAAAGCAAGCCGGATTAGTCCCATTGTAGAAATCATAGATCGTAGGACAGGAAGTATTAAGTTCAATAGTGTGTTGAGCATCATTAAGATCGGCATCTCTACTTCCTCCATTACCATCCCAGGTAGGAATCTGAAGACACCTCGGTTCAGTAATATTAATTTCAGATAAGTAGTTGATCAAAGTATAATCACAATCTGCCACATTGTAAACATATTGATCTCTGAGTATAGCCTGTCCGCATTAGTTCTTCTGTTTAGAATCAGTTGAACTACCATTTGTATAAGTGTTGAACTGCGATAATATGTTCTTGATACTGAAATCTGGTGATTTTACTGGCATGGTCTCCATATGTAGCAAGTATCCTTTCAATATTTATATCTGCTGTAAAGAAATACTACTGAGAATGTTGGTAGGGGTTGACGCATTGTAAGTTGCCCATATGTTCGCTAGTCTTGATATTGAGGAGAGATATATTGGAGTCTATGCTGTTTGAAGAAAATAGTCGTTGCTTGCAACTGCTGATAATCTATTTGAAGCTACCCCATTTGTTAGACAGGTTTGAATCGGACTTAGAAGTTACTGTTGAGCTGTCGATAATGCACCTATATCTGATAATTGCTTGCCCTTCATACCCGCATCTAATGTACTACAAAATCCAGTACCCGTATTAACTGCTCCCGAGTATACAATCGAACTCAGTCCAGTTGCCCAGACAATCAGCATGAATAAAAAGCCTCCAACATAGGAAGCTTTACTTTAGCTGAACAGTCCGTTTCTCATAATTTATCTAATTTTGGCTTCGCGTTTTATTTTAGCTTAAGATGGAGCTAATTAACTTTCGTTGGAAACCGTAAGTTACTATGCCACAATCTTTAAGTGTTTGTTTAAAATTATCTAATTATTGTATTTTTGATTTCCATTTTTGCGATAGACAACTCTTTCTGATTCATTATTTTACTATTACTACTTTTTTATTATATGCTTGTTTAGCTCATGAAACTGGCAACAAAAATAAATCGACACTACAATAAGAACAACAGAATTAATACCTATGAGCACATAGGGTACTGCCTTTATGCCATCTACTTTCACATTGGTGCTTGAAAATTACTTTTTATATTAGTTAGCTCTCAAAGCAGTGCCTGTGAGTGTCGCATTATAGGCGATGAGATTATTACTGATATTAACTTTGCTATTTTCTACAGATGTGGCAAGTACCAATAAATCATCGACTGCTTTACCATTGGCCACTAATTGATTGACTTCTTGTGTCAAATTCCCACATATGCTTGTCATGTAATCAAGTTAAATAGTCTGACCGTCATTTAGTGGATGAGGCATTGTCGAGATAGTTGTGTTCTGACAGATAGGAAAACGGAATGTACTTGAAAGTGAACTATTCATGATTAACCACTGTCTAAGTTTAGCATCGATGAAACTTTGCACTGAACGAGCCACTATGTTTGTTCCAGTTATTGCGTCTGGGATTGAAGTACCATTAGGGAATCCTATTGCAAATTGAGGAAATGGCGCAATTGTTCCATTCAAAACTAAACCTGTTATTGAATTCTTTGTCGCTTTCACTCGAGTATTAAGATTTAGATTGAGTCTACTAACATTAGGTACTAAATTCTAGAGACCAATCCAACCAGTGTCACCTTTAGTAAAATTTAATGCAGACTGATTAAGAGTACATTCTGCATGTGAGAATTTTCTGGTTAGAGCCTCCTAAGATGCTGCAATAGTAACGCCCATGAATATTACACTACCTGCAATTGAAGCCATGATAAGGATAGAAAGAAAAACAAGTTTGTTCTTTGATGCGCAGTCAGAGATAGAATTCTACACTTTTGAAAGTAATTGTGAACATTTATTTCTTGAAGAATTAACATTTTTCTTTCTATCTTATACTACTTGCCCATTATTTTTGTTATTTTTTGCCTATTTTTAGAGTTTAGTGTTATTGCCTTATTTGATACCTTTTTATTTTTGTTTTCCTTCATGATTTATAGCATGATACCCTAAATATTCTTCATGCTCCTGCGGCTGTACTATAGATTTCCTTCTACATCGTTGCCATATACATATTCCTATCACGCATATAAACTGGAATGATAATACAGTTGCTAGGATTATTATTGTCGGTATTGTTGTATCAAATTCAGACTTGAAAAATGAGTTATACACCGTTGGACTTTACGTGCACATCTGAGAAGTCATTTTATTAAATTGGTCCGAGTTTATTATACAGTTAGCTCATTATGTTAAACTTATGCATTTTATAGGAGTTTTATAGTAATATTGATTGTCAAGATATCAAGCACTAGCCTTATCAACTTGAATGCACTCTATAAAAGATTAACAAGGTAAGTTTATCACTAAGCATAGTATAGAAATATTTGCCAATTGCCACAGCCATACTACTCAAATCCTATACACCATAGCTAACATCTACTTTAAGTCAAAAATAGAGAGCAATAGTGACCAAAATAATGCAAAATGTGACTCTATTGTGCAAACAGCCTAAAAAATAAGCAGTATAGTTTCTTAAAACTGCGCCCTCATATCAGCCGGTTCTTGCTTAGCTCTACTTTGACCAGTCTATAAACGACTGGAGACTAATAACTAATGATAACTAACCGCAACGTCACTCACTCGCCATTAAATAACAGAACAGCAGGACATCAAGCAATCGATAATAAAAATAATGCGTAGGAGTATAGTATCGAGTCTAACTCACGCTCGCCAGTATCGGACAGAACAGCAAAAAGGGAGTAAAAGCAGTAGTATTGCTTGTCTTATTTATGAACGATGGCACACAATAAAAAATGTACTTTAGCTTAGCAGAGTTTGCGAAATTTCGATATCAGGTAGCCAGTTGTCTCAAGTCTGTGTACTCCATATAAATGAAAGGACTATTTTGATATTGTGTACAGTGACCAGTTCTCGAAATAGAAAAGTAGGAATATTTTGCTAATATCAATCAAATATAATATCATGAAAGTTTCCATAACATTCGACAAAAATGTCAACCAATCGAACAAGAAGCAGTGGCTTTCATAAATATCAACAGTTGTGGAGAAGCTCAACAATCGATCTAGCTGTGAATATAGTCCCAAGGCTACAATAAAAGCTTCACCTAAGGCCAGTCACAAAGAGCATCAGGAAGATCAAGAGGAGTACTTTTTTAACAGTGCCTGCAAAAGTAATACAAACAAATCATAAAAATATGAAAAATATGACAGGGATTATAAGGAAAGTATCAAACTGCAGCAGTAAAGAGAAGACAGAAAATAAATGTAGAACTGTCTCGTTAATTAACTTTTAGTAATGCAGAAGATCATGGAGGACAAATTCGGTACAGTTATCGGAGCCATTGCTAAACTTAATTAGAAAGTGAGTCATATTGAGAAAAGAGTATCAAACTTATAAATAAAGTAATAATAACGAGCAACTGAACAGCAAGACTTCAACAAGGAATTCGCAAAAATTACATCAAAATACGTTAACATGAGAAGATAGTCAAACAGTTCTTTTGTTAGTAAGAATAATATGAGAGAAACAGCTGCTTCAGGCTTCAGTTACTATCTGGATGAGAAGTGAAGCATTATAATTTATTTATATAACCTAAAATTGATTTTCATAACCTTCTATTTTCAATAATTTAAACTAACACAATGTATCATAATTTTTATAAAGCCTTCTTCATTTCATCTTTAGATCCAAAGTGTTCAATCAAGAACTTGCCATTAATAACGCGAACTGAGGGCTGTCCAGAGATGGTTGTTACTACAAATAAGTTCGATTAATCTTTCCAGAATTTATTTCTAAGCTGTTGGTTCTATAAAATTAACTATTATAGCCATTGAATATTTTGGAAATCTTTCAAGTTTTATATCCGCTTGCCTTTGGGGTCAATTAAAGTCTCAGGCAGGACCACTCCGATCTTTTTCATAAAATCATCAAGAATCTTCTGTGATTTTTACCTATGTTAGCTTAAAAAATTACTTGTTGTAGAAGAGGTCAAGAAGAGCCTTTGTGGAAGTGCATGAAATAAGTTATTTGGGCACAATTGAAAGAATTGTAGTCAGTAACCTATTTATTTGTGGTCGGCAATATTCATATAAAATATAGCAGCATACTAAGTCACAATATTAATCTCTATTCAAATTATTAACTTTCTTTGAGGATCCCTTGTCAATGAGTTCGATGCGTACGGGTTTGAAATTATCAAGACTTTCGAAATTATAACTGAAATTGAGGGCAAGTTGTGCTGAATCTTCAACAGACATGATATTTCTTAGCTCTTCCCATATTTTAAAATCAACATCGAGTAAGTAATCAAGCTGAGCAATATTGAAGCTCAAGGCAGACACAATTGATGGATGCAGGTTCAGATCGAGTGGCTGTTTCGAAAGTAGAGCGTAAGAAATTATGTATCCTAACACTTATATTTATTATAGAGTTGCTTCACTGCTCTTAAATTTATTAAATATTATGTTTGATGAATTTTTCAACAATACGAAAGTCTAATTGGAAAGTAGGCGCTCTTGAAGAGGTTTTAGCATTTCAATTGGTGTCTTTTTAGAGTTGTTAAATTGGACTGTTATGCCTTTATTTGTGAAACTAGATCTAGGAGCTGATCTAAAACCTTTCAGCAAACCCTCAACTAATTGATCATTCTGAACAGCAAATTAGTAAGTTGTTGAATTTTATTTGAGTTTGTTGCTAATTTGTTAAGTAAGCTTGTTGGCTTTGCTATGCTCGACAAAACTTTTTATTAAAAATGCGGGATACACATCGACACTCTGAAGCCATTTATTACCAATTTGTGAACCAAAGAATGCTTTTAAAGCATCAACACATCTTTGCATCACTTCATCGAACTCTAAATCACATTTTTGATAAATTTTGCTCATAGAGTGAGAAAATCTGCGAGTTGAACAAAGAGTAAGATGATTTTCTAAAACATACCCATCAACTTTAAACTCAGAAGAGTATTTTTAAATATTTCGCCAGTCATCCTCATATCGGACTAGATCATTGTAGAGCTTTGACATAAGACTGAAAAGCTCAAGTTTGTTTATTTATTCAATAATTTATTGTTCAGATTTGCCAGCACTGTTCATCACTTCATGAACAATAGGAATCATTAGCGCATTTTGATAGCTCAGATCTCTCAGTTTTGTAGCCAAGTAGAATGATTTTACTCTGTTTGCAATTGCAATCTGAAGCTCAGTGATTTATTTGATATACTCTCCTAAGATTTAGTTGACTTTGTTTGAAATATTTTATCTTTATCCTGCGTTTCTGAAAATGTTAGAAAGTCTACCGATCACAAGATTAGTTTATTCATTTTTCTTAAATTTATACCCTTATTTCTCAATTCTAATAAAGAATCTAAAATTCTCCTTGAACAGTTTAAGTGGTCCGCTAAACTCATCATCTTCAACAGACTTACTTAGCTTTATATATTCGTTATATGCTCTATTTTTACTGGCGATGTTGAGTGCTTTTAATCCTTCGTGAAGCTGATCGGTATAGAGACGCAAGTTATTGAAATTAGAATGGAACATTAATGATATTTTTTATAAGTGAGCGATTGAAAGTGATTTCATGATTGTGTTCATTAAATTTTTATCCATTGAAACTTTGTACATTAATGCATTTTGATCACTTCTTGTTTCGAAGAGTTTACCCAAGAAGTTAGTAAGATCTTATTTTAATTCAGGATTCTCAAGTGTATTTTTTAGAATTATTGACAGGAATGATTCCTCACTTTTTGCACCGAATCCTAAAAATTTACGGATTGGGAAATTACTCCAAAACATGTCAAAACTTTCGGCCCAGATATTTGAGTAGCCTAAGCCGCTAAAGATATGCAATACTTTTTTCATGACACCCAAACTATCAGCATTAACAAGTTACACTATTCTTTTTGCTTATTAATCTTTTTAAGGGTTTCTTTTTGAAGGTTCAAGAGCAGCAAACTCAAAAATCGATAACAGATCGATGAAATAATTTTCTAAGTTTTTACCATTAGTCCACAAGAAAGATGTTGTCGGATTTTTTTGTTAAAGCAGACTGATCACACTTTCAAGAATGACTTTATTATTGATTGAAGGCATGGCTAAAGATTTCATATAGTATTGTATAAAATTAGTTTGGTCCTCCACTTTCTTTTGCTTATTTTGTTATTTAGTTTATTTTTGGTTTTCGTTGAATATTATATCAACGTTTTCCTTATCAATTAAAGCGTTAAGCTTGTCTTTGCCCAAATATCTATGAAGATCGTATTTAGAGTTGGTGAGCATCAGTTTTTTCCTTGCCTCTCCAGCATTATTTCCAAAGTTCTGACTAAAGTCAGGGCTCGTGAATACTGGCAACTTTTTAAGGATTTAGCTCATTAAAATTAATGTTTATGGTGCTCTTGGTTTTCTATTAACCTTTTTTATTTTGTAATCCTCAATATTGAACTATTGAGTTATTGTGAAAGGAGTAATAACAATGTATTATATTATAGGCTCGAGCTTCAACTCTGATTTATTTTATGTAATATTTGATACATAATTTCGAACTTCGTTCCAGATAAGCTTGTTATATCCATCAACTAGACCTTATTTTTTCATTTATAGTTATTTCTTTGAGAAAAATGTAGCCATTAATAATTTGAAAGCCTCACCGTAAACTTCAGCTTATTTTGGGCTTTAACATTTAGTAAGTGCGAATCTTGCTCTCTCTATTGACTTTTGAATTGTTTCAATCTTTATCTCACTAAGATTTGCTCTTGAGAATAATTTTGCCAATATGTACATCTTCTGTGCACAGAAATTATGTCCTTCAACCGAATTGATATTACGGATAATTTATTTCATAGCCATAGGAATGACTTATTCTTGAACATAATCTTTTCCGTTTTTATACCTAATAGATTTACATTGAATAATTTTTAGTATAATGTTGCCATAGTTTTCATCTTAACATATGAGTTCACTGAGTAGTTCAATGAATCTTCTGCTGCCTCCTCCTTACACAATTCTAACGCTCGATAATAGTGGGACAGAAATCGGGTACAGTTCAACGAGAGCTAAAATAAGATCGTGGTAAAAGTTTATTTATGAACTTTTCTCAACTCTTGCCTTGTTCCAACTTTGAACCAAGTATTCAATGAATTTCTTTGAATTTGAGTCTAATGTAAAATAGTAATTGTCAATCACCTTGTCAATTTGACTGGGAATTGTTAAAATTTACAAATCACTAATGTTGAATATTCCAGGGTCATTAAATACGAGTTTACCATTGTTAACTCTATATTTGGCCTCGATAAATTATGCATGATCTTGAGGCAAAGTTTTCTTACTAAGTTCTTCTACGCTTTCTTAGAGATGTTCAAATTTTCGAATATGATCATTATTTTAATGGGTGCCTAACATAAAGAGATCTAATATTTTTGTTAAATTTCTATTTTTGTACTTTTTAAAGCAGTTTAAACAATCTTCAATATGGAAGCAATCTACATTTTGTTAAATAGCTGATACAAGACCTGTCTATATTTCTGTTTTATGCTGTTCAGTGCTGACTTTGTCAAGAACTGGTGAAAAAGTGGATGCTAAATTCTCAGTTTAAGTTGCTGGATTAAGAGCCTTTCTCAAAAAAGAGAAACATTCAGCTAAGAATTTATGTGTTTCAGGCCATTTTAACATCTATTTACATTTTTCATCTCTTTGTAAGAATTTAACAAACTCAAGTAAACTTTTTCCAATTGTACCAGCTTTAATTAACCCTTCGTACTCTTTATATCCTTTTTCTTCCAATGAACAAAGATTAGTTAAAAGCAATAAGCTTTATTTGACTTTATCATCGTTGATTTTAGGGTAAGCAAATTCAGTTTCAATAAACTTATGTGAGTGTGCGAAATCAATGGTATGATTCCATTATTTAAAAGCACGCTCTGCGATAACAAATAATTGATTCAATGAAGAGTTTCCATTCATCAACGTCAGCAAATTAATAACTTTCTCTCGATCTAGCTACTTTAAGCTCATGTTGTATAAAGTTCGATGGTAGAAGTTGTTCAAAAATTCATTAATTTCTTATAAACTCATCGCTTTGAGGAGAGTAAGTAGTTAATTGTTCTTCTTATCAATTTCAAGCTTGAAGTTTGTGCGCAATAAAACAATATCGTCTTTTGTCATATTAGGATTATGTTTCAATGTAATTTCAAGAGCTTAAACTTTATTTGGGTGCAGTTTAAACAGAGCAGTGAACAATTAACAGAACTACCGATAATAGCCAATTCTGCATCCCCACATTTCAAGGATTGATTTTAAACCATTTTCTATAAAACCTTGATAGCAGGCATCTACCTTTTGGTTCTTCAGCTTTTCTAGAATTTATTTATCGTGTTTTATGAATTACAAAATAAATATGTTGTAATTGCTTGTTTGCTTAGCCTTTGCACCCAGCATCTCGAGCTACTGGAAAACTTACTTATATTTTTCCAACAATGGAATATGAATGTAGAAATAGAGTACATCAAAACCTGGCTCCAATTCATAGATTTCGTAGTTCAAGATAGAGAGTTATTTAATGGTTTTTATGTCTTACTTTTTAAGGGCAACGGGTAACAACTTTTATTCGATGTTATTGAAGATATCGACAATTTTAACTTTGTTTTCGAATTTCTTCTTTAAGATACCTGCTCCCTTTCTCAAGTAACTATAGAAAATGAATAGTTTATCTTGAATTCTGCTAACTACAGCTTGCTCTAGAAAGGCTTATAGACTTTTATACTCCTTGCCATCATATTGCTAGAACTGTTTCGAATTAAGCGCCAAATACTCTTCCATGTTTTGATTTATACTTTTAGATAGCTCTTGAATTGCTTCAATTGGTTCAAGTTCGATATCGAATCCGCTAAACCTCAGCTCAAAAATCTCGAAGCGAGAAACTTTGAACAAGAGCAGCAACGGGTTTTATAAAATGCGGTAGAAGGTTTTTCGGAGTTTCTCAGTCGTAGCGACTTCTTGCTTAACTAAGAACTCAATTAAATCGCCAATAATATTTTGGAACTTGATTTCGATTGAGCTTCGCTCTTAGTAAAACATCTTGGCTAAATCTAATGAGCCTTTCTCAGCGAATAGTTTCTTCAGCTGCTATAATTTTTGTTCGCTCTCAATTTCATAGACTTCAAGAGCAAGCTCTAAATCCTCGATGGTGATTTCTTTTTGTTCTTCGGCCATTGTGCTGCAGGATATTTAGATATATTTTAAATACAAATTTCAAACTCGCTTATAATACATTTAGAATGCCAGTTATTAGAGTATACATTGAAACCTTTATGAAAATATTAAAAATGTCGAGTGAGTCTTTCAGATAAGCCACCCTTTGAAAAACCCAGCAACGGCTTTCATGCTTTTGTTCAGGTAAGTCTATTGGGCTCTTTCATGCCTCTACTCGACGTGCTAGAGTGCTTTCATTTTATTTTAAATAAACTTTCTCAGGTGCTAGTCGTACTATTTCTTGGTGTCGACAGTTTTCTCTATTTCGAAGAGATCTTCCTCTAATCCCTAGATTTCTTAATTGATCTGGAACTTAATGGCTCGCTTATGCAAAATACGGTCTTCAAGATCCTATATTTAATTTTCAAACATTGTGAAGTTGCTTTGCGATTCGGAAAAGGAAGTAGATATGTTTTACTGAGCTTTAACTTTTTCCAATTTCTCAGTCTGCTTTAGCAGGTACATCATCCCAGTCACCATTTGTATTTTAGCTGCATTACTGACTTTCATTGTTTTAATTCTTTCTAGTTCTTCATACATCACCTTTTGATAGTCTATCTGTCGAGTTGGTGATTGTTACCTATTATTTTTCATTTTATTATCAAAATGGCATATTAAATACAAACTGCTTATATATATATTCAGTAATCTTCTGATAATAAGTTTAGGCACGCTGCCAATTTATATCGGAATAATGTCAAATTTATCATATATTGTAATGATGGAGATAAAATTATATGTTGAATCTAAATGACTGATAAATATACTATCAATAGTGCAAGTAAAGCAAATTTATAAATACACATGCTTAACAGAGCTATTTTATCTATCTAGGACAATTAATTATTGTTTCACTTGTGGAATTTTATTAAAAATAAGAATACACTCTAATGATCAAACTATCGAAGAAAGCAATTAGCTTGTATAGTTACTTGAGAGCTGATCAGTTGATTTTTATTTATACTTTTAGAAGAAATAGACTTTGTCTTATGAAAAGAGAAAAATATTTAATTTGTATAACGTCTTTGACTTTTTAATAATGACCTTTGTTGAACTCATAATTCATCATAATGAAGAGGTTTGTCAGTCGTTTTACAATTCAAACAAAATAAAACATTTAGATTTCGTGAAATGACTTCAAAGATATTTCTCTCATGTTTTCAATTAAGATTTACAAATATTTAAATTCGATTCGATAGGATCACCACACTTTATATTCCTTCATCTTTAAAAAGTCCCGATAAGATCTGGGTCCTTGTCTTCAATCATTTTCATAAATTTTCTGTGTCCTATAAGATATATTGAATAGTGTAACGGATAAAATCCTTTGACTTTAATCATAATCTTGATTTGCAAAAGCAATATAAATTAAAATGGGTTGCACTGCATCTGAGGACTTTGATAGGCCACTCAGCGAGGACCTTGAAAATCAAATGAAAGTTGTAAGCAAGGACAAGCGTGAAAATGAAGTGGATCGTTTTGAATCCAACAAACCTGAGCAAGGATTTGTAAATGTTTCGTTTATTCAGGATGACTTTTTCGCTAATGCTCAAGAAAGTGACTAACAGTTTATGGCTGTGAAGCCATGGATCGGCGCGCTGGTGGCTCCTACAAACAGTAAATATTATTATATTTTTAGAACCTCAATTCGTGCCAGATGCTCCCAATAAGAAGCTTACGTTGAGCTTTGTGAACGGATTTAAAGTCGAGGATTCTCGTCAAAATATGTTTTGGGGTAAGAACAGTGACTAAATCATTTATTGTGCTGCTGCTCTCGGTATCGTTATGAATGCTGGCTCATTGAATCAAAGGTTCATGGGTGCAGGTCTTTCTTCGTAAGCGAAAGGTCACACTGATGACGTCATGTCTCTCGGAGTTTGCCCTAAGAGAAAATTGGTTGTCACTGGTTCCCTTGGCGCAAGGCCAGAAATTATTGTCTGGGACTCTGACAATATGAGCATCCTTGCTCGCACCAAACTTGGAAGAAATACTCGAGCTGTTTCATCAATTAGATTTTCCAAGGATGGAAAACTATTCTTCTGCACAGATAAACACAATGACTCAAATGTTTATTGTTTCAATGCCAGCAGCGCTGAACTTTTAGGGCAAAATAAGTGTGGATCAGACCCTGTTTTCGATGCAGAAGCTGGATAAAGCAACGTATATGCTGTTGCAACAAAGCGGGGCATATATTTCTTCAACTATGAAGGTGGCGCATTTAACCAAAACAGAGGTCTCTTTAATGGAAACCCAATGGCAGCTCAAATTTGTATTACCTTCAACGCTGACACCAAGACTTATTATTCAGGAACAAGCACAGGTGATATATATTAATGGAAAGACAACTCTTGTATCAAGACCGCAAAGGTTCATGAAGGCTCAGTCAGAGGCCTCCAATGGGCTGGTGGGTTCTTGCTTTCATCAGGTAGCAAGGATAACTGTGTGAAAGTATCTAAAGGTTATGAAGTCGTTAAAACGATCGATATCAGCGGATTTGCTGTCTCTCTAGATTTCTTCAATGGCAAGTTTTTAATTGCAACAAACGAAGGAAAAGTACTCTCAGTAACCGACTCCTCAAATTAAAAGAAATAAATCATGCAAGCTCATAGTACTGGAGAAGCCTGGGGTCTCGCTATTTCTCCACAGGGAACAGTCTACTCATCAGCAGATGACAACAAAGTGTTGGAGTTCAATCCTAAAACCAAGAAGGTCGTAAACGTTGGAAAAATCAATGAAAGACCAGGCAAGAAGTATCGTATTGGAGGTGCTTCAACTCTCTCAGTTCTTCCACCCAACCAACAGGCTCGAGGACTTGCAGTCAGTAAGGCAGGACATGTGGCTGTCGGTATTAACGACGGTACATTGTCAATCAGATCAGCAAAGGTACGCTTTCTATTGATTTTAGAACTTAAATGAGGTAATCTTCGAGACAAAAGATGCCACTTAATGGATATAGGTGCTGAGATACTCTCCTAAATAAGATAAGCTAGCAGTAGGATCTCACGATAACAACATCTACGTATATTCAGTGAATGGTAACAGTTACACAAAAATCGCAACATGCACAGCCCACAAATCCTTCATCACAAACTTGGACTGGTCAGTGGACGGCAAATACATCCAGAGCAACTGTGGAGCCTACGAGTACTTGTTCCATGAGGCCGATACAGGCAAGCAGATCCAATCAGGTGCTACTCAGTTCAGGGATGAACAATGGGCCACTTACACTGTTAAGTTGGGTTGGTGGGTGCAAGGTATCTTCCCACCATAAACCAGTGGAGATCATGTCAATGGAGTCGATAGAAGCCATACCAAAGATATTGTGGCCACTGGCGATGATTGGGGTTTTGTTAATCTATACAGAAATCCAGCTCTCAAGGGTGCCAAATGTTTAGCTTATCGTGGTCATTCAAGTCATGTTGTGAGAGTATTATTCGATGAGAAGGACGAAAACGTGTACTCAATTGGTGGCTATGACAAGACCTTGATGCAATGGAAGTACTCTTGATTATTTTGATGCTCAATCAACGTATTATTCATAATCATATAATTTTTTATCATAATAATAATAATATTAACTTTATTGTAATATCAACAAAATAAGCTAATTAAATGAAAAATAAGAATAATTGTGTAGACATGTATATAATACAAGGAATAGTAACTCAATTTATATGTAAAGATGCTTGAATTTATTATATTTTAGCTAATAGTCCTTTCGCATAGTATCCCGGCAGTAGAATTTATAAG
>APMI01003060.1_pt1 | contig 19301 bp, 15 predicted proteins | sample 667938 | NCBI WGS metagenome assembly APMI01 (sample SAMN01084076, study PRJNA167559) | wastewater metagenome | biome: Wastewater | place: Denmark: Ejby Moelle, Odense | collected 2011-11-28 | reverse complement strand
AGACTTCAATCTGTGGTCGGGGAAAGAGGATTCGAACCTCCGGCCCCTGCGTCCCGAACGCAGTGCTCTACCAGGCTGAGCTATTCCCCGACACTTTCTCCAGGCAACAACAAACTACTATTGCCTCAAAACAAAACAGCCGCACATTATACTGAAAATCCGACCAACTGTACAGCTTTTCGGATCTCAATATTTCCGTGCAACTGCGAAGTGAGATAATTGTATCAACGAATCCTTGAAAATGGAAGGAGAAAGTTGATTTAATGCATTCAAAGCGAGTTCTGCCTCGGCTTCTGCGACTTTTCGGGTCGCTTCGATGGCGCCGGTAACACGAATTGCTTCAAGAACGGCCGGAAAATCGTCACGCCCGCCATTTTCGATGGCATTGCGTACGCAGGCAGCGTGCTCAGGACTGCCATGCTTCATCGCGTGGATGAGTGGCAGGGTCGGCTTGCCTTCGGCAAGGTCGTCGCCAATATGTTTTCCGGTGGCGGCTTCCTCGCCGGAGTAATCCAGCACATCGTCGATCAGTTGAAAGGCGGTGCCGATATGCATCCCGAAGGCGGCCAGGCTGTCCTCTAGCTCCGGACCGACTCCGCCAAGAATGCCGCCAAGGCGTGCAGCGGCTTCGAAGAGCTTTGCGGTCTTGTAGCGGATCACCTTCAGGTAGTCCTCGACCTCGACATCCGCGTTGTGGCAGTTCAGCAACTGCAGGACTTCGCCCTCGGCAATCACGTTGGTGGCATCTGCGAGAACACGCATCACCTTCATGTTGTCGGCTCCGACCATCATCTGGAAGGCGCGGGAGTAGAGGAAGTCGCCAACCAGCACTGAGGCCGCGTTGCCGAACATCGCATTGGCCGTCTTGTTGCCACGCCGCAATTCGGATTCATCGACAACGTCGTCGTGCAGGAGCGTGGCGGTGTGGATGAACTCCACGACGGCGGCGAGTTCGCGGTGGTAGTCGCCACGGTAACCGGCAGCACCTGCAGTGAACAGCACCATGGCCGGACGCAGGCGTTTGCCGCCACTGCCGATAATATATTCGGCTACCTGGCGAATGAGAACCACGTCGGAGTAGAGACGATCACGGATGACCGCATCGAGCGCCTTCATGTCTTCGGCGATCGGTGCGTAAAGCTGCGAGAGAGACAAGGCAATGCCCAGATTGGTAAAAAGGTGATGGTAGGGGGCCGGGCAGCGTCCCGTCAAGCCACCTTGATCAAGGCGCATCAGAGACCTTTAGGTCATGAGCCCGGGAAGCAGCAAGTCGGGCCTGTCGGAGAAAACCCCAGTGACACCCCAGGCGTGAAGGCGCGAGGCATCCTGACGCGAGTTTACCGTGTAAACCAGCACCTTCAACCCGGCATTGGTCGCTTCTGCCACATGCTCAGCCTGCAGATTCTGTCTCCCCAGATTAAGGGCGACACAGCCAAGTCGGCCAACCGTTAGCAATGCCTCAGGGCTGAACCGCTCGGACAAAAAACCCCGCGGAATGTCGGGGACCTCGGCAGCCGCCGCAGCCAAAGCATCGGCAGAAAACGAAGATAACAGGATGGCAGGACGCCGTGAAGGCTTCAGGGTTCGCAGCAAACCGCCGACCACCCTGCCGGTCTCACGCTCCTGTCCATCTGCCGGCTTGATCTCGACATTGGCGGAAAGGCCAAGCTGCTGACAGCACTGGAGGGCCGACTCAAGGGACGGGATCATCTGCCCGGCAAAGGCCGGATGAAAATACAGCCCGACATCGGTGGCGAGCAGATCAGCTGCAGCCAGCCGGGAAACCTGACCGGGCCGGCCCGCAGTGCGATCAAGGGTCTCATCGTGAATGAGCACCGGAATGCCATCGCAGGACAGCATCACATCGAACTCAACAGCACGGCAACCAAGCCGGGCTGCAATACCAAGCCCGGCAAGGCTGTTTTCAGGTGCAAGCGCACCACCACAACGGTGCGCAAGCATGTCGGGCCAATGCCAGTCAGACATGGCTCAGCCGGGAACGCGCTCAGTCGAGCGTACGGGAACGGGCAACTGCAGTATCGAGTGCCAGCTTGGAGGGTTTGCGATCCTCCCACACGGACTCGAGTTCCTCGTCAATGATCCGGCGCACCGCGGCGCGCTGGGGGTAGCTGCTGGCACGGGAGATGGAAGTCACCGGCTTGTTGGTAAGCTGCTGCACCGCAATCTGGATGTTGGTCAGATCGTCAGCCAGCAAGCGGCTTTCGGAAGCCAGCAAGCCGGCGCGGTTGAGCGGCAAATAGCCGGCATTGCGCTGCCACTCAACCTGGCTTTCACCGGTCAGCCAGAAATTGACGAAGCGGGCAACCGCCTTGTATTCAGCCGGCTTCTTGCCGGCAGCAATCCACATGGCCGGACCATCGGCCAGCGTGTTTTGCGGCGCACCGTAGTACTCCTCGTGGTACGGCAGGGTTGCGACACCTACCTCGAAACCAGCCTGCCTGCGCAGAGTCGGCCATGCTGCAGACGAGGCGGTCAGGACACCGCACTCACCCTTCGCGAAATGCTCAGTGGCCTCGTCATCGCGACCAAACAGATGCAGGTAGCGGGCCTTGACCCACGAAGACAGCATCGCCACATGCTTCACTTCAAGCATGCCGTTGATGACGAGCGCAGACTTCTTGCCCTCGGTCACCACCGGTTCGTTGTGCCACGCACTGGTATTTTCGACCAGCACCCACGCCGGCTGGGCAGTGGTGTAGGGGCAGGTCTGACCGGCGGCCACCAACTGGCCGAGCGTCTTCTGGAGCTCTTGCCAGGTCTTCGGCGCCTTCTCGGGATCAACGCCGGCATCCCTGAAGGCCTGCTTGTTGTAGTACATCACCGCAGTAGAAAGACCAACCGGCAGTGCAACCAGACGCTTGGCACTATCGAGCGGAGTCGGTGTCATCATTGCCGGTGCCTTCAGGGTTTCGAAGCGCTCTCCGGCATCTTTCATGACCTGGAACAGGGGACGATAGCGCTTCGGGCCGGCCAGGAAACCCGGGAGATCGCGTTCACCCAGGATCATCAAATGCGGCGTCGCGCCGTCGTCCCAGCGACGGTCATGAATAACAATCTTCGGACCCGACGTCGTCGCGTTGAAACGATCCACCAGCTTCTGGAGCTGGGCGCCCTTGTCGGCGCCGAGGCTATGCACCAGCTCGATCTCCTTGACCGGTGCGTCCGCAGACTGAGCCGCTACCGGCTTGACAGCCGACTTTTTGGAGGCCGCAAATGCGGCATTGGCGCCAAGGGCCCCGAGGGCGAGGCACAGGACGGTACGACTGAAATTATTCATGGGGAGCTTGTCCATCGACAGAAGAGGGGCGAATCAGCTTTCAATTATAAATATAAGCCGGGCAAAGCGGACAGACGGATTGGTAATCGCATGTTCAAGTCCGGACCGTCCACGCCGTTAGCTTTGGCAGGCAACATTACGTCAAAGCCATGACAAAACTATCTCTTCGCCTCACATGCGGGCTGGCAATCGCCACAGCCATTCTTTGCGGATGCGATCAGCTTGGCATTCCTGATCCAAGCAAGGCTGCAGCTCAGGCAGACGCCGACGGCAGAGCCATCGGCAGCGCTTGCCGCCACGCCGGCCGGGCGATTGAGGACTGCTTCACGCTCAACCAGTCGGCGCAAAAAGCCGCCGTCTTTGCCGGCTGGAAGGACATGAATGACTACATGCTGGAAAACAAGATAGTTGAAGTTGCACCTCAACTGCCCCCTCCTCTCTCGCCGGCTGCGGCCAAAGCAGCCGCCAAGGCCAAACACGCGGCCGAGAAGGCAGAGGCCGAAGGACAATCAGCGACCGACGAGCCCGGCAACAATACCGAACAGGAAAGCCACGGCAAGACCGCAGTGAACACGCCGGCAGATGAACCCGAAACGCCCCGCAAGCGCCGCAGGTCCGCCGAATAAGCCTCTGGCTGGAACTATGACATTGTGCCGGTGACAGGCTCGACGCTGACGGCCCGCCACCAGTCGATGAACTTTTCCACGGGCATGGCGGGCGCGTAGAGATAGCCCTGAGCACAACGGCATCCCATATCCAGCAGGATTGCTTCGGTCTCGGCAGTCTCGACACCTTCGGCCACGACCTCCAGTCCGAAAGTATGGGCAATGCGCACCATCAACTCGACAATTGAACGGTCGCTATCCGACAAAGTAATGCGCTCGACGAAGGATTTGTCGAGCTTCAGCTCATCGACCGGAAGCCGGCGCAGATAATCCATCGACGAATAGCCAGTACCGAAATCGTCCAGGGCCAAGCGCCCTCCGCCTTCCTTCAGGGCTTCGAGGGTCCGGACAGACATGCCATCCGTAGAAACGAGGCCGCCTTCGGTCAGTTCGAAACACAGCCGGGAGCCTTCAATACGCCAGATTTCGCAGGTCTGGCGAATAAAAATGGGCAACTCCGGATCGTTCAGATCCTCAGCGACTAGATTGACGGACACCCGCGCATCGCACCCGGCTGCGGCCAGCGTGGCAAGAATCTGTGCCGCCTGTTGGATCACCCATCGGGACAGCTCCGGCATCAAGCCGATCCGCTCCAGAACCCGCAGGATTTCGGGGGGAGAAACGCTACGTCCATCTGCACGATTCCAGCGCAGCAAGGCCTCCGCACCAAGCAGCCGGCGGCTCGGAAGCTCAACTTGGGGCTGAAGATGAAGCTCGAACTGACGTGCTTCCAGGGCCAGGGCCACCTCGGTCTCGAAACTTGCATCCATCCGGGCCTGAGCGGCCACATCGGCGCAATAAACGTCGAAAAGACGTCCGGATGCCTTGGCCACTAAAAGCGCCGAACGCGCTGCCTGCTCTAGCCCCAGCGGGTCACCAGCATGTTCAGGCGCCCATCCCCCACCTGCACAGAAACGTCCGCGCAGCCTGGAAAAAAAATTGCCGCGCATGGCTTCACATGCATCGACAAGTTTGTGGCCGGCCAGCGACACCTGTGCCGGGTTATGCAAGTCGGGCAGGATCACCGCCCACTCGTCATCGCCCAGAGAACAGAGCACATCAGTGGGTCGCAGCACAGCACGCATCGCTTCGGAGAGGGCGAGGCGAAGGTGATCCCGCTCATCAATAGCCAACACATCCACCGAACGTCCCCATTCAACATCCAGCACCACAAGCCCGAGCTGACCACCTGTTTCCACAACGCGCAGATGATTGGCGAGCAGGCAGAGGAAACGCCGCCGATTGGGAATCCCGAGAACCGGATCACCGTCTTCGGCGCACAACCGGAAGGCCTGCTCCTGCTCGATGGAAACATCCGACAACAAGCCGCCAAGACACCAACCCAGCCGCACCAGTGCAGACAGGATGTCGAGTTCCAGCCGGTAAACCATGGCTCGCTCGCCGAACAGACGTTGCTGGCAGATCTCGACCAGCGCCTCTATGGCAATAAACGGAAACTCTGCCACCGCACCCGCCAGGTAGCAATCAGACCAGCGCGCGACGAGCGCTGCTGGCCACGCCGGCGAAAACCCCCACTCGGCGATTCGCGCCAGTTCCTCGCAGAAGGCGCGCAAGGCCGGCTCGACGATGCCGTCGCCGCCCTTCCCCTCCAGGTCAAAGCGCTGAAGCAGGGCGGCCGCCAGTTCATCGGTCCGGACAATCCGGCCGAACGCACGGACCGCCGCCTGCTCACCCTGCCCGAGGCGATAGCGTAGCAGCAGGCGCGCCAGCGCATCCTCGTCCATGACCTGCGTGGCATGGCGTGCAAGATGGGGCAAGGGGATGTTCATGCCAGATAGAACTCCGATGGCTCCACCCCGAAGGAGCCCGGCTGCAAGGCTCTGGAAATCACATAAGGTTCGCCGGTCGCGCACGGCGGGTCATACAGCAGATCAAGCGTCTTCGGATAGGCATTGGGTTTCTTGTCGGGCCCGAGCAGGATCATCACCCGCGGCTTGAGACGACGAATCCGGTTCTGGGCGACCACCACGGCAACCTCGCCGGAGTTGAGCTCGACCAGTGTCCCCACCGGATACAGCCCGATGCACTGCACAAACTGATCCACGATGCTTTCTGAAAAACGCGTGCCACGACCTGACCGCACCGTGTCCAGTGCAACCTGTGAACTGGCGGCCTCGCCGTAAGGCCGCTCTCGGGTCATCGCGCAATACACATCGCAAATCCCGGCCACCTCGGCCATCAGCTCAACGGCATCGCCACGCAATCCGGCCGGGTAACCACTACCGTCATAGCGCTCGTGATGACGTGCGACGATATCGAGCATCTGCTGCTGCACATTCGGTGCCGCCGACAGGATTTGCAGGGAATAGTCCACGTGGGCCTTGAAGATCTCATATTCCCGCGGCGTCAGCGGACCGGATTTCTGCAGCAGGCGCACCGGAAGGCGCAGTTTTCCAACATCCTGCAGCATGCCTGCCATACCGAGCGTGGAAATCGATTCCTCTCCAAGACCCAGCGCACGCCCGAAAATCATGACATGAGCCGCTACATCGAGAGAATGATCGTAACTGTATTGATCGGTTTGCTTAAGCCGCACGAGCCACAGCAGTGCATCCGGATTGCGCGCGACACTCAGCACCATTTCCGAGACAACGCCGCGCAAGCGCTCCAGGTCAGGGTTGAGACTGCTCTGCACATCCCGTGCGACCTGCTCCAGAAGCGCATGGGCACGGCTCACCACAGGCAGCGCAGTGACGATTTCCTCTTCTAGGGGCACCACCGACTGCGCGTAGACGACGCCAGTCGGCCCACCCGAGAAAGCACGCATTTCGTCGGCATCCCTGCCGGGCAATGCAGGGCGCGCGGAACGCCCGTCGTGGGTAACCAAGGGACGGGAGGCGCCGGATTGACCCGCGGCATCGGCCGACAGTCCTTTTGCCTGACTTCGTGCAGGTGGCGCGGAAACATCTGGATAACGGTGAAACCACGACCCCGACCCGTCGTCGGTGGCGCCAAGGTCGCCAATTCCACCACCCGATTGAGACCGAAGAGAGCGCAACAGAGCAAAGAAGTCGAGTGGTCGGCGCCGGGCTTCCGGCGTCACCTGAAAGGTATTCAGCGTGGCAGTACGATCGGTGGACGGATCTGCCTTTTCAACAGGCATCCCGCGCCAGGCATCACCTGCCGAACGGGTGCTGTCGACATAGACAAAGCGGCACTCCCGACGCACCTGCTCCAGCGTTTCCTGGTCCTCGATGAGGAAACCCTGAATCAGAAAAGGCGACTCCAGCCAGGGGCGATCCAGCTCCGAAACGAACATGCCGATACGCAAGTCTTGCGTCGCCACGATTTCCTTCAACGCACCCTCCTGGAAACTGCTATTTGGCAACACGCGTCAGCAGCCAAAAGTTTACGGCGCCGGGTTTGTAAACTGGAGGTGCAGTGCATCAATTTCAGTCAGGATCTGATGATCAAGAAGCCGTTCGCAGGCATGAAGATTGGCTTCCAGCTGGGAAAGCGAAGTCGCTCCCAGGATGACACTTCCGACAAAGGGGCGACCTGCCACAAAGGCAACAGCCAGTTCGGCCGGTGCCATGCCATAGCGGCGCGCCAAATCTGCATAGGCCGCAACGGCCGGCCGCACACCGGGCTTGTCATAACGCTGCCCGAACGCCGGAAACAGGGAAATACGCCCGCGCGCATCAGGATTTTCCAGATACTTGCCGGTAAGGTGCCCGAAACCCAGCACCGAGTAGGGAAGAAGGCTGACACTCTCGCGAAAACAGACTTCGGAAAGTGTCTGCTCAAATCCCCTGTTAAGCAGACTATATGCATTTTGCACCGACACCACCCGCGGTAGGCCCAATTCATCGGCCGCACGCAGAAACGTCATCAGACCCCACGGATGCTCATTAGACAAGCCCACGTACCGAATCTTGCCTTCTTTTACAAGTTCGGCCAGTGTTGCCAGTTGCTCGGAGATCGGCGTCGCCGGATGCTCGGCATCAGCATCGAAGCGCCACTGACCGAACATGGGCTGATTTCGCGCCGGCCAGTGAATCTGGTACAGGTCGATGTAATCGGTACCCAACCGACGCAGGCTTCCCTCCACCGCAGCACGGATATTCTCCCCGTCCAGCGCCAACGGCCCTCCGCGAATCCAGCCCATGCCCCGCGATGGCCCGGCCACCTTGGTCGCCACCACCAGCTTGTCGCGTGGCCGCCCTTTCAACCACGACCCGACGATGGCTTCGGTAGCTCCACAGGTTTCAGCCCGGGCGGGTACCGGGTACATCTCGGCGGTATCAATGAAATTGACACCATGGGCAAATGCAGCATCGAGCTGCAGGTGCCCTTCCGCCTCGGTGTTCTGCTGGCCGAAGGTCATCGTACCCAGACAGACAGAGGAAACCAGCAGATCGCTGGCGCCAAGCTTGCGGTATTCCATCATTACGTTCCAGGGACCGGCGTTAAAAGGGCTGCAGAGCGATGATCGGTTATCATCCGCGCAAAACACATCCGGTGTCTTTATATATGGCTCCGGATAATCCGTTCAGGATTTTACACTCCCCGCCACACCCCTCTGCCACCCTTGCTACCCATGCCGACCGCCCCCCAGCCCAGTGAATCCCTCGGCCTTCTCGTCCAATGCCGCCCCGGCTTTGAAGCCGATGCGAGCCTCGAACTCCAGACCTGCGCGCACGCCGCAAGAGTTGAAGGCGAGATCGACGCCCGGGCCCAAAGCGGATTCATCGTCCTGACTCACGACACACCCAAGCTCCACGACGACGTACGGCGCCGGCTCGACACTTCCCGCCTCATCTTTGCCCGCCAGAGCTTCCATGTTCTGGCGGTACTCAGCGACTTGCCCGAGCGTGATCGCCTGACACCATTGCTGGCTGCCATCGAATCCTTCGGCTCGCGTTTCTCGGCACTTCTCCTCGAAACGCCGGATACTAATGACGGCAAGGAGCAAAGCGGATTCCTGAAACGCTTTTCCCCCCTGCTTGAGACCGCCCTGAACAAGGCCGGCCTGCTGCGTAACGACTCACCACACCTGCCGCGCCTGCACGTCTTTCTCGTCGGCAGCCAGTGCGCCTACCTGGGCGTCAGCGTCGCCAGCGAGGGCTCCAGCTGGCCAATGGGGATTCCGCGCCTGCGCATGCCGAAGGACGCACCGAGCCGGTCCACCCTCAAACTCGCCGAAGCCATCCTTAGCCTGCTCAGCACCGAGGAACAAAAGGCCACCCTGCGGCCCGGACTGCAAGCGGTCGACCTGGGCGCAGCCCCCGGCGGCTGGAGCTGGCAACTGGCCAGCCGCGGCCTGCGCGTCACCGCCCTCGACAACGGCCCTCTCGCCCCTTCCGCCATGGCTACCGGCCTGATCGAGCATCTTCGCGCCGACGGGTTTGCCTGGCGCCCGAAAAAACCGGTCGAGTGGATGGTCTGCGACATGGTCGAACAGCCTTCCCGCATCGCCCCGCTGATGGCCGAATGGGTCGCCACCGGACGCTGCCGCCGCAGCATTTTCAACCTCAAACTGCCCATGAAGCGGCGCTTCGAGGAAGTGGAACGCTGCCGGGCCCTGATCGACCAGCGCATGCGCACCGGCAACATCAAATACACATTGAGAATCAAGCACCTCTACCACGACAGGGAAGAGGTCACCTGCTATCTCACGCGGCGCTGAATCCAACGCGATGTATAATGAAAAACTATTTAAATGGTGCACTGCACTAAACTGCAGATCACCCAGATCGTGACCACATCCATGTCGTTTTCCGAACTCGGACTCATCCCAGAACTGCTGAAGGCCGTTACTGAAGCCGGTTACACTGAACCCACGCCCATCCAGCGCCAAGCCATTCCCGTCGTACTGGCCGGCCACGACATGATGGGTGGCGCCCAGACAGGCACCGGCAAGACAGCCGGTTTCACCCTTCCGCTGCTCAACCGCCTCGCCCGCCACGCCAGCACATCCACCAGCCCGGCACGCCACCAGGTTCGTGCACTGATCCTCGCACCCACGCGAGAGCTGGCCATGCAGGTGTTCGAGTCGGTCAAGATGTACTCCAAGCACCTCCCGCTGCGTAGCACCTGCATCTATGGCGGCGTGGACATGAATCCGCAAATCCAGGAACTGCGTCGCGGCATCGAAATCGTCGTCGCCACGCCGGGCCGCCTGCTCGACCACGTCCAGCAAAAGACCATCGCCCTCGGGCAGGTCGAGTTCCTCGTCCTCGACGAAGCCGACCGCATGCTGGACATGGGCTTTATCCCGGACATCCGCCGCATCCTCGCGCTGCTGCCCGCCAATCGGCAAAGCCTGCTCTTCTCCGCCACCTTCTCGGACGAAATCAAGAAACTCGCCGACCAGATGCTGAAGAACCCGCAACTGATTGAAGTCGCCCGCCGCAACATGGTGAGCGAAACCATCAGCCACATCGTGCACCCGGTTTCCAGCGGCCTCAAGCGAAACCTGCTGGCACACCTGATTCGACACGAAGAAGAAAACGCCCAGGTGCTGGTATTCGTCGGCACCAAGTTCGGCTGCAGCCGCCTCGCGCATTTCCTGGAGCGCCACGGCATCTCTGCCGACTCCATCCATGGCGACAAGGGCCAGCAAGCCCGTACCGAAACCCTTGAAGCCTTCAAGAGCGGGAAAATCCGTGTCCTCGTTGCTACCGACGTAGCCGCTCGTGGCCTGGACATTGAAGACCTGCCCTCGGTGATCAACTTCGAACTGCCGCACACCGCCGAAGACTACGTTCACCGCATCGGCCGCACTGGCCGCGCAGGCAAATCGGGCAAAGCCGTCTCGCTGGTCAGCGCAGAAGAACGCCACCACCTGGCGGATATCCAGAAGCTGATCAAACTCGAGATCCGCCAGGAGATCGTCCCCGGATTCGACCCGGAACCGGATTTTTTCGATGCAGACGGCGGCAGGCGCAAGCGTGGCGCGCCATTGGCAGCCACGCCGCGCAGCGCGTCATCGGAAAGCGCACCGAAAGACACCCTCCCCAGCGGCGAAAGAAAGAAGCGTCCGGAACGCGAACGAGAACAAAGGCCGGACCGCGAACGCGCACCGCACCGTGGTCGTCAACCCAGTCACATTGCTGCCGACGGCTTTGACTTCAGCAAGCCTTATGAAGTGCCATCGGCCATTCCAAAGAGCAACAGCGACTCGACAGACAATCTTCACAAACCGCAGCGCCCCATTGCGTTCCTGCTTGGTGGTCTGGGGCGCAAACACTGACACTAGCCCGACCGCCCTCCTGTTTACGTCACTTGAACAGGAGGCGATTGCAACACCCCTGCAAGCCGGGCACACAAAAGAAAAAGCCAATTCCGAGGAATTGGCTTTTTTACTTTTCTCTTATGGTGCCGCTGACCGGAATCGAACTGGTGACCTTCGCATTACGAATGCGCTGCTCTACCAACTGAGCTACAGCGGCGATAAGAGATGCGCACTATACAGGAGCATTTCACCCCCTGCAAGCCCTTGCGCAAGTCATCATTGTCCGATAATCCGCCAGTTCATGACGCGCGGATCACCAATACCTCCAACCTGGCTCCCGATAAATGCAGGACCAGACTCACCCTGACTGAACGACCCCATCAAACGGATCGACGACCCATAGCGAACCAAGCGGAGTCCAACAAGGCCAGCACTGGAAGAAACAAATTCAATCGGTACGCGTGCGTTATTATCGATTTTTGCAAAAGCCGACTTCGCCGTTCCGTATTTCACCGCATAAGTCGCGCTCTCCCCGGCGGGATTGCACTTATCCTGATTCATGAGTGTACCAACCCACGAAACAAGACCTTCGTTTGCCTGCGGATTAATGACAATCTGCTCTGCCAGACTATCCCTTACACCCGTCAAATCATAGTACCAACCCATCGGCTTGCCGTCAGCCAGCGTGACGCCTTCGATAAGGCTGGTAACCCGGACCATGTTTGCACGCTTGACTGGAAAAGAAACCCCGCTCGGCAACTGATTAGGTGCACCTGTCACATCGCTGTAGGGATTGGTTACCGTACCATCCCGCAGCGCATAGAAGGTCTGTGCCTGCGTGTTTTCGCGATCAGATGTATGCAGCAGGCGTCCTGTTCCTACAAAGACATATCGAACCAGATCAGAAGCGATTTCCACCAAGGGCTCGGTGGTAATCGGCTGAGCCGCATTGGTTACAGGAGATTCAAGTTGGGCAATCGGGGTGGTCTGATCCGGAACCGCCGCGGTCGCGCTTGTGAAGTCAAAACGCCAAAGATTCCCGAACAGATCCCCGGCGTATAACTGATCCAGCTTCATGTCGGAATAATCAGGTACGTAACCAGACAGATGAGCCAAACCAGCGGGACTCGCGGCACTTCCCACGTTGGTCTTAATTTTCTGCAGGAGCGTTCCGTCCTTCGGGTTCAGAACAAAGATGACGCCCTTTCCGGGAGAACTACTGTTCGAAGTGCCCTGCGTATTGTTATACCCCGCAGCAATGATGACAACCCATCCCCATTTACGCGTCTTCACAATCAGGGGACGGCCATAGCTAAACCCCATATCCTCATGAGTGAATTCCCAAAGAACCTTTCCGGCGACAGCCGTCTCCGATGTAAAGCTGCTGGGATCAGAAACATCGAGGGCAACGTAACTACGTCCGCCTTTGCCCAAACCTACTACAAGCAGCGTCCGCCAATCAACATCACTGGGAGTCGTCGAAACCGATCCACCTGCGCGCTTGAAATCAACATCGCGGACGAAAGGAGTGGCATTGACATAATAATGGTGGAGATAACCGTTATCAGCCAGCGCCCTCAGCCCACTCGTGCTTGGCTGATTGTCCGGCCCCTTGAAAACCGCGTTCGGAACAAGCGCGAAAAGCTCCGAGCCGCCATCACTGGAATCCACCTCCGCATTAAAAGCGTGAAGCATCCCGTCGTTTGCCCCGACATATACAACAGGCGTTCTACCTGCCTTAGCAGCCTTGAAATCGGCGTATCCCGGATTGTAGGCATCAGCATAGACCTCACTGGGCGCGCCGACGAATACTGCCCCTGAATCGACGATATCCCCCAATACCGAGGCTCTATACCGAAACGCATTACGCACCGTCAATGTCGACTGCTTGCTCGTATCTCCCCGCAGATAGTTCAATATATCTGCCTGCTCGGTCGATGTAGATCCCAGACTGCTCTTCTGTGAGGCGGAAAGACTGGACAGCCTGAACGGGACGCCGACAAGGACATCCGAGCCGTTGGGCGCCAGAGTGACAATATTGCGGCCGGTATCCCAACCGCCTCCTTGAACGGCGGTATCCAGCTTTGAGGCGGCACTCCACTTCATCGTCGTGTTGATTGCGCCGGTATTGACGTTAATGGAGTCGATCTTCATGCCCCGGATATCGCCAGACCAGTACTGGGAATCGTAGCGGGTCTGAAAAGTCGCATCGCTTGTCAGCGTTTCAGAAATCGACGCCGAGGTTACGCCGACCCCCGCACCTGCGCCTATCAGCGAATTAATCTGACTGAAAGCCGATGAAAGCCCTGACAACATACGATCAGGATCAGAAGCCGGAAAATAGGCATCCGGAATTTCCTTCCCTTTGTACGTCTGCTTCAGCGCATTCCACTCCCCGTTGTCAGGCACACCATTCCCACCCGACGAATCGGTGAAGGCACCATACTTGGCCGCCTTCTGATACTGGTTATTCAGTGCCATGACTGAATACTCGAGCGCGTCAACCCAGAAAGTCTTGATGCGCATATCCGGAAAGTCCGCGCGCAGGGCTTTCGTGTTGGCCGCGTATGCCAAACCCGCAATGTAGTCCTTGCTTAGATCATAGCCGGATATTTTTTTTACCCAGGCGTTGGCAGTCTCTCCGGCAAACAACTCACTACTCACCGCCGGATTGATCGGCGAAGCACCACCAGACAGATTCGAATCGCAGCAGGTATTGGTATCTCCGATACCGATGATGAACTGCTTCTGACAGGAACCACCGTTAAGGGCCGAAAACACCGGATCATCCCATTTCGTGATGACAGGAAAGTCATCTTTGATATTCGCAATTTGCGTTGCGGTGAGATTCGACGGCATGTCTGAAAACGCGGCTACGTTTCCGATCCCGGAAGGCCCGAGAAGATAGCGCAAGGCTACCGCATACATCTCGCTGACGTTATCGTAACGCTTGTAAGAACCTGATTTGTAGCCAAAGAGATTCAGGAAGTTGATTGCCCCCGTCCGGGTGACATCTGCATCGCCACCCTTGTCGTCGGGAAAAGGATCCGCGGGAAAGGCCCCTGTCGGCAGAATCTCGAGCTTCGTATCCCGGATCTGCGCCTTGACCACACCACCATCCCTTGCCTGGAGCAGGCTATCGCTACCATAAGTACTGGTATTAAGATTCAGATAGCTGACCGCACCAAAGCGCATCTTGTTGATGTTCTTCTGGATTAAGCCCACTGGCTTATAGACGGTTTTGTCCTTGTCTGGATTCTGATACTTCTGGCAATAAAAATTATCCGGATATTCATGTTTTGTCGTATCGGTCCCGTCACAGACGAGAACCTTGACCGGGTAACTCTTCAGAAGAGATCCCGCCGAGTAATTCGAACTGTAGCTGAACTCCACATCAATGCCCTTGTTGAGAACAATTGCAATGAGGTTCTTGGTGCCACTGCCAGACAGCGCCGTGTATTTCTTGATAAGGGAAGCCTGAAGAATCTTGTTCGGAAAGTTTTTTTGCTGTCCCTGGCTGTTAGACCAGGCTTTTTTCAGGACCGTCTTTCCGCTTGTCGATGAGCCGGTGAAGTCGACCGGCTCATCGACATCCCGCGCCCCGCCGGTCATGGCCCAGCGAAACAGATCGACAACCTGCATCGTTGCCCAGTTCAGGTAATTTCCCGACCACTGGTTGGCGCAAGAATAATCTGTACTATTAGAGTCGCTTGAATACTTGAAGTAGCCATCCGAATCGCTGAACGTATAGCACTTTGCCGGATCAAAATAGCCCAGGTATTTTCGCGTAGTCTCAAAATAAGGGTCTTCCGTGGAACTCGCAGGAAGCGCTGTCACACCATTTTCACCCTGACTGAAATTAGCGTGACTCAATGCTGTCGGAAACTCAACCGACAAGGCGAGCATGACGTTGGCCGGAACAGCCTCCTGGCTGGACGCAATCGGCACATCAGCAAGCGCGGTATCAGCGGCATTGGCAACGGGGACGACGGAGGTCCACAATGCCACAGCGAGCATCAGCCTTGACGCCCCCACGTGCGGAAAATCGAGGCTCCATTGGGAGAAAAACTCGGGTCTTTTCATGATTATCTATCTCCAAGCCAGCAACTGACTTATTCTTCCGTGAACGCCACAATCCACTGTGCATATGTCTGGCTATTGCGTACCCCATCCGTACGAACGGTTATCCGATAGAGAGGCGAGGCGATAGATCCGGGTTTTCCGGCCCATGCAGTCCCCCCCCGCGGGGAATAGGCTGAAAGCATGCAATTTGCCTGCGTCGACGGACCATAGGAGTTGCACATGCGCTCAATAAGGAAACGCGTCTGATTACCCTGGGTTGTAACAGGCGCAACTCTGAAAGTGCTGTCGAACTTGGATTTATCCTTGAGAACAACGGGGACGCCGTTCTCGTCGGATTCTAGCAAACGGGGATAAAAATTAAGGCTGGTCCACACAGACGCATCGCTGCATGCCGTTCCAGTGCCTGCAGGCGGCGGACATCCCGCAATGGACTCCTGCTTGGCGCGAAAGTTGGCCTGATTTTTCATCACGTTCAATGCGTCGTTCAGGCCCAGTCCCGAACTATTGACGGAGTGCCGTTTGAAGCCGATATTCCCCGAGAGAAGCGCTGACGTATCCACCGAACTCAACAAGGAAACACCACCAAGCATCATCGCAACCAGCACAACAAGAACGACCGCCAGAACGGCACCGCCCTGCCCTCTCGATCCTGACTGCCGATCAAATAACCAACTCCGGCGCACTATCGCGTAATTAGACATTGGGAGGCGCCTTCATGTTTCGGAGGGGAATCACCCACTCATAGATCTGGTACTGGTAGCGCTGCTCATCCGTAGTCAAGTCACGAGAAAACCTTCGCGCTTCCGGCAGATCCTGAAATAGCAGCAGTTTACTGAGCGGGGCATCGGTACTCACTGGCTGGGACGAACGAATGACCATCGCAATGCGAATTGCCTTGATATATCCGATCTTTTGCTGCGTCGCCAACTTGCCGTCCATCAAATCGGCCATGGTCCATCCGGCCTCCGACGGGGAAACCCATTCATCTACGGCATTGTCGTTATCCACTCCGCCCACGCCGTCATCAAGGCCATAGCGGGCCTTGATGAGAAAAATGTTTTCACCGAAAACCTGGGGATCCATACGGTTCAGGACGTCATACTGGACGAGTTCGCCATTGCTATTGATGCCGAGCAGCGCGAATGTCGGACCATTGCGGAGCCCCATATGAAAGGCTGCGGGCGCCTTTGAGACAATCGTCGCATCAACATTACCGTAACTTGCTGCGTTCAGCGGAATGTCCGAACTTGAAACAGTGGCCACCTTGAGCCCTGCACTCGCGCCAAGGGAAGCATCCGCGGTGAGCGTTACTGGCGCAAACGTCGTAGCGGCCTGGACCATGCGACAATCCCCGGGGTCATTCGGGACGTCCTGCGGGACCGCCAGAAAAAGATCGTATAAAGTCGAATCAGTTGTCGTCTTGAGTCCCATGCCCAGTGCTGGCGTAGGAGAAACGACCAAGGATGTTCCGGTAGATGAAAAGGTAAGTGCCCTGTTACCGGCAGCGGAATCGGCTGCCATTACCAGAATGGTATCGGAAGCACTCGTTCCTCCGTCGAGAATGGCTGCCGGCACGGCCCTCAGTGTTTTCTCGACGCCGCTAAAAGGAGCAGGAAAGGCTGCGGCGCGCGGCAGAATGGTCGAACTACCCACGCTGACCAGCAATTTGCACCCCCACACCTTCGAGCCTCGCGCAAGCCCCGCCCCCGCCTCCTGGATGACCATATCGAGCCGCTGCGCAGCAATTGCCGCAGACTGCAAGGCATCGCCGGAACCCGAAATATTGCGGCGATAGATTTCGCTCGATGAAAAGCTCTTCATGATGACAAGGCTTGCGATGAGGCCCACTGCCATGCCGACCATCATTTCGATGAGACTCAGGCCGGCCTGTCTACGACGGCACCTCCGTTCGGAGCGCCCCGAGCAAAAGACCTCAGAACAGCAATGCGGTCGTTTCATAAATGCCATGCTCCACTGCTTTTTGATTGACAGCCTTATCCGAAGTGCCCGACGACGGCAGGTCCCACTGGATCTTTATCGTCACCTTGAACGTATCAACCGCAGCCCCATCCACCACGTCCACCTTGGCCTTGGGATTGGGCAACTTGCTTCCCCCTGTAACCCGCGCCACAAACCAGGCGTCGCTGGCCGAACCACCGCCATCACGTTCCGAGTCATAAATGTAATTGGTCTTGGCAACGTCCCGCCTATCCACTGCCATTTTCGCGATCAACTCATCGGCAAGAATGGCCGCCTCGGTACGGAACCGACTATCGATCACGATCCGGGTTGACGCAGCCTGAAATCCGATCATGCCCAGAAGGCCGAGAGAGAAGATCAATAGCGCGACAAGCGCCTCAAGCAGGACATAACCGCGGATTGAACGGCGTTTCATTGGAGCCCCTGGATTTAAGGACATTCGGCAGCAGTCAGAATTGGCTGGCATGCACGGACATTGCCACTGGGGAATGCGGGGTTACACATCTTCACCCCTCCACCCGGTGTCACGAAAACACAGTAGGCCAGATCGATTCCGCTACGCGACACCCGGAACACCTGCTTTGCGCTGACGGCCGCTCCTGTTGAATCCAGCACCCGCCCTGAGCCGTTGAAGCGAATGCTCGCCGGGCCCTGATAGCTCAACCCGTCCGACAGTTGCTTTGTCATATTGCCATTCACGTATCGATTTGAAGCCGTGGTGTCGACGACCCTGATCAGCCAGTTCTTGCCATTGTCCTTGGCGGTAATGGTATTAACGGCACTTGCCGCAGGGGTGTCGTCAGTCAGGGCGAACTCGACTTCGGCATTGCGCCGAATCGCTTCCGTTTCGGCCTGGCGCAAAGCGTTCTGAATAAGCTCGGCAGCGGTTCCGACGGAACTGCGCTTGATCCAGTCACTCATTGCCGGAAGACCGGTAGCCATCAGAATGGCAGCGACCATCAGCGTGACCATCAACTCAAGCAGGGTCGCGCCCCTCTGGGCGAGCTTGCTCAGCTTGGACACGATGTCCCCTTACTGGTCAGCCAGCAATTACCGCTATTGGTGGGTGTGGCCGATTTCTTTTCATTGCTCTCGTTTATCGAATACCAGTAACCGCTCATTCCGTTGGCAGACTTCCCCGTTACTTTCAGGGTGAAAGTGGTCGCGGTGCAGGTCGGATCGTGAGCGATGGTAAAGGGAACATCGGACATCGAGGTGCTGAAATCAGGGCATGTGCCATCCGAAAGCTTATAAGAACGGTTGGAATTGAAGACCTGCTCCATGCGGACCTTCGCTTCCGACAAGGCTTCGGTGCCCTGCGCGATTTTTCCGCGCACGATGAAATCGGAGTAAGCCGGCATGGCAATCGCGGCAAGAATGCCGACAACGACAACAACGATCATCAACTCGATCAGAGTGAAACCACGCATCTTTTGCATATACATCTCCTCAGGCATACATAATCCCGTCCACTCGCGCGCAAGGCGAGCAGCGGGCGACAGGCGGGGAGTTCGCACAGATGAGCGGCATGGAGCCTGCCACCATCCACAACCTATGCTTGCAGTCGCCGTCCACCGCTCCAATAGCTGTTTTTGATGACGTTCCAGACCGCCCCTCACCTCGCGCTCGCCACCGTATTTTCCGTCACCCTGCACCTTGCCGCGCTGGTGACGTACACCCCATCCTCAAACACCCTCACAGGCGCGGCGGGACCTGCCGGGACACTACAGGTACGGATGGATACGCCCCCTGCGCCCTCAACGCGCGCAACGCCCCCTCCCCCTGCAGAACGGGCAAAGGCGCCCACGGCCACATCCAGAATACGCGAAGCAGCGACTTCGACAGCAACAAGCAAACCTGCGGCGGCCCCATCACCCACAGAACCAAGCCCCCCCTACTTCCCAACCTTTGCCCTGACCCGCGTCCCCACCTTGCTGACCACGGTCTCGCCGGACGACTGGCCCTCCACGCCCGGCGCGCCGTCGGGCAGCTTTCAGATCGAACTGGATATCGGCGCCGACGGGCGCGTGATGCAGCTCCGCTCCATCTGCGAGCCGCGCATGTGCGAAGCCGCCGC
>APMI01012007.1_pt1 | contig 19307 bp, 20 predicted proteins | sample 667938 | NCBI WGS metagenome assembly APMI01 (sample SAMN01084076, study PRJNA167559) | wastewater metagenome | biome: Wastewater | place: Denmark: Ejby Moelle, Odense | collected 2011-11-28 | reverse complement strand
ACTTCTACTTAGAAAAGGTTACCGACACTTTCTTGCAAGTGTCTTATAACCCGACTAGCAACATGGGTTTTGGCGGTGGCAACACCTATCATTACTTTCAGGTAAAATTCAAAGGCTTCAATTACGGATCAACCTGCCAAATATCCAACATCGTAGCTGAGATATCAACAAGTAGGACACCGGGTACTGGCAACAACAACACAGTCACTCCCACAAATTTGCAGTGCTATGGAGACCATGTGCTAGTATATTTCGAGAATATGGTATTCGCCAACATCTGGGGTGGTCTATCAGCTGCAGCCAATGACAACACTTTTGCTACCACTGAGTACATCATTTTGTATCTGACAATTGCACCCGGATCTGACGTGGAGCTGCCTGCCCTGCACCACGAGTATATCTACGCCGTTGGAGTGTATGACTACTATATCAGCTCCCATACTTGGCTCATCCGTAAAGTAGCATTCTTACCAGTTGTCTCGCTCGCCTCCTCTGTGGCTATTTCTACTCTTTCCACAAATAGAGACGGTGTAACATAATTCGCTATTGACATCTCCACACTTGCAGTCGGAGTCGGATCCAGTACAACAGGCTACCTGTTATTAGCCTAGTTTATTGGTAGTACCACATGGACTGGCACTAATGATCCATTCAGCAGCTATGTCAACACAGCCAACACTTAAGAAAGTATATAATGTTTGTGTTTGTCTGCTGTCACCACCATCTCTATCACTACTACTTCACCCTATGTCTTTGCCAATTGTATTAGAAGACTGCCAGTTTCTGGTGGGTTTAACGCATATGCTATTTTAATTGACTTCAATGCCAATGTCGGATAGTCAGTCAGGTGCTATTTCCCTGAGTTCAAAATATTCACTGGCATGTCATTCTCAGTAGAGCTCAAGACAATCTACGGTAATTCATATCCTCCTGATCTTACTGGTGGAAATCAATACGGCGGAGTATACAGAAAATCTACATCTGCACTCAGCTTCATTGGTTCAAGTCCTACTATGACACTAACCAGTATGTCATCACTGACTGAAACTGCATTCTACCCAGCAGCTGTGACTGTAGGCACAACTTTTGGCTCAACTTACACAGTGACTGGCAGTTGGGGATCTGCTTTGAGTACTCCAATCGTATATGTCAATTATAGAAAGGCAGGCCCAGTACCAGCTACATCTTTTTGCGCTGACTCTAATGTGTTTTTATAGTGCAGAGTGTACAATAATCTTTTATGTGTAATAGTGGCCAAATTAAAGTCAACAAGCACCACAACATTCTCAATGTCAAGAGGTAGTATGGACATATTTTACCCAAGCGCTCAATTCAGCGACAGCTCACTTTATAATGCTATTGTTTACATTGGTAATGGTCAATGGCAATACAGTGGTTCAATTACAAGATCTCAATCCAACTTAGCACCGATAAGCAGCAATACTTTCTTAGTCTATTCTGACTTTTATGGTTCTTCTCGTGCTACTTTCACTAATCTGATCACCCTCTCAATGGGATTGAATGGCAAGACTTTATATCGGTACTTAGATACTGGTTCCAAATTATATGTGACATTTTCAGGAATTACTACTCAGAAATCTAGCTGTCAGGTTTGGGTACAAAATGAACCAAATGTTGAGTTAGTGTGTGTTGTTGCCGCAGGAACAGTCACTGTTTATTCAGAACGAAATGATTACACGACATCAAACTTAATTTTTGTTTAATTCGGAATCACTAATCCACAGACCACCTCAATTACATTCAATATGTATTTATACAGTTATTACTACTCGAGCTCTCGCAATTCACTGGTGATCAGCAAATCTACTACTTTCGCTATCGATAACTCATGGTCCAGTAATGTGCGAATTTTGAAATAACGAGTGCACATGTACCCCTTCCAGTCTAGATTCACAATGACTGCAAATGCTCCATTCAGAATGCGTTTCAAACTGAGCAGCAGTGTGTCATATAACTCAGGCACTCCTTCATACTCGGCAATGTTCCAAGTAAACAACCCATAGATAGCATACTCTACATCATATTTATGTTTATTCAGACAGTACACAACCTATACAAACATGGCACAGGAAACTGAATATATTGATGCTTATGCTGACTCGTATTCGGTGTCAGGCAGCACTTTGAATATGATTGTGCCCAAGTCCATGACCATAAATTCAGCATACTACTACGAACTGATTATTATGCCCATTGGCATCAACTCAGCAGGATGTACTGCAGGCGGATGTGCATCACAGTCTGGATTCCAGCAGGTCAACTTTGAAAGCTTTAATATTATTGTTTATTCTAATCCTGCAGTTGGACCATCAGTAGTCAACCAGCAAGTGCAGAAATTATACAAATACTAAGGACCTACACGACTGGCTCTTCAATAAATCTATGTGTTGTGTGCTGAACCTGACGTAACTTCACTGTACTTCAAATTCATGACTGACTTCACAAGTGCCAATAATTACCCCAATCATTACTTATAGTTCATATTCTGGGACTTACCACCAACAACATTCGCGCCGTATGTCCTCCGTAATCAGATTCCTTGCCAGCTGAGCTCTAATTTCCCGTCTATTTCAAACAGGAAATCGCCTGCATGTGTCCTCGCAGAAGCTGATAATGTTATCGGTTACACTAAGATCAGAATTATCAATATTGGAACTATTACAGCAGGAGTATACTATTATGTCACTCTTGATGATATCACACTTCCTACGCCTGGCTCATCAGGACTAACCACCAAATTTGACATGAGTCTCATATATATGGGTCCCAGTAACGTAAAACATGAAAGTTTCTATCGAGAAGTGTTCCTCATTGACGGCACTGACACAGTAAGCACTGCAGCACTATCTATCACATTCCCAGATCCATCAATCAGGCAGTTCGGTGCAGCTAACGTAGGCTCTCTCAGTTTTAATTGGCCCTTTGACACCACAACAAGCGGATATTAATCTAAAGTTGCATTCAATATGAATGGTGGATTTTCATACACATGGCCTCTTATTGATTCAGTCACTTTCTTAGATACCTACGGTACTTATCAATTGCTGTGGGTGAATAAGGCTTTGAATAAATTTGTGTTTGCAGTACCACAGAAACCGATATCAACTGCAACAATATTGAACATAACAGGAATAAAGAATCCGTATCCTTATCAGCAGTCAGGCTACAACAGCGTGAACAATATGGTGGTGAACTTCTACAATAACTATTATCATCAAAGCATGCAGACATATTCCCAACCCTCATTCTCAATTTATACTAAAAACGTAGCAATTGTGAACATTGACCAGAACTTGCCCTCCAACACATTCGACACGTACCCCAGCACCAATAAGGTAGGTTCAGGTGCGCTGACTTTGCTCCGTCTCAATGTGGTGATTGACGAAACTGCAGCTAATATACTGGCTAGGGATCTCAGCATTCTCTAAATTTAGTTTACCAGCGGTGTTACTTATCTGGAATAGTGCAGGATGATACGTAATAACTCGCAGTACACCAATTCTAAGAGTACCTGTCAGACCACATATAGCGGAGGTACATGGCATGTGTTCTACTACTACTTCAAGGAAAGTATGCTTGACTACTATTGGTGGGCACAAATACTCGGTAAGTTCTCTTCTGCCAGTGTCTCATATACTTGCAGACTTAAGGCTTCCAATGGTGTGGTCGAATATGAGAGCATATATCCTACTTCACTTTCCAGCTATTACTCAACATCTAAGACAATTCCAAATACTTTGAGCTGGCTTAATCGCAAGTATGTGCGCAATTTTTACGAAAATCAGGTTCGATATCTTGAAGCAGTATCTGGTCAAAGCACTCCTTATTTCCGTATGCGTTACACTTTGACCAATACTTACGATGGCTCTAACGACTACATGCGCATATATTTGTACTCTACTACTACTTTCTCGTCAGTGACATCTTGGACTAACCTGATCTGCCAGTTCCTTCCCGCAGTTTCAGCATAATTTGATTTCTCAGTAGGCATCTACGGTTAGTGCTACAAAGCGACATAGGCTAACGGCAACCATTATTATCATGTTATTGGACCAGTAGGAGGCTACACTGCTGGTGACTACTTACTGCAAATTACTTAACCCAACGTAGTGACATCTTCTTTCGTAGGCCCCACTGCTCCTGGCTTCAGAAATATGTTGTATTACGAATACTTTGATGGAAATACTCGTGATGATGCTTTTAATTTCTTCTTCAAACAATACTTTACTTCTGTGCAAATTCTTCACACTACAACAACTGTGAGTGATTATGATACTCTTACAATTACGTACACTCCTAAATCTTCAGTAGCAGTAGGAAGCTCATCAGTGTAGACCGTGCTCATGTTAGATATTTCTGGACTTTATCATGACTATGATGGCGGAGTCAAGGCTATTTTTGCAGCTGATGGTAAGACTATCGACTCTGGTGCTCGATATGCTGAAGTAGTCGGAAACCCTACAGGCAATTAAGTCACTACCATAAAATTCGCTCAATATTCTCAAAGAATGGCTCCTATACGTATATCTTTAACAGGTCAACAAGCATATACAGCAGGCACTTCATACACTTGGCGAGTTCCATTAATTAAAAATCCCTCGGTAGCATACACCGCTCTCAGATATAATCTCACATTAATGTACTATCCCAATGGTGTAGGCTACGGTTACATAATGAATCAACACCAGTGCATAAACGAATATTACACAGAAGCTGACACATCTACTTCATTCAACCCAACCATTGTTAACGCAAATCGTAACGTGCAAGTAAACTCTGGTATTGATTTGGCTATAAGTCTCGACTCGTACTCTGTTAATCAATGGGATTCGGTTGTTTTCAAATTGGATAATAGTTTAGCTGGACTTACACCTAACTTCCTGAACGGCAATGACACTAGTAACTATAACTATTACTATTTCTCAAATATAAACATGATCCACGCTCAGAAGAAAACAACAAACCTAGTCAGCACAGTGGGCATAGGCGCTGTCTCATCATCAATAAATTACCAGCGACCATTTTCATTTTCGTGGGTGAAAGTGCACGACAGCAGCAATGCTCCAACTACAACCAACCCGAGAACACTGAAGGTCGGAGTTACTCCACCATTAACTCTTAACTATTTAAATTCGTATACAGCTGCAGCATTGACCCGTATTGAAGGGTCATAGGGACAAGGGTCCACTGTTATGTACAGATTGGATGTGACCATTTCGATCATACCTAATGGTGGATAAATTCAAGTCACTTTTGATAGTACTAAAATTAATGCCAATTCTGGAGCACACTGTCGAGTCAAGACTAATTTCGTGAGATCATCCGATAACTCGCAAGTCATGAGATGCTTCTGGATTACAGGTGGGTTCAGAATCACAGGTTTCAATGCTATGAGCACAGCTACACCCATCTCATTATATTTCATGGTGACCAGCATTGCAGCACTCACAGCTGAGAATATCGCAGTCAATTTGTATGGTATATTTAGTGACAGTACATCTAGCATTGCAATGAAGTCAAACGCGGTCACTATTACTCACCCTGCAAGCTCATTCCCATCATTAATTTTACGGCACTTATAATTGAAATAGTACCAATACTCTTCAATATACAATGAATACTACTACGAACTGTAGGGTAACCTAAACCTGCGAAACAACAATTTACTGGCAGGTGAATATATCCGCATAACGAACCCATTGGGTTACTCAGGCAATCCTCGTTTCATAATAAAGCGCAATGATTCAACAACTGCATAATGGATCACACTGACTCCACAATACGTATCAACAAACCAGTATATTTACTATTTGCCGACTATATATCTCACTAATTTCACACTGGTTACCAACGTACAGTACATCTGGAAATACTCACCTTATGACACTACATACTACAACTCAGGCAGGACAAACGGATTTATCACGCAGAGTTCGGGTACTGTTAAGTTCTATTACTAATGCATCCATGGAGGTGCAATCACAGAAACTAACTATTATGATTTCGTATCTGATCCCAAACCACATCTGCTCACTATTGTTAACAGATACAAAGCTGCCTCACAGAAAACTATGCTTTAATTTAACTTCTATTTAGATGTCAGTATCAGTGCTGGTTACTGGATTTAAATGACATTTGATACCAATAGTTTACTCTATGACATGTTCGCCAATGATATTGAAAATAATCCTGTCCCTGGAGAAGTCTACCGATTCCTCGATTGTAGAGAGTACGCTAATTCTTATATTTCATCAACCCGTATGCGATGTATTATGTACTATGGTGACAATACTGCTAACCCTCCTCGTCCAGCAAGACTAGTCATTCCTCTTGAGCTCAATCAGAATACTTGGAGTTTCCCAGGCACTGTAAAGTTTTTGCTCGCAAATGTGCGCAACCCTACTACTGCAGGCATGAACGTAGGAGTTCAGATGAACATCATGGCTCCTTGCTCCAATACTTTTAACAAAAACTGTTCAATATATTCAGCAAGAGGATGGTACGTGACAGCATCAGCATCATAAAATGTCCTTAACACAACTTCGTCATTCACACCTTCTTCTAATAATATTTTAGACACTGGCATAAACCATCAGATACAGTTCATAACAACAGCGACAATAAGCACGAGTGATGTGATATACATAGTGTACCCTTAGAATTTCCAAGGTGTGATGCCAAGTACTTGTTCTGCTTCCAATTATAACTGTTACGCCTTCCCTAAACCTCGATGGATTGTTCTCATTCCCACTACCACTGTTATTACTGGCTCAGGCACTTTGACCATCAATTTGGTTACTTACATGAACAATGCTTATTTCAGTCAGGCTTACTCACTGTTTATCAAGGTTACAGTGTCTCGTGGATCTGGTGGTATTGCCGATGTGTACAATATACTACAATCACCTCATGTAACTGTGAAGAGAAGTATGACAAGTGGAATTGCAACTTCAATGACTATTGCCACTACTCAGACTCCCAGCATTTGGCTAAGAAACTATGCTAACACTGCCATATTCACACTGCAAAATATATTTATGGATGCTCGTATTTCTTCGATATACTTAACTGCACCTGCAGATGTCATCAGCTGGGACTCTGGTTACTGCAATGCTACTCTCACAGGCACTATAGTAAATACTTACCCTCTGCGATTCTATTGTCGTGCATTTGTATAGAACACAACATTCCCTGTGCTACAGATTATCCCCTAACCACAAGATCTGGCAAATTACGCAGCAAATGCAAACACATGGGATGATCTGGCAGTGCGCGTGCATGCTAAATTCACAATCGCAGCATTTTCAGTAGGTCAGCCTATCCTGTACACGACAGCGCCTGTAACAAGTGGCACATTCAACGCCTACGGTTCAACAAACTCATCATCGTCAGACCCCCGCTACTACTTATCCTAATGTTTCCAGACTATCCAGATATCGCAGCACCAGGTACCCATCATCAGTGATATAACCTTCAACCAGCAATCATTCGCATATCGGGTTGCAAGAGTCAGTAACAAGGAAGTGTTCTATATGCTGTTGAAACCTACAGTCAGTACAGCCATCACTTAAATGGATTTCATTATTCCTGTCGAATTTGATTATCCTGGTGTGTTCCAGCATGATAACTGCTTCATGATCGGCAGAACTAAATAAAATCAGTATTCCTGCAAACAGAGCAGAGAAGGAGGCAGAACTATTATCAAAGTAGTACCCCAAAATTACAATAATTAAGTCAAAATCATACAACTAGGCTCAGTAGCTCAACAGAACTGGTTCACAGCACCATCTCTTCCTGGTAACTTCTATAATATGACTGTATAACTTTATGGAACTGTCTCAGGAGTTTCCGGAGTTTTACTTGAAAAGCAAACTCTTGACATTTCACCAGTTTATGGTGCTTATTTTGACATCCCAAGTATCGCGCTCACCAACATCCTTGACGGCAGCATAGCCTAATCAGTGTATGACTTAACATTCATCACAGGATCTTTACAAATTCCCCCTGGAGCAGCTACAACTGCCACTACTTTGACATCATAACTCAAGTTTATTTTTTAGAATTACAATGCCAATATTCCTACAAATGTATTCAAGAAAGATCTAGGAACAGGCTTAGCTGAAGGATCTGAAGTAGGATGTGTTATTAGAAGTGGAATAGTAGCCTTATAAAATAAACGATTAATCTGTATTCTACACATAGGCACTAATTCAACCGATAAGCCAACAATAACAATCCTAAACTACAACTACATAAACCCTGCAACAACAATTAAAGTCAGTTTCGGTGGTATTCAATCTTTGAACGAAGTAAACGTGAACACAATATCAATGAGTGTGATAATTCACTACACCGACATAAACAGTTCAACATATTTGTATTTACCTACTCCAACTATTCCGCAGCCGACTAACAATACAGTGACGACAATCAGCGATCGTAACTCATTAGGCTATGTATGGCATAATTATTGGAGTATGAGCTGCAACTACTTCGGACGTAATATTGTTAGACAGACCACTAATTTCACACTGTCTATATGGCCTCCTAATTCGTATCCTTGGGGCAACTGGGTATATTCATCCTTGGGAGGGCAGTCTGATTTCATATTGTTGAAGTTTACACCTAAGTTTATCATTGATCCTTATAATCCAGTCACTATTACCTGCTCTAGCTGTACTATGGTATAAGTGTTCTACGCTACAGGTATAGTCAGATTCAGACATGCACAAACAATATATGGATCCAGTGGTATAACTTTCAATTTCTATAATTTCCCCACATCGGCATACACGGTTTCAGCTAAACAAGTCAACGTAAACGTGGAAATTTATAGTGGGTATCGATTATATGCCTACAGAAATCTTACAATTGCCAGTAGGACAGTTTAAAAATGCGCATTCTTCAGTTTCGGTGTGCTCTCTGTCAGCTCACTCAATGGTGGCTAAATTGGAGTTTCTTACACTTTCAGTTTGATTACTAATCACTATATTCCTGCGAAAGGCGCAATTTCTATCACAATTCCAACAGAGTATGGAGACATGGTCAGCAACGGTGTCACATGCACACTTGTTGGGTTCGATGCTACAAATGCTTACTGCTTGATTCAAACTCCATCCAGAGTCGATATTTATATGAATGGTAGTGAAATTTCTCAAACTTCAACTTACAAAGTTGTTTTAGCAGGTCTTCAAAATCCAAATCAAGACTCATCATCGTTGATCTTCTTTGTGTCAAGCTATTTCGATGAGAATATATATTTAGGGCATAAGATTTGCGAAAACTCAGTGAATCCTCCTGCTATTACTGTGAAGGCTGTTCGAGTATGTACCTTGAGTTGGTCAGCATCGTATGTCAACAAGAATTTCAATGCAAGCTATACTTTTGTGCTCAGTTGCAACGATTTGTTCAGAGGGGATTCGATTTTATACATTAAATTGCCTAGTGATTTTAGCTCCAACAATACTAACTCAGTGATGGGCTGCTCGTCATTATAAAGCACTACCCTGCTTGAGAACAAGTGCTACCTCACATACATCAACGGATCATTCACATTGTGGACTAAACTGCAGGCAACTACTCAGACTTCTCTTACTATTTTGATAAATTTAGTTAATCCTACTAACAACACCTACAGCGCTACTGCATCGGTACAAAGCAAGGGAATAGTCTACGCTCAAGCTCAACCCTCATATCTCACAATATTGTCAACCAGTTATATATCTGCAAATTTGAGCAGTGCATTCTTGATGAACTCTCCTAAATAAGCTGGTTTAATGGCTACATATATTTTCAAAATTTCCCCTATTTCAAACTTGACTCCTAATAATTTGGGCATTACATTCCCTTCTAACTTCTTTATTGACTCATCATCAATACTAGTAGGACTGACTTCTTCAAATAACTCGAACTTATTCACCTCACTGACATATAACAACGTGCAGAAGATGATTAGTAACTTGTCTGCAGTGGACGGCGTGAGTCTAAAATCATACCCTACTTTCAAAGTAGACGTCAATACGATCAACCTGGTGAACATATCTCAAACTATTTCTACAAGCGAATGGACTTATGTGTTTGTTCGAGGCATCAAGAACCCTGCTCAGTACATACCCAGTAACTTCACATTAGCTTATTATATTGACTCAGTCACATACAAAACTTTGCAGTGGATTATGCAGGCTCCTCTTACTTACTACATAAGCTCACCCCCTCAGTATCTGTCTATCAACTCTGTGAGTGTTTCAGATTACGATTTGCTGTATCCCTCAGTATATAATTTCACATTCAGTGGTCCAGTTGGAAGCTATATTGCAATTGCAGGCAAACAGCTTTCCTATATTGTAGTAATTCCTACTTTCTACAAGAGCACTCTTTGGGCCAATGGTAATTTGACTTGTCAGTTTGCTCAACTAGCCAATCCATCACCGTGTCAAAACTATCAAAATTAAATTATTGTTACTGAAACATTCGCAACAAATCTTAATACTCTGACTCTTTCAATTAGTACACTGCTCAATCCTTCGTTGGAAACTTACTGCGACACCAATGATCAGACTCTTCTAGCACAAACTTTCTTCATTATTCGAGTAATCTAAGTGGTGTCTAATAAGTTCTTGCTAGAGTCCTCATCTGTGGTAGATGGCTCGAATTGTCTCAAGTTCTACTCTATCAGAATCCCTATCAGTTTAGAGCACTCATTAGTCATGGTGGCTGGTCTTGCATACAATATTACTTACGGAATTACTAAACCAGCATCAAATCTGAGAATCACTGCGAAGTCAACTGCAAATGGTTTATCATTCGTACCCAGTACCATCTAATTCAATGACTACTATACTTTAAAGAAAACAACAACAGTATACTTGAGATCAGATATTCCTCCTGGCAGCTACACAATAACTTTTGATAAGTTTGAATCTGAGACTAAAACTTATTTCAGAAATATTCTACCCACTACAATTCAAGTGGTCAGTCCTTCTTCATCAACTGGTTTCATATACCCAACTATCACTGTGCCATCTATTTCAGTATCAACCAGTGGTGCTCCAGTGACTGTGCCAATTATATTTTCCTTGCCTTCCTCAACATAGATGACGTTGTTCATTAAGATTTCTGAGTAGTCCAACCAGACACTAGCTCAATACTCGCCGTATCTCTCTAATTTCAGTTTGTAACCTAGAATAATTTCGATAGTACCTCAGCAATCAAACTTCTCTTTCAAAATAACCCAAGGCAAGCAAGTAGTTCCTCCACCCTTAACCCTAACATTCACATTGACAAGCGTATACTCAATAATCCACAATCTGACCACACCAACAATGACTCTGTGTTTCGATCGTGACCCAACCTATAACGTATTGTACCCGCCACTGCGCATGAGACTCACCCAGATCGCAACATCGTGCAACCTCGCAGATGTCGGCAAAGCAGTTACCAATGTGCTCATCAGTAATGACACATCGCAGAGCTCAGCTGGATCTATGAAACCGGAAGTTATTATGCTAGCCAGTAGTAATATTGTCAGTAGTGGGGCTCGTATCACTATCAATACTAGAACTGCTGGTATTGTCTACTATCTATGTCTTGATTCTGGCTACCCTGCCATCACTTCTGCCGATGATATAGTAGGCTTATCCAACACTAAGGGCTTCACAGGAACTGTCAACTCAACAGCATAAACTGTATATATTTCAAGCACAGCCCAAATCAACTATGTAGCAAGAGCTGATTTGACTTCACTTTCCTCATCAACAACTTACAATTTCTATGTTGTGTTCAAATCAGAACTAGGAACTTCAGCGATCAAGTCAATACAGTTCAAAACAGTCTAACTATCTAAGGGAGTGCTCATGAAGCTTACTTTCAATGACATTGTTGCCAATCTAGATATAGTGAAATCTTTAGAAAGAATTATGAGAATTAGTCCCTTCAGAATCAAAGTTTTAACCTCAACATACGACCTCAATATCATCAGAAACAATGCCAATCAATATAAAAATGCTCCCAAATATGTATATGAAGTAGTTATAGCTCCTGATCCAACCAACGACACTGTAACACCAATGAGTATTGTTCAAGGATTCCTTCAAAGCAGTGTCAGCAAGGGTTTGTTCAGTCAATACTTATCGGCTTGGGACAGCACTGACACAGTTCAATACTACGAACTTAGATCCGTGAAACCTAGGGTGACAGTAATGCCAAAACCCAAAGTCATCAACTTGTATAACGCCACCTTCTAAATGAAATTCTGGGAACGTTCTAACATTTACGCCACGCTTGTGGAGCAAAGTTAAAAAGCTAATGATACGATGACAATCACTTAAAATCAGATTACAGCTGTAACTGTGGCAAGTTTAACAGCTACTTAGAAGTCAAGAGCTCTTACGAGTCTACAAATCCGCAACGGCAAAAACATTGATAACACTCCAACTATAACATAAAGAAAGTTCAGTTCAATGACAGACGTTAAGGGTAATGGAGTAATATTCTTCGACGATCTGAAACCTGGTTCAATTTACTAGCTATTTATCACAAGCTCAAGCTATTTACCCTACGAACCAACCATGCTTTGGGAAGACTCAGAAGTCATTCGTGTCAGATTCTAGACCTTATATAACCCCAATCTTATGAAATCGAACAGACACATTGACGAGTTAAAGAAGTATCAACCTGATCTAGCGGATGCAATGAGCAGATTTATTACCAACCAAGATAAGAAGAACAAGAAGAGCACTGCCTCCTCTTCTTGATCATACAATACATCACAAATTTATTTTTACATTTATCAAATCATATTCACTATATATTATACTAATAAAGACTATCATCTAACTAACTAAACACTTTCAAAATGATAATTTCATCTTCTAAATCGAGATTTCTAGAACATATATAAATTATAAGTATTATATTTTAAAAGTATGTACAGAATGTTGACAATTTACATATTGAGCGCCTGCTTGAGCAGAAATAGATAATAAAATGAAGAGTTCAGTTAGCTGTGAGCAACATGTCATCATCAAAATGTGCCCGTTTCATCATTTCCTTTTAAGGAAAGGATTACCTACTGATGACACCGGACCTGGACTTCCGCTCCTATATATTTGCATATATGATGCTATATTATGGGTCTGATTTCAACAATCACAAAATATATTATATCGCAATCAGGCGCATTCATTAAAATCATTTGACCTCAGTCTGCTTCTGCATACAAGAATGGGTCACGAACGTACTCTTGCTGGAAAACATCTGCAAATATGTTGCCTTTTGTTGGTGAGTCCGGTATTCCTAACGAATTTTTCTTGCGTAAACTTGGAAGCTCTGATTGAGCTTTAAATCGTATTTTATTACTTCATTAGACAATAATTACTATTTGTTTGGGCTGAGTTCGCGCTATCTTCTTGTGACTTGTTCCTGAAAAGTGCCAATCCCGAATAGTTTCGGAGTTTGGAGCTTTAAGGTCGTCGTTCGCTGAATCATCTTTTATTTTTGATATAATTTCAATTTTTCGCATATTATATTCTATATTTTGTCTTATGGTTCAAAGTTGTATTTATCATCCTATTCAGGGCTATAATCAATATTCAGTGATTGTCTCTTCTCAAGGTGAAAATTTAGCAAATCAATGTTACATTTTTAAATGTTTTTTTAAGATTTCCATTAATGTTCTGATTAAACTTTGCTTCTTTGAAGACTTTTGCGTTATAATAGACTACTAAATTTAGGCTGTTGATTTGAAACCGATGCTGATTTAGATTTTTTAGGCGATTAAATTACAACAGTGTTGAGATCTCCATCTTTAATAAATGAGTTAATGTTCGTTATTTTAGCATTCTTTATGATTAAATAATAGAGTGCCTGTAACGATCGATATGCCATTTCAGTATTCTCACTTAATGATGTATTATAAATCTTTTTGAAATGAGTCTCAAATCGATTAGGAGCCATTCGTAACAATGAAATTGCTAAATTCATTTTAAGATTTTGCACTGACTGAAAATAATTCTTTGGATTGTCGATTCTAGATTAAGGGTTCTTTTCAATAAGATCTAGAAAAGATTCACAAATTTATCTGCCAAGTTTATGGAAGGTAGAAATAGTAAAAAATTATGTTGCCTACCTTTGAGCACAATTTCTGTAATTTAGTATGATCTTTGTATTTAATTAATTCTAGTTTGGTTTCGAGACTTTGTCATTTGAATTTCTTTTAGGTTCTAGAATATTATTTATTTTGCTCATGTTATAATTGCATTATAACGTCCAGCAAAACACATTCTTAGTAGCCTTATACATAGCAACTCTTCCTGAACCTTATTTTGACATATGATCAGATTTATCTTTGCAATACATATTCTGTTAAGTAAAATTGCTTCCTTCATATTCAAAATCAGCGCTATTCATAGACAATATTTTGGGAAAAATACATGTCTCGACTTGCTTTTGAAGCTAATTGACACTGTTTCCGTAAATGAATGTGCCTCTTCTTGAAGCATGTGCATGCAAATCCAAGAATGCAAAAAATCTATTAGAATTGTGTAAATGCATGATCCAATTTTTAATTGAATATATTGTCGGTTGAGATTTAGCTGTCGGGTTCAAGTAACACCTATTCAAATTTATTCCATTAGTGTCAACTCTGTAATGGCCTCTTGCAACTCCATCCGGATTTAAAATTGGGAATATATAAAATACGAAATTGTCTCTGAGCAAACGGCCTTTTTCGTGATCTTCAGTTATCTATTGGATAATTCCATTCATGACATGAGAACCAGGCAATTAACCGGGATGCACACGAGCAGATAGAACGATGCCTTTTTTATTTTAGTTGAAGACATGAGGTTTCTTTGCTCCCTAAAACAAAGCATTATCATCTATTTTCTATTATCGATTAATTTTATGCAAATTCGAACTAATTACAATAAATTATGTGTTTCTTCCTTATAGAGTCTTTATGATACTGGAGCGATAAAAATAAACTCCGTTCATGTTCTTCATTTTTTCTTGTATTGTGTCGAAGAAATGGGTATTGTCTTCATTCGACCAAGGGTAAAAGAAGGCCAAATATACTTTTTGATTGCTAGTAAACGTATGCTTAAAAATCCATTAAATCCATCCATTATTATATTCCTAAATTAATCTAGAATTACGATTGAGCTAAGATTAATTTTTTATTTGATTCGTCGCCATTCAGTTGAATTTTCCTCTCTGTATACTGGCACGAGTCCTTCATTGAGTAATTTGGACTTATTTAACAATAAAAATACTTGATTTTGCATGTTTTTGATTTTAAAGCTAACAGTAGCACCCTGGTTGAAACCAAATACTGAGAAATGAAACCAAGTGCGATAGTTATTTTTGGGATTATCAGTGCCGATCCATAATTCATACTGATCTTAGCGACTACATTACGCTGGTCATGGATATCTTTTCAACATGGCTGCAGTTTCCAGAGTCAAAATCAGAATCTATTACAACAGAGCCAAAAGTGAATGTACGATGCGAAGGCGGCTTTGGATATTTATTTTCTGACATTGCAAACCGTAAACAATAAAATTATCATTTCATGACATAAAATATAGCGCATTCTCAAAGATAATTAAAAATTTCATTGACTGTTGTTGAACATGGACCAATGTTTGCCATTGAAGATTAGCAAGTTTCTTCTATCTTCTAGACAGTCGTTCTACTACTCTCCATCAACATTTTGTAATGTATAAATGGTGCCATTGTATGGAACGGCTTGTGGGTTCCAGAAGCCTTCCGCGATAGGTGGATTCTTCATATTTATGTATTTTATGTAGGACTATTTAGCTTGTTTGTTATCTTAATTAAAATATTGTTACATTCGAATACATAGCTGCTCTTTGAGTTTTAGTTCCCTGACTCTTCATTATAGCCTCCAAATATAAAAATTTGGTCTTAATTTAGACTCGCCCATCCACTACAACTAAGAAGTCCGAATTAACTTTGAACCTGCTGTTCGATAGTGGGATCTATTTCTTACCAGATATCTGAGCTGATGTGATACAGCTCAATAAAATCACTATTTTTTCCTTAAGCATCAACACCGCCTAATTTCACAAGTTTGTCCTTTCCGAGAGTGCAGAGGGTAGAATTAATAGTCGCATACTTGCACGGAGCGATCATTTTGCACTAGTTACTTCTACTATCAAACACCTCACACTTTTTAGGAATTGTATCGTTGTCGTCCATACCGCCCACAATATATATCATTTTCTTTAAGCACACCATGGAGTGACTTGATCGACCCACATTTAATTTGCCCACTTGTCTCAAAGTGTTGTTGAGTGGATCGAACTGATAAATTATTTTTGATTTCTATTCGTTGCTTAGAATTGTGCCTCCAATCAGATAGACATTTCCGCTTTCAGTTGCTATTGAGCGATTGAATGAAGGAATTGCGAAATTGATGTCTAATGTGATTAGTGTCCATTTCGGTGGTTAATTTTCACGCACTTATTTCAATCTTAGTACGTGTAGAATCGGCCTTGAGACTTCGAAGAAATGAAGGAAGGGCTAAGACTAAAAATAATTTTCAGTATTGATCTTGAATGCTGCTTGATTGAGCAATCGATCAGCACTTAATGGAGGCGGATTAACGATGTACTCAACTCTTTCAGATTTGTTAAATTATTAAGGGTACTGCCGAGATGGTTCCAGTCTGGCTCTACTTGCTGCAGACTTTTGATTTAAATTTGCTCTATATTTTTTATTGCTAATCCCAATTAGGCTTTGAAGAATTCTTCGAAATTATTCTCGCTTGGCAGGATTCAGTTACACTTTCAAGTTAATATCTAGATCGTTTTGAACATTTTATATTTGCTGTCGGAAGTGATTAATCAGTTAGTTATAGTCTATTTTATTTGCCTTTTTTATTGCGTTAACGCATTATTGATTAACATATAAGTTTTTATCTAACAGTTGAAGTTACGCAAGAGCCTTTGCAAGCTCACTTTGAAGATTCTGAATTTTAACTTTTATTTAGTGGGTTTTTAATGTTTATCGCTTTACCTCTGCTTCTTTATCTTTGAAATATCTATTGATATCTTCGATTAAACTCTTTCTAACTTCTTCCAACTCTCGAATTACTAAATAAATTTTAAATTACGTTCATTTTAATACTCTTCAGGTGTTTTGTACTTGAGGAAATTATTTTTGTTCGCCTCTTGATCCAGCTCTCGAATTGTGTTTTGAATCTGAGCTGAAGATTTCCTAATGCAAGTTTTTATCGACTCGATCTTAATTATAACATTTATACTGGATGATTCGCATGAGTTCGAGAATGGTTCTATACACATTAGGGACACATAAATTTTAGACAGATTCTTTATGTGCAAAAGTTAGTAATAGGCTCTCTTCTATGCTCAACGCAGGGCACATAGTTTCGAAAATATGTTTCCATATTCTAAATGCTAAAGGTCTTGTTCATTTGACTGTTAATCGCTGCTTTTAAAAATTTGACTTATTCGAATATTAAAATACAAAACTAGTTTAGCCATTCTCAAAGCAAAATATGAAAAATATTTGTTATTTAGTAACATGAATCATTTTTTCTTCTTGAAAACAAAAACTTTGATTTGAGTGCAGGACTGGTGATTGATTCTAACTTCACTTTACACCTATTCGTGCTTTTTCTTCTTCATTTATTTTGCACTCTACTTAACAGATTTAGCAGGCTTTTACTTTGCTGATTATTTTTTCTATTTCTATTTCTTAGGTTTTCTTTGAGTGTCTTATCTATTATCACATCTAGATTTGGCTCTTCGTTGATCCTTTTTGGTTAATTTACCTTCCGATTTGTTTCTGATTTTTTACTTTTTGATTACATTATTAATCTAAGATGAAAGTGGCTCTACAGCATTTTGTTATAACTATGAGCTTTACACTATTTTAGCATTTCTAAGTGAAGCAAACCCAAGCTTAGCAATATTTTCCTATTAATCTTAATTACATGAGCTGACTTTTACCATTTTATTATGATCAAGTACTTCTTCATCACCAACATAATAATTATTCTATTCTTCTGCTTCGTGATCTTGCATTATTTTATGGTCTTTAGATTTGGCCATGTTAAAATCTGCTGCCGATATTATTGACTACTCATCAATTGCAATAACAGGCTCCAACTGCTTCTTGTATATGTAGTGTTTTTCGTAGCTTTTTATCAAGTGAGAAATGTAAGGGACTGTTGCTTTGATATTTTGAGCAATAATATGGATTGCACAAAGATGGTAAAGTTATGACATCATGAACATCTCACTTTTTTATTTAAATCCGTATTTTTTTATTATTGATCCTAAATTCGGACCTTCAGTGTTAATGATCTTTTACTTTTATTAAGGTTTACTCTATTTTTCTTTATTTGACTCAATAAATCTCATCTAGGTTGCGATTGTGAAATGTGCAACTGAGCAATAAATAACAGTCTAATATAGTTTATCTTTGAACAAGTACTATTCGACGGGAGGCGGATTTTCAAACTATTTGACTGTGAGCAAACTCATATGCATTATTGTCCCAATATTGAACTCGTCGATCCAGTGTGTCATTTTGTTAACGCCTAGGATAGAACGCTTGCATTAATCGCTAGACTTGCCTGATACGAACTTTTTCTTCACTTGGTCTTAATTATTTTCAGGATTTTTCTCCCAATAATAAAATGGACTCTTGTCGCTGTTAAGCGTGATAGGCTATGTTAGTTTCTTAATCAAGTTATTAAGTATTTCCTATGCAAATTTGCTCACTTGACGACTAAACTAGACAGTTTCTGAAGATTTGCTCGAGTCACTATTGTTGGATAAAGATTGCGCGTATTGCATAATACTTTTTATATATGTTTCCAAAGTACCCAGAGTTGATTTACAGAGCTAAAGTGCTTTTTAGTGTTGGTTCAGTTGCGATAAGATGGCGCAATGTTGGAACCGAAGTCTAATTAAGCATTTAGTTAAATTTAATTAATTCTATTTAGAATCCTTTATTTACAACAGCTTTAATAGCTACTCTTCGGCTTTCTCACAGTACTTGTTGCATTTCTGCATCTTCCAAGTTCTAGTTTAGAAATACAAAATACCCCTGATATGCGCATGCTAGATTAGCATTAATGCAAAGCTTCCAATACTTGCTGATATCTTTCAAGATGTTTTTGCCTAGCTGAGTAGATGTTAAATATACGTCTAGCATGTCAACGCTTTTATTTAGAGCTTTCAAAGCTTTGTCGTACTGTTGTTCCTTGAGAGACTGCGATGCTACATTGTTCATTT
>APMI01021388.1_pt1 | contig 19308 bp, 15 predicted proteins | sample 667938 | NCBI WGS metagenome assembly APMI01 (sample SAMN01084076, study PRJNA167559) | wastewater metagenome | biome: Wastewater | place: Denmark: Ejby Moelle, Odense | collected 2011-11-28 | reverse complement strand
ACCCCCGCTGAGGCATTCGCATTAGCGGCCTGACCTGTGCAGGTTCCGCTGGGTCAATACAGGGAAGCTTTGGGGTGGTCCCAGGAGATGGTCGGCGTGCTCATCGGGATTGATGAGTCGAGCAGCAGGGCACGGATCAGCCGATACGAGCTTGGCGTGCATGAGCCGGCCGTTCCCACGGCGAAGCTCATTGCTGATGCGCTGGAGGTGCCGCTGGCGCACCTCTACTGTGAAGATGACGGCATCGCCGCGTTGCTGCTGGCGTTGCACCAACTGCCGGCAAGGGAGCGCGCCAAGCGCGTGGAGCAGTTCGCCCAAGCCTTGAGGAGCAGCGCCGCCTAGAAGTCATCTGCGAGCAGCCTTGCGGCCGGAATCGAAGACGCTGCTAGCGTGCGGATGAGCCAGTACCAGCGGGGCGTGCACACCCCGAGGTTCAACATTGCGCAGAACCTGGCGAAGGCGTTGGACGTGCCTGTGGAGTACTTCTACTCGCCGGACGACCAGACAGCCGAGCTAATGCTGCATTGGCACAAGCTTTCGAAGGTGGGTCGAGAGCAGTTGCTCAAGTCGCTAGAAGAGCTGCTATAGGCCTCCCGGCCAGAAAGCAAAGGGCCACCTCAGCAGGCAAACACGCTTCGTGATGACGCATCCAGCGCGGAAAATCTCAGACCGCGAAATCCTCGATCTGCGCTGCAGCACCTAGCTTCCCAGCCAGCCACTCCGACTTGAGCCACCGGCCGCTCCATGTGGCGCCTGTCTCATTGTGGCGGCACTTGGCGGCAACCTTGAAGGGCTCGCTGCTCCTGCCGGCCCGAAGGGTGCGCATGGGAACGTCTTTGATGGCTAGGCCGAAGTCATCCATAGGGAGCGCACCCGCTGGATGACATCGGCGCGTTCGGCCGCTTAGGTCTCTGCGATCTGGGCGGCTAGGGCGGCGCGTTGGGCAATCAGGGTATCGAGAGTAGGCGTCATGGCTGAATTTGAGAACTCGGTAGTTGAAGTAGCTCTGGTTCAACGGAAAAGTAGGTGATAACTTTTTCTCTTAGCTGAACATTCCAATTCTTTACCGAAGAAAGCGGATTCTGCTCAGGATACCTGAAGTATTGATGCAACTGCAAGGCGGTACGCGCATCAATCTCAAGCACTTCCTGAATGATCCGCCAATTGCAGCTTCTGGGATCCAACTTCGGGAAGCTTGACTGTAATCCAAGGGTTTGCGCCAGTGCGCGAATCGCTGTATATGAAATATTCAGGCCTGATGGGCTGGCGAGGTCCGTTAGGTGCTCCAACTTATCAATACCCTTGCTTATCACTTGGGTCAGCTCCTTGAGCACTTTCTCCATCGCCTGTGAATGCCGTTCCAAGTCCGTGAAGTGCTGGAGCGTATGACGCAATATTTCCAGATCTATGTCGAAGGATTCGGAGATTCGGGTGCCAAAGTCAGGGTGCGTATAAGTGGCTTCTACAGAAAATTGAGTGACCAGGTCCGGGGAATCAAGCTGATAGCCGGTTCCGTACATGAATCTAAGGCACTGGCCAGGCGCTAGCGACTTGATGCCGCTCTTAAATATCTTGGGTTCTAGATGGTCTTTCCAAATTAGGTCTTTGGAGAACCTGAATGCAATGTCTCTTGCTGGCGCGTCTCCTGCATTCTTAATGAACATTTCGAGCAGCGATCCCCGCACTACCTCGACCCCAAAATCAATAAGTGAAGGTGTGTAGGATTTTCGGTTGCGAACGTCGCGAATCTCATAATCCTCCATCGGTTCGCATTTGAAATTGTGGCGCCTGTAGTAACGATGACTCTTGCGGTCTTGGTGTGGGCCTCGAAGTGTCTGAGGTACGGAAACTGCATATATGCAATTACCCGATGGCAACGGGTACTCTGAAATCAGAAGCCCATCCAGGCGAGGTGAAACGTTGCTTTGGATGACGTTCTCCAGCCAGGCGGCATGATCTCGCAACGATTTATCAAGCCCATCGTCAATCCTTTCTGCACACCGCTGGCTTTCCTCAATTCCATAAATTATGGTTCCGCCATCCGCGTTTGCAAATGCAGAAATGTCCTTTGAGATTTCATCGCCCCGTCCCAAAAGAGCGGCGCTGGACTTGAACTCAAGGTGCAAGGATTCCGATTCCCGAGCGTTGACAATGGCCTGTATTTCACTGAGGCTTTTTGGGTGCCGGGAGGAAAAGGTGGGCGACATTATTTTTCAACTGCGTTGATATGGTCAATGTTAATAGCCATCCCAAAGGCCGCTCGACGAAGAGTTCCGAGAATGCCCACAAGATGCTATTGAATATTCTGCTTCCTCCAGTTGTCGACCGCGACAGACAACCGTTTTCCTTCAACAGGTTTTTGCCATTCGTCCCAGAAGTCTACTGTGCCGCTATTGGGCCTGTTGGTGGGTTCGTCAATACGAATGCGACTGGGTAGAAGACTCGCATCTCCAACAACCAAGGCCTCACCTGTATCCAGAGTAGGAAGAATGTCGCTGAAACCACCGAGGCTATCAGGCAATAGCCTTTTAATGACGCTCTGATCCTCAGCATTTGTCAACCTCATTGAGATGAAATTGCTGCATTGGCTCAGCATGGTCTTATTGACTTCAGACGGTCGCTGACTTATCACTACCAGACTGACGCCATATTTTCTGCCTTCTTTCGCGATACGTTCAAAGATGTCAAGGGATACGTCGTCGGCAGCGCCGGCCAATCCTCTTTCTGGCATGTAAAGGTGAGCCTCGTCACAAAGAAGAGCAATAGGGTGTCGAAGCTCAGAAGGGGTCCATTGCTGTACCGAAAATGTCACGCGCGCTACTAAGGAAACGATAAGAGGCAGTACGTCCGAAGGGACCTCGGAGAAGTCAATGATTTTTATTCCGCCACTTCCGTTCTCTGGCTCACTGCCAAGTACGGCAGTAGTGAATTTATCAAGCCACTCGAAATTAAGTATGTCTCCGCCGCCACTGAACATAAATCCCAGCCGCCTGTCGGAAATTTTGTTTTCGAGGCGTGAAATCATGCGTGCCAATTTTCCGTAGAAATCGCCTTGCTTCTCAGTTCCAGCCCTGGCGCCAGCTACCATCTCGACATTAATATCATTGAGTCTGCCCATTAACGTCGTCAAATCGAATGGAACCGGGCTGTCAACCGTAAAGTGTTTTAGGACATCAGGCTGACCACTCTTTTCGAGGTATTCGCGCTTTGCTTGATTAATTTCTCTTGCCATGATCATTGCCTGATTGGGTGCATTTTGATCACTTCTATCTACAAACATTGATACTAGCGCTTCGTATGACAAGAGCCAATACGGAAGGTATAAAACTCCATCAGCAATAGTTCGGCCAGCCTCAACATCTGCCGGTCCTGCAACCTTAAAATGCTGAATGCCTTTGCCAACTAATGGGGAGTATTCGCCGTGAAGGTCGAATACTATTGAGTTGGCAGTGGCTAGGGTCGCCATCTGTTCAATAATCTTTGCGGTTGTCCAGGATTTTCCAGAGCCGGTACTTCCGCCTATGAATGCATGTCGCTGAAAAAACTTATTGCCATTTAAATATGCGACCGCGTTCTCATCTAATGTGTACTTTCCGAGGGTAAGGGCGTGATGGTTTGCGGCTACGTTTGAGAGTGTCCGCATGAACTCTGTTAGGTTCCCGCCTTCGAGGGAAAAGCAGTTTGCGTCAATCTCGGGAACGCTTTCCAACGTGCGGCGAAATACGTTCTCTTTAGCGCCATCGCGATCCAGCAGCGTGCCGATTAAGGAAATTCGACATAGGTTCAGTTCGGAGCTTTGGTCCGTAATTCCATCGGCGGCGATAATTTCAACAGCCCGGCGTCTAGTCACTTGGCTAATGAGTCCGATCAAGTGTTGACCCGGGCGGCTGCTTTGCAAAACAGCTAAGTGGTTAACCTGTAGTCGCTTGAGTTGATCAACATTCTCCACCTCAACGACCACATTGCCCGTGTCTACCGAGGACACTTTTCCAAGTGTCTCATCATCTTTGAAATCGAAGATCGGCATATGTACCTGCTATAGGATGAGTGATAGATAGCCGGAAAGGCTCCAGATGTTTTTGTCGACTGTGATCGGTGATGCGTCTAGAGACGAATGAACGATTGATTCATCATCATTGGCGCCGCGCTCGATGGCGAGATAATTCGGAGCCTTATCTGTAAAAAGAAGCTTCTTTGCTGCGTCCGACAACGACCGAGTGATGATGGTAATGGGCGCGTCTTGACGTAGGCAGCGAGCCATCAGTTTTGGTTGAATATGCTCGTCATTGAAGCCATAGCCAACACACAGATAAGAATTTGCTGAATTGAGGGCGTGATCTGCGCAGTTAATTATGGTGCGAAATGGCTCAAGATGCGTTCGTTGGTATTTTTGGCTGCCAGGCGTTACGATTTGAGGCTCGTATCCGTTCGGTATTTTGTCAATATTGGATAGGCCAACAATATCTTTGAGTGGCGATTGGAACCAATCAAGCGATCCATGGACTTTCCAGATGTTGACTCTCCTGGGAAAAGTGAGCTCCGTCGGATTCGAAAGTTGGCGGAAGAATCCGTAGGTGAGGCCCGAGTAATGGTGAATTCTTTCTTGTTCGCAGGCGTACTCAATGAGCCTATCGTAGTTGGTTGTTACTATATTGACGGTCTTGAGGCTGCTCTTGAAAATATGATTGAGTAGCCGCCCTAGAGGGAACATGCTCCTGCTATGCAGTGCTTCCCAATAGACTTTAATATCTTCTGCGTAGATGAGATTCCAGGTCGAATTGACCACTCTCGCTGTGAGCAGTTCAGAAATGGCGACTTGATGAAGGGCGGTTTCCAGGTCAATGCCGCTGTCTAGAAGGTTGCAGAAGACCTTCCATGAATCAAGCTCTTTGTCTGAGATGCCCGAGAGGTCAGTATTTGCTATTAAGTGTTGACCTAGCGCCCACATGCCAGACATACCGTATGCAGCCGAAGCTCCACTCCCTACGATGATGGTCGGAGCCTTGCTGTAATACTCTTGGGCTTGCTTCTGATAATCCATATTGACCTTGGGTTTCTACCGACGCGTGGTCTTGGTCTCGCGCTACCAACCGATGGAGTTCTTAGGTCAAAACTATGGCGTCAGATTCTTCTAGTTCACATTAGGGGGAGCGAGGGTGATTTCGTCAATTTTGATGACATGCCGCCGGGAAGACGCCAACACCGCAGGAACCGGCCATCTGCTGGCCGAGCTGCGCAACCAGGCCATCAAGCCCTCCAGCGACCTGCTGTTGCATGACATGGGTACCGGGCTGGCCGACAACTATGTCGAAGGCCAGGCCCAGGGCGGCCTTGGTCGCCAGCAAGCTGTCCGAATCGCGGTGACACGCATCGACGCTGTGCGCTATCGCGCACTTCTCGAACAATGGGTCCGCGAGCATCCGTCTATCGAACAGCGTCACAAGACGGCCCGTATGGTGAACGATGGGGCCTGAAAAGTGCTCGATGCCACCTTCTCCGTTCGCCTGGGCAAGGCGGACCAAGAAAAAAGCCCCACAGGCTTTCGCATGTGAGGCTTTTGATGTGGCTCCCCGACCTGGGCTCGAACCAGGGACCTACGGATTAACAGTCCTACGTCACGGGAACCGGACGCGAAGCCAAACCTGTTGAAAATCAGTAACTTACGCTAAATTGTAGCAGGCTGGAGGTCGAGAAATGTGGACCAGATCAGGACCAGATGCGCTGCGTTCCACGTCTACAGGACCGGGAATCGACCGCGCAGCTTCGTGATGCTCACACTCGTCTAGGAATGTGCGGTCGCTGGCGGCCGTCTAGTCTTCAACTCTAGGGCGTCGAGCAGGACCGATCTATCCAAAAAGTGAATGATCGAAGATGTCACGGTGCCGCGTATCGCCATGCCGCACAGACATACTCTTGCCGCCCCTTCAGGCTGTTCATGCCAGCTGAAGACAGGCCCTCCGCTGAAGCCGCTGAACGTGCTTAGCCCATGTCCGTCCGCGATCTTCAGTTCATGAAGATAAGGCAGCGCGGATTCCTTCTGGTATCGCCCATGGAGCACGATGCGTCCAGTCGTCATTTCCCCGTTCTCGTAGTCGATCGTTGAATGCTCTTCGGGGTAGCCCATGACGACGAATGCTGCATCGTCCCTAGCCGAGTGCCAGTCACCCCCGGCTTTCTCAAGGTCTATCAAGGTGGCTTCTGCAAACTCTGGGTGCTGCAAGCGCGCCTGATCAATCTCGATCACGGCCAAGTCAGCGAAGTCATCGTCAACATCTGCCTGTGGAACGAAGAACACGTCTTTCAAAGGCAGCATGCGGCGCGAGGTGTCGCTGGGGAAGATGCAGAGCGGGCCAATACTCTCTGGTCTCAGCGTGTGCCGTGTCGTCAAGATGAACGCACGCCGCTTGTACCCGACAAAGAATGTCGTTCCCCAGATGGTGTAGGGGAACTCAGGCAGGTCGGTTTCAAACACCAAGGGCTGCACGGAACGCGCCAGACTGGATAGTGCCTGAGGATGCATGGGGGCGTCTTTCGTGACTAGGCTTGCGCGTTTGGTGCACCGTAGTGCGGCTGGGGAAGTTGCGACGGTTCAGAAAAAAGGGCGGCCAGAGCCGCCCACATTTGCCTGAAGCAAACGTCGCCGTTACTTGCCTTTCGGCTTGCTCGGCGCGGTCGACGCCTTGCGCGCGGGAATTGTCTCAACGACGGTAGTACTCGGCCGACGCAAGGCCTCGCGTACTGGGATGAACTCGCCGGACTTCGCGTCCCGGCCAATCTTGCGACAAACTGCCATGATGTGATCCTTTCACTAAGGCAGCATTGGATCCAACCTAAGAAGTCCATTGCTCAGTGCTGTTCGGCCTAGCTACGGCTCCAGCCGTGGCGTATGCTTAGCGGCTCTGCGTGTACGCAGGACGGCAGCCCTTGTCGGAAGGTTAAGGGTTTGCCAAAAGCCGCTCTCGGGTACCAGCCTTGAGCGGCTTTTTTCTACCTCAAGTTAGCACTCTATGTTAGAGAGTGCTAATGGGAACTGTATCTGTGGATCCATACAGGCGCAAGTGCTCGTAAGCCTGCCTGCATCTGATCCGCATGCCGTCGACACGCGCGGGGGTACGCGGGCATTCCGAGTTGCATTCACCTCGCCCCCCCCCTCTGGCCCGGTTCGACAGGACCGCTTCAGCAATCCTGCCGTTGCGCTTGCCGCTCTAGCTGAACACCGACCTCCTGGTGAATGCACAGTTCATCCACGATCGACCAGCATCTAGACGCAGAACCGAGTGTTTTCAGCCTACAGCACAGGGCAATGGTTCGGTACATTTCGCTGTAGGCAAGCCGACACTCACAAGCCGGCAAGTTAGCAACAGGGAGCCCAACAGATATGGCATTCAATAAACGGATTGAGTTTGGAAACTACACTCTCAAATTTGGAGATGAAAAGGTACTCCTGGATTTGATCGGGGAAGTGGTCGTTCCATCGTTTGGTGAGCGACGCTACATTCGTCGTATCAAGGACAAAGGTGAGTACTTCTTTCTGGATGTTGACCTGGCGCGGCTCAAGTCGCCTCTGAATGCAGATGCGTTTGCAATCGTTGGTCGTATTGTCAAGAACACGAAGGTCAGTAGGGAGCAGTATTTCGAGGCGGGAGGAATTGTCGCTGACAAGAAGGAGTTGGAAACCGCACCGACTTCGCTCTTTGTCTTGCTACTTGACACTCACAGACTGATCTTCTGTAGGGAGGTCTCTGGTGCGCCAACTATTCAGAACTTTGAAAGTACGAGTCAAAACTTCCTCTTGCAGCGCCATAAAGAGTTCATCGAAGAGCGAATGGCCCAACGTGCAGAAGAGCTTGGTGAAGAAGTGCCGAGAGGAACGAAGGCTGCTCTTTTGAGGGATTTTCCTCGTCCTGACCTCAGAATTACGCCACTTTCGGATAAGCAGTCGCTGGAAGAATTTGTCAATCGATTCAAGTCAATTGACGAGCTTACGATCAAGCTTCTGCCGACCAATAAAGAAGAGATCGACAACGACGACTTCTGGGCAGACTTTGGACGCCGAAAGGACAGCATGAGGAGCACCTCCGCGACTGTCAGATTTTCAAACGGCAATGATGGCTTGGAGCCGAAGGAGGTCGTTGCACAAACTGCCGCCGCCACCGGAATGGGTAATTCATCAGTCAAAATTAAAGGGCATGACGATCAAGGTGACAGCCTTCGAGGGAATCATGAAGATTTCAGCTTGACCGTTGAAGCTGAGGACTTACCAAAAGACGTCAAGCAGGCGGCGCAGGTTCTCTATGCAAACTTTGCCAATCTCGCCCACCAGGGGGTTATTGCTCTCCCAGGTCTAGCGGCAGGTGTCTTGGAAAAGGTTCGCGCTTACGTTGATGGGCGGGTGTAATGAAATACCAATTCGACCCTGCAGAATTAACTAGTGAAAAATCGCTGTGGGACGTTTACAAGCTTTCGCGCCGTATTCGGCCCAGCTGGGTCCAGGTGGTAATAAATTGCATCGCGGCCACGCTATTGATCGCGAATGCATTTTTTCTGAATGCTGACTCGAAAGCCTTGCTGGCGGATGTCAGGAATTGGGCGTCGAATGGATTTAACTTTTCGATTACTACACTCGGATTTTTGATCGCTGGATTTACTATCTTCACAACGCTCGCCAAGCCCGGAATGATGCTGGCGATGATGGATCATCACGATAAAGAAACCGGCCTTCCGACGATGAAGAAGAATTTCTTCGCGTTCATGCGGGTCTTCATTGCATATCTGATTTGTGCGGGCATCTACTTGGTAGTCATTATTTTTGGTCAAGCGGGTGGGGCGCTGGTGAAAATTGTTGAGTTGATGCCAGCTTCAACGTGCGTCCGTGACGTTGTGATTAAAGTTTCGTATGTCATCGTTGGCGGTAGTTTTGTTTACCTGCTACTGATGTTGAAGGCCTTCATATTCAACATATACGCGATTGTGATGAATTTCCTTCGCTGGGAGTACTCCCAGCAAGACTAGTCGCTGAACTTTCTAGTCAGCCCAACTTTCGCCCAATGCCTGCGCCTGCTGCAAAACTAGCTCCACAGCCGCGTCCTGCATATCCGGCGGGTACTTGTACTTACGCAGGATGCGCTTGACCATCAGGCGCAGGTTGGCGCGCACGCTTTCACGCTCGGACCAATCCACGCTCAGGTTCTTGCGCAGGTTTTCGGTCAGTTCGTGGGCGATCTTCTTCAGAGTCTCGTCGGTCAGCTCCTTGACCGCCGACTCGTTGTTGGCCAGGGCGTCGTAGAAGCGGACCTCGTCATCAGTCAGCCCCAGGGCTTCACCGCGTGATGCCGCCTCGCGAAACTTCTTGGCCATTTCGACCAGCTCTTCCATAACCTGCGCGGTCTCGATCGAGCGGTTTTGGTAGCGGGTGATGACATTGCCCAGCAGCTCGGAGAACTTCTTTTGCTGCACGACATTGCTGGCGAACTTGGACTTGATCTCGCCTTCCAGCAGACGCTCCAGCAGTTCCACCGCCAGATTGCGCTCGGGCAGGTTCTTTACCTGGGCCAGGAACTCGTCATCGAGCAGGCCGATGTTGGGCTTGTCCAGGCCGACCGCATCGAAGATGTCCACCACGGCGTCGGACACAACGGCTTGGCTGATGATCTGGCGGATGGCCTGCTCGCGCTGCTCATCGGTCTTCTTCTGCTGCGAGATGTCGCGCTTGGTCAGGATCACCTTGACCGCCTGCAGGAAGGCCACTTCTTCACGCACGGCCTTGGCCTCATCCAGCGTGCAGCACAGCGTGAAGGCCTTGCTCATCGCCAGGGCGGCGTCAGCGAAGCGCTTCTTGCCGTCGCGGTTGCCCTCGGTCTTCAGGCCCAGCACATGGTTGGCCGCGCCCGCCAGGGTCTTGTGGCCGCCGATCAGGAAGCCGCTCCAGTCGTAGCCGTGCAGCATGGCTCGCAGTACGTCCAGCTTCTCGGCCAGCACCGCATAGGCCTCATGCGCATCGACGGTCGGCCGGCCGCGGCCTTGGCTGGCCGTGTACTCGCGCATGGCAGCCTTCAGCTCGTTGCCGATGCCGATGTAGTCGACCACCAGGCCGCCTTGCTTATCCTTGAACACGCGGTTCACGCGGGCGATCGCCTGCATTAGGTTGTGCCCCTTCATCGGCTTGTCCACGTACATGGTGTGCACGCAGGGAGCATCGAAGCCGGTGAGCCACATGTCGCGCACGATCACGAGCTTGAGCGGGTCGGTCGGGTCCTTGAAGCGCTTCTCCAGTCGCTTCTTGACCTGGCTGCTGTAGATGTGGGGGCGCAGCAGCGCTTTGTCGCTGGCCGAGCCGGTCATGATGATCTTTACCGCGCCCTTCTCAGGATCGGGATCGTGCCAGGCTGGCCGTAGCTTGACGATCTCGTCGTAGAGGTGGACGCAGATGTCGCGGCTCATCGCGACGACCATGGCCTTACCGCGCTGAGCGGCGTCGCGGGCCTCGAAGTGCGTCACGAGGTCGGCCGCCACGCTGGCCACGCGGGGCCCGGCGCCGACGACCTTCTCCAGCGCCGCCCATCGGCTCTTGAGCTTGGCCTGGGTGCTTTCCTCTTCATCCTCGGCCAGCTCGTCCACCTCGTCATCGATGGTGGGCAGCTCTTCATCCTTCAGGCGCAGCTTGGCCAGGCGCGACTCGTAGTAGATGGCGACGGTAGCGCCATCTTCCTTGGCCTGCTGCATGTCGTAGACATGGATGTAGTCGCCGAACACAGCACGCGTGTCACGGTCGGCCGCTGACACCGGCGTGCCGGTGAAGGCAACGAAGGTGGCATGGGGCAGGGCGTCGCGCAGATGCTGGGCGTAGCCGACCTGGTACTTGGTCTTGTACGCAGGGGACTCAAAATCCCCCGCCGTATGCGCAGGCTCGGCCCCGTCGGTGGTCAAGGCACTTGATGCCGGCCCGCCGCGAACCTTCACCTCCTTGAGCTTCGCCTCGAAGCCGTACTGGGTGCGGTGGGCCTCGTCGGCTATGACGACGATGTTCCGCCGGTCCGAGAGCATGGGGAACAAGTCCTCATCCTCGCCGGGCATGAACTTCTGGATCGTCGCGAAGACGATGCCACCGGAGGGGCGATTGCTCAGCAGCGTGCGAAGCTCCTGCCGCGTGGTCGCCTGCACCGGCTGCTCGCGCAGCAGGTCCTGAGCCAGGCTGAACACGCCGAACAGCTGGCCGTCGAGGTCATTGCGGTCGGTGATGACGACGATGGTCGGGTTCTCCATCGCCGGCTCTTGCATCACCCGGGCTGCAAAGCAGGTCATGGTGATGCTCTTGCCGCTGCCCTGGGTGTGCCACACCACGCCGCCCTTGCCGCGCTGTGCTGCACTGCTGTCCGGCCGGGATGCCGCCACCACATGCTCGATGGCCGCTCGCACCGCATGGAACTGGTGATAGCCGGCGATCTTCTTGATCAGTCGCCCGTCGTCCTCGAAGAGCACGAAGTAGCGCAGGTAATCCAACAGCATCGCCGGAGCCAGTGCGCCGCGCACCAGCGTCTCCAGCTCGTTGAACTGTCCCAGCGGGTCCAGGTCCACGCCGCTGATCGTGCGCCATTGCTGGAATCGTTCTTCATCAGCCGACAGCGAACCCATGCGCGCTTCGCTGCCGTCCGAGATGACCAGTACTTCGTTGTACTGGAAGACATCGGGGATTTGCGCCTTGTAGGTCTGGATCTGGTCGAAGGCCTTCCAGATGTCGGCATGCGTGTCGGCCGGGTTCTTCAGCTCGACCAGCACGAGAGGCAAGCCGTTGACGAAGAGCACGATGTCCGGCCGACGCGTGTGGTGTGCGCCCTTGATCGTGAACTGGTTGACCGCCCACCATTCGTTGGCGGCGACAGCGCTCCAGTCGACCAAGCGGACAAAGTCGCCGCGCGTCTCGCCGTCCTTCTGGTACTGCACTGGCACGCCGCTGGCTAGCAGCTTGTGGAAGGCGCGGTTGGCTGACAGCAGGGCAGGGATGCCCAGGTCCAGCACCTGCGCCAGCGCATCGTCACGGGCACTGGCCGGGATGCCGGGGTTCAGCTTATGGATGGCATGGGCCAGCCGGCCGCGCAGGAGTACTTGGCGGTAGTCACTGCGCTCGGGCGTTGCGCTATCGGGCGCGATGTCGGCGCCATGGCGGTGGACGTAGCCCAGCTCTGCCAGCCACGACAGGGTGTCGGTTTCGAGTTGGTCTTCGGTCATCACACTCCCTGTCGGCGACTCTTTGGTCCTTGTGCGTGCTGGTCAGTTTATGCGGCCAAGCGCATCGGTCGATGCGTTAGGCCGAGGCGTTCGACCCCTAGCAAGCGCTCCTGGTCCAGATCGAACGGCAGCACCTCCATGCTCAAACCACCACCGAAGTCGAAGGCATCGAGTGGGCTCTGGAAGGATTCCGTGCGCGGATAGATCAGCGCCATGCGGCCAGCCCCGCCCAAGTACTTCTGCCCGTAGGCGAAGAGTTGATAGAAGTCCGATTGGTTGAGCCCGTACTTGTCAGCGCGCTTGCTGGCATCGAGCAGCTTCCACTTGGTGTCCAGCACCCAGCGCTGGCCGCCGTCTGTAACGAGGATGTCGGGCTCCAGCCGAAAGATCGGCTGCTGCTGGTGATCGCACAGCGACTCGCTACGGGCCGGCGTGCGCATATCCACGCCGGCTGCCAGCGATCCACGCAGCCAGCGCGCGACGAAGCGCTCGAAGAGCTTCTCCATCGGAAACAGCAGGCTCATGCCCTGGTAGTCGCCAGCCACGGCCAAGTGCATGTGCTGGTTCAAGATCAGCTCGCACCACGGCTTGATAGGACGGTAGTGCGCCAGCAGGCGGTCTTGCCCCCATGCGCGGAAGTCCTGCTGCACCTGACGGCTGACCGGTATCTCAGCCAAGCGAAAGCTCAGCTCCTGGGCCAGGCGCCAATGATTCGCGTCCTGCGTACCTTGTCGCACCCGGTCCAGCGCCAGCTTTAGCAGCCGGTTCTCAGGCCGGTCCGGCCGATAGACCTCATGCCGCACGTGAAACCGATGCTCGCGCCCGGGCGGCTGTCGCAGCTGCTGGTTGAGGTTGAGCTGCCCTCGTAGGAACGGCAATTCCTCGTCGACGCGCTGATACTCAAACCGCAGGCCGCGGCTGACCAAGGCGTCCAACTCCTGAAGAAAGCGCCCCATCACCCATTCAGACAAGGGCGCGTCGAACAGCTGCAGCGAGGCCACGCCCACATCCCGGGCGGGCAAATCCAACAGTGCCAGCAGCAGCTTGCGCAACAGCAGGCGCGCCTCGGCCAGGCTACTGCCCTCAGTGTGATTCTTGGGCACGATCTCCAGCACGGTGCCGCAGGGCGTTTGGATCACGCCCACGAAGTTGTCCAGCTTGAGCCGGCGCCGGCCTTCCACCTGCAGCAGTCGCGCGCCACCACGCGAGAAACGCTCGCTCAAGCTGCACAGATAGTCGAAGGCCGTTTCAGTGACCCGCGCGCAGTCCAGCGACGCGGGTACGGGCTCAGTGCAGAGCCAAGCGTGCTCGCGAACGCTGACGCTGTGCAGCCCAGGTGTCATGCGTCGTCGTCCTGCGCATCACGGTGGTCGATGACGCCCAGGTAGCTCTGCGCCTGCTTGAACGCCAGATCGTTGATCGTCCAAGTCTGCGCATTGCGCGTCACGTTTACGTCGATGCCAAACAAGCCCGTCACATCGGCTGCGGCGGCGCGCACGAAGCGGAAGTCATCGGCCTTGCGGTGATCGTTGAGCACCCACTGAATGCGCTGCCAGTCGTCGAAGAAATACTCCTGCAGCAGCGGCAGCACTTGGTTGCGGAAGATCTGCTCCAGCCTGGCCAGCGTGCGCTGCTCGCGCAGCGGCATGAAGTAGGCGTGGCCAAGACGGTGGTCGCGATCAAGCAAGGCCTCGATGCGCTGGTTCATCGTGTCGAGCAAACGATCGACCTCGATGCCCTCCACATTGATGCCCTTGAGCTCCCCGGGGCGTGGCGGCATCTCGCGGAACTCGAAGCGCCGCCGCAATGCCACATCCAAGCCGGTGAGCGAGCGATCGGCAGTGTTCATGGTGCCGATCAGATAGACATTGCTCGGCACGCTGAAGGGCTTCTTCGAGTAGGGCAGCACCACTTCCAGAGCCTCGTCGGCGCCTGCTCGCTTGGAGGGTTCGATCAGCGTGATCAGCTCGCCAAAGATTCGCGAGATGTTGCCGCGGTTGATCTCGTCGATGATCAACACGCGGGCGTCGGTGACGCCGGCTGCAGCCGGGGCGTCCGCTGCCGGCGTTCCTTGGCCAAGCATCTGCTGAACCAACGGTGCCAGCACGTTGGCGTAGCCATTCACGATGTACGGCTCCAGCCCCTGGCCCGGCAGGCGCGCAATGGCTTGCTTGTCCCGAATGTCTTCGACGGTCAGGGCCCCGGCGTGCACACCGTCGACTAGCGTCCGTAGCAAGCTCTGAGAGAAGTGCAGGCGATTGCCATTGGGCTTGGACAACTCGACTAGTTCTTGGGTGACCTGCGTGACCTTGTAGTCGGAACTTCCTACCGGACCCAACTGCAAGGCGGCATGACCACTTGCAGCCTGAGGTTGGCCTCCAAGCAAGCGTTGCAGCTTGTCCAGGTCAATGGACCCCGGCCGCAACTCGTAGAGCGTCATCTGGCTGAACTGGTTATTCATCAGCTCGCCGTGGGGCAATGACGGCTCATACGTGCGCAGCCACTTGACCGCGCGCATCTGCGTGTACTCGTCGGCGAACTCACTGCGCGGCCGGTACTGGTACTCGCTGCTCACCTCGCCGATGGCGCGGAACTTGAAGTTCCCGTCGCTGATGATCATCAAGTCGCCCGGCTTCATGCGCGTGACGAAGGCTGCGACGCTGGTCACCGCGTAGTCGGTTTGCGGGTTCTCAACGGTCAGACCGTTGTCGGTGAATCGCTTGAGCACGTCAGCGCGCGAGGCGCAGCCCGTGAAGTCCACGCCACCGCCGTAGCCCAGCAGCGCATACCCCTTCTCGATGCATTCGTCGTAGACCGCCGCATCACTGCCCAAGGTATTGCCCAGGGACATCTTCCAGATGCGCCGACCACGAACATCGATGGGGGGCGAGGCCGCCGTGCTGCCCTGCGCAAGCGTTACCTTCGCTGCAGCCGCCTCGCACAAGGACTTGAACACGCCGTCCACCACCTCGTACCGGATCTGCCCCGTGTCTTCGTTCGTGGTGGCGCGCAGTCCTTCCACAAAGTCCTCGTAACTGAAGCTTTGATGGAATGTCACGAATCGAATGCGACGGTCCTGGACCAAGCTATCGAACCTGGACTTCAAAGCGCTGCGGTCGCTGCGGTGTTGGGCCAAGAATGCCGGGTCGAGCACGGCCAGTGCCGCGTCGATCGTGCTGTACGTCTTGCCCGTGCCTGGCGGGCCGTAGAGGATCTGGTTCAGTGGCGGGCTCGGCAAGTCTGTACTCGCCGCGCTGGCAGGCTGTGGGCGCACGGGCTCGCCATCGGGGCGATCTCCCCATGGCGGCGCTGCGTCGCCGGTGTAAGCCTCAAGCAGCTCCAGCAGCAGTTCCCGCCGCGGTATCGCGAAACTGGCGGCTGGATGTGGCGCCGCCAAGCTCGGCGCGTTCGCATCGAGGCCATGGCTGCGCGAGTCCGTGGGCCCCTTAAGTGAATACATACCCGGCGCCTTGGGAAGATCGTCGGACCACGGGCCAGGCTGCACGTAGATGACCGGTGTCTTGCGCGCACGCATCAGGCACAGCTCACGCCCATCGCGTAACCGAAAGCCGGCATGCCGCTGGGTAGGTTCTTTGATGGGCGCCAGGCCGGGGTAGGCCTGCAGGTAGGCCAGCACCTCTTCGGTGCTGACCGCAGCATCAACCACTTGCTCCGCCTGCGTCCATAGCACCTGGCCATGGCTGAGCACCGTTTGCTCGGCGGGCATTTGCTGGATCAGCTGCCGCTGGACTTGAGCCGTGGAATCCTTGGGCTGCACGCCAGGCAGCGCATCCAGCATCGCGCGATTGAAGATCGGCAGCACCTGCGGATGGGCGCGGTCCTGGTACAGGAAAGCGATCTTCCACTTGGTGGCATGCCCCAGGTCGGCCGCGTCCACCGCGTCCAGTCGTCCCTCACGGGCGGCGCTGGCCACGTCGGCCATGATGCCGCGCACGCGCTCGAAAGCCTGCTCAACCGTGGCGCCGTACTTGCTTAGCCAGCCATACGTAGGGCTGAAGGCCAGAGCGCTGTTGGTGCTGCTCGACTTGTCGCTCTGGTCCCGGCGTGAATAGACGCCGAACTTGAAAGCCGAGCCACCCCAGATTGAGCCTAGGTCTTCTGTGCGGCTCTCCAGCCAGTAGGTGAAGCAGTCTTTGCTGCCGGCCTGGGTGTAGTCATCCAGGCTCATCGAGCGCAGGGACTCCAGGGGCCAGCGGGCCAGGAATTCGTCCCAGAGCGCGTTCAGAGTGGTGGACGGGGTGGCAGTGGTACTCATGGGTGTCATGCCAGCTCGGATTCGACGGCGTAAGCCGCTTCAGGCAGGCGCAGCTGGCCGGATATCAGGCGGGGGAGGAGGGTGTCGCGGAGCGAGGAAAGTACGGTGATGTGCTCGCGCTTTGACACAACGGACTCGTGCAGGGGGCCCACAACGTTCGCATACTGCCGAACAAGATCGGGCGGAGGGACAAGCAAACGCATCGATCGAAGGTGCGACGTCGGTCGGGCTATGGACGGCACTCCAACCTGGGCAGCGTTGGACAGCAGCAGATGCTGCCCTGCCGCTGATCTCAGGAAATAGAGCATCCACTCAGGTTGCATAACCCGAGAGTCACAGCGTAGGAAGAACTGACTCTGTGAGCAAACGTACTCGGGATACTGTGATCGACTTGGAACGATTGCGACTTGGCCCAGCGTCCCTCTGTGGGTTATCACGATGTCCCCAGCTTGAACGCACGAATTCCGAAGACGCAAGGCATGCTCAGGGGTGATGAAGCGAAAGCCGCCATCCTCAACTATTGCGCCTTGGACGTTGGACCCGTTGAGCACCGGTACACCTTGGTCGACGAATGTCTCGACCTTGATGTTCGACCCGAACGGGCCCATTCCGATCCGATCGGCTACCTGCTCGATGCAGCAGACTTCCCACCCGCTAGGCGCTTCACCCAGCTCGGAGTCCTCGAAGCTGTCGGGGAAGAGCGCGGCAGTGACTTCGTCCATACCTTCGGGGGCGAGGCCGTCGCGCTTGGCACGCACGGGATCGAAGTCCACGAACCAGGACTTGAACAGCGCCTGGGCGATGGCTTCCAGCGTGGCGTTGGTTTCGCGGAGGAGGGTGATGCGATCGTCGAGCGCGTCGACTACTTGTGAAACACCATCGACGACGCAGCGCGCAGGTAGCGGCACTGGCAGCTGTCGGATGTCTTTGAGGTTGAGCGTCTTCTGAACGGTGGTGTTGAGCACTGAGTCGATCAGGTGCTTACCCGGGCGGCTCTCCAAGACCGCTTTCACATAGGTGCGTAGGCTCGGATCTTTCAGTCGAGCTACAGCAATTGCTCGCGCGGGGTTCCAGCCTTTCATGGCTGGAGTTGCGACGACGCAGGCTCCTGGTTCACCAACGAGGGTGATCAAGAGTTCGTCGCCCCGCAGTTGAGTGCGCTGGTATTCCGTGTTGACAGCCTGCGAGACCTTGAACTCCGGTTCTGCCGGAATGCGACCACCCTTAATGTCGCCAACCTTGATTAGGGGCACGCCGTCGTCGGCATGCTCCCCGGGGTACATGACGCCAACGGCGATTGCCTTCGGTCCGGCAAGCAGCGATTCAAAAGGAACGACATCCGCATCTGGCGGGACCTGACCGCCTGCACCTTCCCAGAGTTGGGCAAGCTCAGAACTCATACCCAAGCCCTCCCAGCTTCGCCCGGATCAGCGCATCCAGCTCAGCCCCTTTAGCCATCTGCTCGCCCAACTGCTCAGTCAGCCTGGTCATCTTGTCGGCAAAAGCTTCGTCGTCATCCTCGACCTCCTCAGCGCCCACATAGCGCCCCGGCGTCAGCACATGGCCATGCTGGGCGATCTCGGCCAGCGGCACGCTGCGGCAGAAGCCTGGCACATCGGCGTACTCGCCCACCGACTCGCCCGCCGGCGCTTCGCCACGCCAGGCCGCCACCGTCGCCGCAATGCGTTCGATTTCCTCGTCAGCGAACTCGCACTGCACCCGCGAAATCATGCGGCCCAGCTTCCGGGCGTCGATGAACAAGACTTGGCCCTTGCGCGCCACAGGCTTGCTCTTGACCAGGAACCACAGGCACGCCGGAATCTGCGTGTTGAAGAACAGCTGCCCGGGCAGGGCCACCATCACCTCCACCACATCCGCGTCAACCATGGCGGCGCGGATGACGCCCTCGTTGTTCTGGCTGGAACTCATCGAACCATTGGCCAGCACGATGCCGGCGCGGCCGGTGGGCTTGAGGTGGTGCAGCATGTGCTGCAGCCAGGCGTAGTTGGCATTGCCTTGCGGCGGGTCGCCGTATTGCCAGCGCGGGTCGCCCTCCAGGCTGCCGTGCCACCAGTCGCTGATGTTGAAGGGCGGGTTGGCCAAGATGAAATCGGCGCGCAGGTCGGGGTGCTGGTTGCGCGTGAAGGTGTCGCCCGGCTCGCGGCCCAGGTTGAAGTCGATGCCGCGGATGGCCAGGTTCATGGCGGCCAGGCGCCAGGTGGTGGGGTTGGCTTCCTGGCCGTAGATGGACACATCGCCCAGCTTGCCACCGTGGGCTTCGATGAAGCGCTCGGACTGTACGAACATGCCACCCGAGCCGCAGCAGGGGTCGTAGACCTGCCCGTGGTGCGGCGCCAGCACGGCGACGAGCGTCTTGACGATGCTGGCCGGTGTGTAGAACTGGCCGCCCCGCTTGCCCTCGGCGCTGGCGAACATGCCGAGGAAGTACTCGTACACCTGGCCCAGCACATCGCGGGCACTACTCGGGTTCTCGCCAAAGCCGATGGTGGACACCAGGTCCACCAGCTCGCCCAGCTTGCCGTCGGGCAGCTGGGCGCGTGCATAGCGCTTGTCCAGGATGCCTTTCAGCTTGGGGTTCTCGGCCTCGATCAAGCTCAGCGCCTCGTCGATCAGCTTGCCGATCTCGGGCCGCTTGGCCTGGGCTCGCAGCGTTTCCCAGCGGGCCGCCTCGGGCACCCAGAACACGTTGACGGCGGTGTAGTAGTCGCGGTCATCGGCCTCGGCCGCCAGGTCTTCGGGGCTGGCGTCGCCGTAGAAATACTCGTCGTTCTGGTCGGGCGAGCGAG
>APMI01008962.1_pt1 | contig 19319 bp, 20 predicted proteins | sample 667938 | NCBI WGS metagenome assembly APMI01 (sample SAMN01084076, study PRJNA167559) | wastewater metagenome | biome: Wastewater | place: Denmark: Ejby Moelle, Odense | collected 2011-11-28 | reverse complement strand
GCCCCAAGCCCTGGGTCAAAGTTCAATCGGCAGGGTGGGTCAAATTTAGATCGGCGCCAACATTGTGCCATCAAGAATGGCGCACACCTGAATTGCGATGAGGTCTGAAGGCATGTGCTGCCCCAGCAGCTCTGGAAGCTCTGCGTAGGCGCGAGCAGCAACCGCCACGATGTTTGGAAACGCGCGGAGCCACTCGACCCCTTCTGACGTGGCGAAGGCCTCCAGCGCCAGCGATGGCGTCAGCTGCCGGTGCAAGAGCAAGGCATCTGCTCTGTTGCGTGGGGACGGCGCTTCCATGTTGGGTGCTAGTCCTCTCGCGACAGCCTGCACGGCCGCGACTCACGTCAGCGGCGGTACTCAGTGTGTCGCGAACCGGATGATCGAATCTTGGGCGGCCTGATCGACCACTTCCACGTCGAGCCCGATCAACTCTGTACGGATGTCTTCGAACGCGTGGTTGCGCTTTGCGTCGCCCGGTGTGGGGCGGGCCAGCGGGAACAACGTGTTGACCGGAAGAAGTCCACGGCTGCGCAAGCGCCTGACCTTCTGAATCCAGTCGTCACCCCGCTCGTAGATGCTGTTGGCATCTCGCTTGTTCAGATCAAGAGGCTTGATGACCTTGAAGACCTGATCACCACGCCGTTGAACTAACGGGAATGTGGCGTGCACCACGTCATCACCCACCTTGTCTAGCTTGAAGGGCGCCGTCAAGTCCAGCGTCTTGAGCAGCTTGCTGATCCGTCGTGCCATCTTCGCTTCAACGTGCTCCGGCGTGGCGAATGCTCTGTCTACGTAGTGTTTGAAGAGGCGCTCAAGCTCCTTCGCAGGCGCCTCGGCCAGAACAACACGCGGCTTGCTGAACCGTACCAACGCTTCGCGGGGATGGGTTGCCCTGTCGAAGATCATGCGCGTCATGGCCACAAGGTCGTCGCCGCGCAGGTTGGTTAGCACCTGCTTCGTCCGCTCCAACTCGTCGCGCATCACCGCCATGGCTGCACGATAAGTTGCTGGAGCCAGCTCTTCAAAAAAGTCCGTCACGCGCTTGTGCTTGCGCGTCTCAAGCTTGAAATCGAAGTAGCCGGTCTGAGGGCAAGCCACGACCATGCCCACGTTCACGAACTCTTCGGTCTCAGCATGGGGCATGAACTGGACGACGGCATAGCGACAAGCCTGCTTGTTCATTCCGCCCTCCAGAAATCTTGTTGCAAACACCGTGACAGTACGCGGATCGCGTCCTCGGGATCGTAGTTCGCAGGTACGTCCTGCTCGGCGTTTTCCCACTGCCACTCCGGAGGAGCATTATCGCAAGCCCATCGAGCCACGGCCAACGCCTGGGTCATTCGTTGTACCCATTCGTCACGAAGAATCCAGTCCTGCTCCAGCCTGGCCCACTCCGACGCGAAGACGTGATGTTGCAGGAAGCCTTGGGGGTCGAAATGTGCGTCGAAGGCCTGGTTGTGGTCAATCACCACGAGCCTTCGTTCAACGGCCTCCCAAAGCAGGTTGGTGTTCCCGACCTGCCGGTCGGCGTTTCGGGTCCACCAGTCGAACACCAGCAACCCCTCTTGGACCCGCATGTCCAGGCGGGGCGTGAGCGAGTTTTCGTACCAGGTCAGGCCTGGAAGTTCCTGGGAGCCGAACGCGGGTGTTGGCCCAATCGCCCGTAGCTCGAACGGCAGTTCACGCAGCAGCACCTCATCGACCTGCACCAGGCTGAACGGCGCGATGGGCAAACCCAGAGCCTGGGCAAGGTGCCCGGCAATCCATTCCCGCCACAAGCTGGACCGATTGGTCTGTTGCCCTTTGACGTAGTAGCGATGACCGTCCTCCCCGGTGCAAAGGATTGGCTTGGTCATGCCCTGGTCGGCTTCACGGATCACTTCCGTGATCTGGACGATGCGAGGCGGGTCAGGGTAGGGCACGGCTGGCTCCGAGTCTCGCTATCCAACGTTGACCGGCACCAGCGTCATGGTGTCGTTGCCGAAAATGTCGATCACCTTCACCGCGACCGTGTAGCGGCCAGGGCGGTCATACGTGTGCACGGTCGTCGTCAGTTCGAGATCGCGGCTCTGACGGGTGCGGAAGCTCTGCCATTCGTTCTCGAAGATGTAGCCACCCGTCCACCGCTCCTCGAACTCGGGCAGCTTCAATTCACCCTGCGGCGGCTCGAAGCCTTCCAGGCTGGTCACACCACCAAGGCCGGTGCCCACGGGGACCTTGATGATTTCCTTGCGTTGCAGGTAGTCGAAGTCCACGGCCCAGTAGTCCACCCAGTCGGTCCAATGCTTGGTCAAGCGCTCCCGATTCACGACACCGTCCTTGCTCTTGCTGATCTTGTAGAGCTGGCCCTGCTCGCAGATCACGTCGCTCTTCCCCTCCTTCAACGCGGCGATGGCGGCTTCTGCTGCCCCCTGCGTGTAGTACACCGAGAAGTCTGAGAGTTCGATGCTCACGGCGAACTTGTTCTTCTTGTCGTAACGGGGGCTGGCCTCCACGAAGCTGATGTCGTGGAATACCACCTGGCCCTTGTCGACCGCACGCTTGTCGAAGACTTCGGCAGGGATGTACTTAGGGCTGAGTTCGATACCTTTGCTGCGGGCTTCTTCCAGCACCGCAGGGAACAGTCCCATCTCGAACTCGAAGGCCAGGATGTCAACCCGCGAGGCTCCACGCTTGCGGCACTCGGTGATGACCTCCTCAACGAACAGCCGACCAACAGGTAGGTTGATTGGCCCGATCACCACCAGTCTTCCGCTACGGGCGCCGTGAAAGAAGCCATCCTGAGCGGTGCCTTGTGCTCCCAGCGGGCTTGCCTTGTAGGCTCGCAGGATCAAATCGCGGAATTCGCGTTCCTTCTCAGCAAGGGCTGCCGTCCGCTGCTCAGCCGAGAGACGGCCACCAATGTTCAGGTAAGCCTGACGCTCGTAGCGGCCTAGGTTCAAGACCTCGAATGCGCGGAAGTCCTTGTCGGCCGCTTTCAGCTCACGCTGTACACCGATGAGTCGCTTGCGTGTGGTGTGTATCCCAAACTTGCCGAGGTCGGTTGCGATCCACTTTCGCCCTAGCTTTTCAGCAACAGCTGCCGTCGTGCCAGAACCGATAAAGAAGTCGGCAACGAGATCACCTGGATTGGATGAGACCTTGATGATCCGTTCCAGCAGCGCTTCGGGCTTCTGGGTTGGGTAGCCCACCTTTTCTTTGTTGGCTGGCCCAGTGGGAACCTTGATGTCCGTCCACCAATCCGTTACGGGTGTGCCTCGATCCACATCAACGATCACGCCCTTGTGAATGCTTTGCATCCGCTTCGCAGTCAGCTCGTTGTACGGACGGTATTCAGTGTTGAATGTGTGGGCTTCACCTCGCGAATACTTCAACAGTGTGTCGTGCTTGCGCGGGAAGTCGGAAACGGGGATCGCTCCACCGTTGTAAGTCCAGATGATCTCGTTGCGGTACCGTTCGCGACCGAAGACTTCATCCATCGCGCAGCGGATGAAGCTGTTAACTCGGTAATCGCAGTGAACGTAGACGGTTCCATCGACCGCTAGCAAGTCACGCATCAGGATCAGCCTTTCGTAGATCATCGAAATGAAGCTGTCCGCTCCGCGCCCCCATGTGTCTCGGTAGGCAATCTGCTCAAGGAGATTCGCCTCCTTATGGAACGTCTCGCCGCCGATCTCGATGTCCATCGAAAAGTCGGCGCCAACATCGAACGGCGGGTCGATATAGATCAGCTTCAAGCCGCCAGCATCCTCGATCTGCTGCCGCAACGGCCCCGCCTTCAACGATGACAGGATCAGCTTGTTGTCGCCCCAGATCAGCTTGTTAGACCAGCCTTGCATCTGCCGCCCACGGCTATCGAACAGCGAGCCCTGCATCTTGGTTTCGGCGCGTGGCTCGTCGATGTGTTCCAGCGTCTGGAATGGCAGCACGGTCGTGCACACATCCCGAGTCTTGCCGTTCCAGACCAGCTCAACTTCACGCTTGTCCTCGAACAGGATGAAGCGGTACTTCTCGGGCAGGGCTTTGCCTTGCTGAATCAGGTTGAACAGGTCGCGTTGCTCGGCTTCGCTGAGGTCGTAGGTCTTCTTTTCTTGGCGTGCCATCGGTCAGGCTCCCTGTTCTTGATCTTGGTACTCGCGGAAGGCACTCACCAGGCCCGCAAAGGTGGTGGGCCTATGCTGCTCGAAGCCTTCTTGATCGACGTAGACGAAGCCGTAGTTCGTCCCGCCCTCGTCCTTGCTGGCCTCGGTGGCGTCCATGCACCACTGGCTTAGGCGCCGCATCTTCTGCGGAAGGTCCAACTCCTCACGTCCCTTGGTCTCAACGATCCACACGGTCCCGTCTTTGGTCCGGACAATGAAGTCGGGCGTGTATGTGGACAGCTCGCCGCTAGCCTTCACGTAGTCGATCTTGAAGCCGACGGCCATGTAGTTTTTGCCGAAGGACTGCACGTCCTCGGCTTCTTCGAGGAACGCGGCAAAGGCCAGTTCCAAGCCGTCGGCTGAACCCTCACCCACGATGCGGTTGAACACCGACTTCTTGGCCTGCAAGAAGCCTCGTGGCTGCGTGCGGAATGGTCGGGTGTCTCGAAGCTTGATGCTGCCCTCGATGCGCGACGAGCCCGTCTCGCGGATCGTCAGGCCGTTGATGGCGGTACGGAAGCTGTCGAAGATGACTTTGCTGACCTCAGCCTCGGACAGGTTTCGCAGCACCACTGGGCTTTCAAGATCGACGGCCTGGTCAAACAGGTGATCGCGGATGAAGACCTTGACCTTCGGGTAGAGCAGCTCGTACCCGCCCACCAGCCGCAGCTCTTTCAGAAGCTGGCGAGCGAAGAAAGCCACCACGGAACGGAAGTCAGCCACGCCTCCGGCGTCGAGCTGGATGGTGTGGTCCACCTCCGCATCGAGCATGGTCTTGAAGACGATCTCGCGCGTCTCCTCAGGCGTGAACGGCTTTACGGCCAAGGGCTTGTTGCCCAGGGCTGATGGGTCCAGCTCGCCCAGGTCCTTGAACTCGCGATTGAAGCGGCGGGTCAGCCGGGGCAGAGCGATGTCCAGCTCGTCGATGTTCTTGGCAGTGCTGTCGTTCTCGACCTCCACCACCAGCGAATCCTGACGTTCCTTGCCTCCGTTGCCCCCCATTGCCACCCGCTCGAAGTTCACGCCCTCGCTCTGGATGGACTCCACAAAGTCCATGAAGGCGGGCGTGCCCATGACCGACACGGTCTCCCGCTGTTGGCTGCCGAAGTACATGCGACGCAGGCCACGGCCTAGCGTCTGCTCGGGCAGGATGTTGCTCTTGGCTGAGTAGGCGCGTAGGCCGACGATGACGCTGACGTTGCGAACATCCCAGCCTTCCTTGAGCATCAGCACCGACACAATGGCCTTGTAGGGCGACTTCCAGGTGTCGATCTCGTTGGACTGCTTGCGAAGCAGCTCCAGCTCGTCCTTGCTCTTGCCGCTGGCGGCCTCCGAGATTTCACCGTTGGCCTTGGTGTGGATCACCAGCACAGCCCTTTGCAACTCGGGGCAGACTTTCTCCAGATGGGCGCCCACCTCATCGCAGTTCTTTGTGTCATCCACCATCACGAAGAGAACGGCCTTCTTGCCCAGCTTCTCGTGCTCGGCATAGCTTTTGCGCCACTCCTCGACACCGAGGGCCAGGTAGTCGGCGTACTTCTCGCTGACGATGGGACTGTTGTGTTCGGTCAGCTTGGCTCGGCTCACGGCATCGGGCAGGACGGGGTGCTTGACCACGTTCTGGGCGATGGCCTCCACCAGCGGATAGTCGCTGACGGTCTGCACGAAGATGGCCCCGTTGTTCGCCTTGGGCGTGGCGGACACGTCGATCTGAAGGGACAGCCGCAAGTCTTTTTGCAGCATGCGGTGGTGGATGTCCTGGATGCACTTGAACCACGCCATGCGCGGGTCGTGGATGTGGTGGGCCTCGTCGTTGAAGACGGCCAGCTCGTCGATCTCGCGGATCAGCTCGCCCAAATCCGTGTTGCTGTCCGTGGTCTTGCCCACGGGCTTGTCGCCAAAGGGGGAGAGGAAGTAGTCCCGCAGGTCATCGTCATCCAGCGAAGGCTCGGGAACCTCGCCCAGGTAGACGCGATGGATGTTGGTCAGAAACAGGTTGCCCGTAGGCCTCACTACCCGCACGTCGTCCTGGATGTGCAGGGCGATCTGAAAGTCATCCCGCCAGTTGCGACCCTCGTGCCCGTTGTCGGGCAGCACGGGGTCATTGAAGAAGATGCGGAGGCCATCGAAATCGGATCGCAGGCGATCCAGAACGATGATGTTTGGGGCAATCAGAAGGAAGTTGCGTGAGAGCGTGGAGTCGGGCTCGTAGAGCTTGTGGAAGTAGCTCCATGCCATCAGCAGCGACAGCACCTTGGTCTTGCCCGCGCCCGTAGCCATCTTGACCACGAAGCGAGGCCACTCCTCGTCGAACATGTTGCTCGACACCGCACCTGAGGCATCGAACCGAAGGAGGTCGTACTTGTCGCGGGCCTTGCGAACGTCGTGCAGCCAGATGACCGACTCAACCGCTTCGCGCTGCGAGAAGTAGTAGCGGAACTCGGTTTGTGTTCCGTCGGACTGCTCGATCAAGTGATGGGTATCGAACCACCATTGGAGAAGCGCCCGAGACGTGGCGGATGCCCCTTGGTAGCCCGAGGCACGCCAGTCGAAGACTTCCTGGCGGATCTTGGCCACCAGCGGTGGCAAGAGCTTCTCGTACGCGGTGTCTCGCATCTCCTCGGCTGCCGGAAACCACCGGGTTGAAGGGTCGAGAACTTCGTAGGGCGAGCTTGGGAACGAAGGATGTAGTGCCATGGTGTGCGCTCTCTGGCCGCCTCCGTCGGGTCACATGGTGGCCGGAGGAGCTGAGCGGTCCCTGCCAGGCACCATTGAGGTGTCAGGCAGTTCGTCATTCCGTCATCACGGATTGGAGCGGCTCCCTCGGCAACCGCACCTTCGGCGACAGCCTGTTGAATTTTGTGCTGAGGCTATCAGCATCGTGAGGGGGCGCCAGCGAAGTTCTACGAACTGCTTGTCGGAGCGGAGAGTCCACATTCCGCCGTTGAGATGCCGCTGACGTAAGCGCAGCACGACGGAAGGCGCTGCGGTGTAGGTGCTCTGCAGCCTGTCGATCTCAGCAGGCGCGCTGCTGGCATCCGCCCAAGCCGGGCAGCTTCACTGACTGAATCTATTGAATCAGGAGGTCTTCTTTTTTTCCGCCAGCGTCGATGTGTAAGCGCACCCACGTCGGCAAAATTCCTCTGCCTGACCAACGGTTCGCAGGATTATTCGGATCTTGATATTTCATCGGGACAGGCGGGCGTTTCCCCTTGGGCTCGCGCGCTTCAGGTGCGGGCGCGACACGCTTAGCGCCAGAAAATTTATAGCCAGCCGCCATGAGGTCGTCAAGACTGATCTGATACAGATTTAGCGTGGCGGTTATCTGCTTGGCAATGGTTGCCACTTCCTCAAGGCGGATCGCCTCCGCCTGCTCCTTGAGTCGCTCGGCTTCTGCCAGGAGTTCCAAGTATTTCGGCTGTCCCATAAAAAAGCACAGAAAAATAATTTTGTGTTTATAGCGGAATTTTTCGGTCGAAGTGGACCATCCTGCGCCGACGCTTGGTTCACGGTGCTTGGACATGCCGGGTCGGACTCCAAGCGCCGTCAAACCTCGGTCCCGGCCCTTGTCCGTCACCGTGAGCCTTCGCGGGCTGCCGCCGCTGCAGACGTTCGAACGCCTTGGCTTCCGACGGCGACAGACTACCTGGCGATGCCGATGCTGTGAGGCATGGACCGGGCGACACCACATTTGCAGACTCGACCGGTTCATCGGCGGCAAGAGGCGCATCCGTCAGGTAGTCAGCGATGCGTTGCGCATCGCGAGCAGCTCTAATGACTTCGAAGCGATCCGCCTTCAGCACATCACGCCAGGCTGCCAAGTAGGACGCGTGTTGTGGGACTTGGTACGGCACGCCGATGCGCGCGGCGAGCATCGCTGAGGCCCATTCAGCTCGCAGCTCCTCCCGGGCGTAATCGGGGCTGCCAAAGCTTCCGAACTTTCGATCCAAGCGATGGGAAGCGCCTGTCCAGTGGCCCAACTCGTGGCAGGCGGTCGCGATGTAGGCTTCCTCATCCGCAAATGCTTGCCTTGAAGGCAGCTGGATCAAGTCCCGTGACGGCGAGTAGTAGGCCTTTAAGCCGCCATGTCGGATCACTGGGTTGTGGATCGCTAGCAAGCTTTCAAGCGCAGTGACGGGTTCAAACTCTGGCGGGCATTGGTCAGACGCTGGAGCGACACCATCGAGCTGTGCCGCATTGAAGACCCGGAACTGGGCGAGGAAAGGAACTGCGCGGCGGCCCTCTTTGGTGTCACTGACTGGGTCGTTATGTTGCTCGCTTCCTGGAAGCTGAAGCAGCTTGAAAAAGTACACGGCGGTGGATCGCTCTCCCTTGCGCACTTTGGCGCCAGCCATGTTCGCCTGGTTGAAGGTGAACCATCGGTTGTCGTCGTAGCCATGCTGGCAGGCTTCCACCTGGAGGAGGGCGGTATTGATGCCGGAGTATTCGCGATTCGTGAGCCCATTGCGTGGCACGCCTCGGTGCGCCAATTCCTTCCATGGACGTTGCCAAGGAGCCGTTCCCTCGTCCATTGCGGCGAGGATGCGTTTCGTGACCTCTGCGTAGAGGTCCTGTTTCTTGGGTTCAATCATGGCGCACCTCCACGACAAACTCAACTGCTTCGCCGCCTTCCGTCGTCAGCGTCAACTGGCAGGCCTCTGCGCCCTCGGCCATCGTCGCTTCAACGTGGCGGACGAGTGCCCTGAGGGCGTCAAGTTGCAAGCGGACCACGCGATCCGTTGTGATGGGTGAGCGAGCTGTCATTGCACACCTCCATCAATTCCAGCCAGGTGCGCGAGGCCTGGATTGAGGTTCGCATGCACGCGTCCAAAGGCCGTTGATCCGATTTCGACCCAAATCGGTGCCCCAGATACGGGGTAGGCGGGGGTGAGCACGTTCGCCAAGTGCCGGTCCACCTGTTGCACCGCGCTCGGCTGGCCATGCGATGCCGGTTGCGCAGGCGGCAGCGGTGTGTGCGAGAAGCCCTCCCGCACGGCGAAATACTGCTGGCCTTGTGCATCAACGATTTGATGGCGAACAGGCATGCCGTCGTCGGGCATCAGCACTGCGGCGCGCGGTGACATCTCGAAGGCGCCATAGGGCGCGAGCAGCCCGGTGGGTGGCATAAACAAGGCGAAGTGGGAAACCTGCACCGCGATAGCGCCCCTGTAGCCGCCAACGGCTGTGAGGACGATGACTGCGAACAGGTCTTTGCCACCGCTGCTGGCAGCAAAGAAGTACTCGTGCGGGGTGTCAGTCAGTTCAGGCACGCGAAGCAGCAGGTCGTCTGCGTAGGCGTCGGGCATGGCGTCATATGCAAGCTTCAGTACACGCATGCCAAAGCAGGTCACGGGCTGCGGGCTTGGCGGCGCCTGCAGGGCTGCGAAGGAGGCGTGGTCATCGATTCGTTGGGTGTAAAACTGCATAGCTCACCTCACAACGAAAAGTTTGGTTCGTCGTCACGGCATGCCCGTGGCGGTGCGGGTCTGCGTGGTGTGGCGGCCTTTCGCACCGGTGTGTAATCTGGCCAGTCACGCACGGGCGGCACTTTGGGTGGCTTACTGCCCGCCGCAATGCCTGCTGGCGGGCGAAGGAACAAGCGCGCGGCGAACCGCGCAAACAATCTAATGAGTAGAGACAGCATGGGAACCTCCTTGGTGGTTGGGTAACTCGCCATCGACCTGCTGCGGCCCGATGGACTTGGGTGTCGGCTGCAGCGACTTCGCAATGAGGCGTTGCAGCGCACGGCTGATGGGTCGTGGTCCTGCCACCGCATGCTGGGCGTCAAGAGGACTTGCGACAACAGGTGAAGCGGCTGCGGGCTTGTTCGGCGCTGTAGTCGAAGGCCGCAAGGAGGCAAGGCGGTCCCGAAGTTCGGCGATTTCTGCCTTCACGCTCTTGAGCGCGCGCATGGTGCGGCGCCACGAATTGAGGGCCAGTCGATGCGCTACTTCGGCGGCGCTGGTGGATTTGCCGCGTCCGACATGTACGGTCGGTTCCTCCTTAATGCCGCGCTCTGCGTTGGATCGATGGTCGATGCGTTCGCCGCTGCCCAGGTCTGTAAGCGCGCGGTTGCACAAAGCAGCCCAGGACTCGCGCCACACAACGATCAACTTGGCATCGTTCCACTCGCGGCGCTTCGCACCAAAGCCGTCGGCTTCTATCGCGCGCAGCGACAACAGGATGTGCGCGTGAGGATTTCCCTTTTTGGAATGGATCGACACATCGCAAACCATGGCGAGGGGCAAGAAGTTCGCCGCAACGTACTGGCGCAGCACGCGCTCCCGTGTCGCCTCGTCAAACTCGATAGGCAACGCTACTTCGATCTCGCGGGCTAGCTGACTGTTTACCCGCTTCTCTGCAGCCTCAGCAGCGCTCCACAGCGACGCTCGATTTAGGACCCATGCCGGGCTGTGCGCCGGTGCCTGAATCCAACTCCGGGCGACATCACGCTTTCTCCGATAGTCAAAAACAAGTCCCGTTACTTTGCACAGGAGGCGTTCTCCCGCCCTATACGCGCTAGCTTGTACCGCGTGGTGCCCGCTGCTGCGGGTCAGGATTTTTGCGCTGGAGTGGAATATCGCCATCATTTGTTCTCCCGGAGGGCGCACACAAACAAACCGGGAGGTTTGTATCAGTGCGCTTTCTGTATTGGTTTTTGCCTTGAATTATCTTGTTTTGCCATTTTATTTTGGTAATGTCAAATGTATGGGGGTATTTATGCAAGATAAAAATTATTTGTCAGAACTTGATGCGACGGAGAAAATAGAGCGAGAAATTGCGCTATTGAATGCGAAGGCTGCAAATTTGGCTATGAAGGCACGCGTCCAGGCCAGAGAATTAACTAGGCGGCGCGATACCCACGAAAAGATCGTGTTAGGGGCTTGCATGAAAAAGGTGGGATTGGATCGCTTCAGGCGAGCGGACGCCGCGCTGTCGAATTCGAGAGCGGCCGAGTTTGATGTGCCGTTGCTTTTGGGCGCATTGGCGTTTCTCAACGCTCAGTTGATCCAGGACACATCCTCTCAGCGGGAAGTGCCGACTAATGAGGAGTTGCGCGAAGAGGGCGCACGTTTGCTGGATGGCGGCCTTGATATCTAGGCGACCGACCTGTGGGAGGGGTAGGGGTGGGTACTTATCCCCAGCCGAAGCCATGTCATCTACCAACGGTTTTGCTTCGCTTGGCTTCAAGCCAAGGCGAGGCAAAACACTAATAATTCATCAGAATTTTTGTGAATTCTTTTGAATTATTTAGATAACTTTTATTGTGGAAAATATGCATAAAAATCAATGACTTAAAATAAGTTCGCAACTTTTTCGGACGGTCATTATGGTTGAAATGAGCACGTTTTATTGGAAATTGACGTTAGTTTATTAGGTTCCGACGCCAAGCTCCTCTTGACATTTATATTTTTATTTGTAAATATATAAATGCATTTAACGAGGAGAAATTATGCAATCTGAATCTGGTAATGTTATTGAGAGCGGCGATGCGCGAGTTTGGGGCGTTGAATTTTCTGGCCCACGTGGCGGCGGTCTACTCAAATGTGGTGCACCACCTGAGCGCGCGCCATTGCCGACGTGGTTGGTATCAAAGAGTGAGCTGTTTACAGCGCAGCGCGCTGCTTCAAGTTCGGAACGTCGATCTTTTTATCTTGGTGCGGTAACGCTGCACGATCACAAAAGCCATGGCACTCTGGCTGATGTGGAAATTCATTCTGCGCCAATTGACGTGAGAACTTTTGGGGTTTTTTCTGCTATTTGTCAACGCCTGGCCATGCCATCCGAGGTACACAAGATTGGTGGGGACGATGAGGCTTGCTACCTCAGCTGCCGTCACCGACTTGGTATTTCGTCAGGTGTTTTTCAAAACTATCCTATTGCGAGAGTTCACCTTGCTTGGACAGATTTGCTACGAGATTTGGGGATGACCGATACCGGTGCAAATCGAAGAGTTATTCGCAACGCAATCGAAAATTTGGAAAACGTCACGATCAGCTGGTCGTCCGGCAAAGCGCAGTCGCGACTAGTTTGTTTTCTGCCTTGCAGCCCTGGCTGCTTTAACCTTCTAGTAAGTCCACTGCTGTGGATGGCACCAGAATCCAAACGGGGTGTGGTTTGGGTCGATCTAGCGGAGCAACGGATGTTGAGGAGTGCGGCGGCAAAGCGTTTGCATGCCTGGCTCAGTTGGTGGGCTCCAAGCAGCGGCGGCAAGGGGGTGCGAATGCACCTGCTCGCGAGACACGTTTGGGGTGAACGCTTCGATGGTCTGCCGTTCGACGGCCGGGCCAAGCAGATGATTCGAGCTGCGCTGCACGAGGTTGGTTCGCTGCCTGGTTGGTTGGTTGGGGAAGGCGCGCGAGAGATGGTCTACGTGTCGCCACCTCGATACCGTGCAGCGAAGGGGAGCGTAAAGCGCCTGGAGCCTTCCGCGAATGCAGCAGTAGGTGCCGTATGAACTCCGTATCCATCAACGTTGCACCGCGAGACAACCGATGCCGCCACTGGGCGAAGTTCATCGCTGCAGGAACTGTTCTCAAACCGCCGTCGGAGGTGGACAGAGCTGCCGATCTTCCTGGGCGCTTTCTTCGCGAGGGCGAAGAGGAGCTGTCGCCCGGCGACTTCATGATCGAGGGCGAGGAAAATCATCACCGCAAGGAGCGCGGCTGGACATACCGCCTGAGCTATGTCGGGCTGGACGGTAGCCTGCAGCAGGTCGTTCCGACTACGGAGATGAAGCAGGCGATGAAGTCCGCAGGAATGGCGGCGCCGTTGCTGCGTGGCTCTGGCCAGCTTGCCGCCTGTGTACGGTTGATTGAGGGCTTGCGGTTGCACATCATGTGCGGGGTAATGCCCTTGAATACGCCGGGAGGTCCAGTGTCAAAGGGGCAGTACGCCGTCACAAAGCAGCTCAGCGAAATCTGGTTCAGGCAGTCAGAGGACGCGACGGAGCCTTGCTGGCGGGAAGTTGTCGCGACAGCCTTGGAGATGAATTGCACGTCGAGCGAGCCCGCTGAACTGGAACTTCCAGCGGAAGTGTTCGCGGACTAGCTGCCAAGCCGCGACACGAGAGCGCGCAGTGGCCCATCTAATGTGGGAGCGCTCTGCGCTTTGCCGGAGATAGACAGTGGTGTCGCTGCCTTCATTCTGTACTCGGCGGCACACCCTCGGTAGGTGCTCGTTCGGCCTTGTCGGGGGCGGGCTGCGCCGATCGATTCCTCGCCAGTTCCCGCTCAATGCACACATGCACTTCGAACACGTCAGAGCACTTCCCGTACAACGCGGGATGCTCGTCCCGGGTGAAGATTTCCTTGACAATCCGCCAGCGTGCCGTGCCAAAGCCCTGCCACTCGCTCTCTTCTAGGCGCACCAAGTCGCCGACCTGAAGACGGGAGCGTAGGTCAGGCGGCACATACCAATTCCAGTTCTGGGGGCGCTTCCCGACGATGGATGGCATGAACAGCGCCACCGCTACCGCGAAGGTCGGCCCCCGCAGTTCGTCCTCCGTAGCCAACTTGTTTGCCAGCAGGGTCTTCGAGATGCGCGACGGGGCATCCGCGATAACGCCGGAGTTCGAATCGATGCCGACCTGCGTCACGACGCCATAGCGGACGTTGTGCGCCTGGGCCTGCATCGCAGACAACATCAGCACGATCAGGCAAAAGGATTTCACGAGCGTCGGAGATGGTGCGTTGCGTGTGGCCAGACGTGGTTGCCAAGCTGCCAACGAGATTGCATGGGCAGGTGCGATCTGCCCTCGTCGGGTCAGTGATAGCGGCTATGGATGCTGAACGGATTGGGGATGCGCAAGACGCGGTTAATCCAAGGCCAGAGTACGTAGAGCGCGATCAGCCAATAGCCCGCTTGCACCCACCACAAGTCCAGGCGGAACGCTTCCTCATAGCCGCCTGGTCCCCATATGTGGCCGAGACGGCGGTTGCCGTAGTTGGTCCAAAACAAGAAGTAGTTCAACAGCAGCGAGAAGCCCAGCAGGATGCGTGAGAGGGCCGAGACCACCGTGAGCATGAAGAGGACCAACAGGCCCCAGCCGAGCGTGGCCCAGCTCAGGGTGAATTCGTGGACGATCTGGTACAAGTTCATGGCGGCTTTCGCGTGGGCTTTCTGGCTGGTCGCCAAACTGATTTGGTTGGCGGAAACAGAATGCTTAATGGGCGCGAGGCTTTGGACGTTGACAGTGCCCTTCAGTCAATTGGCCGCGTACCAACCAAATCCCTTGTTTTCGAGCGTTAGGGACGCGCGCTTGGTGGGCAGCGGCACTCCTTTCTTGAAGAACTCGGAGCCAGTCGGTCCTTCAAAGGCTCCTTGCATGGACATGCCGAAGGCCATCGATTGCTCTGGCGTGAGATCGGCTTGCGAAATCAGCGGCATCGGCGTGGCTTCCACATCAACCTTCCATTGGTTGTTGCCCTGATCCGCCTTGCTCAGCACTTTGACCTGAATCTCCATGATGTCTCCTGCTTGGGGGTCGCCGCACCGAAAGCCTTTGCCGCGCTCGTCACCCGGCTTCACAGTCATGCGGGGATCAGAGTTGCAACCTGAAAAGGGAAATAGCTTCTTCGCAGCGGCTTCCATGACCTCTGCTTCAGTCGGCGGGCTGAGGGTTGCCGCTTGGGCCGCTGGACTTTGCGCGACCAGCGGTGTGGTGCGGAGAGCTGGCGCTTCGGAGGCTGGTGCCGCTTTGTTGTCGCTGCCGCTTGGCGAGCAAGCGGTCACGGCGATCAGGCAGACCAATGCGAAGGTGGTGCGGAGGATGTTCATTGACGCTTTTCCTTGTGAACTTCAAACGATGCTGGCCCAACATTCGGCGCGGGAATGCAGTTGTACGGTTAGCTATATCAGTGGCTAACTGCCCTGATTGGCGGGCTGGCTGCCCCCTTGGTTGTGGCGACGTTCTTGTATTTGTCCGTGCCCGTGGAGAAAGACCATTTCTGTTCCACGGTGCTTTGCTTGCCTGTGCTGTCCTGAACTACCACGATGGCGGAGGCATCGAACGTGGTGTTCTCGGGGAGCGGCGCTGTGGGCTGGAAGAATGCGATGTTGTTGTAAACAGTCCGGTCTACGCCGTAGTACGTTGGAGCGCCTGCAACAGAAGCGCCCGTAGCGCGATTAATAAGAATGAACGACGTGACGGAGGCAACCGACTTGTCAAAGCTGATCGACATAGCGAGGCCCTTGCCGTAGAAGTCGCTGACGTAATTCACCGTGGAGCCATCCACCGGAAAGACCGCCGACCAGGTCGAGTCGTAGACCACGCTGGTTTTCGGCAACGTGAGTTCCAAATAGCAGGTACTGGCCGTATCGCCGCTGGGCACCTTTACCAAGCCAACGCTGACGCCAACACCGATGCGGGTAGCTTGCGGATGCAAAGCCGCCTGGCGGTGGCCTGTGCTACGCATCCAGCCGTCCACGCACCAGTCGATGGTTGCGGCCGTGCTGAAGTTGGAGAAGTAGAAGCCGCCGTTCTCTAGCGCCACCTGGAAGTCGCTTTGGCCAGCGGCCTTGAAGCGATCTGCAGGCAGCACGCCCGTGAAGAGCGGTTTGCCCGCCGTCTGCACGTGGCCCATGAGCCAGCCCGTGGCCGCATCCGTGTTGTACATGGCCGGGTCAAAGGTGCCGTCTGCACGCACGTAGTTCGCGATGGTGTAGTCCGCCATGTTGCGGCCCGCCTTGTCCAACAGAGCATCCTGGGTCAGCGTTCCCCACTTGCCCGCCTGGCGGATTTGGTTGATGCCGCTGTAGACGCCTGCTTCCACGCTGCTCGCGGCGTAGCTGGCGGCTGCAATGGTCGTGGTGGGGGCGGGGCCGGTGGGCGCAGTGGGCGTCGTGCTGGGCGACGAAGCCGGAGTGCTGGGCGTGGAAGGAGAAGAGGTCGCGGCAGTTGTAGACCCGCCTCCACCGCCGCCGCAGCCTGCAAGTGCTGTTGCCACGACAAGCAATGTTCCCCATGCCCGATGGGCACGCTTGATAGTCATTCTTCCTCCCGTCGAATTCGGACTCGGCCCATCCCGGTGAGCGCCATGGGCGCATGGATGGGCTCGAATAATTGCCTCGGCAGTCTGTTGGCTCCGATGCTCGGACGCTTGAACCAGACGGACAGGATGGTCAGGGTTTGCCCTGGCGTCGATCTCGTCGGGACGCTGGCCTTCCTCGTCTGTTCTATGGCGAACGGCTGTCGCTTGCGGCCTGCTCGGCGGCAACTTTAACGCGATACGGGATTAATTTACCGTGGGATTTTTGGCGCTTGTTGGCGAACCTCGGGGCGATGCCAACCAAGCGGGTGCAACCTCCGAAAGGTGGACGGCCAGTCGGCGCGAAATCCACTGATCCAGCCATTGCCACAGCGTTCGGCAGGGCCGTTGTCGCCTTGCGGCTCAGCAAGGGGCTGTCTCAAGAAGGCTTGGCGCTGAAGGCGATGGTGGATCGTTCCTTCATGGGGCGCCTGGAACGCGGCCAGAACGTTCCCAACTTGGTGGGCGTGGTGAAGCTGGCGGCTGCGTTGAATTGCAGCGCTGCTACCTTGATTAAAAAGTTCGAAGCGGAGATGGCCGCGCTCGATGGCTCGGAGGAGTGACCGAGACGAACCTCAAACCCGTCGGCCCATCGTCTGGGATGGCGGTCGCATCTGCGAGGGCGGCACGCCTGTCGCACGCGTGAATGAGCGACTGAGGTGCGCAGCGTCGGCGTAGCCGACAAGATGGGCGATTTCCGTAAGGCTTGACGGACCGACCATCAGCCGAGTTGCGGCTTGAAGCATTGCCGCCTCTCGTAATTGAGATGGGCTGACGCCGAGTGGCCTTAGAAGGCGGGCTAGTTGGTAGGGCATCAGGCCGAGCGCTCGTGAGAGTTCGGCTGGCTTCAGGGCTGGTTGCCCCTCAAGGCAGTCCAACGCTTCTCCGAGGATTCCGCGTTCCACGTTCAGATAGCGACACAGTGCGCGCAACCCCAGGGAGCCGGGTGGAGCAACGTTCGGCCGCTTGGGTACCCACCCCAGGCCCGCGCTTAAGAGGTGTACGGTCAGCTCGTGATTTCCCCGAATATCTGGATACCTGTGCTGGCCAATTCGGACGCGGCGGCTTTTGCCATGCGCATCGACGAAGGTGCGAAATGCAAGTGGTGCATGATGCATGAACGCGATGTTCAAACGGGCGAACTCGGACACGTCGCGAGCCATTCGTGCTAACTGGATGAAGGGGTTCACGCTGGCTGCAAGTGTCATATGCGCCGCACGTTCGTAGTGTCCTTCGGGTAGCGTTTCCTGCGCTGCCGCCGTCAGCATCAGCTCGTAGGGGTGCATGCCCTGAAGGCTGCAACGAATCTCATGCGCGAATCGCGCTGAGCCGTCCTGCCTCCACAGCCCCCCGGTCATGGTGATTGCGCTTGCGAAAGCGCTGGCCCGCTGCATCATGAAGTCTCTCCCTGACTCTTATGGGGCCGATGCTACTTCGGGTCAGGCGGCTTGCTCCGTGTTGGTGCTGGGCTTGAATGCATCCTCCACGTTCGGCATGGACCGCACGAGTTCCAGAAACTTTCTGGCGCGCTCGCCTCCAAGCGCCGACGACAACGCGGAGACGCCCTTTTGCAGTAGTTCGGCGGAATTGATTTCCAGCTTGGATCGCAGCTCGTCGGTCGAGACCTGGAAGTAGCGCCGGTTGAGCACATCAATCGACTTGTGGCCGGTCAAGCGGCTCAATTCCATGGGGTTCGTGACCAGTTCGGACAACCGCTTCGTGGCGATCTTGCGCAGCGAGTGGAAGGTGAGCTGTTCGATGGGTGGCTCTGCCCGTTCGCATGCTTGACGAAAGGCCTTTGAAACCGTGTTCGTCGTTGTAGAGAAGATCAGCCCTCGCTTTGATGCGCTGGCGTCGAACAGCGGTCGAAGGATGGCTTCGATTTCAGTGGTCAGTGGCACCTTGCGTCCGGCCTCCTCCGTCACCGCCTTGGTGTGATCATTCTTTTCCCTGGGAAGGGTGACCTGCTTCTTGTCCCAATCAATGTCCTCCCAGCGAAGGCCTCCCGATTGCAGGCCGGTCTTCGAGTCCTTCGCGCCCTGAATGATTTCTCCGCGACGAAATGCCATGGCCAGCGAAAGCCGCACGATGGGTTCCAGCCACGCGAAATTTTTCCGGATGGACTCCATCAGGCGGCGCTCTTCGTCCGCCATCCAGAAGCGTTGCTTGTGGTTTGCCGGTTTTGGGAGCTTGATGCCTCGGGCGTGGTTGTCCACCGGGTACAGCCAATCGTTGGCTGCGTGCTGGTAGAGCGAAGTCAGGATGGTGAAGTAGTTGCGCATGGATGAGGCGCTGTACTCCATCCCTTCCATGTCGTCTCGCAGCTTGATGAAGTCCTTGCGGTTTAGCGTCCTGAAGGGGCGGCTCGCGCCCAGCCAATCGGCGAGATGCCTGATGCGGTACCCGACCTCCTTGGCGGAGCGCTTGTCGGTGTAGTGCTGGGAGTGGAACTTCGTGAGGGCCTCTTCAACCGTCATGGTTTCGAAGTCGGCCACGAAGCCGCCGTGACGCTCCCGGTAGCTCTTGATTTCCGTTTCCTGTGCCTCCGCCCAGGTTTGGGCCTCTTGGGCGGTGGAGAACGTGCTGGACCGCTTGACGATCTCGCCAGCCTTGTCCTTGAGTTTGATCTGGACCTCGAAGGCGGTTTCCAACTGCTTGAGGTGCTTGCGGGTCAGCGCTGCCGGGTCGGTGTGCCCGAAGGTCGCCAGGTATTCCAGTGCCTTGGACTTCAGCCGGAACTCCCTCGGCGGCTCGCCTTTGCGGTGTGCGTTGGCGATCCAGGGCGAGCGGTTGGTGATGTTGGCCATGTGCGGGTGGCGTGTTGGGGTAGGGCCGGAAGGTTTGCCATTGGCCGGTTGGCTACAATGGCGGGTTCCTCAACTCAAAGCTCGGCCTCCGGTGCGGCATAGCCAGCATAGCGAGAGCCACTTGGAGTTTGGGAAAAAGTTTGGGAAAGTCGATGGCGCTAGATCGTTTTTTCGGCTTTCTCCTATGAAAAGCCCTCCGTGCGGGCGTCTGTATTTCAGATTTAGGTCCTGACGCCTTCACGGGCGTGCCGGTTCGAGTCCGGCCCCGCGCACCACCACTGTCCTTCAACTGTTCCCGAGTCCATCATGGCCGTCACCGTCGAAACCCTCGAAAAGCTGGA
>APMI01001848.1_pt1 | contig 19320 bp, 11 predicted proteins | sample 667938 | NCBI WGS metagenome assembly APMI01 (sample SAMN01084076, study PRJNA167559) | wastewater metagenome | biome: Wastewater | place: Denmark: Ejby Moelle, Odense | collected 2011-11-28 | reverse complement strand
TTTTGTATTTTGTAAATAATATTTTAGAAAAGAGCGAGATACAGAAATTAAGCAGTCGAATTAGCCTATTTTTGCCTATTGCATATGGAGTTGGTGCATATTGTGGTTTTGAATATTTAAACATAATTCCAACCTATATCTCAGCATTTATAAGTCTTATACTTTTAACAACATTGTTTTTTTTGAGAAATGGAAATTTTACACGTATTTTGCAATTTATCCTGGTATTTGTACTTGGAATATTTGTTTCTGCTATACGTTTAGAATTAGTATCAACAAACACCATTCATCAAAATATAAAAATAAAAGAGCTAAGCGGAATAGTAGTTGATTATGACAGAAACTATGATGAACTACCACGACTTACATTAAAGCCTGACAAAATTGAGGGTTTGGATAATGATAATTTTCCACAGAAAGTGCGAATAAATTTAGTAAATGAAGGTGATTTTAGAATTGGGCAAAAAATCAAATGTACACAAGGGTTTCTGACGCCACCAACAGGAAAATTTCTGCCAAATTCATATAATTTTGCCAGAAAAATGTGGTTTAAAAAAATCGGCGCCATAGGAAACTGTAAACAGATTATAATTATTGATGAAGGTTCAAATGCGCTTGGCAAGTTTGATTATTTTCTAATAAAATTAAGAAAAAATGCTTCTGAAGAAATTTCTCAAGGAAAAATTGGTGGTGGTTACGGTTTACTTACCGCACTGGTAACAGGTGACCGCGCCTATATTTCGTATTCAGAAACTCAAGTAATGCAAATATCTGGATTGGGGCATATTATATCCATATCTGGGCTACATGTTGCTTTGGTTGGCGGTATTGCTTTTTTCTTAATGTCAAAAATACTATCACTATTTGAGAATATTGCACTTAGAGTTGATGTGCGTAAAGTTGCTGCGGGAATAAGCATATTAGTATCATTGATATATGTTGTTTTTACTGGTGCTGAATCGCCTGCCGTGCGTGCATTTTTTATGTCTTTAGTTGTTTTGGGGGCCGTTATATTTGACAGGCGGGCAATTAATATGCGTGGTCTTGCAGTTGCGGCGTTCTTTATTATAACTTTCGTACCAGAAAGCGTTTTTGATACCGGTTTTTTAATGAGCTTTCTGGCGACTATGGCACTTATTGCATTATGGGATGCCATAAATGTTCGCAAATTTTATAAAGATATACATCCTGTTTCCAAAATAATGGTTTGGTTTGTTGGTTCTTTATTGGTTAGTTTAGTCGCAGGGCTTGCAACCGCACCATTAGTCTTGAATAATTTTGGACGAATAAACCAATATTCGGTAATTGCTAACATGCTTGCCGCACCGATAAATGACTTTATTATTGGGCCGTTTGCATTATTAGCAAGCTTTACGTCTTTATTAGGCATTGCAAAACCATTTTGGGTAATAGCCGCATGGGGTTGTGAACTTCTTATAAAAATATCTCAATTCATCGCTAAATTGCCATTTGCGGATTCGCAATTTAATAGATTGAATAATTTATCTACTATTATTTACGTTATTTCAATAACTTGTCTTTGTTTGTTAAACTCGAAAATTCGTTATATTTCGTTTGTGGGTTTTGTAATCGGGACAATTCTTTGGTGTTATCAACCTACGCCAGTTTTGCTAATTGCAAAAAATGGTGTCGCTGTTATGGCTGTTGAAAATGAATATTACGGAAGAAACCGCCTTTGTTATATTAAGGGGGGTGGTTTTTATGCAAGACAGATGATTAGTTATGCAGCGTTAAAAAAAGACGAACGAGATATTATGGCCAATATAGTTGATAAAAAATACATAAATTCATGTTCTTTACGCGGCGGTGATTGGGAGGCGCATTATATAAAATTTAAAGGATCTGAACCTTTGCTATCATTAACCTACGACAAGAGAAGTTATGGCTTTGATACAGAAAATGCCCCAAATGGGGCAATCCTTTATCGTTATGGATGGCAACTGCAACTAGATCAGCCAAAGGCAAGTAATACGCCTTGGGGAAAATAATATTTGCTAGTATTTACGGTATAATGATACCAAAACACCTTGAATACGAACTTGATCTGGACCAAAAATTCTTGTTTCATAACGCGGGTTTGCGGCCTCAAGGGCAATAGATTTACCGCGCTTACGCAATCTTTTAAGAGTTGCTTCTTCTTCGTCAATTAACGCAACAACGATGTCGCCAGTTTCTGCGTTATCTGTACGTTTCAATATTACAACATCACCCTCAAGAATGCCCGCTTCAATCATTGAATCGCCGCGGACTTCTAATGCGAAGTGGTTTTCAGGACTAAGTTCTTCTTGTGGAGCTAGAGTTCCAATTTCATGTTGAATGGCCGCAATAGGTACACCGGCTGCTATTTTACCAAGTATTGGAATTCCCAACTTAGGGGCGCCAATAATATCTTTATTATTTGTCGCGATAACAGGTTTAAATCCTTGTTTTTGTGTTGGTGCAGTAGTCGGGCTATTGGGAAGCTTAACAACTTCCAACGCGCGTGCACGGTGAGGAAGGCGATGCAAAAATCCACGTTCTTCAAGAGCAGAAATCAAACGGTGAATACCAGATTTAGATGCCAAGTTAAGCGCCTCTTTCATTTCTTCAAAAGAAGGCGAAACCCCATCTTTTTTCAAACGATCGTTGATAAATAATAATAATTCTTGTTGTTTAGAGGTTAACATCAAATTCCCCATTATTGATTCTAACTAAAATATACTTATTCTAATTAATGAATCGAAATGAACATATAAAGAACGTTCTATCTATGTTCTGATATTTTGTAAAGTCAAATTGCAAATAAAATGTAAATTCCAGAATTTTATCTTATTTAATGAAATGTGTTTTTGCCATTTTGTTAAATTAGGTTTATCTGGCTTATATGAAAGTTAGATTTGCCCCTTCGCCAACCGGGAAACTACATGTTGGCAACATTCGTGTCGCTCTGATGAATTATCTTTATTGCAAAATCAATAAAGGTCATTTTTTGTTGCGTATTGATGATACAGACTTTGTCCGTTCTACCAAAGAATTTGAGAATGGCATTTATGCCGACCTTGAATGGCTTGGAATTAAATGGGATTCATTGGAACATCAGTCAAAACGAGGTGAAATTTACGATAAAGCACGCGATGATTTAATTGCTAAAGGACTTTTGTACCCTTGCTACGAAACTGCTGATGAGCTTGATAAAAAGCGTAAGATTCAGACTTCTTTGGGTAAACCACCAATTTATGACCGCGCTGCACTTCAACTAACCGCTGAAGAAAAGGCTAAGTTAGAAGCCGAGGGACGCAAAGCTCACTGGCGCTTTAAATTAAGTGGTAATCGTGTTTTATGGAATGACTTGGTACGTGGTGAACAAACCGTAGATACTTCATCAATGTCTGATCCAGTGCTTATTCGTGAAGATGGTGCTTATTTATATACATTGCCTAGTGTTGTTGATGATGTTGAACTTGGTATTTCACACGTAATAAGGGGCGAAGATCACGTTACCAATACTGGTGCACAAATTGAAATTTTCGAAGCTCTTTCTGGCACACGCCCTGAATTTGGACATTTTCCCTTACTAGTTGGCAAAGACGGTGAGGGGTTGTCGAAGCGCCTTGGTTCTTTATCAATTGAATCAATGCGTGGTGATGGCGTTGAACCAATGGCAATATTGTCGTTATTGGCGAAGTTAGGCACTTCTGATGCTGTCGAAGCAGTTTTAAGCATTGATGATTTAATTGGAACATTTGATTTTGCAAAGATTGGCCGTGCACCAGCGCGCTTTAACCCGGAAGATGTTACTAGACTTAATTCGCAACTATTACATATAACTGAATATGATGCTGTTAAGTCTCATCTTGCGGAACTTGGTTGCGATCTTGGCGTGGATTTTTGGAATATTATCCGTGGTAATTTGCACAAAATCTCTGATGCTAAAATCTGGGCGCAAGTAATTAGTGGTGAAATAGAACCTGTTATAGAAGATGCAGAGTTTGCAAACGCTGCGGCTGCATTGGTTCCAGACGACATTAAAAGTGATACATGGTCTGGCTTTGTAGCTTCGGTTAAAGAAAAAACTGGTAAAACTGGTAAAAATCTTTTTATGCCACTACGCCTTGCTTTGACTGGTCAGGCGCACGGGCCTGATATGTCACAAATCTTTGCATTAATCGGTTCTGATAAAGCGAAGAAACGCCTTTCTGGTAATAAAGCTTAGTTTAATATTTTGAATGATATAGGCTTTAGTTTTGGTTAATATGTTTGATATAAATTAGCTACTTATGGACGATAATCAGAACCTTGGAATTTTATCGGAAGTAAGAAATGCAATTGGGGTTGAGCAATTAGACCCCAATATGCTTTCGCGCGCAAATATAAACCCTAAAACAGGTTTTGCCACAGATTATTTGAACGTATTTAACGAAGCTGTGATGTTATTCGGGCTTTTAGGCGATATGCCAGAAATAATTGAAGAATTAGAAATCTGGGAATTTCTTGACTACAAAGAACACTTTCGTAGATCTAGTTTTCAGGCCAAAGACCTTGCCATTGCAGTTTATGATTTAATTGCAGAAGATGTCCGTGCGACTTTTGACAATAATAGTCGTGAATTAGGTGAAATGATCAAAAACGCTATTAACGAGGCAAAAGATTTAATTGCACTTGGTGAAAATTTAACTGATTTTTCGCAATATACATGCTTTGAACTGCAATCATGCATACTTATTCTTGATGGTATGATTCACGGTAATGATAATGCCAATACCAATGCGCAGAATAATGTGGATGCGTTGTTTGATTAACTAGCCATTGTTTAATTATGCCGCCTCTTCAATCGCCGCATATTTTGGCAAAACAATATTGACGCGCGTACCGACCCCAACTTTTGATATTATATTTATGCTGCCGCCATGCATTTCGGCAAATGCGCGACACAACGCAAGGCCAAGACCGGTTCCTTGTGACGCCTTCGCATGATCATTTTCAACTTGTTCAAAAGCATATCCAAGACGTGGCAAATATTTTTTATCAATGCCTATGCCGGTATCAATTACTGATAAAATCATATTGTCGCCGTCTTCACGAGTGCGGACTAATATACGACCACCAGAATTGGTAAATTTAATTGCATTAGATAATAAGTTAATAACAATCTGTCTCACAGCACGTTGATCAGCCTGAATTTCATCATTATCATCAAGGTCTGTTTCCACGATTATGTTTTTCTCATCAGCACGCATATCAAGCATATGGATTACTTGAGAGATAGTCTCTGAGAGAGAAATATTTCGTGGATTAATATTGAATTTACCCGCCTCAATTTTTGCCATATCAAGCACATCATTGATTAACTCAAGGAGATGACGACCGCTTGAGAGGATTGATTTCGAATATTCAGCATATCGTTTATCACCTAGCGGTCCATATAGTTCATCGGCCATAATTTGTGAGAAACCATTTATTGCATTTAGTGGTGTTCTAAGTTCGTGGCTCATGTTTGCAAGAAAGCTACTTTTTGCGCTTGAAGCTTCTTCTGCACGAACTTTTTGAGCTTCATAACTTTTGGCAAGTTTTAATGCCTCTTCTCGTGATGCATTAATTTCTTTCGTGGCATCTTGTAACTTTCTTTCTGATGCCTCCATTGCAGCTTCCGTACGTTTATGATTACTTATATCTAAGCCAATCGAAATCATACGACCGCCACGGGTCTTACGCTCAACCATTTTAATCCAAGTGCCGTCTTTTAGTAATAATTCTTGGGCACGCTTATCGTTAACATCGCTTTTCTGAGAAACAACAGCTTTAGCGGCAAGTTTTGAAACTTCGGAATATTTTTGTCCAGGAAAAATTTTCTTGTCTTCTAATTCAAAACATTTTGCAAATTCATGGTTCCATGAAATCAATTTACCTTCTTCGCTCCAGACGGCAAAGGGGCCGGATATTGCTTCAATCACATCTCTTACACGGCCTTCAATGATTGATACTTTTGCCTTGTTACCAATTTGAGAAGTAACGTCCATTGCAACCCCTGTTAGCAATAATCGATTATTGCGCTTACTGGTTGGCGCAATTTTTCCACGCAATTGTATGTAATTAACAACCTGTTTTGTTTCAGTATTATCCTTCGATTTTAGTGCAAACTTTATTTTTACAACAATATCAATATTGCCAAATTTCGGTGCATTATTTAAAGCTTCACGAAGCTTTGTTCTATCATCTTGTGAAACAAGCGGCATGAATTCATCACCGCTAAATATACCTGATTTATTAAATCCAAATATTTTTGCGGAACGTGCAGATAAATAGACTTTATCATCGTACAAATCCCATTCCCATATTCCACATTTTGCACCTTCAATTGCAATCTTAAGCCTGCGTTCCGCATCACGAACTTTTGATTGTTGGTATTTGAAGTTTGCGGCTTGGTCTTTGATTACATATAAAATACCAAAATAAGCTAGAATTGGCCCCATGAACAACAAAGCATAATAGGATAAAAGCCTTATCATATAGGAATTATAGATTGCTTTCGGCATAAGTGTATAAATATAAAACCCAGATTGGGATAATTTAGTGCCAATGAAGTATTTTTCACCACTTAGCGAAGTTATCTCACCAGATGAATAGTCATTTGGGGTTCTATTTTTAAAATTTAAAGCCTGCCTTATGTCGCCAATTGAATTTAGCTTTAACTTATCTGATGCTGAAACTATATGCCCGTTTTTATCGGCTATAATAGCATAAGTATTAGGCTTTAGCCCTAGATCCTTTGGTGCAATTAGTGTTGCCGTAATAATTTGACCATTTGGCTGTTTTATTGCCAATGCAGGTTTGTAATTTGTTTTCGAAAGTGCGATTGTTCCAAACCAACCGTCATTAGTTGCAAGAACAGCAGCTGCACTTAGGGCGTCAAGTACTACGCCACTTGCCGTAGAATTGTTTGTTGGCGCCCCGTAAGCGTCAAAAACACTTACATCGCTGATTTGAGGTAATGTAATCAAACTACCAGCGACACTATTACTGTCATTTAAAGAAGCGCCAGAAAGTCTTGCCTTAACTATCAAGAACTCGCGGTCAACAATATTCCCGGCATTTTTCGCAGTTTCAATAAGTTCGCCAGAGATATCAGATTTATAATTTGTAAGGTCGCTCTTTGCCTTTAGAGCGATAGCGGCGGCAAATATTGCGCAAATAACCAATGCAACAGCAACGGACCATTGCCAATTGCTATTTGCACTATGTTTTCTATGCCCCATATTCCCCACCGAATCTACTTTGCCCAAAGTTAATATAAACAAAGACTAACTTACTTGTCCATTTTAAAATAAATGGAGTAAATAAACTCATCTTTTCATATATTATCAAAAGATTAGATTGATTTGTTTATACTAGAAACAATTTCTTGCATTTGTTTTGAAATATTTTCACGCAGTAATCTTTCAAGATGTTGTTTTGCAATACTGCGTCTTTGCGGCTCAATTTTAACAACCCTTTCAAATGCGGTTGCTACTCGTGCTGCAACCATTGGGTTTATGTTGTCAAGTTTAATTAATTCATTTACAATTGTTTCGTAACCGCTACCATCAGCGCTATTGAATCCAACAGGATTGTTTACTGCAAAGCTTGCAAGTACTGAACGAACTCTATTCGGATTTGTTAAAACAAAATCAGGATGTGCCAACAAATCTTTTAAACGTTTTACAGAGTTTCCAGATGCTGATGCAGCTTGATTGGAGAAGTATTTATCAAGCACGAGGTTATTCGATTTCCAATCATTATAGAAAATATTTAAGGCTTGTGACCAAGCATCATCACCTTTACGAGCAAGAGCAAATAGTAATGACATTTTGTCTGTCATATTATTTGCAGATTTAAAATATTCCAATAGCTCAGAAGAGCTATCGTCAAAACTTAGAAGATAAAAGCATGCTGCTGCATAACTTCTAAGACCCGCACTTTTAGCGTCAGGTGAATATGCGGCATCAAACTTATAATCTGCAATGAATTTTGAAATCTTATCCTTGTTTTGTTCATAAATAGTTGTTGCCAACAACTCGCGCGCCGCAAATATATTTTCTGGATAAGCATCGCTGCTTGCTTGAATTAGGTCGTTTGTTGCAGGCAATTGAAGCAATAATGCTGCATATGCATAATCATTTTGTGCAATATCAAACACATTATTATAGCAATTCATCAAAATCTTTGATGTGGCAAATTCCATATTATTTTTGACCGCATCGGCGCCAATTAGCAATTCCTTGCGGGCAATTGTTTGCAAAGATTCCCAGCGTACAAAAGTGTCATCATCATGTGCGGCAAGTATTGCCAATTCTTCGTTTGTATGGTCGCTAATCAATTTTACAGGTGCTGTAAATCCGCGTAAAATCGACAATACTGGTTTTTCATCAATTCCCTCAAATTCAATTAATGTTTCTTCAGTTGATAAATTTAAATGAATTGAATCAATATGTGTGCCTTCAAAGTCGAGAACCATTTTCTCACCATTTTTATTAAAGAAAGCCATGTCTAGTGGTATGGGAACCCATTCTTTAACTGGTTGGTTATTTGTTGGAGGCGTGTTTTGCACTAACTTGATGGAGTAAGTATTTTCCACAAGATCTGTTTTAACATCTAAAATCGGTGTTCCTGCCTGCGAATACCATTTTTCAATTCCATCCAATGGGTCGTTTGAACTGCTTCTTAATGCTTCAAGCCAATCTTCAATGGTTGCAGCCTTGCCGTCATTGGTTTCGAAATATTTGATTGCCCCTTTGTTAAAATTACTTTCACCCAGAATATTTTGTGCAACACGAATTACTTCAGCACCTTTTTCATAAATTGTTGAAGTATAAAAATTATCAATCGATGCGTATTCATGTGGGCGAACAGAGTGTGCATTGGGGCCTGCATCTTCAGCAAACTGGCGAGCGCGTAATTGTATAACATCATGAATTCTTTGAACTGCGCGTGAACGTTGATCGGCGGAAAATTCTTGATCTCTAAATACCGTCAAACCTTCTTTAAGTGATAATTGGAACCAGTCGCGGCAGGTAACACGATTTCCAGACCAATTATGGAAATATTCATGGGCTATAACTCGTTCAATGTTTGCGAAATCAAAATCTGTTGCCGTTTGTGAATCTGCAACTAAAAGCGCAGAATTGAAAATATTTAGGCCTTTATTTTCCATTGCCCCGGCATTGAAATCACGAACCCCAACAACATTGAAAACATCTAAGTCATACTCACGTCCAAAGACATCTTCATCCCATTTCATAGACCTTATTAGTGCATCCATCGCATAGTCTATACGGTCAATATCAACGCTTTCTACATAGATGTTAAGCTTGACGTTTTTGCCAGATAGCGTTTTAAAGTCAGCACTTTTATTCAATAAATTGCCGGCAACAATTGCAAATAAGTATGATGGCTTTGGCCAAGGGTCATTCCACTCTGCAAAATGATTTTCGCCAATTGTACCAGATGCAATAGGGTTACCATTAGCTAGCAAAATCGGATAAGTATCTTTGTTTGCTTCTAATCTTACAAAAAAACGTGACATGACATCTGGGCGATCTGGGAAGAATGTTATCCTTCTAAATCCTTCTGCCTCGCATTGAGTGCAAAGACTTTCACCAGAAAGGTAAAGACCGGATAGGGCTTTATTTGCCTCTGGCGAAATTGCAACCATAGCTTCAAATGAAAACTTATCAGATGGCGGGGGAAAATGAAGTGTATCGTTAGAATATGTATATTCAGTGGTATCTAAAAGCCTTCCGTTGAGCTTCAATTCAATTAATTCTAAATTCTCACCATCAAGTGAAACATATTCTGGAACCTCATCATTTTTATTTAATGCAAATTCCAACTTGCTCTTCACAATTGTCCGCTTCTTATCAAGTTCAAATGATAAATTAGTTTGCAAAATTGAATATGGATAAGGGCGATAGTCTTTAAGTTGAATTTTTGCTGGTGCTTGGTTTGGCATGAATATAAATTGTCCCGTTAAAGTGACCAAAAAGGCCATTAAAATGATGATTGGCAAAATGTAAACATAATAAATTAACCAAAATACTGTCTAATCTATATCTGTTGTATTTTACAGGATTAAAAAATGGCAAGTCCAAACAATGGAAATGACTTTTTAAAAGAGCTTCGTGAACAATTATCAAACTTAAAGTCAGAAGCACAGGCTAATCATGCAGCTTCAGAGAGTGATTCTCATTCTGCTACGGTACAAAAAAGCTTTGCGGCAAATGCCAATCCTGAACCACCAATGTTCAGAAATGACGAAAGTCTAGTGGCAATTACACCGCGTGCAACAAATGCGCAAAATGTAAATATACCAGAATTACAAAACAATAGACCTAAACCAAACATTGGGGAATCTGTTAATAGTCAGGATGTTATCCATGATAAACCGCTTAACGAACGCCAAATTGTTGACGTAATTGCCAGCGATTTGCAAAAAACAACTGAAACCATTGATGCCGTTAGCGAAAGGCGTAACCGGCAACAAGCAAAGTCACGTTCAATTGGCAATGTGATTTCTTGTAATGGTTCACGTGTATTCATTTGTGCAAATTCGGATGCCGGTGACCCCAATAAGAACATTTGGTCTATTGGGCAAATGATTTCAATTGTAACCAGCAAAGCACGTGTTGTAGCGATGGTTCGTGAAATTAACGCTGATAAGGGCGAATGGACCGATGGGGAAATAAATTCTATTATTATAAAAGCTGATATTGTTGGCGAAGTATTAGATATTGAAGATGGGCGTCCAAAATTTAAACGTGGTATTAGTGAATATCCATGGGTTGGCGCAATTGCACATAAAATAAGAACAAGAGATTTAGAATCAATATTTGATATTGGCGAACGTAAAGGCGTTGAAATCGGTAAACTAAGCCAAAATGAAGAAATTAGCGCATATATAAGTGTGGACGACATCCTAAAACGACATTTTGCAATTGTTGGTACAACTGGTGTTGGTAAATCATGTGCAGTTGGTCTCGTTGTTAATAAAGCAATGGCTGCAGAAGAAAATCTTCGTGTAATAATGCTTGATCCACATAATGAATTTGAAGGTGCTTTTGGCGATAAATCCCAATCATTGGATCAAAGCAATCTAGAAATTCCATATTGGATTTTAAATTTTGACGAATTAGAAGATGTCGTCTTTAGAGGCATGATTCATATTGAAGAAAGCACAATTCTTCGGGAATTAGTGTTAATTGCGAAAAGGATTCGTGCGCAACAATCACAAGATGACGCTTTGTTAAAAGGAACTTATAACATTGGATCAATAAATATTGACACACCTGTTCCTTATCGCCTTACTGATGTTTATAAACAAATTGATGATATATTGGGTCAATTAGAGCCGCGTTTTAGCCGCATCTTGCTTAAAAACATTAAGCTACGGCTTGAAATGTTGGAAGCAAACCCACGCTATAAATTTATGTTTGGTTTTAATGGCAATGATGATAGTTTGCCGCGCATTATTTCAAACATTTTCAGATTGCCAGCAAATGGCAAGCCAATGACAACAGTAAATCTTTCAGGTTTGCCTAGCGAGGTTATTAATTGTGTTGCATCGGTTCTTGCACGTTTGGCTTTTGATGTTGCACAAGCGAGTAGGGGCGCAATTAAAGTATTATTGGTTTGTGAAGAGGCGCACAGATATGTTCCGGCCGATCGTGCCAATAGTTTTGAACCAACAAGGCGTGCAATTGCAAGAATTGCAAAAGAGGGGCGTAAATATGGATGCGCAATTGCAGTAATTACGCAAAGGCCAGGGGAACTAGATTCAACAATACTTTCACAATGTTCTACTGTGTTTGCTATGCGTCTTGCGAACGAAAATGACCAAGCCATTATTAAATCTGCGCTTGCTGATTCATCGGCATCTGTTGTTTCATTCCTTGCGGCTCTTGATAACCGCGAAGCAATCGCATTCGGTGAAGGTGTTCAAGTTCCAATGCGTTTATATTTCAACAATTATGATATTGCTAAATTACGTAATGAATTCGGCGTAGGTAAAGTTAATATTCTAAAAGCTGACGAAGTAGATGCCTTAAATCTTACTAAAGCAATGCGTGGATTATCTACCCAAGAAAAATATGAAAACAGTAAAACGGTAATTCCAAAAGATACAAGCAATCACGATGTTCCGCAGAATGCATTGCTGAAGAAACCTGTGTCTGAGGTTTTGAAAAATGATCTTTACATGAAGGAAATAGCAAATCAGAGGCAAGCTGGATTAATCCGCAAGCCTCTTTTTCCAGATAGGAGTTAATACTCCAAGGTAATCTTTTTAACGTTTTGTCAATGTTTTAAAAATTAACAAAGTCTAAACCCCTGTTTTACAGGGGTTTTTGTTTATTTTATTACTATAAGATTAATTGCATTTATGCATTTTTGATAACCTTTCGATAACCGAAACACCCGAATGTTTAGAAATAAAGACGGGAAATATTAAGTGCAAACTAAAAGAATCAATATCAAAAATGTCGCTTCCAACCAAAATATGGATGAGATTTCGCTTGTGCAATTAGAGCACCAACGTGCACAACAAGATTGTTGGAAAACACTGTTAGTTGTTAATCAGTATATCAATCTTAATAATGTTGAAGTGCTTCAATTAATGGGCGACAATATGGGGGCGTATATTGCGCTTTTGGCACGACAATTTCCAACACTTAATTTTGAATATGACACTATAACTGAATGCAAAAATTCTAGTCGTGTATTATGGATTAACACTGAAAAAGACTTTCATGAATTTCATGACAGCCTAGAATTTGCCGATGCCGTCATAATTACGCATAAGGCAGAAGAGGCCAAAAATATAATAACACTTATTGATGGATTTGCACGGATTGGTGCGGTGCGTGATGTTGGCAATTCATATGCACTTTCTATCTTTGGACGTGGGCTTATGCGTGATATATTCAAACCCAAGGTGCGCGGTTAACGCATCATGGATAAAATATGGCTTCATCACTTATTAAAGGCACATTTATAAAAATATGGCATGTGATTGATTGGTGTAGAGCTAGATTTAACTCTATAACTAATCATCCGCGTGTTACCACATTTGGTTCATTGTTGATATTTTTGATAGCGCTTTTTATAATCAATAAAGAGCTAAGTAATTATACAATTGACGACATCGTTGAAGCATTCGGCGATTTTCATAAATTAAATGCATTCATTGCCGTAGTTTTTGCGTTTGGTGCGTATTTAGCGCTAACATTTAATGACAGATTATGCCTTGATATGATTGGAAAAAGGCTAAGCTATTCCAAATCAATACGTGGTGGACTTGCATCATATGCACTTGCAAAAACATTGGGTTATTCATGGGCCGTTGCATCAACTGCAAGAGCAAGACTTTATAAAAAATGGGGACTTGATAATTCTGAGGTTGGCGCATTATCTATGACAACTGGGACCGGTGTTCAAATTGGTTCTCTTACATGTGCTGCAATAGGTCTTTTTATAGGTGCACCTGAAATAGCAAGGCATGGGCCATTTGATGCAGTATTTTGGTGGATACTTTCTCTAATATTATTTTTGCCAGCTATTTTATGGCTTTGGTTCTGTCATAGTGATAGGGCAAGTTTCAAATGGGGTAACACACGCATATTCTTGCCTACTTTTAAGGGCGGTGTGGGGCATTTACTTTTAGTAATGTTAGATAAAATTGGCGCAGCCGCATGTTTGTATCTAATGTTACCCGATTATGGTGGCTGGAATTTTCCGCCATTTTTGGCGGTATTTGTTTTAGCTGGCCTATTAGGTGCATTGTCTGGTGCGCCTGGTGGCTTGGGTGTGTTCGAGGCCGCTATCTTAACAATGGCACCTAATTCACAAAATACACCGGGCGCAGCGGTAGCACTTTTGATTTATCGTCTTGCATACAACATAATTCCTTTGATTGTTGCGACAATAATCCTTGGAATTGATCATGCCGCACCAGTTGCAAAGCCTGCAGCAAAAGTTGTAAGAAAAATTGGGACAAGGGCAATCAATGCCGCACCGCAATTGCTTTCATTATTGGTATTCATTGCTGGTTTTATTCTAATTGCGTCATCTGCTACGCCAGTATTTTCAACCCGTTTTATAAAACTTGAATCATATTTAGGGCCGAATTTTATTGAATTTAGCCATGCTTTCTCAGCAGTAATCGGCATGGCTTTAATGATACTATCCAATTTTTTATGGCGTGAAAGCCGCACTGCTTTTTACATGGCAACTTTTCTTCTGGCTCTTGGGGTAATTAATGCCTTGTTCAAAGGACTTTCTTATGAAATTGCCGCAGTAACTGGTTTGGCATTAGTTTTAATGATTGCTTTTGAAGGCGAATTTATGCGTAAATTTGGACGAGGCGGATTTAAAATTTCATATAGATTTTTGGCGGCTATTATTGGTTCCATGGCAAGTATAGCTTGGATGTCATATTTTGCATTTTCAGACGTTAAGTTTACATTTGACATGTTGTTCGAAACTGGTGTTCACGCGCATGCATCACGTGCTATGCGTGCTTTAATTGCCGCTGGCGGAACATTCGTTATTGGTCTTTTAATATTATGGCTTTTTGGCGAAGAAACCGAAGAATTAGAGGCAGATTTCGATTAACATTGGCTCATTAAGCGTTAAAGCGTGCTGGAGAATATTATCTAATTCATCACAAGCACTAACGCTCTCCGCGCGCATTCCCATACCTTCGGCAATTTTAACAAAATCTAGCGATGGTGACTCAAGTGAAAGCATTTCACGTGCAGTATCACCAACTGCGCCTGCACCGGTGCGCTCCATTTCAATATTTAATATTTTATAGCTACGGTTTGCAAAAATAAATGTAATAATCGGCAGTTTTTCACGAACCATGGTCCATAATGCCTGAATATTATACATAGATGCACCATCACCAAGAAGGGCAAAAGTTCTGCGATTTGGGCACGCCATTTGTGCGCCAATTGCCAATGATAAACCTTGACCAATCGCACCACCAGTTAAAAATAACCAATCATGATCATTGGCATTTTTTGTTTCTGTATATATTGGTAACCCACATGTTACAGCATCATCAGAAATAATTGAATCTTTTGGTAAATGACGGGCCAATATTTTACCTATTTTATAGGCGTTTATTTTGCCTTCAGGTAGAGGTATATCGGACGTATCAATTTCATTTGATGAGGCAGTTTTTAAGCCAAGTTGCTTTGCCAATGTTTCAATTGCAGCTTTGGTATTTTGCTGCCTTGTCGAAAGTTCAATTACCGCTGTTTCATCTGGCACAAGATTGCTTGGCGTATTCGGGTATGCAAAAAACGCAACCGGACTTTGTGTGCCGGCAAGAACTAACAAGTCGTGTTTTTGAAGATCCTCAACAGCCATTTCAGCAAAATATAGCATCTTATCAGGATGAAATATATTTCTTCCACGTTTTTGGCGTGCCGGAAAAGTATCAATCAAAACACGAATTCCGTATTCAGAAATTGCACCCAAAATTCCTAGGGTATTTTCATCATAAAGTGAATCACCACCAACTAAAATTGCGGGCGTTTTAGCCGACTGAATTGCATCGTAAACAGTTTGAATTTTACCTTCTGCAACATTTGCAATTGATATATCAGAAGGCTTTTGTAATGCCACGCCATCATTACCCCATGCACTGTTAGCAGGTAATAAAACTGAAACAGGCGAGGCGGGTGGCGAAATAGATTTTACATACGCTTTCATCGCAACTTCACCCGCAATAGCAGGTGTTTCAACAACGCCAATAAACGAGCTATGTGGCTTAACAAGTGTTTCGATATCGCTAGTAAGTGGTGCGTCAAGATCGCGATGATAGGTTGCGTGATCGCCAATAACATTTATCATTGGCGAATATGCACGCATCGCATTATGAATGTTTGCAAGCGCATTACCGTAACCTGGACCTAGGTGTAAAAGCGTCATGGCAGGTATACCAGTCATCCTTGCGAAACCATCAGCTGCACCAGTTGCCACACCTTCAAAAAGGCATAATACTGATTTTATTCGTGGTTCATTATCAAGCGCCTGCACAAGATGCATTTCTGAAGTGCCTGGATTGGCAAAGCAATGAGTAACACCACAATTTGCAAGTGTTTCAACAAGGGCATTAGCGCCAGATTTAAGCTCTGTCTTAGACATTTAAAACTATTGTTCCCCCGCAATTTTTATATAAGTCTTTAACAGCCTCAAAACGTGTTTCACGACACCTTGACTGGTTCACGTATCCTTTGTCAGTTATCTCAGCATCTTCAATTGACGGGACGCCATCTAATATCAAGAATTTTGTTATTTTTCTTGTTGCTGACTTTCCCTTAAACTCTGCTTCATATATTTCTTTGAGGCGTGATTTAATATCATTGCCTTCTTCGATGATTATTTTACAGCGTGCAGCATTCAAGAATAACAACGCTCCAATTTCATTTTCACCTTCACCGCAAATAACTGCGTCGCTTACTAGACCATGTGCACAATTAACGATTTCAGTACGTAAATTGCCAACTTGAACAAATGAACCATTGCCAAGTTTAAACTCTTCGGCAATACGACCATCAAATTTTAAACCTTTTTCTGGGTGTTCAGGGTCATAAAATTTAAGCGCATCCCCCAAAAGGTAATAACCTTCATCGTCAAAAGCCTCTTTGGTTTTTTCTGGGTTGTTAACATAATATGGCAATATTGCAGGGCTTTTAATGCGAACTTCCATTTTATCATTATGTGGTACTAATTTTAGAACGACACCCGGAACCGGAAGCCCAACAAGCCCCATAGTATCATTTGGGAAATGTACAGTACATGCGGTCGGTCCTGTTTCAGTAGCGCCATAACCAGCGGCAACAGAAATGATATCACCACGAACTTTGCGAACCACATTTTGTAATCTGTTGTATAGTTCTTGGGTTAGTGCGGCACCGCCATATTGCATTAATACCAAATTGCCAAACAGGGCATTTGCCAATTCAGCGTCTTTTTCGAGATATTCAGCAAGCAATGACCAGCCAATCGGCACAGTGTTATGATAATTGGGCTTGATTTCTTTGATATTGGCAATTGTTTTAATTATACCCTCTGGTGTTGGACTTCCATCATCAATCCAAAGAGTATCACCAGAATCTGTAAGCATATTTAAAACAGCATTTCCGCCCAGTGAATGCGACCACGGAAGGTGATTAATCATAATCATTCCATCTGGCCACATTTCTTTTTCTTTTAATGGATCAAAAGTTGCCTTAATTTGTGATGCATTTTGTGTAAGGTTATAATGAGAAATGCCAACCGCCTTTGGCAGTCCAGTTGAGCCAGATGTTAGCAATATTTTGCACAAGCTTTGCGGGTCAATTGCGTCAATATCAAATTGTTTTTCAGTATCTTCAATATTATCAATACTGATAGTTTTATTATTTTGTGTGGTAACGTTTTTTGTGAAAATATATTCAACAGTGTTTTCCAACCAATTTGGGATGTGATTGAACTTTTCGCCTTCACAGAACACTGCTTTTGCTTTTAAAAGCCCCAAAACGTCATTTAATCGCCCCGCATCTTTTGCTTTTAACGAATATGCAGGTGTAATGGGCGCAGGAACAGCGCCAATAATTGGTAATGCATAGGTTAAAAATGCGTGGGTCAATGAGTTTGGCGAAACAATGCCAACAATATCGCCTTGCCCAATGTATTTAGACAAAAATGCCGCAAGGCTGTTTATAATCTTATAGCCTTGTGCATACGTTACTTTTATCCATTCATTACCTTCTTTGCCACATAGCCAAAGCTTATTTGGTTGCGTCTGTGCATGCTTACGAATTGGCACCACAACATTTTCAAATGTTGCACGCATGGGGTTGGGATTGGTAACAAGAAGAGCACCATCGGCGCGTTTCTTAACATTAACACGAGTAGGTAAAATATATGGCGTTGGTAGCATTTATTTTTTTAAATTTTCCTGAAATTGAATCGGTTTCCCTTTACCACTAGCAATTATTTCACCATTTGTCATAACAATTTCACCACGTACAACAGTATGTGTTGGAAAGCCCTTTGCCATAAACCCGTCAAAAGGGGTCCATTTTGATTTAGAAACAATGCTATCATTTGTTATCAATTGCTGTTTTTTAAGGTCCACAATCGTTATATCAGCATCATAACCCAATGCCATTCGCCCCTTGCCAGCAATTCCAAAAATACGATTTGGACCATGACATAATAAATCAACCAAACGCAATAGAGATAATTTTCCTTCGTTTACATAAGTCAGCATAACAGGAAGCATTGTTTGCACGCCTGGTGTACCAGATGGTGAAGATGGATAAGGCTTTTGTTTCTCTTCAATTGTATGTGGCGCATGATCCGACCCTAGAACATCAACCAAACCATTTTGCACTGCCTGCCATAATGCATCATAATGATGTTTTTCGCGGATTGGTGGATTTTGTTGGGCATATGTACCAATTTTATGATAAATATCAGGACCATAGAAAGATAAATGGTTTGGCAAAACTTCAACAGTAACCAAATCTTTATGGTCTTTAAGAAATTGCATTTCTTCAAAAGTTGATACGTGCAATACGTGGATACGTTTTTTATATTGACGAGCCAATCGTACAAGGCGCTGTGTACATGTAAGGGCGGCAATATGGCTTCTTGCTTCATAATGCGAAGAAGGGTCGCCTGCACGTATTTTTGATTTATCTTGTTCTAAAATAAATTCATCTTCTGAATGAAATGCCGCACGGCGATTAATTTTTGAAAGTATGCGACCAACGTTTTCATCATCTTTTACTAAAAGACTACCGGTGGATGAACCCATAAATACTTTAATACCTGCGCAACCTTCATGACGTTCAAGGTCCGCCAATTCATCGATATTATCATTGGTTGCACCTGCATAGAATGCGTAATCACAAGACATGCGCCCCGAAGCACGATTTAATTTATCATCAAGCGCTTCATTAGTTGATGTAGTTGGGTTTGTATTTGGCATCTCAAAGACCGCAGTAACACCGCCAAGAACCGCTGCATTGGCGCCGGTTTCAAGATCCTCTTTATAATCAAGCCCTGGTTCACGGAAATGAACTTGTGAATCAATTACGCCAGGAAGAATATGAAGACCTTTGGCATCAATGATTTTTTCTGCATGTGCCGTTTTAAAATCACCAATTCCAACAATCTTGCCATCTTTGAAAGCAATATCGCCTTCACCGATACCATTATGGTTAACCAATGTGCCGTTTTTAATAATTGTATCAAAAGTCATTTTATCCGCCTTTAAGGCAAATTAAACTC
>APMI01015767.1_pt1 | contig 19333 bp, 10 predicted proteins | sample 667938 | NCBI WGS metagenome assembly APMI01 (sample SAMN01084076, study PRJNA167559) | wastewater metagenome | biome: Wastewater | place: Denmark: Ejby Moelle, Odense | collected 2011-11-28 | reverse complement strand
TTACTTTTTTTCATTTCCATTAAATTACTATGCAAAAATTGAACATTTAATGCTGAAAAATGTGTAGTAAAATTGGTCACATAATTATAAATATTGTTAAATTTATTATTTATTATTTATAGAGTAAAAGATCGATTTAATATTATCATCTGTTATTTTAATTTATTCTTTTAAAAATCATTATGAACTGCTCCTGCCACTCAAACCTTAATAATTAATCTCAATCATACTCTGATTTGTATGTAAATTTACAATCTTTTACTGGATCTGCAAATAGATTTCAAACAGAAATAGAAAGAACGGTATTAATTTTTAAAAAGTTACCTAATTAATGTCTGTCGTATCTAGCACATAGGTGCTCAAGTACGTAAATCAAGCCCGAACCGACCCAAAATCATTCGCTAGTTCGTTAAGAAGGATCTGAATGCTTTCACTAGCGATGGACGCAGGATTCCCTTAGCTCCCAATTACTACTATTCGACAAATGAGGGCCGACAAGCTTGGTAGTAAGCCTACCAATATCTCTGCCAAGTAAAGCCAGTTCCGGCTTATAAACAAAGCAAAGGTCTCTAAGCAGTAGCATAAATTCACGTGCAGTATTTACAGGACACAAACAGCATGAGCCATCAGGATGGACAAGGAATGAGCTCTATGCAAAGAATACAAAAATATTGTACTGTTAAATCCAACAAATTCGCCACAGCTGAGAATATTGGCAATGATTTTAATTAGAAAGGTAGAAATCATGCACTGGAAGTTGTGAAGGGATTAATTATTGATGATGGGGTATCTAATCGAGGGCATCGTAGGAATATATTCTCAACTGAATATTAGTATATTGGCATTGCTTCCAGGATTGTTGAGGACAAAGTGAGGGTTGTTATGGATTTTTGTAATACTGATCCAGAGTTAAAAAGTAATGTAAATGTGCCAAAAGGTAAGACTCCATCATAATCACATCACAAATAATAGAAAAATTTCTATAGTTAAGAGGGAAATGATGACTGGAACCAGAAGGGTCAAGGATTCGGAGGAGGCTTTAATGTAGGTTTAGGAGGGTTTAAGCAGCAACATTTTGGAGGATTTCAACAACAAGGATTTGGCGGAGGATTTGATGATGGATTCGGAGGATTCAATAATAAACCAATGGGATTCGGTCAATTTCAACAGCAGAGTTGGCAAGGAGGGTTCTCTGACAATCAAAATGATCACGGTCACTATCAAGATCATTTTAATCAAATTGCAAAAGGGAATAAGCCAAGTAATAGCTCAAATAAAAGTGGTGGGAAATACGCGGTAAGTACTAAGAAGAGCAGTAGTACGAGAACAGTAAACGGCAAGAAATAAACTGTTACAATCGAGACTATTACATACTCAGATGGATCAGTGGAAACAAATGAGAACAGAGAGACTTATTGATGGCGAAAAAAATTCTTATTAAATGAGAAAATATTTGGTATTAAATTATTAATATTGCATAAGATATGGATTGGCTCGAATTATTGAGTTTCGATAATATTTATAATTCTCAATATATTGAATTTATTTAATGGAGCCAAATCAACAAAATCAGGGCAATCCACCATCAAAATCGTTGTTCGCGGGTGCTTCTGGTAGCCTTTTCACCAATAACAACACAGGAACAAACAATGAGCAAAACAAAACAGATAATAAACCAGGCTTAGGTTTTGGAGGAACATTGTTTTCTCCCCATAGTTCTAGCTCTATATTTGGACAACCTGCGAGTGGAGGACTATTTGGAGGCACTACCCCTAATACAGGAGGTCTATTTGGGCAGCCCACAAATCAAAGTAAATCTATTTTTCCAACTCCCACTAATCTAGCTGACTTCCCAGTAGGAAATAAGTCAGACTCAATTTTTGGAGGTTTCCCTAACAAGTAATAAGCGAGTGAATCGAAAAGCAGCAGTGATAGGCAAAATCCGTTGTTTGGTGTGCCGTCTTCCTCGAGTAGTGGAGGGCTATTTGGCCAGAAATAACCTGGTAAAAGTATTTTTGGAGATGGCCCTATCAATCCGATTTCTTCAATTTTTGGTAGTAAACCAGCAGAGCCAAAAAAATAATAGGCACCTAAACCAGATTAACAAAAAGCTGCAGAGCCTGTTAAACAATCTCCTGCTTCAATATTTCCCTCAGCTTCAACAAGTCAAAGTCCTCTATTTGGCTCAGGCCCGAGCATATTTGGTAATAAAATATCAACTCCAGCTTCTCCTTCAGCCGCAGCTCCAAAACTTTCTGGTTCCTTATTTGCAAAAACTGAGTAAACACCAAAATTTAAAGCAACATAAATTAAGCCAGCAAGCGAGCAAAAGAATCCTCTAAGTTTAGGTTCAATATTTTCAAACCAAACACTTCCCAAGAAACAAGATTAACCGAAACCTGAATAACCACCAAAATAGATGCCAAAGATAAATTTATTTGGTAAGTTGGTAGCATAAGATTCATTAAAACCAGGAAAACCGACAAGTAATTTATTCAGTGTGAGTCCATAATACAAACAGAAATAGACACCGCCATCAGTACTATTCGGCCGAGATACTCAATCTCAGGCATCAAATTCAGTGTAACCGTCGTCGGTGTCTGGGTCAGCTGTGGCATCATCGAGTCCAGCACCAGCAACTACACCCTTATTTGGTTCACTATTTAGTAACAATAACAATATCAATACTCTCAACAACAATAATAACAACAATAGTAGTAGTAGTAACACAATTAAGCCACTAGATTCATTATCAAATAAATCAGTACAAGGGTCAGTTGTTGCCGCCAGTGAAAAGAATGCAACTGCTACCAATAATTCGAATAATTTTAATAATCAATTGTTTGGAGCAGGGCAAAATATTAACAAATAAGAGCCAGTTGTTTAGGTCAGTACTCCTTCTTTTAATCGAGAAAGAAGCGGAGCATTATTAGCAGAAACTGTATAACAGAAGAAGCTAGAGTAACCGTCAAAGGATGTGTAAGGTAAAGGCTAATCTTCTTAAGAATTAGTTCCACCCGAAAAGTTAGCTCCAGCAGGAGACTTGTTCAAATCCCAGAAAATAGATTTCAGTCGTCCTCCAATGCCACCAAAATCATCAACTCCATTCAAACCAACCTTTGAGAAAAATGTATAAGTAGCAAATTAGAAGCCAAGTGTATAATCAACATAGAAAAAAGATACTCCTGCACGCAGATAACGCTTACCAACATTCTAATCAAAAGATCCTTCTAAACCATCACTATTTTCATCACCATTATCAGCAGTACCGCAGCCAGTACCAAAATAAACATTATAAAATGTTAGAATATTCTCACTGCATTAATTATTGGAATTTCTATCAACAGCAAGTGAAGATCAATTGATAGCAAATGTTATCAAAATTGAAGCAACATTTAGACGGTATTTGAGTTTCTATCCGAACCCGCCTTCTACTGTTGCTGCTATTACTGATTATAAATTATAGCAATTTGTGCCTACAATATTGGCAACAGAAGGTGCAAACAAATTCCTTAACGATTTCACTATCTTAATCTGCATGATCTACCGCATACCCCCAAATTCCTTCCGTTTATTCGGCGATTTATTCACATCAATGCTAAAATAATACAACATATATCGTAAATTATTCCACTAATAAAAATTAAACTAAGTATACTTCATGAATAGTCTCATGTACAAAGCCACAAATGATAATAATGGTTTAATTTAGTTGCAGTATTAGCAGCCATAAACTATTGATTTGTTGTGTCAGTTTGTGAGATATTTCTCCATGATTGTTGTACAGTGTTTGAAGAAAATATAGAATAATGTTAAAATATTCAAGAAAAGCACTATCTATGAATTATTTTTGGAAATTACACTACTTGTTAATTTGAGAATCCCTAAAATTTAGGCTTATTAACTAGTATAAACTATGAAGAGTAGTGATCTCAGGTTAGTTAATCATTTGAATAAAATATTAACCAATATGATCGAAAGTAAGTATTTTACTGATACTAAAATGGAAATAATTGATAAACAGTGTCTGCTCAAACTTATACCCACTGTTGATCAACTACCTATTTCTGCTTCAACCAAGATTTTCCAGAAAATACTATTGAGATATTTTAATAATTAAAAATCTCAAAGTATTGGTAAGAATTAAAAATAACTGATTACAGCTTTGGAGAAAACTAATAGTAAAACACTTTTACCCTTCCGTGTCATACTGCATCGATTAGATAAAACAAAGAAGAAGATTGATCCATTCCAGAAATAATTGTTCGAGCAAATTGATGGACCTGAATGGGCTGACTGGCTTTCTCTTTACCTTGGCTAAGATAACATCAGGCTTAAATAAAAATAGATGCATTACCTTATCAAATCTTTGAAAGCCATGCGGATAACAGATATTGACCGAATAATCACTAAAGACTCACAAATAAATCGACTGATCCATATAATGCGACAATAGAACCAGATAAAGAATTTCTATGAAATACTCTCAACTTTAGTAACCTCATAATGCTCAATTCAAAAGCTATAATCATAATACTTCAAATAAGACCGATCCCTTAACGACGATCTCCGTTTCCTAGCAGATGAACTGCGTCGTTACCCAAACAGCGACTACAACTAATAAGACTTACCTGAACTGCATGCCAAAGCCATATATTTCTTAACTACATTAGCAATATCACCATAGAGAGCATTCAATTATTAAAATGCATTATTTGATGTACTTGGATTCATGGATCTGGAAAGTTAAAGATGTGATCGTGTCTGCCATCTTGTCATTGATCTGTTTGGGTATTTCTGGCAAAGTGGCCAAGATATCACGCTGTTTGATGATATTGTTGAGAAAGTGTTCTAAGCCATTGTGTCACTTATGGATAATAGTGCAACTAAATAGTATATGAATCTAGCCATGAATATAAACAGACCACAATTCTAATTATTCTCAAAATCACTTCCATCGACAACATTATCAAAAATCTCAACATTCCTCCTACACATTTTATCATCACAATAATTCTATAACAGTACTCGTGCTCCAGATCACTCAATATTATTAGCGAAATCATACCCTTTCCGTTACTCAATATAGAAATATTTATCAATTGTGTAACCAGTACAATCTGCAATATAGCACACAATTCCTTTATATTGGTTTTCTAATTGTATCAAAATTGTTACAAGAAATTGTTATAATCCTTAGTTAATTTAGGCGATGTTATCGAAATTGAAGGTATGGCCAACTGCTAAAATTGTATCCAGTTCAAATACAAATTCAATGGAAAATGCTAAATTTATGTCAAATGTTACATAAAGAAGTCATCATTTAATTACTGCTATTGTGGAGACTTGTAATAATACTAATTTCTGGCCTTAATTATAGAAGATATTGTAAGCGCAGGTTTATCAAATGCATGGTAAATTTTGGATTGCCAATAGATTGCTAAATGACCATTATGATTTCAGCACTGTTGTGAGTGTATTTTATTCACTGAACTTACTGAAAACTATGCTATAACTACGTAGAATACTGAATAGTAGCATAAAATCATGTCCTAAACATCCAATAACTCAATTCCTATCCTCATTACACTGTTTATCATAATTGGACCGTAGTTATATCCAATCAGCCTCCTTCTAATACTCCCTAAACACACCATCAATTAACAGTACATCCTCAATACCGCCAATAATATCATTGTTATCCTTATTATGCTAACCGACATCATACACAAGTTCACCAATATTGAATGCCTCAGCCACAGTAAAAACTTAATGGTTATACAACCGGTACTAAGATATCCAGTTGGATAATGTTAAGAAAATGCATAACACTACTGCTGATAATCTTGATTATGCTGTCATTCGTGACTTATTATTACATCCGCATGATGCTGAGTTAATGTGGGGGGAAAATATCGGTAGTCTTGCTAGTTGGTGTTTGAATAATATACTAGAATAATATAAAGCTGTCTCTGTCTAAGGCACACTCTATATGTGTATACCCAAATTCAATAACAAAAATGATGGTAATGCTGAACATTTTGGTACTCTTAGAAATGATGTTGTGAAATGCTATGTCAAGGCACTTAATGCTGGTGGTAGTCTTAGTAGAAATACATGGAAGTTGTTAGTGACAATGCGCACTAATTCCCTAAATACTAAATTAGCTCAATAGATATTCAAATAATATATGAAAACATCAACTATACAATCCCTTATATCTTCATCATCTCAATCCCGGTCTGCCCCTGTATCAAGCAGCCTAAACCCATAATCTGCCTCCATAGTACATATATGCCAATATTTGCTTCTATAGCTTAAATAAGCCCCTTCCTCTTCCTCTAATGTATACAGCTAACTGATATTATAACTACTAGATACATTGCGCCCATCATCTCCGGTACCACCTACCCTATAACTATCATAACTGATAACCTAATATATAAATATAAGCAAATATTCATAAAGTCTGCATCAGTTCTAAAGACAAATTAAGGAAAGAAAAATACTATAAATATGTCATTATTATTAAATATTTACTATATTGTTTTAGATTGTCAGTAGGGAAATGTATAGCAAATTACCTACTTTTAGCAGGCATTGCTATGGGTTACTATAACTAGCTATCTAGTACAGAGTATATGGGCTATTCACATGGGACAACAATACAACTTACTATTTAAACAATAATAATAACAATAATAGAGATAAAGATATCGATGCACAAATATGCGATATCAATATTGCTAGATTATATGGTCCTGATATATTGTAGATGTTCATGTCTAGCACATTACTAACTCGTGAAGATTTAGTGCAAATTCAAGTAGATAACGTAATAAACTTCGCCCATGCTAAACTGCGTTCAGTGATAAAGCACTCTACAACATTTTTGAACACAATATTATCATTGAATACAACATTATACCAAAATACTTAGTTGTCTCTTCAACACCTGCACCCCTCATCCTCCACACTCCAACAACAACCCCACCCATCATCTTCTTCATCATCAACCAGTAATCTATTATATAGATCACCATCCACAATAATATCTAATTCACCATCATTCTGTGAACTGTTCTGCCAGTACCATCTAGGTGTTTTTCCATATAAAAGTATCGATATACTGGGGTTGAATTACACACGTGCCATTAATAATTGTAAGGCTTTGCTCAATGTTGTACTCAATAAAGTTGGGAAATTGAAAATTATGCAACACAAATATATCAACAATAATTATAATAATGGGCTGTATCAGGATAATTAAATGAGGGATATTGTGTAAGCATATGGAGTCATCAATATGCTAATCAACTGGTTAAGAGCAAACACTGCCAATCTCACTAATAATAGCTCAGTAGTGAACAAAATAGACTATAAGCAATAACTAAAATATTACTGCAAATAAGCACTCCGCACATGTTTCACATCATCAATACTAGGCTAACCAATCTCTTAACCCTATACTGCAAAACTGCTTATCTGCATATTGAACATCCTATGCCCAACTAACTAACTTCCGACAGATACAGTCCTGCAAATAAAATAGAGTATAATAAAAACTATATCTACTTCTAATTCTTATTTAAATTCGCAGTATAGTAAGAATAATGTTGCAGAGGATATCAAGCAGGAAATATTTTGTCTTTTGCTGTTATTGCCACCTACTCCTGCTTAGACTGCGATGATTTAGACTGTTGCCAATATATGGGTTAATTAAGATAATCTACAGTATTTCTTTAGTTAGTGCACTGTGATATACAAATTGGCATCAATGTACCCATTGTAATTATCAAAATGGAAAATCTTAACCAAAAACTAACGCATCTCAAGACTACAAACTAGCACATTACAATCCACAAGATATTACACAACAATGCGTAGTAACTAAAGTAAATGTTGGCTATGGGTACTAAAAATTGCTACTGCTCTCATGTAAAATGGTGGGACTTCTACTCTTGTTGTCAATTAAGTTAGTAAATTTATGCAGCAAGTTGGAGCCAAACGAATTATGTACTGTTTTGGATAATGTAAACAATAAACTAGAGTTAAAGATAGAAGTAAGGAGCGAGAGGGGAAAGTTAATGGGAAAAATCGAGATCTTATTATTAAACTTACTCTTGCTCAATTATAATAACTTTAAGCTAGTCTTGAACTATTTATAGTACTTTCACAGTCTAAAATGTGGGTGTAAATGAACAGACAATTTTTCGAGTAATGCCTATATTATTTGCTTCATCGCACAATAATACTATTCGCTCCAGGCAGCCTTTCATAAAGACTTCATAAACGATACATCCCTCAATCATCAAACTAGAAACTAATGTGGCGATTGCAATCATTGTAAATGCCATCAAATGTATCACACTCAAGTGCAAAACATTCTAACAGTATATTTGAAGGATATGACCCTGATCGTGCAGCTTAGGAGCAATAATACGCGCAGGAAAGGTTATCGCAGGCTATTGATTATAATTTAGTAAAGCCTAATATTTTTATCTTGCTTATGTCTTTGAAATTTAACGCATGTCTTAAAGCTTGGTTATTAGCTTGTTCTAATGGTATGAGAATGAGCTGTTTTGTGAGAGAGTACTTCACTAAAAATATACAAGCAACCTACTCTGCAGGTCTTAATAGTCAAAACACAAACGATCGCAACAGGAATGGCATACTTAGATATAGTCTTACACACTGGGATCACCTTAACAAAGCAATTACATAAATAATTCAAAGTCTTACGAACAGAATTAGAGACTGGGGTAAATGGCAAGACAAGAAATAGTTACTAAATCTGTTGAATGACAGTATAAACAGCGCATAATTTTTCACTGAATCCGGGTATACATCGACATTGATGAGTTTACCTGAAAATTCAGAACAATTAATCGCATAACTAGGGGAGTCACTTTCTTTAACATTCTAGCTAGGTGCATGTCATTTAGTGAGTCAGATTTCGTTTAGGAATATTAATGGTACTTTCTCTAAAGAGAGTCTGCAAGGATTTCAATAGAAATTAATCAGATTATGTAAACTTGCATAAGAGAAACTAATCTAGAATTTAAAAGATAAAAGCGAACCTGTGTTTGATGACATTAAGTATGGTAGAAGTTTGCTCTTGAGCATTAAATATGATTGATACTGCTTTTAAACTATATTTAACATCTTATATGAAATTATATTTATAATAAAGGTTGAGAATAAGAAATGAGATAGTAACAATAAATAAACATCATTTGGACCATTTAACAATAAGAATAATACCCAGAATGACAACGGTCAGCAACATGATTATAATCATAATACACGAGCACTTGCTTTTCTTCTGCCGTTCGTCAACCTAAAAATAATCAACGTAGTACCTTGCCGAGAGTCTCGTCTGCCTTCTTCACATGCATGGCACTTTATTGAATATTGTAGTCAATACGGTCTACCAGTGAGCCCTGGATGATCACTAGGTTGTTGAGCTCTTTGTACAGGTCGTTGAGCTAGTAAATTGATTAGATGATCTTGATAATCTATTCGTTTCTTTATGCGTTGACTTTGAGTTCCATTTCAAGTTGCTATTCTTCCTCCAGGTATCGATCATCTTCATCAAATTCAGTATCATATGCTTTAGTAGCTGCTAGTTCTAGAAAAGACACCTTGGTCGAATTTTAGATATTTTGTCTTTGCTAGACGAAGGCTTTCTGCTGATTGCGTAATTATTTAGTTTTCTATTGAATAGTGACTGCCAAACTCATACACACGTTCTTACGAGTTGCTTTATCTGAATCCGACTCTTCCTGCTATTCTTACTTTATCAATAATAATAATTTCTCGCACTGTTTTATCTTTTTAGTGGCACTAGTGGTCATATCATAGATCTTTCTTTAAGATTCTTTTTCTTAGCTGAGTTTAATCAGACTTAGCCTTCTGTTCTGCTAGAGCATCAGTCTCCTCCCTAAATAAACCCATGCGCGTACTAATATCGTCGATGGCCTGGATGAGACCCAGACACTCCTGATAACGCTGTACCCATTCAGGCGGTAGTTATGACATGGTTGGCATTTTCTACAATTATACTGTAAATGGCTGTCGAATCTGAGACTGATTACTATTCAAGGACAGCTATGCCAGGCCATGTAAATTTTATTTTGCAAACCTGATTATCGAATTACTAGTACCTGGATTGTTTCTTACGATGCGCTTATTTTGATAGATTCAAGATTTAGTACTTGTTGCGAATTATACCCACAGATTTCTTGTTTCGCTGCATGCCGACGATTTGCTTATATTATAATGTTTTATATTGTTAGATTTATAATCAATGTTCGTCTTTATTTATGTAAGAGAATGCATAAATATTAATATAATTTCAAAGATTGCATCTGAAGTAAGATATTTAAGCTAAGTGAATTCATGACTTTTAATATAAACAATTGTTTTCAAAAAATCATTCTAAAAATAAGATTATTATTTAATTTTGGATCGCGATCGATAGAGTTATGTTTATGTTTAGTGACCTGTTATTGCAAAAAAAGATTAATAATCAATTATAAGAATAGTTCTCAATAATTTTACAAATTTAACTTTCTTTTTCTCAAATATTGTATAAAAATCTCAATTTTTTACGAAAGAATAAAAATATTTGTAGATGCATATAAAATTAATAGAAACGATCATTGTCACAAAGCGTTGTTTTTGATAAATGACAGGGCGAATAGATTGGCCAAAATTTGTCCATCATGATGATCCACACTGTGACTAGAACGTTAACTATCAGTGCAAATCCTGTATTAATTATTGGGGTAAATGTAGCTCGACACTTTACCTGTGCTATTATGAGTAGTAATGTAGTTATGAGTGTTTTTGGGACAGATAACCGAATCTCTTTTAAGCGAAAACAAGAAAACTTTATATTATGGAACGTTTTTGATGGCTGAAGCATTTTGGATAGTTTCATTGAAGAGCTAGCTATTCATCAACTATTTTTAAGCTAACCCATACACAGAGTTAGACTTTTATGTTTCATATACAAACTTAGAAGGGCCTAAATAAGTAAACTCTGGCGTATTATTGTATTTTTTCCCAAACGCGCTATGAGCAATGGCCTCAACAACATCAATAGAATCCTATTGAGATCTTAATGCATAGTATATATTTTCATATTGTTTTTAGTCAACTTTACATTTTTCTTGATCAGAATCCCAATTACATTGCATTTTCCAAAACTATTTATTCATTTTTTGTTAGTAGTTGTTCATTCCTTTCGAGAAATAGATATGACTGACCAATGTCATGGCTAAAAGGGGCGCTTTCTCAAAATTTGTTACTTCTTGAGCCTGAATTTAGAATGTATTTTCGCTCTCAGGAAAACTTTGTACTTAATTTGTTAAGAATGGCTTTACGATATTTGTTAGGTCATAGAGACCTTCCATTGCTACGGCTGCTCTGTATTCATATGCAGCATCAAGTTTCACATTGTCACATTTTGCTGGCTCAGACAGACATTTTTCAAACCAGAGGGCATAAGATGCACCCTCTGAGTAACCAGCTGTGAAAAGACTGAATTTACTAACAGAAGGGAACTATGGCTTCAGTTTTGTCAAAGCATGATTTAAGGCAATCAAAGAGCTCTTCACGTTACAAGTTGGATACTGGATGAAAGGATGCGGGTATTATTCAAGTTAGTCGTACCCCAAATAATTTATAAACAGTACTGCATAGGCACTTGTGAGGTATAGGCCTGCGATACCATTTATTTGATCAGTGCTGGAAGTCGGTACTTCCTTGATACCAAACAAGGTAGGATGGTAGTACAAAATGACACCTTTCAACACTTTTGATTTTGATAATGGCATATATAAGATATAATCCATATTTTTATTTTGTAAGATCCGATTAGGAAAATTACAACTAACATTAACGCTATTAATAGTGACATTAGCTTCATTGATTCCATAAATGTTGTTTGATATATTTTAAGGCTTGAAATGACCAGTTTAGGGAACATTACTGATTCTATTTAAATTGTCATCACAAAATTTTGATGGGTAACCACATTGTACAAAAAGCTGTGAAAAAATATTTCATAAAACTTGGGGTTGACACTCTTCGAGTGAGAACTTTGATAGGAGGGTTGGGTCTAATCTGTGATTTAGCGGTAAGAATGAAAATTAGCAGAAGTACAATCAAGTTGAGTTTGGGCATATAATTGAATTATAAAAATGCAAAAATCAAACTGCATAAATACGAAAATAATAATTGTAATTCTTCTTCTATTAAGTGCCTCGTTATGTCAAGTATAGTACCTACCTTTTCACAGAAGGTAGTTGTATTTCAGTTAGGAATAAAATGTTTGTATGGCAGGCTATCCTTTTCGCAAAGACGTGCTTGCTCTAATTGTTGAATATGTTGGAGCTAGTCCAGATGAAGCTCATTATTTCGTAGACTGCGGTACCGTATGTGCTGAAAGAATGAGAAAGAAATGGGATAAAATAATTCCAGCTCATGACTGGGACTATTATTAAGAATCATAAACCAAAACAAATGTAACACATTTTAGATTTAACCAAACGATAACGAAAAAATACGTGGGATTTCTAAACAAACCAGTTTCAATGATTGCCAATTCATTCATTATTAATCCCACTACTGTCAATGATTAACTCTGGAATTGTAAAATACTTGGAACATAAAGAACTATTTCAGCATTTGGATTGTATGGACGTAGAGGAACTTGTAAGATGTTTGTCCAATGCGAAAAAATGCCATAAATGGCCTAAATCAAAACTGAATGATTTTGCATGAATTTACATTTGATCATTAAATATTTACTAAAACTTATCAATCATACTACAGTCAAAGTTCTAGTCTTGCTTCGAATGAGAAAAGACAAAAACTATGAATATTTTTTGAAGATAGGTGTATAAACAAATGTAATGTAATTTTACAATATTTCTAAAAAGAAAAAATTGAACGTATTTACAGAATATTATTGTTGTATTTTCAATAAATTGAAAGAATAATAAAATTGTAAACATTTACCTGATACTTTTATTACTAAAAATTTCTTTACAACATTTATTTATTTTTAAAATTTTTGGATTGAAACAAATCAATCAAAATCAACAAATGTTTTGAATATTTTTTATTTGTTACTAATTATGACTTCTGATATGATGTTTGCTCTATGGTTATAATTTGTCAAATTTTAATTCTAAAGATTGTAATAATATAATCACAATATTATAATATCTTTCAAAGAATAAGTAATTCAATATATTAAACATAAATATAGATTAAATTAAATAATTTGAAAAAAAATATAAACTTGAACTAATATAATAAATCACAGTTAATATTTTTTGCCAAATTCCTCCAAAAACTCCGCCAGTCTTTCCACAGCTTAATCAGGCACAGGATTAAACAACGAAGCTCTAAACCCACCCACAGTTCTATGCCCTTTAAATTAATACAACCCGTGTTAAATCCCTTCCTGGATACACTTATCTGCCAGTTCTGGGGTCTTGCACTCCCATGTGACGTTTATTCTTGATCTATATTATTTGCATACTTTCGGTAAGTATACTGAGGGATGGCTGTCTAAAACTGAGTAAAGTAGGTTAGCTCGCTTACGGTAGTGGTCGGATTTTATGCCGCCTTGTTGAATCATGTGTTATGACATTTTCATCATTGCGTATATGCCTGAGCTATTGTATACTTCGGGAAAACCTCCTTTTTATTTATATATGCGATAATCACAGATTTCAGGGATTGATGGGCATGGGTTCGTGTTAAGGAAACTTTCCTTAACAATTAAAACGGTCACTCCCGATATCCCACAATTTTTCTGAGAATGAGCGTATGCCATTGTGACTTTAGTCCAATCAATCGGCTTAGTTAGTATACTCGATGAACAATCATCAAGAAGTGGCACTCCAGGCTGATAAGGAAATTAATCATCCGGGTATTATAGTCCCTCTACTGTTTCATTATCTACAAAATGCGTATAGGCAGCATTAGGTGCATAATCATACTGCTTCGGCAATCTAAACCTACCTAGTTAATCCTTATCCATTTCCGCAATATTATGCGCAGTAAGAAATTTCTTCCCCTCATTATAGGCTAATTTACTAAACCAGCCAGTGGTAGTATAATTAGCGACAACTTCCTTCTCCTTATTCCCGGCATAGTTGAGAGCAATACCCGCGAACTGCAGATGCACACCGCCTGAACAAAACCATATTTGGTAATCATTTGGGATTTTTAACAGTTCGATCAGACTGTTCTTTGTTTTTTGTTACATTTATTTGCATTATTTATCTGTCGAGTTTATGTTCAGTAAGGAGTTATCTATGTATTACGGGAGGAAATACTTGAGAAGAGGGCTTATGATAGTGATTGTTTCAGGAAATCGGGGGCCTGGGTTGGTCCGCCTGCAAACGTGTAGCATTTTTTGCTGCCGTCCATTATAAATACTATCGAGTGGATTATTAATATATTACAATACGATATTATAAAATCAGAAGCAAGTAAGTTAATAATGCTAATTTTATTTATTATACTTTATTTATACACTTGAGAGAATAGATTCTATATTAAACTTGATCTCGTTTTCTGCATCTTATTGAGAAATCTTCAGGTTATGGGATCCTTGATTTTTATATTTCAACAATCTATATCACGGTTCAAATTTTAGGGAAAAATAACAAAAGTATTAAAATATGAATATATGAGTAGGGCAAGTTGTAGAAAGTTTAAAGGTAAAGGGTACCAGTAACAAAATAAAATTTATGCACTACTGGAATTTTGAAGTTTTAAACTATTATGTCTTTAAATAACTTCAAATTATTATGGTGTCCTGTCAGTCCAGCGTACTATAATTATTCTCTAACATATGATATTGTATCAGTTGAGAAGCATTGATAGAAATTTCAAGTTAGTGCTTATTTTTCTTGAAGGTGATTAAGTTTCATTATGGAACGTTAAATAAAATTCATCTTTAAATTCGAGGCCATAGGTTAAAATAGATAAATCACAACCATTTCTGTATTGATTTGGAAAGATCTATGAATAAAACTCCTTTTTGTTGTATACTTTGACTTTCTTAGGTGTAAATATTTGCAAATCAAATTCTCAAATCATGCCCATCCTGCATCAAAATTGCGAATACGTAGGCAGTAACAAATGTAAATAGTTCTATAGGGATCAACGCCTAATATAAACTTGTAACATTTCCTAGTATTATCAGAAATGGCTAGTTTTGAGTATAAAAATCATTTTCTTTTAATTTCTATATAATCATTCAAAATATATGAAAGGCCATCAGGAAATTTACATTATTGAAAACAACCAACTTGAGGAGTCAAGAGACCAAAGACTATACCCTTCTAATTTGGAAGGATTTTCTCATGACAAGAATTTGTGCAACTCTGGAGACGCGACCCAGCTGCCAGAAGGAATTATTTCAGGAGAGTGGCGGACCAATATTATGTTGGAGGATGCTTAAACCGTCAAGTCTGACCGAACTCTAGCACTTCGGCACTTGACTAGCTTCGAAGAGAAAAGCATGGAAGATCATGGAAGTAGGCTCAAAAACACCCTTTAGAACTATTCTAGATTCATCAATAAACGGTTATGCCCTGAGAACTTTGAGCTCGATTCAAAAATGACTCAGAAAGCCTTTAGCTGGGAGGAGACGGAATAAGCACTATCCCTTATTTCGAATTTGAACTAAGATAAAAAGAATTTTCTGATCAACTTCTCAAAAAGAAACAGCGAGGCTCAACTCGTCCTCCGCCAAATATTCAGTCACATTCCAGCTACTCAGTTAGCAGAGTGCTTGACCATCACCTCCCACCTCATCGAAGATTATCAAAACTCCAACGTCGAATCGATGGACGAGGATGAGGTAGAAACCTATGTCTCTCTCAATTATTCCAAAATAGCTGAGAATGCCAAGCAGGACCTCATTGGCTCTCCATTGCAACCCACTGATTTCGAGGGTGACCACGAATATGAGGAATTGATTGCTTCATGGATGGAGACCATCTATCTTGCACTCAACGGTGTTTTTGAGTGTCCTGATAACAGAAAGAGCTCTCTCACTGATTTCTAAGGCTACGAGACCTTCCATACAAGCCGAAAACTGGTCAAAATCGACTGAAAATTTTACTTGATTTATACACTTTATACATTTAAGCTAATTTTCTATACTGTTATTTGAACAAAATTAACGGGAAATAATAAAAATTAACATTTATTAAACCCTCTATGTTCTATTTTGTAAAGTTTCACAATTCGTTATTTGCACTGATTTCTATATAATTTGTACAAAATCGAACGGTAGAATATGATTTTATTAATAGTAAATAAATTGGAAATTCTTGAGAAGTAAAGGAATTTCGAGTATTTCAATAACAGGATCAATCTTTTTCATTCTTGAGGCGCTTACAACGATTGCATTCGGTTCGACGAGCATAATTGATGTTACCACACTTAGGACACTTCCAGTCTTCAGGTCCTGGGACAAAATTACGAGCAGGATGAAGTTAACCACACTTTTTACAATTCTACCGCCAATTATAATTAGAAAATGAACACTTTCGACAAAGCCAGTCATGGCCACTGTCAGAACCCTTGCGATATGCTTGTTTTTACCGAGACCGAGATCGCTAATACGAACGGCGAGACGACTCCTCGACACGAGAGGTACGGGCAGTCCCACCGCTACTGTGGCCGACTGTCGATGAAGCATGAACCATCATAGATTGAAGCAAAGGCAACTGTGACTTAATAATACTTGAAATTCTCTGCACAATGTTTGGAGGAGGAGCTGGAGTATAGGAAGAAGGATGACTCATGTACTGGATATTATTGGAATGTTGAGGCATGTTGTAGTTCTATGCCATTTTGGGCTGCTCCATCTCTCGCCAGTAATACCTTGAAAAATCATAGTTCGGGTCCATGGAAGACACAGGAGGAGGCATCATACCACCCATATTCATACCCATATTCATGTTCATATAAGGATTTTGCTCCATTTGAGGCACATTTTGCCCATCGTAGTACATCGGCATGTTGGATTGATGCATGGAAGATGGTTGCATATTCTGCATCATACCCTCCATGGTACCGCTCTTGTATTGCATAGGTGCGGAACCTCGGTAATCATAACCGTTCATCTGTGGATTGAGGTTGGGCTGCATGGGCTGCTCAGAATAACTCTCTCTGTACATACAAAAATATTATTTATTTGCCTCTTATATTTTTCAAGTTAATTGAATTTTTATTAATGAAAGATTTAGCATTTACTTAAGTAGAATTATAAATTGGTTGATAGTTTTTAATTATACGAAATATACAGTAATTTCATGGTACGATAATAGTATGTCCAAATCCAAGCCCAATATGACTATTTTAATTAAATTAAAATTCCTATATTGTCTAAAGTTTGCCACTTTGTCCATCATATTTACTGAGATCCCTGCCTCCAAAAATATGTGCTTTGCCGTCAGCAGTAATTATGGCACTACGATCAAAATTGGCGAATATTTTGATGGGTCTGGCTGGAAGGGTGAGCACCGTAGGAAAGCAGATGTGTTCAGTGAAGGCTATATTAGATATAAAATACATAAGTAAGGATTCGTGTGTCTCTTGTCGTTAACTCCCATGTAATAGCAGTTGTGAGTTGTTAGAATCAGAGTACTATGATACCCACATTTGATGTCAAGAACTTTCTATTCTGGTAGCATTGGGAAATAAATTTCAGTTGCTCTATAAGCTTCTTCGTTCTTATTTATTTCAAGTCCACACTGCCCAAATCTATTCGAACCAAGTGTATATATTTTCTGGTCTTCGGTCATAAAAACTGAGTGCTTGATCCCACAAGCAGCCTTTACTACTTTTCTTTTATTCCAAATAAGCACTGGAATCTTATACTATAACTCAGTGATGATCTATCTGAGATAATGATATTCATAGGGCGGGATTTGATGATGATCAGCTTTGCCACATCCATATAGTTCACCTTTTCGTGTTATTATAAGCGAGTGCTGTAAGCCCAAAGCGACATCTGATATTTTTGGTCCATATAACTATTTTGAAGACAAAATTTATTCTTATCCTCGCTTGATAATCGAAGGTGATTCCCCTCCTAATTTTTTTGATGGAGTTATTAATCCTTAAACTTTTCGAAAGTATTTGTGCATGGAATCATCCCCTGAATTCATATAGTGTTACCTGTGCATCGCTCTCCATTATGATTTTCTCCAAGCACATACATGTTACTGTGCTGATCGAACAAATGTATACCTGATGATCCAATTACAGCTCGTTGTAACTTTATTTCCTTATCGATCATCTGCTATTAATTGAGTAACTTGAATGAATTTGACAGATAAGGAACTCCCTATCGACGGGATACGAATTATGTTTAAAATAGAAGCTTTGCAGTTAATGATCAATGTACTTTTAAACCATTAAACATAAATGTAGGCAGGTACTGGTATGATGTTATAGTACGCAAGCTCGATAGTGAATCGTACATTAATCCTCGATATATGAGCTCGCCTGTTTCTAAAAAATAGCATGAGTTTAAATAACTGCATCCGATATTCTTCACAGGCTGATTATCTAGCTCAGGGATGTGAACGAACTTCTTATGATTTTTTAAAGATTTATCGATTTGGCCTGATTGGTGACTATGCTGTACCTACAAAGTTGATTCCTTTCCCGTATACTTTCCTCATATTATAAGGATCCGATTTAATTATTAACATTCATAACTTAATTTGATAGTTAATGAAGTTTATGATTATTGAGTAATATGTAAAATAAATAAGAAGAACAATAATCATTTTGTGTTAAGATTTTAGAAATATTCCTGAAGAATGCTACCAACTTTGGTAAAAATATGTCCCATATTTTCAAGACTTCTCAAATAACCAGTACTTGCTGCCATTTGCATATAATTGGTAAGTTGATGATCGTCTGTGTTAAGAGCGGTGCCCACCATAGAATTAGCGCATGATTTGTCTTATGATGCGCATTGTTTGAAAGTTTTCATACCTCTAGGACTGTACCAGATTTCAGCTCCACCATGTTTGAAATTGAATGCGCTTGGAGGCACGTGTGGAACCATGTCTGCGTAGTTGATCACATGGAAAGAATGAGGAACTCTTTGTTCATAGAAAGCTGCAAAATTTGCATTTCCAACCCTGGGTTGTCCATAAGTGTAAACATAGTCAAGTTTACCATATATTTCCCTCATATCAAGAGCAGCTAGGACAGCCATTGCGCCTCCCAAACTGTGTCCAGTTACAATAAGTTTAGCAGTTCTATATAGTGC
>APMI01000259.1_pt1 | contig 19350 bp, 14 predicted proteins | sample 667938 | NCBI WGS metagenome assembly APMI01 (sample SAMN01084076, study PRJNA167559) | wastewater metagenome | biome: Wastewater | place: Denmark: Ejby Moelle, Odense | collected 2011-11-28 | reverse complement strand
TAATATGCCGCGTCCGCGTTATGCAGAGCGCGGCGCTTCATGTCATTGATATGATGTTTCATTTCGGAATCTCCACTTGGCATAATCATGATGCCTCTGCTCTCAACCGCAGAAGGACACCCCGACATGACCTCCCCCTCCACCTCTCACCCCGGCGGCGCAGCCGCTGGGGCTGTCAGCAGCCAAGCACTGGTTTCCGGTTATCTTGCGGATAAGCCCAACTTGTCTGCTGGTGCGCTCAGCGCCGCCCGGCATTTCCTGAAGTGGGTCGCCGACCGGCATATCGCGATCAGGGATCTTGATACAACGGCCATCAGTCGTTTTGCGCGACACCGCTGCCGGTGCGGCCGCTATAGCGCCGCGCAGTTGCGGGACCCCGCTTACATCACCGAGGTCGGGCGGTTTCTTCGCTATCTGGAGGATGCCGGCCATGTGGCCATTCCAGACGAGGTTGCCCGGCTTGGCCCGCATCTGGCCGGCTTTTCCGCGTGGCTTGCTGGCCAAGGCTACGGCAAGGTCACCTACAACTCCCGCATGAGTCAGGCGCGGCATTTTGCGGAATGGGCTCTGCAGCGACGTATTCCGGCCAGCCACATCGATCACGACCTGATCGAGCAGTTTGCCCATCACGACTGCCGGTGCGGGATCAAGACTAAACGCGGCAAGCGGGTCGAGGGCACCGGCAATAAGGATCGCCGCCGTGGTGCGCGCGCCTTCGTGTCTTTCCTCAGAGTAGAAGGATCGATCCCAGCCGCGTTGGCCACTGAACTACCTGTCGATCCACGCCTCGCCGATTTTGCCACTTGGATGCGCCAGGAGCGCGGCGCCACGTCCGAGACCGCCCGGCGCTATCAGCATGAGTTGGGCCGCTGGCTGACAAAGCTTGGATCGGAACCGCAGCGGATCACCGCTGCGTCCGTCCGTGCGATCGTTCTGGATCAAGACGAGGACCGCTCCCGATCGTCAGTCCGAATGACGATAACAGTTTTGCGCACATTCTTGCGCTTCATGATCGGCGAGGGGTTGTGTGCTCCGTCGCTGCTTCTTGCGGTGCCGTCAGGGGTGCGACGCAGGCTTTCGACCGTCCCAAAGACGATCCCGGCTTCGACCATCGAAGAGATCGTCGCGTCCTGCGGCACAAACACAGCGGTTGAGGTGCGCGACCGCGCCATCATCCTGCTTCTCGCGCGGATGGCCCTGCGGGCTGGCGATATCTGGCAACTCCATCTCTGCGACATCGACTGGCACGCGAGCAGGTTGCGATTGCACGGCAAAAGCCGACGTGGGGTGTTTATGCCTTTGCCGCAAGACGTCGGTGATGCGCTGCTCGCCTATATCGAGGACGCCCGGCCGGTGGTTACATCCGATCGAGTCTTCTTGCGCGTCCAAGCCCCTTTCACCCCATTTCGCTCATCGGCCGAGATAGCCGGTATCGTCTCTCGAGTCCTTTCCCGCGGCGGTTTCGTCGGCTTGCCAACCGGTGCACATGTGTTTCGGCATTCACTGGCTTCGACATGGCTGCGCGGTGGGGCGGAACTGGATCAGATTGGGGCCGCGCTGCGCCACGTGTCACGCGACACAACCGCAATCTACGCCAAGGTCGATGTCGATATGCTGGGGGCCGTGGCCCAGCCTTGGCCGGGGTACGCAGCATGATGCATTACCATGTTGACCGCTACATCAACCTGCATCGCGCCCTCGGAAAGGGGTTTGCCAAACATGAGAGGTCCTTGCGCGAGTTCGCCGCATTTGCTGCTGACCGGACCGATCCGTATGTAACTGCGGCATTAATCCTCGAGTGGGCAGGCAGGGCGGCCACGCCTAATTCTGCACAAGACCGATATGATCAGGCCCGCGCCTTCGCGATGTTCCTGCATGCTGAGGACGTGCAGCACGAGGTTCCAGTGGCAGGGTTGTTCGGCCGGTCAAGGCGCCGCCGACCCGCTCCCCACATCCTGTCGCAAGACCAGATCAATGACATCCTGACGGAGGCACTGCTGGTTCCCGGCCTGTCCCCGATCAGCCCACAGACCTATCACACGCTGTTCGGATTGCTGGCCTCGACGGGTCTGCGCATCTCGGAAGCATTGTCCCTGCGTTGCGACGACCTGACGGAAGATGGGCTGATGATCCGCAAGGGCAAATTTGGCAAGAGCCGTCTCGTCCCTCTTCACGCCTCGACCCGTGCAGTGATGGAGCGTTATCTCGATCAGCGGCGCATCGTCCGTAATGCTGGTCATGACCTTTTCGTGCTCGGGCACGGTCACGCACCGACGGCGACGAGAGCACACGTGGTCTTCGTACGGATTGTGCGCAAGCTCGGTTACCGCAATCCGACTGGTCCCGGCCCCCGGCTACACGATTTGCGCCATACCTTCGCGGTTCGGTCCCTGGAGACCTGCGGGAACGATCTGCAGTCGGTCCTCCGGCACATGCGGGCCCTGAGCACCTATCTCGGCCATGTCGATATCGCAAATACCTATTGGTATCTCGAAGCCACGCCTGTCTTGTTGCAAATGATTGCGGCAAGGGCGGAAGAGACGTGGATCGGGGGTGCAGCATGACCCCGCTCGCGCCTGACCTGTCATCTTTCCTGCAAAAGCATCTGCCCGACGAACGTGGCGCCAGCCAACATACCATCGCCGCCTATGCCCACGCGTTCACCCTCCTGCTACGGTTTGCGGCCAAACGCCTTAAACTACAGCCTTCTAACCTTGCGATCGAGGATCTCGACGTCAGCCTGATCAGGGCCTTTCTCGAGCACATCGAAGAGGGTCGAGCCAATACCGTGCGGTCCCGTAATGCTCGGCTGGCAGCGATCAAGGCGTTTTTCCGCTTCCTTGAACCAAGGCGTCCATCCTGCCTCGAACAGGCGATGATGATCAGGTCGCTGCCCGTCAAACGCACGGATGTAAAGCTGATCGACTACCTGACGAAGGACGAGGTGCGCGCCTTGCTTGCGGCCCCAGACGGCAGAGCGCCGGCTGGGCTGCGTGATCGGGCGATGCTTCACCTGGCCTATGCCGCAGGACTGCGGGCGTCTGAACTTCTCGCTGTTCGGATGGACGATTTCCCGAAGGGATCGTTCGCCAATATCCGGGTGCTCGGGAAGGGGCGGCGGGAACGGGTGCTGCCGCTCTGGAAGGAGACACAAGCAGCCATTCGGGCTTGGCTCGCCGTCCGTCCCAATGATGTCGGGCCGGAACTGTTCCTGAACCGCGATGGCGGCCCGATGACACGGGATGGTTTTGCCTACCGGCTCCGCCAACATGTTTCCGCGGCGGAACGCACGACCCCTTCGATTGCCGACAAGCACGTGACCCCGCATGTGCTGCGGCACAGCTGTGCCATGCACACGCTGCAGGCTACCGGTGATGTCCGCAAGGTCGCCCTTTGGCTGGGTCATGCCAGCCTCCAGACGACCGAGATGTATTTGCGCGCGGACCCGACCGAGAAGCTTGCTTTTCTCGAAGCGCATCATGCCCCGCTGATCAAGCCGGGCAAGTTCCGGCCGCCGTCTGACAAGCTGATGGCAATCCTTGCGGCCGCGACAGGCGCGAAGGCGCGGCTATGACCACGGCACCGTTCTGAGTAACTGACTCGCCGTGCATCGGCAGCGTCCCACATAGGATGGGGCGCTGCTATTCCATCACATAGCCAAGCGCGCGATACCCAGATCGCCGTTTTGCAGCCATCCTCGCCAGGACCGGCACCGCACTGTCCACGTAATCCACGACCAGAACGTCCTTCTTGCCGTCATGTTGCCGGTGCAGGCGGCCAACATATTGCGCCAGCGTTCCTTTCCACGCGATTGGCATTGTCAGGAACAGGGTATCGAGCCGGGTGTCGTCAAACCCCTCCCCGATGTAGCGCCCTGTCGCAAGGATCAGCCGTTCCTCTTCATGGGGGACATTCAGCGCAGCGACGGCGGACTTGCGATCTTTCGCCGACATGCCGCCTCGCAGGACGACCAGATTCTTCGCAAACTTGGAGAACCGCTGCTGCAGATAATCCAGATGGTCTTTGCGCTCGGTCAGCACGATCGGGGACCGTTTCGCTTCGAGCGATTTCAGCACATCATCAAAGATCTGATCATTTCGACCGGCGTCTTCAGCCAGAGCGGCATAGATCGCGGGCATCGATGGCCGTTCCGCCATCGCAAGCACTTCAGGCAGTTTGAACCGCGTGTGACGCTCGCGCGCCCGATGCCGAATGCCGCTCTCAGCAGCCTGCGATCTGGCATGAACCTGATGCCGAACGGGCCCGCATTGCATGAAGATGATGGGATGATGACCGTCTTTGCGGGCGACGGTTGCCGACAAACCGACGACATAGCGGGCCTTCGTTCTGCGCGCGACAAGCTCAAAACTCGCCGCAGACAGGTGGTGGCATTCGTCGACGATCAACTGACCGTAGTCAGCCACGATGTCGTCGACCTCGCCGTTTCTGACCAGGCTCTGGATGAGCGCCACGTCAATCACGCCTGTCGGCTTCCGCCTTCCACCGCCAATTGTGCCGATTTGCTTGGCGTCGATCTGAAGGAAGGTCTTCAGCCGCTCAACCCACTGGTCAAGAAGTTCACGACGATGCACCAAAACCAGCGTGTTTCGGGCGCGATGACCAATCAGGGCCGACGCGACGACGGTTTTGCCGAAGGCCGTGGTCGCGGCAAGCACGCCAGTATCATGCCCGGTGAGGGACTCGAAGGCGCGTTGTTGCGGCGACCGAAGCTCACCAAGGAACCGAACCGTGTTCGGCAGCGGGGTTCCATCGCTACGCTGGTCGTCCAGTTCTGCGTTCGCACCGTGTTCGGTCAGGACTTCAACCGCCTCATCAAAGCAGCCTCGAGGCAAGGCAACGTGGCGCGGGTGCAGCTCGGCACAGGAGACCACGCGCGGCTTTCCGAAGGTGGGCAGTCGCATCGCCTGCGCCCGATAGAACTCGGGGTTCTGGAAAGCTGCGACCCTTACCAATTGGGCAATCATCGCAGAGGGCAGCCCGGTTCGGTCAATATAGACCTGATCTGCGACTGTTACCTTGATGTTTGGCGGAACCACCACGTCCGCAGGCTTTGCCTTCGGGCGTCGCGACGGCGACATTTTCCAGGGCTCGTCAGCGTCTTCATCATCAACCGGCATCCGGACTGCCAGCACCTGACCAGATGCCTCAGCAGCCGCAACAAAATCTGCTACCGCCTCCGCAGACATCCGTGGGAGCGTCGACAGATACGCCCACTGGTCTTCGTATGGCTGAAGATCCTGATCGAGGAAGACGCTGTTGCCGACCCTCCGGGCACTGTGCTGGAGCGGAAGCGCGATCAGGTTTCCGAAGCCTCCAACAGGCATCGTATCCTGGTTCGGAAAGAGGCGGTCATAGGAAGCAAATCCGATCTCTGGCCGTTTCTCCATGGTTTCTGTGATCAGTGCCGATCCAAGCTGCCGAGCCGCCCGAGCCGACACAGGTTCGGCGAAGAATACCCAGACGTGGCCCCCATTGCCCGATCGGGACCGTTCCAGTGCAGCAGGCACACCCTTCGTCCGACAAGTTGCAAGCAGGGCACAGGCGTCTTCTGCCCAAGACGCCTTGTCAAAATCTGCTGCCAGGAACCAACAGGTATCATCCCGCAGCAAAGGATAAACGCCCGCAACGAAGTCAGCCGAATGACCGTCGCCGCCCCGCAAGTGCCGTTCAATGATGCCGACGTCGGGAGGTATGAACCGCTGATGCTTGCAGTCCCCGCATTTGACGGTTGGCTTTCCGCAGATGCCTTTCACCCATTCATTGAAGCAGGCGGGTGAGTACCCGGCGCGTCCTGTCTTGCGGTTTTCCCATCGCACTGGGAATACGTCCGGGCGGCCAGCAAACAGGGTGCGGAATAGCTCTACCTTTTCGCGTGACGTCGACATGTTGGTGACGGGGGCATTCTCAAAAGATGGACGTTTGGCTTGCGCGGCTATTTCTGCAGTTTGCTTGGCCTCCAACGCCGAAAGCTCCTGCAGAAGCTGACGTTGTTCCTTATCCAGCTCGGCCAGCCGTGCCCGAACCCTGGCCAATTCTGTTTCTGTCCCGCTCCTGTCCGCCACCTGTGATTTCCGCCAAGTTGTCCCCTCCCCCCGACCATAACGGCCAAACGGCCCTGCTGTAAGCATGCCTCCGCTTCCGTCGGTAGCGCCGCCGGGGTGAGAGTTGGAGGGGGAGTTCATGTCGGGGTGTCCTTCTGCGGTTGAGAGCAGAGGCATCATGATTATGCCAAGTGGAGATCCCGAAATGAAACATCATATCAACGACATGAAGCGTCGCGCTCTGCATAACGCGGACGCGGCATATTACGTGCTCGATTACCTCGCCCATTCCTTCCCGGTGCAGCTCTACGAGCCTTTCACCGACAGCGAGGGCAACCTCTCCTCCCGGCCCGTCGTGCGGGATGGTCAGCCGGTCGAATGCCGCGAAGCCGCGCGGCGGCGCGACGCGCTGATCGAAAAGCTGGCCTCGCTGCCGCCCGTCCCTGGCGCGCTGGACCAGATCGTCCAGCGCTTCGGTACCGATCTCGTGGCCGAGGTCACGGGCCGGTCGCGCCGCATCGTGAGGAAGGGCGAGGGCCCTGCAGCGCGCCTTGTTGTGGAAAGCCGGGCGGGGTCTGCCAACCTCGCGGAAACCGCCGCCTTCATGGATGACCAGAAGCGCATCCTGATCTTCTCGGATGCCGGCGGCACAGGGCGCAGCTATCACGCTGATCTCGGGGCCAAGAACCAGCGCCTGCGGGTCCATTACCTTCTGGAGCCCGGTTGGAAGGCAGATGCCGCCATCCAAGGCCTCGGGCGCACCAACCGCACGAACCAGGCGCAGCCGCCGCTGTTCCGTCCGGTGGCCACGGATGTGAAGGCGGAGAAGCGGTTCCTCTCGACCATCGCCCGCCGCCTCGACACGCTGGGTGCTATCACCCGCGGTCAGCGCCAAACCGGCGGGCAGGGGCTGTTCCGGCCGGAGGACAACCTCGAGTCCCCCTATGCCCGCGACGCCCTGCGCCAGCTCTACCGACGCCTCTATCGCGGCGATGTTGCGGGCTGCTCGCTCGGGGCTTTCGAGGATGCGACCGGTCTCAGCCTGACCGATGACAATGGGCTGAAGGACGATCTGCCCCCGATCACGACCTTCCTCAATCGCCTGCTGGCGCTGACGATCGATATGCAGGCGGTGCTGTTCTCCGCCTTCGAGGAATTGCTCGACCAACGGATCGAGGGTGCTATCGCTGCCGGGGTCTATGACCTCGGGCTCGAGACGCTGCGTGCCGAGAGCTTTCGCGTTACGGATGCGCGGGTGATCTACACCCATCCCGGCTCTGGCGCAGAAACCCAACTGCTGACAATCGCGGAAAAGCGCCGTAATACGCCGACCTCGCTCGCCGATGCGCTCGACCGGCTGGACGATCCCAAGGCGCGGCTTTTGGTCAACAGCCGCTCCGGTCGCGCTGCAGTGCAGGTGCATGCCACCAGCCTGATGCTGGATGATGGCACCATAGAGCCCCGCTTGCGGCTGATCCGCCCGACGGAAGCGAGCACGGTTCCGGCCAGGATGATGGACGACACCCACTGGCTCGAGGCCGACCGTACGGCCTTTACCGCCGCCTGGACCGCGGAACTGGCCGAGGTGCCCGAGTTCTCTGAAGCCACGCTGCACATCGTTGCAGGCCTCCTCCTGCCGATCTGGAAGCAGCTCCCGCTGGACGAAACCCGCGTCTACCGGCTGCAGACTGACGACGGCCAACGCATCATCGGTCGCCGCGTCTCGCCCGCCTGGGTCACAACCAAGCTGGCAGGTGACGCGCCACAACTCACGGCGGCGCAGGTTCATGCCCTCGTTCTCGAGGGCAAGACCGTCGTGCGTCTGGCTGAAGGGATGGAGTTGCTCCGTTCACGCGTCATGGGCGTGAACCGGATCGAGCTCTCCGGCTTCACCGAGGCCGCCAAGGACCGGCTCAAGGCCGATGGCTTCTTCTCGGAGATCATCAGCTGGAAGCTGCGCCTGTTCTGCCCCACCGATGCCAGCGGAATTGCCGTGCTGGATCGTCTGCTTGCACGTTGTCCTGTGACGGGACTACATGCTCGCGGGGGTTGTTGAGCCATGTATTCCGAAACCGATGAATTGATCCGCGCTCTGGCGGAAAATGCTGAAGGCGTCTGTCGCGAGTACCTTCCCGCCGGACGGCGGGAAGGGTCCTACTGGATTGTGGGCGATCTGCAGAACAACCCCGGCCGGTCGCTCTTCGTGCGACTGACCGGGCCTGCATCCGGGCCGGGCGCGGCCGGCAAGTTCACCGACGGCGCGACCGGCGAGCATGGTGACCTGCTCGATATCATCCGCGAGAGGACCGGGATCTCGCGCTTTCCCGATCTTCTGGCTGAGGCCCGGGCGCATCTTGGCCGTCCGCAGTTGGTCCTCCCGGATGCGCCATCCCCAAAGAAGGGCAAGACCCCCGGCGGCACACCAGCAGCAGCGGCGCGCTTGTTTGCAGCCTCGGTGCCGGTCGCAGGCACGCTTGCCGACACCTACCTCCGTTCTCGGGGCCTCTCCCAAGGCGGCATGACGACTGCGCTCCGCTTCCACCCGAAGTGCTGGCATCTGGAAGAGGGCCAGACCCGGAGCGTCCCCAGACCAGCGATGATCGCTGCGGTCACCGATGGGACAGGGGCCTTGCAAGGCGTGCATCGCACCTGGCTTGCGCCTGACGGACAGGGGAAGGCGGCTGTCGAGACGCAGCGGCGTGCCATGGGTCACCTCCTCGGCAACGCGGTCAGGCTGACCACGCATGACGATATCCTCGTCGTCGGCGAAGGCATCGAGACCATGCTGTCCCTTGTCGAGGCAGGGCCGGGCCTTCCCGTCTGGGCTGCACTCTCGTCTGGTCACCTCGGGGCCGTCCTGCTGCCGGAGGGGCTGCAGCGCCTCTACATCGCCATGGACCGCGATCCGGCCGGGCAACGAGCGGCAGAGAGGTTGAGCGCCAGAGCACTTGATGCCGGAATTGCCGTGCGGGGGCTGGAACCGCGGCTCGGGGATTTCAACGATGATCTCCGGGCGTACGGCAAGGAGGCGCTGCGCCACCATTTGGCAGGGCAAATCGGGCCCGAGGATCGGCATCGCCTGTCTGGCTGAGCAGCATCTCGCAAGGGGCAGTCAGGGAGTGCGGGGCAGGGGTCACGGACCCCTGTCATGGCTCTGGATCGTTGCTTTGCCTCTTCCCGGGCAATCTCATCCACCCGTCACCCACACGGCCTTCAAGAGATGGGCAGGCGGCCGTCAAAGGGGCCGCCCCTTCAAGGACGGGGGGCGACTGATTTCCGCCGGCGGGGACGATCCCCGCCTTTGCATCGCGAAAGACAAATCAGCCGCCCCCCGTCCTCCTCCACATGCGTTCCGGCCCCGAAGGCGGGGTGAAGTGGCGTCCCCCGTGACAGCTTTCGCAGCCCATGAAGGCCGCGCGGGATGACGCGCGGACGAGAGAGGCCCGGAGGCAAGAAACCAATGACGATCCACACCCACGACGACGCTTATGAACCCGCCCACACCGCATCCCAGACCGCCCATGCGCTCGACGAGCTGCAGCTCTATGGCTACCGCCCCTTTGACGAGCCCGATCCGCGCCCGATGCCAGATGGGCAGCGCCTCGCAGTCGCCGTCGCCGACATCTTCGACGCCCTCGTCGCGAGCCTCACCGACACCCGCATGGAGCCCGACCTCGAAGAAGTGCTCTGGGGCCAGGTCAACCTCTTCCACCGTGCCACGGCCCGGATCGAGCGGTCGCTCGATGAGAACGAGCAGGCGCAGCGCCGCCTCCAGCGCGAGCAGGACGGCTCCGAGGTGAAATCGACCGAACTCGAGCGCCTGACGGCCGAAGGCCTGACGCTGATCGAACGGCGCAACTGCATGGACATGATGCGCGATTACGCAGCCACCGAGTTCGTCCATCACACGGGCTCGACCTGGCGCCCCCGCACCGGCTCGATGGTGAACCGCCAGCACATGACCGCAGCGCTGATCGACAGCCGTGATTTCCTGGCCGCCAAGCGCCGCGCGGAAACCGAGGTGATGCTGCCCGCAGGCCGAAAAGTAGCCCTCACCGGCGGGACCGACTTCAACGATCACCGCCTGATCTGGGGCAAGCTCGATCAAGTCCGGACCAAGTATCCCGACATGGTCCTTTTGCACGGGGGAAGCCCCAAGGGCGCAGAGCACATCGCCGCCAAATGGGCCGAATCCCGCGGCGTGACGCAGGTGGCCTTCAAGCCCGACTGGACCAAGCACGCCAAGGCCGCGCCCTTCAAGCGCAACGACGCCATGCTCGATGTGCTGCCCGTGGGTGTCCTCGTCTTCCCGGGCAATGGCATCCAGGAGAACCTCGCTGACAAGGCCAAGAAGCTGGGCATCCCGGTCATGAAGTTCGAGAAGGGGGCGTGAGCCACCTGTTCCCCTCGCGGGGAAATCGAGGTGGAAGCATAGTCTTCCACCTGATATTGTGGTGAAAACCTCAGTCGATCACTACATGTACCACAGTCCGATCCAGCTTGATGTCTTCCCGACCGACGTGCAGATGCGCCGGATCGATCCGGCGCGCAACATGCGTCGCTTCTATCGGCTGAGCGTGCAACGCGACCTCTTCGGACGCGCAAGCCTTGTGCGCGAATGGGGCCGGATCGGCTTTCGGGGGCAGATGATGGTCGAGACCCACCCCGATGAAGGCAAGGCCATCACCGCGTTGATGAAGCTCGCAGCGGTGAAGAAGCGGCGCGGGTACGTCGACTGACGGTGAAACCAGACGAGCGCGCCACGAAGCACTGACAGTTCATTATCGTCATGTGCTCGCCCGATTTGCGTTGAAAAACCGAAGCCTAAGCCATAGGGTCAGCGGAGGCCCAGTTAATGGGCGCGCATAGTTTTAATGCGCACGGGTATGTTTGGGGGGAAGTCGTGTCCAACGACAAGTCGGATCTACGCTGGGGAGTTGAGCAACGTCTCGAGTTCATAGAGTTCCGCCTGTTCTGGGAGGGGCACGTGAACCGCATTGATCTGATGGATCAATTCGGGGTTTCGGTGAACCAAGCGTCCATGGATCTGAACCGCTATATCGGCTTTGCACCAGACAACATGGTCTACGACAAAAGCGCCCGGACCTACGTGCGCGGACCAGGGTTCAAGCCACAGTTTCTTGAGCCTGACGCCAGCCGGTATCTGGCCCAGCTGCGCTCTGTCGCTGACGGTATCCTCGATAGAGAAGACTCCTGGATAGCCGACTTGCCGCCCTACGCAGCCTCGCCCACGCCCGTGCGAGGCGTCGACCCTGTCACGCTCCGGTCAGTCGTTGGGGCCATCCGGCGTTCGGAGGCGATCGAGGTCAAGTATCAGTCCTTGTCGAACCCTGAGCCACGTTGGCGCTGGATCGCGCCCCATGCCATCGCTTTTGATGGCTTCCGGTGGCATGCGCGCGCCTATTGTCTCTCCGACGAAGTCTTCAAGGATTTCTTACTCTCTCGGATGATCGAAATTCGTGGGTGCACTGAGAGCGCCGCGGTGCCTTCGGCGGACGCGGATTGGAATGATGACGTGGTCCTCGAGATAGGCCCGCATCCTGACCTTTCCCCGACGCAGGCAAAGGTCATCGCGCTCGACTACGGCATGGATGGGGGAAAGGCGGCGATCAAGGTCAGGCGTGCCCTTCTCTACTACGCTTTGCGACGGCTTGGACTGGATACTGATCCCGGGGCACGAGCGCCCCAAGATCAGCAGATCGTGCTTCTGAATGCCGCCCAGATTTCTTCCAGTGCGCGTCCGCCCAGTGCCAGCGGGAGGACCGCGTGATCGAGGGACTCGAACGAAAAATCGCCGATACTACGCCGTTGAACAGCAAGCTGGTACTGCTGATCGGTCCTCCGCGCAGTGGGAAGACTGCGCTCCTTGGCCAGCTATCAGATCGCATGAAGGTGCCTGTTCTGAACGTCGGCCTAGCTCTCGGGCGGGACTTGTTGGGTCTTCCACGGACGCGCCGACACCTGCAGGTATCAGAGCTTTTCAAAGCTTTGGCGGATACGGCATCCGGTCATGGTCTCCTCTTGGTCGACAACATTGAGCTTCTGTTTGACAGAGCACTCAAGGTGAGCCCGCTAGATGTCTTGAAGGCTCAGGCCCGTGTCCGGCCAGTGGTTGCGGCTTGGCCCGGCGAGCTCCGTGAGAACCGCCTGACCTACGCCGTGTCAGGCCATCCAGAACATCAGGATCATAGCCCCGACGGCACGATCCTATTTGAAGTACGTTGAGAGGAAACGGGTATGCCCATGCATTATGGCGATCTCATTCAGTTCGAGCAGATCGAGTCTGTCATTCAGCTTCTCGATGCCAACCGGCCTGAAGAAGCCAAGAAGCTGGTCTCGACCTACGTCATTTCCGACGACATGGCCGAACGCATCGCGAACCAGATGATCCCACAGCTTTCGTTTGATGAAAGCGTGGATCACAAGGGGGTTCTGGTCGTCGGCAACTACGGGACTGGTAAGTCTCACCTGATGTCCGTGCTGTCGCTCGTGGCAGAAGATGCGGCTTATCTGCCTATGATCCGGCATCCGAAGGTGGCCGCAGCAGCCACCGCGATTGCGGACAAATTCAAGGTCCACCGGATCGAGGTATCCAGCCAGATGTCTCTCCGGGACATCATAACCCAACAGCTCGAACTGTTCCTCGAGAAGCACGGGGTGACCTACGCGTTTCCGCCAGCTGACAAGGTCGTCAATAACAAAGCCTCTTTTGAGGAGATGATGGCCGCGTTCTCAGAGGTGCATCCGGACCACGGCGTTCTTCTCGTGGTCGACGAGTTCCTCGAATACCTGAGGTCTCGCCGTGACCATGATCTCGTGCTCGACCTGTCGTTCCTGCGTGAGATTGGCGAGGTCACGAAGCATCTCCGCTTCCGTTTCGTCGCAGGCGTTCAGGAGGCAATCTTCGACAGTGGCCGCTTTCAGCATGTCTCGGACAGCCTTCGGCGCGTGAAGGACCGGTTCACACAAGTACTGCTCGCTCGTCAGGACGTCAGCTTCGTTGTTGCCGAGCGACTGCTCAAGAAGACTGCAGATCAGCAAGACAAAATCCGAGCCTACCTGACACCCTTCGCCAAGTTCTACGGGTCCATGAACGAGCGCATGGACGAATATGTTCGGCTTTTCCCGGTGCACCCGGATTACATCGGGACATTCGAACGGCTCGTCTTCACGGAAAAGCGCGGTGCGCTGGTCACGTTGCGGGATCAGATCCAGGCTGTTCTGAAGGACGAGGTACCTCAGGATCGGCCTGGGCTTATCGGCTACGACAAGTTCTGGGAGACCGTTGTTTCCAATGGGGTGCTGAAAGCCGATCCCAATATCGGTCCGGTTCTAAAGGTGTCCGAGGTTCTGTCTGAGCGCGTTCGCAAAGCGTTCACGCGACCACAATACCGACCCATGGCGCTGAGGATTATTGATGGTCTGGCTGTCCACCGTCTGACAACGGGTGGCGACATCTATGTCCCTGTTGGTCCCACGGCCGAGGAGTTGCGCGATACGCTTTGCCTCTACCAGCCTGGTATCGAAGACATGGGTGGTGATCCTGAGGCAGATCTGCTCTCGCTCGTCCAGACTGTCCTTCGAGAGACCATCCGGACCGTCAACGGGCAGTTCATCTCCAAGGCTGCGGACACCGAGCAGTACTTCCTCGACCTCAAGAAGGACGTGGACTACGACGCGCAGGTCGAAAAACGAGCCGATGTGCTGTCCAATGATGCTTTGGATCGTGCCTATTACAGCGCCATCCGGCAACTGATGGAGCGGACGGATGAGACGTCCTACGTGACGGGGCACCAGATCTGGCAGTACCAGATCGAGTGGCAGGATCGCCGTGTTGAACGCAACGGCTACCTGTTCTTTGGCGCCCCAAACGACCGGCCGACAGCGCAGCCGGAGCGGGATTTCTACATCTACTTCATCCAGCCGTTTGAGCCGCCGCGCTTCCGCGATGACCAAAAAGCCGATGAGGTGTTCTTCCGGCTGAAGAACCCCGATGATGCCTTCCGGCGCCATTTGTCCTTCTACGCTGCAGCTCAGGACCTGGCCTCAACTGCCAGCGGTGGCGCGAAGTCTGTCTATCTCGACAAGGCCAAGGATGCTCTGCGCGACATGAGCAAGTGGCTGCAAGAAAAGCAGATGTCGGCCTTTGAGGTAACCTATCAGGGTAAGTCCAAGGCGCTGCAGGAGTGGACCAAAGGCGTCTCGCTTCGAGAAAAGGCGAGGCTTGGCCCAGAAGAGCGTATCAACTTCCGTGACGTGGTGAATGCGATTTCCGGCCTCGCGCTGAACAACCAGTTCGGGGAGGTTGCACCAGAGTATCCGAGGTTCTCGGCTCTTGTGACCGAGTCCAACCGAAAGCAGCTGATCGGCAACGCGCTTCGCGTGCTGGCTGGTGCTACCCGCACCAAGGATGCTGTTATCATCCTTGATGGGCTCGAGATGCTCGACGGCGATCGGATCGATCCGACGCAATCGCGTTATGCCTTGGAGGTCCTGAACAGGCTGAAGGCGAAGGGCCATGGCCAGGTTCTGAACCGCAGCGAGCTGATCAGCGGGGATGCCGAGGTCGAGTGCTTTGCGCCGATCAAGTTTCGCCTCGAGCCAGACCTGCTTGCGGTTGTTCTTGGCGGGTTGGTGTATTCGGGCGACATCGTCCTTGCCGTCACAGGCGACAAGATTGACTCGAGTAAGATTACAGCTCTCGCCGAGCGCCCGCTCGACGAACTGAAGCAGTTCAAGCATGTCGAGGCCCCCAAGGAAATCAACGTGGCGGTCCTTCGGTCCTTGTTCGAGGTCCTAGGCCTTCCCCCAGGTCTCGCGCAGCAAGCGACCCAAGGCTCGGACGAGCCGGTGAAGCTCCTTCAAGAAGAGGTGGGAAAGCTCACCAAGCGCGTTCTCTCGTCGTCGCATGATATGTCGGGCCGTCTGAGCTTCTGGGGGCAGGCACTGCTGCGAGAAGATGAAATCCGCGATTGGCGTTCCAAGCTCGATGGGCTCAAGGCCTTCTCGGAAAGCCTCGCCCCCTACAACACTGTGGGCAAGCTCAAGAACCTGCGTATCGGTTCGGATGACATCGCAGCTCAGAGCAAGAACCTCGATGTGCTGAAAGCAGTCGAGGCCATGCTGGAACTGATCGCTGACCTCGGCACCGTTGCGGCCTACCTCTCCCAAGCCGAAATGGTCCTGATGCCGGACCATCCTTGGGTGAAGCAGGCACAAGATGTGCGCAAGCAGCTCCTTGAGAAGCTGGCCAGCGATCGCACGGCCCAACACGCCGGCGAGTACCGTCAGACGCTGACCAAGCTCAAGAAGGACTATATCGCCGCCTACATCGCGCAGCACAGCCGGGCGCGTCTTGGTGTGGCTGAGGACAAGACCAAGGCGTCTTTGCGGAAGGATCCGCGCCTTGCGTCTATGCGTACGCTGATGAACGTGTCCCTGATGCCTACCAGCCAGCTCACCGGCTACGAGGACAAGCTCGAGAAGCTGAAAAGCTGCGCGTCGCTGCTGGAGTCGGAACTGTCCGCCAGCCCCATGTGCCCGCATTGCAGCTTCAAGCCTGCCAACGAGCAGGGCGACATGCTGCCTGCGGCCAATGTGCTGAAGCAACTTGATGAAGAACTGGATCGCCTGATCGATGGCTGGCGACAGACACTTCTCGATAACCTCGAAGACCCGACGATCCAGGAGAACCTCGATCTGCTGAAGGCGACGGCGCGCGGCTTAGTCGAAGCCTTCGTTTCAACGAAGGCTCTCCCCGAGCCGGTGACAGGCGACTTTGCCTCCGCCATCCAGGATGCGCTGTCCGGGCTGGAGAAGGTCAATGTCGGAAGCGACGACATCAAGGCCGCGCTGCTGCAAGGTGGTTCGCCTGCAACGCCCGAAGATCTGCGCAAGCGGTTCGAGGCCTTCCTGAATGACCGGTGCAAGGGCAAGGACACCACGAAACTGCGCTTTGTGGTCGAATAGGAGAAAGAAATGCTACTCAAAACCTTGCAACTGAAGAACTTTCTCAGCTTCGGCGAGAATAGCCCGGCTATTGAGCTTCGGTCGCTAAATGTCGTTATCGGTCCAAATGGATCAGGAAAATCAAACTTAATCGAAGCAATCGACCTCATTCGATCAGCGCCGAGCACGTCTGAAAAATCAAATCTCTTGGCTGCTATTCGTGACGGTGGTGGTGTCCGTGATTGGCTCTGGAAAGGATCAAAAAAGGTCCCTCACGCAGTGATTGACGCCGTGTTTGAAAATCCGAAAGGGCCTACAGGGCTGCGTTATGTATTGAGTTTCACGGAGGTTGGGCAGCGCTTTGAGATCAGTGATGAGAGAATCGAAAATGAAGTCCCTGATATTGGTCATGAAAAGCCTTACTTCTACTACCAGATGAAGAACGGTCAGGGCGTCCTCAATGTCAAAGGGACGCAACGACATCTGCAACGCGAAGAAATCGATCCTACAGCGTCAATACTTTCACAGCGCAAAGATCCTGACCAATACCCAGAACTGACCTACTTAGGTTCAACGTTCGCGCGTATGCGATTGTATCGCGAATGGAGCTTCGGGAGAAACACTACGCCGCGCTTGCCACAGAAGGCCGATCTTCCCAATGAGTACTTGGAGCCAGATGCAAGTAATCTTGGGCTCGTGCTCAACCGCCTAAGGCGGGAGCCTTTGGTGAAAAAGCGGCTGCTTGAAGCACTACGCGTCTTGTACGAGGGCATCGACGACTTTGATGTTCAAATCGAAGGCGGTACAGTTCAAGTCTTCTTTCATGAGGGTGCTTACACGATTCCCGCAACGCGCCTTTCTGACGGAACACTGCGATATCTCTGTTTGCTTGCCATACTCTTGCATCCAAACCCCGCACCGCTCGTTTGCATAGAGGAGCCGGAGCTGGGTTTGCACCCGGATGTGATCCCAACAATAGCTAACCTATTGAAGGAGGCATCAGAACGCTGCCAGCTAATCGTTACGACTCATTCCGACGTACTTGTTGATGCCCTAACCGATCAGCCTGAGGCAGTAATAATTGCCAGCCGCGGTCCAACAGGAACAGTTTTGGAGCGGCTTAGCGCAGAGAAACTGAAGCCTTGGCTCGAAAAGTATCGTCTAGGCCAACTTTGGACGCGTGGGGAGATCGGGGGCACTAGATGGTAAAGTTGTACGTAGAGGGTGGCGGTGATGGCAAGGCTCTGCAGATTGAATGCAGACAAGGTTTCAGCGAGTTTCTCAAGAAAGCGGGTCTGACTGGAAAGCTACCTAGGATTTCTGCGTGTGGTGGCCGCCGCAGTGCCTACGAAGATTATTGTACAGCGGTCAAGAATGGTGAAGCCGCCGTCCTGCTAGTCGATAGTGAAGCACCCGTTATTTCAGCACACCAGAGTGCCGGGGATAGCAAAGACTGGCTTCCTTGGGCGCATCTAAAGAGTCGCCCTGGTGATGGCTGGGAGAGCGCCAAAGGCGGCGCAGATACTGATTGTCATTTGATGATCGAGGTTATGGAAAATTGGTTCATGGCTGACAGAGAAGTCCTCAAGGATTTCTTCAACCCAGGATTTAGAGAGAACCAACTGCCTGCCAAAACACGACCAATCGAGAGCTTAAGTAAGAACACTGTCTACGATGCGCTTCAGAGGGCAACTGCGAACTGCAAGACGAAGGCGCCCTATGGAAAAGGTGACCACTCGTTCAAACTTCTTGCAAAGCTCGACCCTCAAAAGGTCATCGCAGCTTCGCCTTGGGCCAAGCGATTTGTTGACCAACTCAAACTGAAGATGGGCGCATGACTGATCTTATCCATAATCTTCCGAAATCTGGCGGATCAATCGAATGCCTTGGCATGACCTTCCCGAGCGAGGATGCACGGCGCGACCACTTCCTTGGCCTTCTGGCTGAAAAGTTGACGGATCCTGCGTTCCGGGCACAGGAGGGTTTTCCTAAGGGTACGGATGAGGCGATCCTCGCGATGTCAGATCCGCCTTACTACACCGCTTGTCCGAACCCTTGGCTGGCGGAGTTCGTGACGCACTATGGACGGCCATACGATCCGGCCGAGGAGTATGCGCGCGAGCCGATGGCGATCGACGTCTCCGAGGGGAAGACGGACCCGATCTACAAGGCACATTCCTACCATACCAAGGTTCCGCACCTGGCCATCGTCCCGTCGATCCTGCACTACACCGAGCCGGGCGATATCGTGCTGGACGGCTTCGCTGGTTCCGGGATGACCGGTGTTGCGGCGCAGTGGTGCGGCACCGCGCCCGCCGCCTATCGACACAAGCTCGAAACGGAGTGGAAGAAGGCTGGCACCCCCGCGCCAAAATGGGGGGCGCGGCGCGTGGTGCTGAACGATCTGTCGCCAGCAGCGACGTTCATCGGGGCCAACTACAACCTTCCCTTCGACGTTGATGTCTTTGCCAAGGCAGGCAAGCAACTCCTGCGCGACGTCGAGCGTGAGATCGGTTGGATGTATGAAACACTGCATTCCGACGGTAAGACGAAGGGCAGGATTGAGTTCACCGTCTGGACGCAGTTGTATTCGTGCCCCGAATGCGCTGGTGAGGTAAACTTCACTGATGAGGCGCTGGACGAAGATACAAAGCGGGTTCGTGAAGATTTTCCGTGCCCGCATTGCGGAGCGGAACTAACAAAAAAACGTCTCGAAAAGCTCTACGTTACTGCAATTGATCCAAAAACGGGAAAAGCCGTCAACACCCCCAAAAGAGCGCCGTCTTTCATAACGTACAGCATCGGAAAATCGAAGTACGAGAAGAAACCGGATGCAAGCGATTTGGCGATAATCGCCAGAATTTCGGAGATGTCACTTCCCGACGACATGCCTACGATTGAAATTCCGCCCATGCATATGACGCATGAACGGGCAAGAATGGATCAAGTGGGAGTTACGCATCTTCACCATTTCTTCTTGCCACGAGCTGCCCAAGCAATGGGTGCTCTTTGGGCAAAGGCAAAAGCACAGCGTGATCCTCAATGCCGTCGATTGATGCTGTTTATGGTAGAGCAGTCAATTTGGACTGCCTCTCTACTGAATCGTTATCGTCCAACTGGCTTTTCTCAGGTCAACCAGTACATGACTGGTGTGTACTATGTTGCTTCTCAGCATGCGGAGCCGAGTCCTTGGTACATTCTCGAAGGAAAGTTGAATAGACTAGCATCGACGTTTACGACATTTCGGACATTCCGAGTGTTGATTTTCACCCAGAACTGAGCCGGTTGGGCGCATAATTTTCACTGAGAACTGAGCCAT
>APMI01001531.1_pt1 | contig 19357 bp, 17 predicted proteins | sample 667938 | NCBI WGS metagenome assembly APMI01 (sample SAMN01084076, study PRJNA167559) | wastewater metagenome | biome: Wastewater | place: Denmark: Ejby Moelle, Odense | collected 2011-11-28 | reverse complement strand
CAGGCGCGGGAGCGGCGGAAACCTGGAGTTCGCCGGCCGAGCGGTTGCGGTTTTCGTGATTGTAGGCGTCGACGTAGTTGGGGTCGAAATTGGTCCACACCTGCGTCGTGTAGACGAAGAACAGATAGAGCGTCGCGACCAGCGCGATGCCGGCGCCGAAGACCAGCTTTATGATCCAGCCCTTTACCCGGTACCAGCGGCCGAACCACATGAACGGCCACAGCAGGACGCCGACCACAAAGCCGATGCCCTTGCCGATCCACTGGAACAGTCTGGTGAAGAAGGCGACGATCGGATCAAGCATCTGGTTGTCCCCGGCGGTTCAACGCCTAGTCTTTGAGCCCATAGAGGCGAGCGCGAAATGCAGCCTTGTCTTTCAGATATGTGGTTTTCAGCGTCTCGACAACATGTTCGCGCCAGCGCTTCGACCAGCCTTCATATTGTTTGTAGAAGGTCTCCTTGTTGAAGACGTAGAGCGAGACGAAATCGTCGGGCACGAAGTCGGCGATCAGCGCGTTGGTCAGCCAGGCGTCGGGATGGTCGGGTTTGGCGCGCACGACGAGGAAGCGAAGCTCCGGCGCCAGGTCCTCAAGCTTGATGCGGCCGGTCTGCGCGACTTCGCGCTTGGCGGCGTTGAGAAACGGGAACACGCCGTCGCGGTTGATCAGGTCGGCGTTCTGGTGAATCCAGGTTTGCAGCCAGATGCGGTCGACCTTGTCGAAATCCAGGTTCGGCTGCTGTTTGTGGATCAGCGCCGCGATCGCCATCTCGGCGCGGTGTTCGAGATAGTCGGAAGTCTCCAGCCAGGATGCGCGCGGCAGGTCGAGCCGGCCGGTCTGCGCCAGGAAGCGGAAGACGCGGTCGGCGTCGCGGATGCCGAGATAGGAGACCTGCCAGGGGCGGGAGCGGCGGAAACCGGGCGCGGCGGGGTCGGAGATCACCGTGGTGGCGTCGGCGTCGATGAAGACGTAGATGCCGCCGAAATGGCTGGTCCAGAACGCGTCGTGGCGGAAAATGACCTGATCGGGCACCAGCTTGTTTTCGCGGATGTCACCGGTGATCCTGGCCAGCTCGACCATGCGCTCCAGCATCGCATTGTCGCGCCAGGCGTCCGGCTCGAGCTTGAGCCGGTCGACCAGCGTGCCGAGCTCGTTGGCCTTGCCGAGCGTGTCTTCGGCCGACAGGACGCGGAATTCGACCTGGTTGATCGACAGCAGGTCCTCGATGTCGTTGACCTTGGCGACCGAGTCCTCAATCTCGCCATAGATGACGTCCTTGATCGTCAGCGCGTCGATCGCCCGGCGATTGGCGGCGTAGAACTGGTACATCAGCTGCGAGGTGTTGGAGAACGCGGTGTGGACCACTGGCAGGTCGGCCTGCGCCGGGCTCAGGATGATGAAGCGGCGATTGACCTCGTTGGGATCGAGATAGAGCGGATCCTTCAGCTCCTCGGCGATCTGCGGCGAAAAGCCGGTGCGGTCGATCTCAAAACTCTTCAGCTTTGTGGGTTTGAAGCCGAAGGCGGCCAGCGCCTTGTTGTAGCGGTCAACCAGATGTGGCTCGTCGACCGTCAGCAGCCGGCCGTAGATCAGATCGTTTTCCTGCAGAAGGTCCATGCAACTTCCCTGTTGCGCCACAAACCCGCTCCCACCGGCGCAACGTCCAGTCGCAGCAACTGAACCTGAATCTAGTCCGCCCGGGCCATGCTCTCAAGTCGCGGCAGAGCCAAATACCTGAATGATTGTTGCCGCGGGACATTGCGTTCCGCGCCCAGAGTGGCAATCTGCCGGCCGGGGAGATTTGCCGTGCTGAAATTCTTGAAGTGGCTTGCAATCGTTATCGGCGTCGCCGCGATCCTGGTGGTCGTGGCGCGGTTCGTTTTTCCGTTGCCGGACCGCTCGAAGATCACGCCCAGCTCCGCCATGGCGCTGGCGGCCGACACGGGCTGGGGCAGGTTCCTGAAAACGGCGGCGGAAACCAATCCCGGAAAATCCGGCGTCATGCCGCTGAAAACCGGGCACGAGGCGCTGGCGGCGCGCCTGCTCCTGGCGAAACGCGCCGAGCGGTCGATCGACCTGCAATATTACATCTGGCACGACGACACCTCGGGCAGGCTGCTGCTGAAGGCGTTGCACGACGCCGCCAAGCGCGGGGTGAGGGTCAGGCTGCTGGTGGACGACAACGGGGTGCCAGGGCTGGACGACCTTTTCTCCGCGCTCGATGCGGTGAAGAATCTCGATGTGCGCATCTTCAATCCGTCGCGGATCAGAACGCCGAAACTGCTCGGCTATACGTTCGACTTCTTCCGCATGAACCGGCGGATGCACAACAAGGCGTTCATCGTAGACGGCGCGGCGGCGATTATCGGCGGGCGCAACATCGGTGACGAATATTTCGCCATCGGCGACGACAACTATTTCCTCGATCTCGACGCTCTGGCAGCGGGAGCGATCGTGCCGGAGACGGCGGCGAACTTCGACCGATATTGGAACAGCGAATCGGTCTATCCAATCGACCTTGTGACGGGCGGACCGGCGCCCGCTCTGCCCGACTGGCTGATGCGCGACGACGCCATCGAAGCGCCCGACTGGGTCGCCAAGCTGCCGGAGATCGAGGCGAAGGTGGGCGAAGCGGTCGGCGCCGGCGCCTCCCAGCTCGAATGGACCGATGTGAAACTTGTCAGCGACGATCCCTCAAAAGGGCTTGGCAAAGCGTCCGGCGACCAGCTGATGGTCAACCAGATCGGCAAGGCGATCGGCCCGATCACCAAGTCGCTGGACCTGATTTCGGCCTATTTCATTCCCGGCAAACGCGGCGTCGAGTTCTTCACAGATGTTCAGAAATCCGGCGCCAAGGTTGAAATCCTGACAAATTCGCTGATGGCGACCGACGTGGCGATGGTTCACGCCGGCTACACCAAATACCGGCGCGACCTGCTGGAAGCGGGCATATCGCTCTATGAACTCAAGCCGCAGCCCGGGGTGCCGGAGGGTCAGGACGAACTGAGCCTGCTCGGGTCGTCGGGCTCCAGTCTTCACGCCAAATCGCTCAGCATCGACGAGGACCGCATCTTCATCGGCTCGTTCAATTTCGACCCACGCTCGGTCAACCTGAACTGCGAAATGGGCTTCCTGATCGACAGCCCGGCGATGGCCCGGCAGATGCACACCGCCTTTGGCGACCAGATCGCCAGGGGGTCGTACCAGGTGGTGCTGCGCGACGACAAGATGCGCTGGATCGAGAAGGCGGCCGACGGTTCGGAAATCGTCCATGACGACGAGCCGGGCGTGACATGGGTGTCGCGGCTGATGGTGACGCTGCTCGGCCTGCTGCCGATAGAATGGATGTTGTGAGCGGGCAAGCGCTCCGGCATTTGCGCCGGAACGGACATGGCTTCAGCTTGTCGGCGGAAATGTGCCGGATATGGCAATGCAATAGTTCAATGCGATGCTTGGTTGACGAATGTCGATCGGAACATTGTTGCCGACAGCTCCTGTAGGATACATGAAGGCGTTGTTTGTGTTGGAATAGAGCTTGTATTGGGCGTTGCCTTCATTGGCCATAACGTTGCCTTGAGGCGAATCCTGCGTGCCAGTCCCTGTATCGGCGAAAATCTGGTGAGCGTGGGCCGGAAGATTTCTGTGAAGAATGTAACATTGTTCGCTGCCAAATTGTTCGCCGATTGAATAGTATGTCGGACTATTGCTCTGACCATAACAAATAGGTGCACGTCCACGGAGATCTGGAAGACGAAATGTCTTCACGCCGTCGCCGCCATACGTCGTTCCTATCAATTGGAAGAGCGCATTGTTTGAACTTATATTTAATGTTTGCCCATCGCAGAGCGCCCAGCCTGTTGGGGCGAAGTCGAAAGCGAAAAGGCAAATCTGGCCAAGATACGGTTGCATTGCACGCTCCAAATGTTGATCGCGCCACGACCTTAATATCAATATCGACGAATCGCTATTGGTTGTATTTTCGGGTCCGTGGATTGACTTTGACGCGACTAAATCCAAGCATTGATGCGGCCGCCCTCTGGACGCAATGTTCTATTCTGGCGTAGGCAGTCGCGATATTTAGGATGAGTTTTCGCCTTTGCTGATCTCAATCAGAAAGCTTGTTCAGGACGATCCGACCTATCGGGTCGTGTACGAGCGCGCTCGAGCATCCCGTCAGCGGGTCACCACGGTCTACGACCTGTCATCGCGCTGCAACCTGTTCTGCGAAGGGTGTTTGTATTTCAACCGCGACGGCGGGCACCCAGGCAATGCCGACAGCACGACCGGCGAATTCGATGCGTTGTTTGCCGCCGAGAAATTGCGTGGCGTCAACTATCCGGTGTTCGGCGGGGCCGAGCCAACCTTGCAGCCGGCGCTGATAAGGCAGGCGGCGCGCCATTGGAATGACGGCATGATCCACACCAATGGCACTCGCCGCATCGATGCCGCCATACCGTTCAGAATTCTCGTGTCGCTGTGGGGCGGACCGGAACTGAGCAGGGCGTGGCGCGGCGGCGACAACTATGAAAAGGCCATGCGCCAATCCGTTGGCGACCAGCGGATTCTCATGAACTACACGGTGAACGCTCAAAACATCGATGATATCCATCGGGTTGTCTCGGATTGCGCAAAGCGTGGGCTCAAGATCACCTTCCAGGGGTTCAGTCCAACTGCCGACTACACCAACTATCTGAAAGGCGACGGCGACGGCCGTCACGATTTTATCCAAAGCGACTCCAAAGACATCAATCTTGCGATGACGCCAGACAAATGTGCAGCGTCAATCGTCGCGATCGGCCGGGCAATCGATCAGTTTCCGGAGACGGTGGTGTTCACCAAGGCGCTTGCCCGATGGACCTTTGAAGGCCTGGCGCGGTCAGTGAAAGGGTTGCCGGACAATGCGGCGCCGAAAGAATGCATTGCGGCAACCGACGCGCGGCACCGTCACTACTTTGTCGACGGACAGCAGGCTGGCGAAAAGTCGTGCGGTCACGGCCAGGTCGACTGCCGCACCTGCAAGACGTACACATTCATCTTTCCCAGTTTTTTCGGATATCTGTCTCAATCAAAAGGGATACGGTCGGCAGGCGAAGACTATCTCAAGGGTCATGCCGTTTTCGACTACGTCTACAACGGGCACAACCGTCCGGATTGGCGCGGCATTGACAGGCATGCCGAGAGTTCGGCGTCTTCCAAATTGGCGTGATCCAGGCACCCCATGTCATTTGTGTCGATTGATTTTGTTCTATTTGCCGCCGTTCTATACCCGCTCTTCAGTCTGATCCTCTACCGCGCCCCGGTGCTCTCGATCACCATTGCGAGCCTGTTCTTCTATTCCTGGATCAATATCTACTACCTGTTTCTAATCCTGCTTTCGGCCGCGATAGACTATGGCGCCGCACTCTTGATCGAGCGCAGCAAATCGATGGGGACGCGAAAGATCTGGCTCGCCATTTCGGTTTGTCTCAACCTGGCCATCCTGATATTTTTCAAATACTGGAATTTTTTCCTTCCAGACGTCGATGACAGCGAGTCCGTCTCTTTCGAGACCTATGCAGTGCCTTTGGGCCTGTCGTTCTACACACTTCAATCCATCGGCTATACGGTCGACGTCTATAAGAACAAGACGAAGGCGGAACCGAATTTCGTCGTCTATCTGTTGTTCGTCAGCTTTTTTCCACAACTCGTCGCCGGCCCGATCGAACGGTCGAAACGGCTGCTGCCGCAACTCAGGCGCATGCGCGACCCCGACACACGGATGTTCCTGTCGGGACTTTTGCTGTTCCTGTGGGGCGCAACGATCAAGCTTTGCGTGGCCGATAATTTCAGTCCCTTCGTCAACGCGGCGCTGACGCCGGAAAAGGCGGGCATGGCGACCTGGGTCGCCTGTCTTCTTGGCATGTTTTACGTCTATTGCGATTTTCACGCCTACACGCTGATGGCCCGCGGGCTCGCGCGCGGGCTCGGCGTGGAACTGTCGCATAACTTCCGGCAGCCGTTTTTTGCCCGGTCGCTTTCGGGTTTTTGGCGACGTTGGCACATTACTTTGACGACGTGGATTATCGACTACGTCCATTTGCCGATCGCGAGGCGGTTTCCTGACGAGCCTTTTCGGTCCGTAAGCGCAATTTTCGCCATGGTGCTCGTGGGCCTCTGGCACGGCGCCTCATGGAACTTCATCCTGTTTGGCCTGCTGCACGGCGTCGCACTGCGGTTCTGGTTCCTGGTCGATGGGGCGACAGATGTGTTCAAATCCCGCGGCTTGCGCGAGATGGCGCGATCGGGATGCCTGCTGATCTTTCTGGCGATCAGCGCCCCCTTGTTTCTCGTCGCCTCGCTGGACGATTGCCTGTTGGTCCTCAAGGGCATGTTCTCGCTGGAGCTAGGACTTTCCCAATTGCTGAGCGTACCGGGGAAGATCGGGCTGTTCTGCGGCGTCGTGGTTGCGACTCTCGTGTTGGCCGACGACTATTTCACCGGCCGGAATTCGCGCTATTCGGTTGAGGCAACCGCTGGCGCCATCGGCAAGCGGTCAATCCTCTACGGCCTCGGCATGATCTCGCTGATCGTCGTATTCGCAAACTTCAGAGGTCAGAACTTTGTCTATTTCCAATTCTAGCAAGATTGTCGGGATCCTGCTGTCCGCGCTTGTCTTTGCATATTGCGTCGATGAGACAGTCTCGGCGCTGATCGATGTTGCGGAGGCGCCGGATACGAGGCTCGAGGAATACGCCAAAATATCCAACGAGATCGACGTGGTGGCGCTCGGAAGCTCGCATGGCACCGGCCTGTTCTTTCCATTGCTCGGTTTGCACGGATATTCGTTCAACGGGAACGGCATGAATCTGTATGAGAGCAATCTCAAGCTCAAGGCGCTCGTCGCGCACGAGCCGCAGATCCGGCGTGTTCTGCTGCCCTTTGGCGAGGGGGAGTTCAGCTTCGACCGAAACACGAAATCCGAAAGCGCCGAACGGGAGCAATTAGCGTATGCGCCCTGGCCGACAGCCGATACGCTGCGGGAATTTCCCGAAACGTGGCGGATCGTTTACGCGAAGACAATCAATGCTGTGACAGCAAGGCTTCACGCCAATGCGAGGGTGAGGTCATACCTCTCGGGCGCCACGGCGGACCTGTCGCCGTGTGCTTCAGACGACCGGATCGAGTCGCCGGACGAATATGGCTTCAGGCACGGCTATTTTCGTATTCCGGCCGAAGAGCGCTGCTTGCGGGAAACGGTCGAGAGAACGACCTTGTCCAGACGATTGCAACTGGAAGCTCGGACGATGCCACTCGCCGACGTCAGGCGAGACAATATCGGTATTGTGGCTGAAATGGCCGATCTTCTTGCCAAGCGGAACGGCGGACAACTGGTGCTGGTGCGAATGCCCGTGACGCGGGAATACCACCAGTCGGCAGTGAAACCCTACTATGACGCAGACGCCGAAATTGCCGAAAGACTGGCCGGCAGAGTCCCCAATATCATCTATGTCGATCTGCGCGGCTTGTTTTGGGACACCGCCTACCTGAACAACAACCAGGTCTTTTTCGACAACGATCATCTGACTCTGGCCGGCGCACAAATCGCCTCGGGCGTCCTGGCCGCGAAGATCGGTCGCGGGGCGACGGCTGGACAGTCCAGGCCGTAACCGGCGACGCCACCCTTTTCGCTGCGTGCGGCCGCCACCAGCGAGGGCCGGATATAGCCTACCAAAGCCCCTTCTTTTTCAGGTCTTCCATTTCCTTCACGGCGCGCTCGCGCAGGCGGGCGTCGTGCAGCAGTTTTTCGACCGCCGAATCGTCGGCGCGGTCGGAGTAGCGGAACTCGGAATCGGCGTAGCGGTTGATCTCCTGCATGATCATCGTCATGTCGAAGGGGCCGCGCAGTTCCTCCACCATCGCCTTCTTCTCATCGTAGGGCTTGTGCATGAAGGTTTCGGGCTTTTCGAACCATTCGTCGGGAAGCTCGATGTCCATGGCGCGCATCTTGATGGCGTCGGTGACGTTCTTGACGGCGCGGCCGGTGAAGCGCGGCTCGGCCTCCTTGATCATGTGCAGATATTCGCCGACGTCGGCCAGGGTCTTGGGCGCGCCGTTCTCCTTCATGAAACGGTCGTAGACCTTCATCAGACCGTCTTCATGCGGCTTCGAGTGGCTTTCATAGGCGGTGTCGACGGCGTGCTTGATCTCCTGGGCGGCGTAGAGGTCGTGGTCGCCGAGCGGGATTTTGTGATTCTTTCCAGCAAGAAGCACGAAAATGTCGATGTAGTCCTCGCGGGTCTGGGGGCCGTCGACCAGCCACCGCGCCCCGGCGCGCTGGCGCAGCGCGTCGTCGACATTTTCGGGATAGTTGGAGAACATGCCGAACGAGCAATTGCCTCGGATGACGGTGTTTGTGCCCGAAAACGCCGCCATCAGGACGCCGGTGATCTCGTGCTGGCCGGCCGACGCCCGGTCGTCGGACCGCTTTGCAGCCACCTGGTCGATGTCGTCGACGGTGCCGAAACCGATCAGTTTCGGATTCAGCACATTGTCGATGAACGCCTTGCAGTTCTGACCCGACTTGCCCTGGTAGGACGAGATCTGGTCGACGCCGAAATTTTCGTAGTGGAACGGATAGGAGGCGATCTGGCAGTAGCCGTTGACCATGCCGGCGATCATCTGGATCAGGGTGGTCTTGCCGGTGCCGGGCGCGCCGTCGCCGATGAAGGTGAAGAGGAAGCCGCCGAGCTCGACAAACGGGTTGAGCTGCCGTTCGAAATCGTAGGCGACCAGCATCTTGGCCAGCTTCAGCGACTGGTATTTGGCGATGTGGTTGCCGACGACCTCGTCGGGCTTCTTGAAGCTCATCACCAGCGGCTTTGATTTTTGACCCGGCGCGACGTCGAAACCGTCGAGGGTGAAATCGTCGGCCTCGATGCGGATATGGGCGTCCTCGAACGCGCCCAGTCCGTCAAAGCGCCCCTTGCGCTCCAGCAGGCCGTCGACGGCGACGCGGGCGAAGGTCTTGGCGCGGATCATCATCTCGCGGTCGTCGCTGGAGCCGGCAATGGCGGCGTCAAGGCCGGCGACCATCGACTTCACGGCGTCCTGGGCGGTGTCGAACAGGAAGTCGGGCCCGGCGACGTCGTTGGGCGCCTCGCCGTCGGCCTCGATGGTCTGGGTCAGATAGGAGGCGAGCGAAAAGGCGGCGACATAGGCGGACGCGTTGAGCAGTCTCCGGTAGTGGTCGGCGTCGGCGCCTTCCAGCGGGGCGCGCGCGTTCTTGGCCTGCAGCGATTCCAGCTCGTTGCCACGGGCGAAAACGTCGGACACCGCCAGCGCCACCGCAATGCCGCGCCGGGCGCGGTAGAGCAGGGTGTGCTGCAGGATCGACAGCATCTGGTCGTCGGGGCGCACGGCCGCCACCGTCTTTGACAGCTCGACCTCGCGGGTGCGTTGCAGGCCGCCGGTTGAAACCGTCGAGACAAAGCGGCGGCCGGTGCCGGCGATGGTCGTGGAGCCCTGGCCCTTCGACGCCTCCATCACCACGACGCGGGTGACAAAGGACTGCGCGGTCGGCAGATGTTTTGCGATGTCCTTTTCGTCGATCGTCGTCAGGCCGGTATCCATTGATTGCTCCGTTATTCGTCGGTCGTCAGTCGTCGGTCGATTTTCGCAGCCTTACGACCGACGACCCACGACCGACTCATACATCCGAAATCACCCGGTCTTTCGACAGGATGTGCACCTTGTAGCCCGCAAAGATTTTTTGCGCCTCGCCGGCCGCGTAGAGCGCCTGATAGGCCTCGTGCGGCACCAAGGCGTGTTTCTCATAACCCGATACGCCCATCCGCGCGGCTTCGAGGTCGTCGGTGTTGATGTAGAATTCCTGGGTTGCGGGTTCCGACGAGAACAGGCCCTTGCGGCCCGGCTTCTCATTCTTGGAGAACACTTCCTGGATGGTCCAGGTGAGCAGCCAGGCGTTTTCGGCCTTGCGCACCTTGTTCAGCACCTCCGTGACGGTCGAATTGTGCTCGGTGATGCCCGCCGAATAGAACGGCCCGAGCACGAAGCGGCGCAACTGCTTGGGGTGCAGCGTGGCGAAATCCTTGTCGAGATTGCCGGCGATGGTGGCCGGCGACAGCGAGTAGGCGGAATTCTTCTCGGCAAAATCGTCGAAGCTGTGGGCCAGGTCCGGGTTGAGCAGGCCGTCGACGGGCAGGGGGATGTCGACCTTCGGGTTCATCTGGCCGTCGCGGGTGACCAGCTGGTCGACCATGTTGGGCGAGGAATCCTCCAGCGCGGCCATGTAGACCAGCGGCAGGTTTGCCAGCCCGTCGAAGGCGCCCCAATGGACAAAATAGTAGGGCCGCATCGTCTTGGCGTTGACCGACACCTTCACCGTCCTGGGCAGGACGAAGGGGGGGAACACCTGGCCGCCATTGACGCTTTCCAGATAGAGCCGCTCGGCCATGGTGCGCTGCAGTTCGGTCGGCATCGCCTTGTGGCGCAGGATGAAGTCGGCCATGTCGGCGCGCAGCGCGTCGGGCGCCGGAATGGCGGCCAGGCGCTTGGGTGCGGTGCGGCGGTCGTTTTCCAGCTCCAGCACGTTCTGGAACACCGGAAATCCGCTTTCGGCGCGGTTGATCTTAAAGCTGTCGGTGAAGCCGAGGCGATTGCGCCAGGCGGTGAAGGAGCCTTCAAGCCGCACGATGTATTCGGCGACGACGCCGGCAATCACGTCATGGCGGTAGAGCGGCGAGGAATCGTCGCGCAGAAAGATGTCGAGGCCGGCCAGGGCCGCGGCGATGGCGTCGAAATAGCGGACAGCGGGATTGTCGGGGGCTGTCATGGCGAAGCGAGCCCCTTGCCGGGAGGGTCGATCCGGAAGCGACGCGAAACGGATCGGGGTGGGGGCGGCGAAATCAGCTCCGGCTCGCGATATTGCACGTCGACTTTACCCCCACCTCGTTTCGCGATCATCGCTTCGCGATTTGATCGCTCACCGACCCTCCCCGCAAGGGGAGGGTGACGAGCGTCAGGCCCGCACGTAGTCCGCCGAATTGTGCTTGCGCATCACCTCGTCGAAGCGGCGGGCGAAGGCTTCGTCGGCGAGCTTCTTGCGGCGCTGGATGTCGGCGGTGGTGACCATGTTCTTTTCGTGCAGTTCGAGCAGGTCGCCGATGTGTTTCTGCGCGGCGGCGCCGATGCCGGCCATCGTCTCTTCCGCCGTGTTGTCGACCTGGGAGCCGAGCGTGTTGATCTTGTGGGCGACGTCCTGCTGGGCGGCGGTCTTCAGCGAATCCTCCAGCGCCTTGTAGAGGACGATGCGCTGTTCGGTGTCGATGGTCAGCTTGTTGATCAGCGTCGACTGCGCGGCGATCTGGTTGTTGAGCGAATCGACAAAGGTCTGGAACATCGAGGTGTAGCGTTCCAGCGTCTGGCTCTCGGCCAGCAGTTCCTGCTCCTTGGCCTGCTTCTCATTGTATTCGGTCGCCAGCTTGGAGCGTTCGCCCTCGAGCTTGGTGCGCTCCTGCTGGCTGGTGGATGCGGCGATCCTGTTCTCGATGTCGAGCAGCAGCGGGTTGAGTTCCTCGATGCGCTTCTGGGTGGCGGTCAGGTTCTCCATCGCCACCTTGCGGCGCTCGATCACCTGGCCGAGCGACGCCTCGGAGGTCGAATAGCGCTGGTCCAGCACCGCCTTCTGCGCCTTGAGGATGCCAACGATGGTGTCGGACTTGGCCAGCAGTTCCTGAAGATTGCCGGCCAGGCTCATATTGCGGACGCGTTCGGTGCGCATGCGCTGCTTGCGCTGCTGCGAAAATATGCCGACGAAGTTTTCCCAGCCGGTATAGCTCTTCATGCTCTCGAATTCGGCGCCGAAGACGTTGGTCGCGTCTTCAAGGCCGATGATCAGGTCGGCGATGTTGCCTTCCATGGTCTTCTGCTGCTTGAGCACGTCTTCGATGCGGGCGTTTTCGATGTCGAAATCGGCCTGGCCGATCTTGGCGTCGGTGCGGGCGAGCTTATCAAGCACCTGGCCGGACTGCTCGATCTTGGAGCGCATCTCCTCGACGACGCGTTTGGTCTTCTCGATCTCGCTGTCGAAATTCTGCATCGTCGCCATGAATGTCCTCCAGATTGCGGGCCGCGTCAGCGCGCTGAATATAGGCAGCGGAAATATTGAATGAAAGACAGGCGGCGCAACCAGTTGCGGTAACGAAAAAGCCCGTCCGGTCGGGGACGGGCTTCGTCAGATGGTTCGCCGGGGCGATCAATAGTAGGGCGAGACGCACTCGCGGCGATAGCCCGAGCGGGAGATGTAGGTGTTGTCTCGCTCGCGGTAACGGTTGCCGTAGCGGTCGTAGCACCAGTCGACATGGTCCTGCCAGTCGGAATTGCGGTAGCCCGGCTGGCTGGCGATAATCGCGCCAAGCAGGAAGGCCGCCGGCGGGAACCAGAATCCCTCGTAGTAGCGGTAGCCGTGGCGTCTTTCGCGATAGCCGCGATGGCCGTTGAAATAGGCCATGTCGCCGCGTCGCTCGAAACGGTTCTGCTGGCGCATCTCGCGCCGTTCGCCGCGTTCGGCGCGACGCATGTCGCCATCGCGGCGGCGCTCGATGCGTCCGGCGTCGGTTTGCGGCTGGCGATACTGCCGGTCGCCTTCGCCGCGCCGCGGCTGCCGCGGGTCGTCGAGTTGCATCTGGCGCTGGCCGTCGCCATCGCGGAGGCGGCGTTCGCCTTCGCCGCGACGATGCCGCCGCAGTTGCTCTTCCTCTTCCGAGGTCTTGCGATACTGGACCTGCTCGACCGACGAGCGAAGTCCGTTATTTGCAGGCGAAACCGGTGCTGCAAATGTCGGGGTGACGGACGTGGCCGCCAGGGCAAGCGCCAGCGATCCGCTGATGAACGTCGAAAACTTCATTGTCGCCTCATTCCGGACGCCTGGGAGCGCGCCCGCATAGTGTTCAGCGGCAGGAACTGTCGCTGGGTGGGCCAACAATCACGGCAAATTGTGACGTTTCCTTGGTGGCGCGGGCGCGATCTCGCAGAACGCCGGACGGGTTGCTGCAGGTCGGCGAAACAGCCGGGTTCAGTTGGCCCGTGCGGCGGCGCGAGGCGTCCCGGGGGCCTCGACAAGCGGCTCGCTCATCAGTTCCTCCATGAACACGCTCATGAATTGCGGCCGGCCTTCAACCCCGGCCTTGGCGTAGATGCTGGTCGACTGCGCCCGCACGGTGCCGGCGGCTGTGCCGCGGATGATGCCGATCGCCTCATTGTCGAAACCCTTGAGGATCAGCATCCCGACCTCCTTCTCGGCGTCGGTGAGCTTCCACTCGCCGAAAAAGCCATCGATGACGCCCGCCATCTCGCCCCTGGCGGCGCGCAGGGTGATGGTCATGGCGGTCTGACTTTCCAGGATGCGCCGCAATTCGAACAGGAACAGGACGGTTGCGACCATCAAAGAGAATGCGGCGAGCGCCTCGAATGCGAGATGCGGTCCGGATCCGTCGGTCAGCGATTCGAAATCGCGCACGACGTCGACGACGAAGAAGACGACGCACAGCACGTTGACGACGATGAGGGCGGCGAGCCCATAGGCGCGCCGCCGTCCCAGAGCATCCATCGGAGCCGCCGGTTTCATCGCGGTGACGCGCTGCTCCCGACGCGTTTGCGACCATCGATCATGGCGCGCACGAGCGGCACGCCGCTCAGTTTCGATTCGAGCACCACGCCGCCGACATGCAGCGCGACCGAGATCGCCAGCCAGACGAAGGCGGCCTCATGCAGTTCTTCGACCCATTCGACGCCGAAGAAGGCGATGGAGCCCATCATCAGGCCGGTGGCGCAGATGACGAGGACCGTGCCCCAGATGTTGTAGACCATAAGCGCGCCCAGGGGATTGTGCGAGAGATGAACGGTCTTCTTTCCCGCCAGCGTGTCGCGAATGTGGCGAACTGCCGCCATCGGGTTCGGCGCGAATGCGGCAAAGCGCGCATGGCGCGGCCCGATCACGCCCCACACCAGCCTGACCAGCACCAGGGCCAGCGCGGCATAGCCGATGAACTCGTGCAGCCGGCTTTCCGGATCGAGAATGAAGCCGTTGGTGACGATCGCGGCGGCCAGCAGCCAGTGCACCAGCCGCACGAGCGGGTCCCAGACGGGAATTTCGAGGACGCCGGCGGCGCCGACGTCCTGTCCAGCTTCGGCGTCCATGGCGGATCAGTCCGACTTGACGTCGGTGACGGCGCCGGTCGCGGCGTCGACGTAGATTTCCAGCTTCTTGCCGTCCTTGATGGCGTAGACTTCCAGCTTGCCGTCCTCGGTGTCGGTCTTGCGCACCTCATAGCCCATCTTGACCAGAGAGCCGGTGATTTCCGCGGGCGTCTTGCCGAGCATCGTGTCCCTGGCGACATCGGCGGCGAAGGCGGGCGCGGCGATCAGCAGCGCCGAAAGCGCGATGATGAATTTGTTCATGGGGTCGTTCCTCTTGGGTGGTTGGACGTCGCCGCGGCAGTGGCGAGCGACGTTTGCCACACAAGAAAAGCCCGAAGCGGGGCGCGGCGGAATTGCAGCCCGGCTTATCGGCGGCGCATAAGCTGGCGCTTATGACGGCAGGTGCGACGAGACGGCCGGCCGGATCAGCCGCGGGCGAATCCGAACATGTCGTCGGGATCGATGCGCCCCATTTCCTCTTCCCAGTGGCGGCGGCACAGCGACACATAGGCGTCCTTGCCGATCGCCACCTGCTCGCCCTGGCGGGCGACCTTGCCGTCGGGGCCAAGGCGAACCACCATGGTCGCCTTGCGGCCGCAGCGGCAGATGGTGCGCACCTCGCGCATCTCGTCGGCGATCGCCAGCAGGGCCTTCGACCCCGAAAACAGCTTGCCCTGGAAATCGGTGCGTAGCCCGTAGCACATGACCGGAATGCCGAGCCGGTCCGCGACGCGGGCCAGTTGCCAGACCTGGTCTTCCTCGAGAAACTGCGCCTCGTCGACGAAGACGCAGTGGATGGTGTGGTGCTCGTGCGCCTCGGCGACCTGGGCGAACAGGTCGTCGCCGTCGCGAAACATTTCGGCGTCGGTTTCGAGGCCAATGCGCGAGGAAATGTAACCGCCGTCCGGTTTCCGATAATGGCCGGCGACCAGCAGCATCGTGCGCATGCCGCGCTCGCGGTAGTTGTAGGACGCCTGCAACAGCATGGTCGACTTGCCGGCGTTCATCGTGGCGTAGTGGAAATAGAGCTTGGCCATCGTGTTGAGATAGCGCCGGCGGTGCGGCGTGGGGAGAGGCGGGGGCTTGCGTCCACCGAAAATTGCCCGGTGCGACGCCGCCGATGTCGCAGGCTGGACAAATCGCGCCGCTCCGTGCCGCCGGAATGGCTTGAAAGCATGGGTAAATGATGTTTGTTTCGGCCCATCAGACGAAAACGTCAATTGCTCCACGCCCCGGCAGGGAACGCCGGCGGGAGCCCGAACGGGAGAATGGATCATGACCTATCTGAAGACTGTCGCGCTGGCGATGGGCGTGTGCGCCGCGGCGCTGACGACGGCTGGAGCCGCCGAGCCGGACAGCTGCAAGGCGGTGCGCTTCGCCGACGTCGGCTGGACCGACATCGCCGCCACGACCGCGACCGCGTCGTTTGTGCTCAAGGCGCTCGGCTACGAGCCGACGACCCAGATACTGTCGGTGCCCGTCACCTATACGTCGCTGGCCAACAAGGACATCGACGTGTTCCTCGGCAACTGGATGCCGACGATGGAAGCCGACATCAAGCCGCACCTGGAGGCCAAGACGGTCGAGACGCTGGTGACCAATCTGGAGGGCGCGAAATACACGCTCGCGGTGCCGAAATACACCTATGACGCCGGCCTCAAGAGCTTCGCCGACATCGCCAAGTTCAAGGACAAGCTCGGCAACAAGATTTATGGCATCGAGGCCGGCAATGACGGCAACCGCCTGATCCAGGGCATGATCGACGACAACAAGTTCGACCTCAAGGGTTTCGAACTGGTCGAGTCCTCGGAAGCGGGCATGCTGGCGGCGGTGCAGAAGGCGGCCGGCTCGAAACAGGACGTCGTGTTCCTCGGCTGGGAGCCGCATCCGATGAACGCCAATATCGACATGGCCTATCTTGACGGCGGCGACGACGTGTTCGGTCCGAACTATGGCGGCGCCATCGTGGCGACCAATGTGCGCGCCGGTTACACGACCGAATGCCCCAATGTCGGGACGCTGCTGAAGAACCTGATCTTCTCGCTGAAGATGGAAAACGAGATCATGGGCGAAATCCTGAATGACGGAAAGTCGGCGGACGCGGCCGCCGCCGACTGGCTGAAAAAGAATCCGGCGACGATCGAGCCGTGGCTGGCGGGCGTCACCACTTTCGACGGCAAGCCCGGCCTCGACGCGGTGAAGGCGGCGCTGTAGCCGGCATTTTGGCGAGGGGGTCTGTCGCCCCCTCATCCGGCCCTTGGGGCCATCTTCTCCCCGAGGGGGTGAAGAAACCCGGCGGCGAAGCCGAGCGGGGTGAGGAGGAGGCGATACGTCGCGCCGCCTCCAGGGGGAAAAGATGGACCCGATCAGCGAATGGTTCGCGAGCGCGAAGATCCCCGTGGGGCAATGGGGCAAGGCGTTCTTTGACTTTCTGACCAGAAATTTCGAATGGTTCTTCGACGCCATCGCCCGCGGGCTGACCTGGTTTCTCGACGGCGCGATCGGGATGCTGCTCTGGTTTCCGCCGATCGTGGTGATCGCGGCCGTCGTGGCGTTCGCCTGGTATCTGCAGCGCTCGTGGAAGATATGCCTTTTCGTGCTGCTGGGGCTGTTGTTCATCCTCAACCAGAATCTTTGGAAAGAGACCATCGAAACACTGGTCCTGGTGGTGGGGGCGGCGTCGGCGTCGATGGCGATCGGCGTGCCGATCGGCATCTGGGCGGCGCACAGCCCGCGCGCATGGGCGTGGCTGAACCCGGTGCTGGACCTGATGCAGACGATGCCGACATTCGTCTATCTGATCCCGGTGCTGATCCTCTTCGGGCTGGGCCTGGCGCCTGGCCTGCTGGTGACGGTGATCTTCGCCGCCCCGGCGCCGATCCGGCTGACCTATCTCGGCATCACTTCGGTGCCCAAGCCGATGCTGGAGGCCGGCGCGGCGTTCGGCGCGACCAAACGCCAGCTTCTCTACAAGGTGGAACTGCCGGCGGCGTTGCCGACGATCATGGCCGGCCTGACCCAGTGCATCATGCTGTGCCTGTCGATGGTTGTGATCGCGGCGCTGATCGGCGCCAACGGGCTGGGCAAGCCGGTGGTGCGGGCGTTGAACACGGTCAATATCCCGCTCGGCGTCGAGGCCGGCCTGGCGATCGTGGTGCTGGCGATCATCCTGGAACGGATGAGCCGGGTCCGCGTGGGAGGCGGCAAATGAGCGTCGCCGTCGAATTCAAGAATGTCGACATCATGTTCGGAGACAATCCGGCGCAGGCGCTGGCGATGCTCGACAAGGGCGCCGACCGCGCCGAAATCCTCGAGAAAACCGGGCAGGTGCTTGGCGCGGCAGGCGCCAACCTCCAGGTCAACGAGGGCGAGATTTCGGTGCTGATGGGGCTGTCGGGGTCGGGCAAGTCGACGCTGCTGCGCGCCGTCAACCGGCTCAACGTCGTGTCGCGTGGCGAAGTGCGGGTAAAGGACGGCGACCGAATGGTCGACATCGTTACTTGCGACGAGCCGACATTGCGGCACATGCGCCAGAAGAACGTCGCCATGGTGTTCCAGCAGTTCGCGCTGCTGCCCTGGCGCACCGTCGCCGAAAATGTCGGCTTCGGGCTCGAACTGGCCGGAGTGCCCGAGGCCGAACGCAAGGAGCGCGTCGCCCGCCAGCTCAAACTGGTCAATCTCGACCAGTGGGCCGGCAAATACGCGCATGAACTGTCGGGCGGCATGCAGCAGCGCGTCGGCCTGGCGCGGGCGTTCGCCACCGAAGCGCCGATCCTGCTGATGGACGAGCCGTTTTCGGCGCTCGATCCGCTGATCCGCACCAAGCTGCAGGACGAGCTGCTGGAACTGCAGGCGCGGATGAAGAAGACCATCATCTTCGTCAGCCACGACCTGGAAGAGGCGCTGAAGATCGGCAACCGGATCACCATCATGGAGGGTGGCCGGATCGTGCAGTCGGGCGCGCCGGAAGACATCGTGCTGAAGCCGGCCAACGCCTATGTGCGCGAGTTCATCTCCAATGTGAACCCGCTGTCGGTGCTGACCGCTTGGAACGTCATGCGCTCCAAGCACGAGCTGGAAAACGGCGGCAAGGGCTGGATCTGGCTCGACCGACGCAAGACGACACGGTTCAAGCTCGACAAGGACGGGTTCGTGGTGGCGGCGGAGCGCGACGGCAAGCCGGCGGTGTGGGTATCGTGCGACGACATCGAGAGCATGCCCGACGACGCGCCGCATGTGTTCTGGGCGAAACCGGCCACCAGCCTCAAGACGGTGATGCTCGCCATCCACCGCTCGCAGGCCTCGCCGGTGGCGCTGTTTGACGAACAGTCGCGCTTTGTCGGCGCGATCGGGGTCAGGGACGTGCTGAGCGCGGTGCTGCGCCGGTAGCGGCGCGACGTCGTCCTACAACTGACTTTCCACCGGCAGCCAGCGGACGATGCGCGCCAGCAGCCGCCGGGCGATGCCGGCATTGGGTTCGCGGCCGGTGCGGACAATGCGTTCGCCCTCGGCGCGATGCCAATGGATCAGGTTGCGCCTGATCGACAGCCGGTAGCTGACGTCGGGGTCGCGCTCGGCGGCGAAATGCTCGCGGAGCTTGCGCACCAGGCGGGCGTCTTCGAACACCACGCCCATCTCGGCGTTGAGCGAAATCGAGCGCGGATCGAAGTTCATCGAGCCGACGAAACCGATGCGGTCGTCGACGGTGAACGATTTGGTGTGCAGGCTGGCGCCTTTGGAGCCGAGCAGCGTCATCCTGCGCCGCCGGTTCGACGGCTGGAATTCGTAGAGCTCGACGCCGGCGCGCAGCAGCTTCTTGCGGTAGTTGGCGTAGGCGCCGTGCACGGCGGCGACGTCGGTGGCGGCCAGGGAATTGGTGAGCACGACGACGCTGGCGCCGCGCCTGACGATGCTGGCCAGGACCGCCGTGCCCCTGCGACCCGGGATGAAATAGGGCGAGACGATTTCGAGCCGCTCGCGGGCGGAGATCATTTTCGGCTGCAGTTCGCGCATCAGCCAGCTGCGCCCAAGCCGACCCTTCACCTTGTCCGGAGGATCGGACAGAACCTGGGCGCGTTCGCACCAGGCGAGGCCGCCGCGCGCGGCGAGGAATTCGTCGAGCGAAGCCGCGCCCTGGGTCAGCGGCCTGTGCTCCCCCCGTC
>APMI01033499.1_pt1 | contig 19367 bp, 19 predicted proteins | sample 667938 | NCBI WGS metagenome assembly APMI01 (sample SAMN01084076, study PRJNA167559) | wastewater metagenome | biome: Wastewater | place: Denmark: Ejby Moelle, Odense | collected 2011-11-28 | reverse complement strand
CAAAATTAAATGTTCCAAACTGAATTTATTGTAGATTTAACAAAATTAATATTTTAGTGATTTCTTCAATATATTAAGAGTAAAGCAGATCAGAATTACACAGCCAGTTTGATATCAACTCAAATGCCGAAAAATCTCAAATTAGTAATACTTGCCATAATTGCTAATTTGTTAAAAATGCAAACTTTTCTCATTGTTTTCTGTAATGTCGAGGTTTTACCGACGGCTGAATAACGAAACAAAGAACAGTGTACATAATGTTGTTTTCAAAAAAGAGCTTGGCTCAACAATGACTTAATTAATCTTATGTTGATGTCGTACATCTCAACATTCATTTGCCGATGCCATATTTCAAAAACAAACCTTAAAATATAAGAGCTATTGTTAAGCTCATACTTGAATTTATTTATCATTTATGAATAAGTCTCCAGCTGAAAGACCAGTCGAGATTTTATAATTTATTCCCTATAATGGAGAATCAATATTTGTTAATGTTCAAATATTCTAATATTATGTTTGTTCATCTTCAATGTTATTCTATGTATTTATGGAACAATATCCTAATTGACTCTTGTTTTGATGTCTTTTCAAACATTATATTACTTTAATTACAATTTAAGATCATATTTAATAATCAAGTTTTAAAACAAAATGATCACATCGATAGGTCATTTTGAATGAGTCACCGTAAAAGTCATTTTCATTGATTTAGGATAATGATCAATTATTTATATAGGAAATTTAAATTTGTAGCCTTTATATTGAAAATCTGACGATGTTGATCATAATATTATTATGTCTCACGAAGTTTGGAGGGAACCATTTAGTTTCCAACTACACGAATCTTTCACAACCCTTGACTACACATACGCCTTCTCAAAGTACTCCTGCATATGATGGATGTACCCGGTTCACGTCTTATTTGCCTACTTGGTGATGATATCGGGTATTTTAGCTATGTCAAGTAGAATAATAGACAGGCTTAGGCCCTACCACCCGACCTTCGGACGCTGGTAAGTTATTTTCATGCTCTGGTGCTTTGCGACCTCGTTGCTCATCTACACAAATGGACTGCCCTTCCCTATTATTATCTCCTTCCTCTGTTTGTTGATCACCATGACTATCGGCTGGAATGCCATTAAATTCTACACTGCTGGCATCAGCAAATAGGTCAGTGCTAAAATTAGCTAAAAGATAAATTCTCTTCTGAACGGACGCAACAATAATGAGGAAGTAAGCCTTGAACAGTTAGAAGCCCAAGCAAAAGGCGGAATTTTGAAAAACAAAACATTAAGAGATAGACTGTTTTCTTACAAAATGATGCACGGACTCCTGATGGCATTCAGCTGGTATCAGATAACCTGCGGTTCTCCTTGTGCTCACTGTTGGTACTTTGACCACTTACTGGTACTACAGGGTGGATATGAAGTCAGTCAAGGCAATCAATAATTCTGCACTCTCAGAGGGACTTGTTGCTTGATTCTGTATATTATTTTGACCTATGTACCAACTGTAATCAGCAAGATTTTATTATCGTTATGGATGGGCTGATTTTAAATTTGGTTCGCCCCTTCAGATTCAGGTACTCCATTTTCGACCTGGGGACTAAGCTTAATGATCAATATGAACGCGAAGATAGTAGCATCCTGAACGACCGAGGACTTCGTCTGCATTACAGCTATTACCGTAACAAGAAGCCATCAACGACATGTATGGTGTACGCCCATTGCAACAGCGGGTGTCGAGTTGAAGGTACTCAGCCATAATATACAAGGTTTGCAGTTCATTCAGCCAGTCATCGAACAGGGTTGGAATCTATGCCTATTTGATTTCACAGGCTCTGGTATTTCAGAGGGAGAGTATGTCTCTATGGGCTACTACTAATCCATGGACTTGCAGGCGGTCGTCTCAGTAGTGCTCAAGGAAGGCAACTCTTGTGTGAGTCTGTGGGGCAGGTCGATGGGAGCAGCTACCAGTATTATACTGATTTATCATAGTCATACTGTATCTAGCTCAAACTAAACAAATTTAGGCCATTTCTTGCTGCGTGTTGGATTCACCGTACTCGTCATTGTGGAACGTTATTCGCGAGCTGGGCAAGTCGAAGACAAAGATGCCTGAATTCATTTTAGAACATATCATGGAGTATATCCGCCGTAGCATTCTTAAAGATCATCAATTCGATATTAAGGAGCTTGAACTGCTCAAGAAGATTAACAAAATCGAAGTACCCATTATGCTGGTAGCTTCCACAGCTGACAGCTTTGTGCATTACAGTCATGCAGCTCAGCTTTATAAAGAGGCTGCCTCATAGATCAAGGTGCTGGAGTATATTGACAAGGAGCATAATAGTCCCCGTGAAATGCACACCATCGCCTTGGGAATTTCCTTCATGGCTAACAATATCATCCGGAAGCAAATAAATAAGAGGGAATTACATAAACAATCTAAGAAAAAGGAACTATGCCGTAAAATGACAGGCCGCAATATGGCCGAGCTTATTACAAAGCCAGCAACCAAACCTAGCACAAAACAATCAATAAATATTCATCCTTATTCAAAACTAACTAGTTTCTGTGCAACAAAAAGCTCCAAGACCAAATAACAAAGAGAGGATAAATCAAGCATAAACGAAAAATGCTTGAAAAATCCGCATACAATTCAGCAGTCAATAATAAAGTTAACAGTTCCTTCGAAGTCCATTCTCGAACTCGCAAAGTTAAGCAAACCAGATTTATTAAGTCTCGAGGAGGCTAATATTTTTGAACATTAAACAAGCACTAAACCAGAAACCATACAAGAACTTGCCGACAGGATAGATAAATAAAATCAGCCCCTAAATTGTAGTATAAAAAATTTTAGTACCATTATAAATAAAAGATTACCTTTTGAAAATGAACATATGCATTCCACTTTAAAATTATAGAACTCAACTTTAAAATTGGAGAGCAAGGATATAAAAAATAAGACTCAAAAAATTAGCATTCATTTGAAGCATGTGGTACCCGCATTATAAAAGAAAGTAAGTGGTATAAAAATAACTCACAAGAACAAAATGATGTCATTTCATCAGGATAAGATGTTCGATAAGGCTACCTCACTTAAATAAAGTCTATAAGATGAGTAAACTATGCCTAGAATTAGAGATAGGATAAAAACAGAGCTTTCACATAATGTAACTCACTTGAATTCAACAAACTCAGACGAATAAATGGATTGGCATGACGGTGATAAAGACAAATAGTCACCTTTAAAATATATGGATCATATTAGAATCCATACTAATTGGAGCTGTGGGACGGAACTATGCTTACCTAAAAATAAATTCAACTTAACGGATGAAAATGTTGATCAAAATTCGAGAAAAAGTATTAAAAATCATAATAAGTTTGTTCAAGAGAAAAGTTTCGATTAATACATTGAAGATTAAAAGGTAGATGATTAGACTTTCCATAATACACATCACTTTCATTCAACTGAAGCTGTGCCTAGTCTTAAAAAAAGAGCTTAAAACTTTGAGAGGGTCGCTGGCAGAGTAATTAGAGTATAATTGGATCCTCGATTACTCAATAAAATAGACAAATAGTAATACGATAAAAATAATAAAGTAGATTAGCTTTGCATCGATGTTTCGATTCCCAAAATATAATTAAATCCGACTCTATCAAAGCTAAAACCGAGGCAGCGAAAGTCAACCAAAATTAACTTACATAGCTCTTAAAATCGTTCTTTCCTTTGATTATTTCAATTTACTAACTTCTAAATACGCTAGCAGATATTTATCAAATTTTATATTTGTATGTATATTTAAGGCAATATTTATTTAGTTTTGTAATTATCAAAAATAATAAATAGGAGGTAATAAGTGAATATTCAAATGGAGTGATATACGTTGTGTCCGTCGCGCTGCTATCTCCGTAACTGTCTCATGCGCCTGGCTGCAAGGATAACCTGCTTTTTTTCATTAAGCTGGTCGCTAATTTATTGAGTCACTTCGATCCACTCCATAGAGCGCTGGTTTATTTTCTCAAGGGATTCGCTGCTGAGCTCACCTGAATATATATTCCAATACCAATGGATTTATTGAATCGCTCTTCAACGATTGTTTGAAGTAGTTAGTGTAGTCGAACCCTGAAACTTTTGTAATACTTCAGATCCATTAATAACTTATAATGTATAAATTGTCATCATAATGCAGAGATACCAAATTTTAATACATAGTTTTCATTAGTCTATTTTCTGCTTTTGCAAGTTTAGTTGCTAGTTTATAATTATTATATCAGGCAATAAATACATGTCCCGGAATAATCATGCTAGCAGCTTCGATTTTCTGAAGGAGGGCCGCGATAAGGAGTTCGATAAGGCGATGAGCACTATTGACTCGATGTACGATAACCTGTTTAATGGGGATAAGTTAGACAAAATATTCGAAAATTTGAAGTATGACGACAATCCACTCACTGAACCTATAGACGACATGACAAAAGAAATATTCAACACTGAATAAACACCATCGGGACCAAAATACGTCAAAGCTGAAATTCCAATAGCTGGCTAAGTTGATTCTGATTTCGTTGTGGGTGAACCTTTATACCCGCATGTCCAATTAGAGAACAACTATATTAATCATAATCCGTACAGAATAGACAGTTATAACACAGGTGTTAATCCATACGCAAATACAAGTCCGACGCAGCCCAACCCATACTATGACCCAAAGTACTATGACCAGAATTATTTTGGTCCTAAAGGCAACTCTTATAAATGAGTGATCCTACATAGAATAATTCTTCTATTTTTTATACTATTGGAGATTTTGTATGATTGATTAACTTGCACACTTTGGACTGTCAATAGAGATTATAATAATCAAACAATCAGAAAATGTCCTACGCGTTCCTTCTCAAGTACATCATCATTGGTGATTCGGGTAAGTTTAGTCTCACTTAGGTGTGGGCAAATCCTGCTTGCTTCTGCAGTACACCGACAAGCGCTATCGAGACAAGCACGAAGTCACAATTGGTGTTTAATTCGGAGCCAAAACTATAACAATAGGGCGCAACAGCATCAAACTGCAGATCTGGGACACAGTACATTCATGTTAATCTAGGCCGGCCAAGAGAGTTTCAAGGCTATCACTCGAGGCTATTATCGAAACGCTATCGGTGCTATCGTCTGCTATGACATATCAAACAAGGAAAGCTTCAACCATGTTGCTAAATGGTTGGAAGAAGCTCAGTCAAATGGACCGTCGTGCCTTAATTTTATCCTAGTGGGTAATAAATCCGACAAACAAGCATAGTAACCACATTTCTAAAGTAGGCGAAAAGTAACTTTTGAAGAAGGACTACGTTTTGCTAAAGACAGGAATATCCCTTTCATCGAAACGTCAGCCAAGAACGGGACAAATGTAGAATAAATATTTACTCTCTTAACCGAAGCCACGCTTAATAAAATCGAGTTGAATCAAGTTGACATTAAAGATAACCCTGGCATTAAAATGGGAACTTAAAAGTATATTCCGACTCGTTAGTCATTTACTCAAAGTACTCAGAGAGAGGCTGACCAGACTATTGTAATAAAGGATAGCAAAAAATCGAGCAAGTCATCAGGGGCTAAGTGCTGTGGTAAATCTTCATGATTTTATATAACTATTGCTATTGTCAAATCATAGCTTAGCTTCTGCCTTAGTCTCAATTACACCGATGCATGCCTTTGTATTTCTCTCCTTTACGCTTGCCTAGAACACATACTTGTTATTCTCGATCTTCCAGACTGAGATGCTCAAGGTCTCACCAGGGTACACGTGCCCAACGAATCGGCTGAAGATTGACTTAAGTTTGCTTGGGTCATTTCCACATATTTCTTGCACAAATGCTCTAGCAACAGTGCCATAAGAAGCCAAACCTAGATTTTAGCAATATTTACCATGTAAAATAGGCCTATCGAAGTTTTGTGCCTTGGCTACATTCACATCGATATGAAGCGGGTTAATATCAAATGCAAGTCGATAGATGAATGCCTGGCCAGGGAATGTCTAACCTAAAATCTTATAATCAGGATTTTTATTCGGAATTTAAGGCATTGGCTTAATGAGTCCTTTTCCAGGGTAGTTAAATCCTCCAAGGCCTCTTAGAAAAATAGTTGCCTAGTTTACAAATGCTAGCTCCCTTTTATTATTTTAGCCAATAGTGTAAGAGTTAGTCCTAAACAAAACAAAAGCATTTTTTCCCTTATCCATACAATCAATAACTTCAATTTCGTGTTCGTACTCAGCTCCAACTTGCAGTGCATCTTTTACCATGATAAGCTTGTGTTCGGCATGCAAGATGATGAAGGGGTTGAAATTAGGAAAGTTTTCACTATTTGCCAAAACCGAAATCAAGTCTGCTTTGTTTATCGTCACTCCCATAGTTGGAAAAGGGGTGAAGTCTGAATCAAACTCGTTGGTATACTTGAAGTCTTGCTCCCTAAGTGGATCTAAATAAATATCATTCTTGTTACCTCTGCTGAATCCAATGCCTAGTGCATACAATATAGCATCTTTGTCAGTGAAGCTAGTCTTATACAGAGGTTTTTTCTCCCCGATCAATTTTGCAGCGTTGACTTTAGCAGGTTTTGACATTTTTATATAATATCAATTGTGTGTGATTCATACCAATTTTTGATGAAAACACATGACGTCATGCTTGAAGAGCATTTATCTAACTGAAACCATCCTATATCCTTGTTTAATTTAAAAAAATATTTTGTTTTTATTAACATATATAACATATAAAGATAATTTTAACCAATTACAAATCAAAACTAGAAATCTTTATCGCTGTACATAGCCCAGACGAACTTGCTTAGGAGTGTTTTGGGAAAGACTACTTAGATTTTTACTTAATTAGCTTTACACCAAGCAACAGTGATTCTTGGATCGTTATAATTAGTCTTACTTGTTCCCGTTGCAATTTGCTTATTATCTTATTTCTTTTTTAAGTTTTCTGAAAATTATTAAATAATTACTTTATTATCGTATGACCTTCTCCTCAGTTTTCTTAATGAGAGCAATTGTTGCTTACTTGCTTTCAGGGAATTTCTTAACGAACTCCTTCGCTCCCTCAAGTTTTACAGTTTATGGCTCTCTATCTATCCGCTCTCTCTTGGCTGAAAACTGTGACTTATGCTTTTCAAGCTCTTTGATGTAGTCCTTCATCACCTCAATAGATTTTTATTTCGCTTTAAGACTTTCAACTTGCTTTTTACTTACAGTCTTCTGATGGTTGCATAGTATAGCAACCTGCTTATTTGCCTCGTCGTATACATCGACTTTCTCTTCCATTGTCTTACCCTTGAGATTAACCTTTTTCAGTTCCGTTTGCAAAGTGATGGAAGCATTGTAAGTTCTGAAGACTTTTGCAGTTAGCCCTTCCATCATAGATTTTAAGTAATCATTGAGAGCCTGGGTATCAATTTTGTCGAATAAGTCTTCACCAGGTTTTTTATTTTTTGTAAATCCTTGAATTGCCTACCAAACTTTAGGCAAAATTGTAACAGTGTTTTCATAGCGCATGGAATCTTTTCCCAAAAAGTCTAACTTTATTTGATGGTTAGGCAAAATGAAAACATGTTGTACTCTCAGTGAGCAACAGCCAACTGTGTCAGCCTCTTAGTCACTATCCTTCTAATTTCCAGCTCTTAATGCTAGAATATCGATTAAATAAGTCGCCACCCCGAGTTGTCGAGTTCTTATATCCTTGTCTTCAATTTTTTTGAGATAGTCTTCCCGGATAACCTTAATTTTTCCCTTCAGAATTCGAGCCTTTTCATATTTTTTCATGTCGTTCATTCCTTTAAATTTAGAATTAGCAGCCAAAAAGACATACTTGTGATGAGAGGATGCACCAATAGAGTCAGTTTTGTAACTACATAACCAAGTCGAGTCTTGCTTGCACACTATGGCTCCCCAAGCATGACCAGGCACCGGACATCTCGGAATTGGTGCATTTCTCGCTAAGTTCAAAGTGATATCTTAAGGCTGAACTCTTGATTTCAGATATCCGGCCTTCGGGTGTGCTCCTCGACCTTTAAATAGTGTAGGTGGTTCAATTTGCGGACCATTAATTTTTTAAACCATATCTATATATTTTTTTAGAGCTACCATCAACAATGGCGAAGCAATAGTTTCGATTTATCTCATCCTTTTTTTACTTTTATTTCTTTTTTTATTCATCAGTCCTATTTTTGCGTTCTTCCTTTAGTTTTTACATGTGAATTTTAATGTTGTTGAAGTCAAATTTACTAAAATCCGTGTATTTAGTTTTTTCTTTGATAAATCTTTCCATGAACTGAGTCTAAAAATTCTTCTGATAAATAGGGTTTGTTGCGTAGTCTGTCCCCAAACTTTGGCACCAATACCAAGCCAGTTCTTCTTCAAAAGCATTCAAACTGAGTTAAAATTGATTTACCCGACTTCTTCATGACAATACATTGCTTTGATATTTTTAGGAATGTAAGGGTCTGGGAATGTAACACCGTGATGCTCCAAGTAGTCCCATTTTTTGTCATCGTCGACTTCTAGATTCGTATTCTCATACCATTTCTTAGGAGCCTAGAATAAAATAATAATCACCTAGCTGCTGTCAGCCTTCATCATCTGTTTTGCTGACTCACCCTCCTCAATTTTGGCCTTGGGCTCATCGGGGCTGTTGTCTCCATCGCTGTCATTGTTATCTACCTTTTTCTTGTCTTTCTTATTGTTCTTTATTTCGCTCTTTTTCATAAGTCACCAAACGCCAAATTTCACTAAGTCTTTTTTGAAATATTATAATAGATTAGAATTGTTATATCAAATTTAAAGACACAAGCTCTTTCTATTGTGATTTTTGTCTCTATTAAAAATGGAATTTTAATTAATTATTTTAATGAAAAAGTGATTAGTTATAGCCAATTTTAGAATAAAATAGCTTACACTTCTTTAATAAACAATAGTAGCAGAATTATTTTTTAGTTATATTATTTCTGTTAAACTCTCGACAATGTTATATTTATCATCTTCTTAAATACAAATAATCGCCTTATAGTCAAGAATATGCTCAGTGAGTCAGAAATTAGGTACAAGAGCTCACATTTTCAGTCTGCTTATCAATAACTTAAGTTTTTTTATTAGAGATTTTTTATTAATAGCCTTTACAATTTAAAATATGAGCACATAATCAGCATGCCCTTGTTAAATATGAAGAAATGAAAATATTTTGATATAAAGTTTATCATCAATTACTTATTTATCAATTTTCACTCTCCTAGGCCGACAAATTTTCTTCGAATTGCGCTTGTCGTTTTACGCGTTGGCCGAAAGTGACGTTTCTTCGGGTGCATTTAGTTTTCAATTGAAGTGATTGATGTTTTGGCTCGCTGTTTGCTAAAACGGGTTTCAGCACTCAGTTAATTATTCTATTTTTCAAGACAACCTCCCATTATTATTCTATTTCTTCGATTTTGAAGACATAATTGCATGAACTACGTTTCTTAGCTTTGTTCTATCAGTTTTTGGAATTATCAAATGATGAACTGATTTTTACTTAATTTTGATTCGAAATTAATATTTGCAATTTTCTATAGAATTTCACGAGACTAAATTATATTATTTTTAATTACATCAAACAATTTTTTTTGATAATGTTTGTGTTATATAATAAGTTTTTAATAGGATTTCTGATAGCATGTATCATTCCTTATCAACAGCCAGAACAATTTTACTCCTCTTGGCAATCTTCTCACTTTGTGTGTCAGGTTTTCGATTCAGGAGTGGCTGCAACAACTTCGATGGCTAAAATGCTTGTCGAGGCAACCAAACTCAAAATGATGATTCATGGGCCAAGCGAAATTTCCAGACTCCCCCAAGAGGGAGCAGCCTTTGGAGAGAAAGCTGGCAAGACTATAACATATTAGTCGGCTATCCTATGGTGAAATACAATTCAGCGCGTACATCAGCCACTATCGAAATAAAGACAAGGCTGAATCCTACTTACTCAAGTGCTGAACTGAAATATTTCTTTAATGATGTACTACAAAGTTCTCCAACAAAAACTGTCTCGTCACCAGAAGGACTCATGTCACTTAGAGTCGAGGCCTGGGTGGATGGAAAAAAAATTGCTAATCTTGCCTTAGAGAAACTGGATTTTATTTGGAATCATCCCCAAGTTAATACACCATCCAATTTTAAGAGCGGCCAGAAAGGAGTTATTGTCGAGATGTTCGGATGGCCTTACGAAGACATCGAACAAGAATGTGAAATGCTCGGCAAGGCTGGCTATCTTGGAGTTAAAGTTTTCCCTCCCCAATAGGCAATTCTCGATTTCGAGCACCCATAGAATGGCGAATTAAACCCTTGGTACTGGATTTATCAGCCAGTCAGTTACAAACTTCATTCTAGAATGGGCAACGCAGAACAGCTAAGAAAAATGATTAACACTTGCCGTAAAAATAATGTGCGAGTCTATGCTGATGCTGTTGTCAATCACATGTCAGGAAATGGTAACGATATGTTCCCTGATCATTGCTCGGGAAATGTTAACTGGGGAAACAAAAACTCAAGCGGTGGAAGTCCTTTCTGGACTCAAGGTTTTGCCTTCCAAAACTGGAATATTACAGGGGAAAGACCAGGCATGGAATTCCCTGCAGTGCCATACGGTCCAAATGATTTCCATTGTGCTCGATCTCTTAATTCATGGACTGATGGATTTATTCTTAACTACGGCTGGTTAGTTAATCTTGCAGATTTGAATACTGAAACCGAGTATGTAAGGCAAAGAATAGCTGATTACTTCACAGACCTGCTTGCTATTGGATTTTCTGGCTTCAGAATTGACGCAGCCAAGCACATCTCACCCTCCAATTTGGCAGCCATCTTTAAGAAATTTAAGGACAATTTAGGCGGATCACTACCTGATGATTTTACTTCATATCTGGAAGTTATTATCGGTGGAGAAAAGTAACTGCTAATGTGTCAAGACAATGAATATAACTATGGTTCAAGCTTCGCCAATAAAATGAAAGCAGCAGGCCTTACTGACAGCGATATCTACAAAATAAAAATTTGGGAATCTGATTACCCCAAAGAATTTCCACTTTGTGGCTGGCCTATCCCCTCCTAAAGGTATGCTATTTCTTTAGACTGTCACGATGATCAGTTCCCTGGCTCATCATCGAGAGACATGGGAGACTCAGGATCTGTTCTCGTAAAAGAAAAGAACGTTGACAAGCATAGAGCTTTCTAAATTCAAATGATGGTTCGTAGTGATGGCAATTGGCAAATAAAGATGGTATTGTCTTCATACACCTTCATCGAGTCTACTGGAGCATACTCATTCCCAGATGGACACTCAGACTGTTCTAGGTGCGCGACACAGAACTGCCGAGACACTTGTAAAAAGAGTATGCCTTATTCCAAAGCACACCGCGACGACGTTTGTGGATATACTTGTGTCGAAAATGGATCATGGCAAAACGGAGTTTATACCAGAGTTCATCGAGACTTCAAAATAATAAAAGCCCTTAGACAGTTTATGGGATTATCAACTAGTGTTTCACCCAGTGATGTCGGATTACCCTCTCATTGTCAATGATTGTTCTGTAATGTGTGAATTAAAATCAGTTAAAATCAGCAATTAGGCCATAATTGGTCATTGTTTATCTCATTATACTAGCAATATTCGTTGAAGCGTTGCTATACAAAGATTGCGACTGTTCCATAGTTCCACTCGCAACTTCTAAACAAAACACAATATAAGGAAGTTTGATAAGGCTAACAAGGGAGGGGTTGCCCTGCTCATTTATGAGAACAATGCTCATGTTTACAATACCCGCGATCTGAAGCTGTCCGACTGGTAAAATTTGATACTCTGGTTCGAAATCATCATCTTACACATCACTGATGATTTTCTGGATTATGCTTATTCGAGAAGTTTCAGCGATCTTAATTATAATTGTCTCATCGTTGAGTACTTGCATGAAGTAGAGCGCAGTTTCAGTAAGGAAAAAGAAGAATTTTTCCCAGAAGTATCCATGCAGAATCTTAAATTAAAACAAAAATTACTGTATATTAGAATGTTCGATAATAAGACATAGTACCATTTTATTGGGCTTTGAGGACAATAAAGTATTTGTCGTAACTCAATACAAAATAGCTTTCGCAGTAGCTGGAGTAGACATGCTCGGAACTACTTAAAACTCCTTCTATTTCCTTGAGAACTCCTCGATCACTAGATATAAAATCTATGAGTTAGTGATTTTATTTAGTAGCAGAGTACCCGAAGTAGCTGCCGAAGCTAAATAATTTATAAACTTTGGTGGTATAAGGATTAGACTTTTCCACAATATTGTATTGCTTACCTGTCTTTTCGTATATTAGTACTCTAAACTTAGCAGGTTGAGGTGGTATACTGGGTTGTCCTTTTTTATATGGGACTCGTTTATGTTAAACCAGCCTGTCTTTTTCGTCGAAGCCAGCGATGACTGCGAACTGCTTTTTGTATTGGTGATAAATTATATCTCTGCAATACCCGTAACCAATTAATTGAAATTTAGTATAGAAGTCAATTCTGTTTTGCACATCGTGATTCTGACTGAGCAGATCCTGAGCTTCATGCTAGTTGTGGGCTTCATATATTTCATAATAGTATAGCAGTTTGTTGTAAACTATGATTTCGTTGCCTTCAAAATTAACAAGTACACTTGAGCGTACTTCCGCATGATGAAACAGACTCGCTGGGTCAAATGTATGAATTTTGTAGTTGCGCATCTCGTGTAACATCGTAGCATACTGGATTTAAAGTAGAATAAACCGCAGACTGTCCTAATTTGCTGCAAGATAGAATGAATTGGTCAAGATCTCCTCTTAAAACCTTAAGCTATTGATCTCGTGAGCACTGATATTTTTTCTGAATTCTCCCTCACTTTTATTAATAAGATCTCGCGAATTTATAGTTGACAGTCGAGTGAAGAAAGAGCTATGAGTACCGAACGGGCACTAGTAGAATTTGTCTAACTCGATCACTGACATATTAAAATTGGTAGTTAGGAATATGTGACTTGGGTGTTGAGGCAATGAGTATATATGAGTGATTTGTGCCACTTGCTCATTTGGATTTGTATTATAAAATGCTGAGAAAAAGTTTTTTAGCTCTATTTACTGGCTTATTATTAAATCGCTTGTTGGCACGCGCACAAGCATTAACTTACTATTTTTAGAATGTGCTACCAAACTCTCACTAAAGTAAGTGAAATGATTAAAGAAAACGAGCTATCGAAATTTATATATATTTTTAATTCTTTTTACTTCCACCCCAGTCATAGTGCTCCACAGTCTTATATAGCTTTCATTGACAGTTATCAGCTTATAAGTAGAAGGGTCATATTGCAGTGATAGTATTTCTTAATTACTCACGCTTTACTTGCCCTTTTTCGAAGCTGATTGAAATTTGAAGGAGGGTGTTGCAACCTATATGCTGGAAGGACTCTTCAGAATCATTTCGATATTCCAGCATGCCATTAAGCCATCCTGGTCACTCGCTGTGATTATACGCGGCATTTAGTTATAGTTTTGCGAGTATGCGAAAATCCAATTGATGGGCTTGGTGTGGAATCCGCGTACAGTACGAATAGACATTGCGCCTTTCGTTTGGTTCTACTGAGTATCCAATACCTTAAAGCTGCCGTCATTCATAGCGATACATATTTTTGTTTGTGAGTACACACAAACTTTTCTAATACTTTTCTGTTCTAAGTCTTTCTCGCTTGTTTGTCTAATGGAGTCCGTGATATAGTCGTAAAATATGAGCTTGTTGTTGGTAACAAATATTATGTTATTCTTCATTGATCGGCAATCTTCGCCTGAAAACAAACTGTACTTATCATAAAACACAACCTATTTTATTTAGACTTGCTTGTTGTCATCTAAGGTGTTACAGCTGAAAGATTTAATTAGTATTTTTTCCTGGTAGTTCCATAGACTGAAGGTGTTATTTTCATTTATGATTCCTATCCAGTCTTTGATAGGGTGCATCGAAATTTGTTTAATTCTACTACCTTGGCTTGTGTTGAGCTCGAAAATTACCTTCATGACTGAAGCCATGTTTGTCTCTATTTGTCAATCAAGTGATATAATATTATATTTACAGTATGCAAATCTATAGCTGGCCAATATGTCAGCTGCAACAAACATACATTACTTGGAGCTATTTTATTTTGTATATATTTTATGTTTAGAATGAAATAGCAATATAAAACAATATAAAAGTTATCTGAAAATATTGTTTTAAACTCAATCATATAAATTAGGTAAATCGACAATTTAATTAAAGATAACACCAAATAAGGGGCTAGGAATAATATTATTGCAAATTTAAGATATTGTTCATTACGGGTTGATTTCAATTATATTATATAAGTAACCAATCTCAGCCAAAATGAAACAGCATCACGTTATCGAAGCCAAACTGAATCAGAATAAAGCCGAGTCCATCCTTTGGAAAAAAATAGGCAAGAACCCTTCTATGAAAGCAGATTTAGTATAGGAGGGCCAAGGTTAGCGATATGAAACCTCAATAGAAATGGAATTGGTGAACGCTGAATAAAAAAACAAGAATTGTTCGTCGTAGCTTCATTCCTCGCCTGCTCACCTCCTCTGGAACAAAAAAGTCCGGAAATCGAACACTGCTGAAAATATTGTATCTAGAGTGCCTTTCTCCATTTAAAAAGTAGCACTCAGTTAATCGACTTACCACGAAGAACTAAATGAGCATCTGCTTAATATAGACCAATTAGCTTTATGTCCTTCGTGTTCCCTACGGTTTCAGTAAATGTAACATAAATTAAAATAATAAATTAATCTATTTAGAATAGACTATAAAATCATGAGGGAAAATTTAATATTGGAATTGAAATAATTACAAAATTAATTCATTTAGCAATCAGCTGCTGATTTATCAAGTCTTTTGCAAGCTGTCAGGATTTAATTACTGCGGTTCTCAAAACCATATTAGGATAAGCCAATATTATAAAGTCCAAAATTGTTCAAAATAATAGACATATAGAAGACTCAATCAATGAGATAATAAAAAATGGATGTTAGAAAAACAGATGGAAAGAATCCTGAAATAAATCCTCAAAATGGAACGAATAATACAACTAAAGGTTAACAAACAATAAAAATGAAAAAAATAAATTTGCCTTAGCTTAGGCTAATCCAATCCGATGTAGAAAGTAGCGATGAAACTTCCTCTTTATCTGAGAGCACATCAAGATTGAAAATATTAAATACGAGTTAAAATTTAGCGAGCATCAAGTAGAAGCTGCAGAATTTAAAGCAGAAGCTAACGCATTCAACCAGCCAAATTTGATATTCATATTAATATAGTACAAATCATCATTAACAAACTGGGAGGAAGTCAACAGCATCCGCCTGATTTTTTCTTTCTGCCTGGGCCTCCAGTGACAGGCTTCTCATTTAGTACGATCGGATCGCCTGCCTTGTTCTCGAGCTTGCTTACATAGTTGTTGTGAATGTTCTCAATGTTGCCCACTGTGACCTCGTTAGCAAATGTCTGAGTTACGTATTCCTCAGCTGCATACTTAAATATTTATTTGATATTGGTATTTGTTTTGGCACTCACTTCAAAATAAGGTATTGCCTCGTTCTTGGATAAAGAGTGAGCCTCTTCTACTGTGACTTATCTGTCCTGTTTGAGGTCTGACTTGCTCCCAAGTAGAATCATTATAGACTTTTCTTTACGATTTTGATTACATAACTCAATCCACTATCTGGCATTCTCGAAGCTGCGTTTATCTACATAATAAGAAGAGTACTTGTTATATCGAACACTATGAATGTGACAGTTGCGTCCTTTAAGTAACTAGGAATAAGAGACCGAAACCGTTACTGACCTGCCGTGTCCCAAAGTTGCAATCGCAGATTTGTTGAGTTGACGGTCATGTTTTTAGCCATGAAGTCAATGCCGACTGTGGGCTACCTGATTAGATAGATAGTTACTGCCTGCCCTTATTCAAATTTGTCATGCATGTATCTTAACAAGATCGATGTTTTGCCAGTCGATTGATCACCTAAGAATACCACTTTGATTTTGCTCTTGACTTGCGCAAGCGAAGATTCAGACTTTCGATCGGAGCTCATTTTAAAAATATATATTCTGCATTTATCATAGCATAATGACAAGTATACAAATAAATACTATTTCATTGTTTTTGTTAGTTCGGCCTTGGTATGAATTCTCCGATAGCCTTGAAGTTGTTTAATACAATCTTATATTCCCCTTTAAAGTTATTGAAGGGACTTTTCAATAGTTTCTTCCAGCATATCTTATAGTTCCCTAAGAACGAATCAATGGGCGAGTTCAATTATTTTTATATATCCAGCTGCACTCTAAACCGAGGAAATCTGCGTTTAGTCTACGGGTAGTTATTGATAAAGTCAGCAATGTACTGGCTTTACTATTGAATTGCTTTGTCAGCTGGCTTTCTTCCGTAAATATTGGAAATATTCCTATCACACCCATTCTTGAGCAGAGTGTTAATGGATTCCAAACATTCGTTATTGACAGCCATCATGAGAGGAGTGTTTCCTTATGCATCTTGTTTATTAATATCGGCTCCGTACATGAGCAGCAACTCCACAATTGGGAACTTATTCTTCATAGCTGCGAACTGCAGTGCATTTAGTTTATATTTCTTGTCGATGTGTGAGTCTATGCGGAACTGAGGGGATTGCAGTACTTTGGTGAGTGTTTCAATGTCATCAAGAGTGATAGCCCTTAGTGCTATGTACTCCAACGAGTGTGGGTACACTGTGCGATATCTGGAATGCCAAGCGATGTCCGACATTTTACGACCGAGATTTGTCATAAAGGCAGGGTCAGGGTCTGATTTTTACCATCGTGGCAGTGCTTCGTATACGTAGAAGTTTATAATCTCGAAAATATTATAGTTAGTGGGGTGAAATGTGGGGAACTCAAACTGTTTGATCATTCTGCACTTGTTATTATAATACAGGTTAAATTTACAATATAGCTTAAACTATGAAATCATTTCTCAGGCTGGCTGTGTGCTTAACACTTGCAAACATAGCATAGACCATAAATGACAAACACTTCGGCAGTATTTTCGATCATAGTTTAGCTAGAAACTCAGTCACATTATGGAGCTATGCCAGCACTGACTATATTAGCTATTCCCACTTAAGTTAGTGTTGAGCAAGAGCAGTAAGAATTCACCAACAACTATATTGATAGAAACTATTCACCATAACTAAGCACCAGACTGAAATTGACCTAAAATAGACGATAATAATCGATATTTTATATGGGTGAGAGTTAAGCAACACTTGAATTGGAGATCACAGTACAAAGTCCACATGATCCAGAAACGCAACTATAGATCTCAAGCCGGCCAGTGACTTTACATATTGTGGACAGAAACTCACAAAAGACTATGTTTAGTCAGCTCATTCACAAACACAGGCTTATTACGATACCTAAACTATAGGATAAAATATATGAGGCCAAGTTCGAGCTTCAACAGGAAGAAAAAGGAGTCTATATCGACAAAGTCCTCATCATAAGCGCAGAAGTAAAAGGAGTACAGAAACCAAATATTAATTTAAAATGGCTGAAGCAATACAATTCTAAGATATCGACCTTATACGATCAGAGTGTAATGACATTTCTTGACAGTCTCGAAGATTGGAATGTGATCGAAGACAGTAGAACTAAATATGAAAATCACCAACGTAGATGGAAAGTTTATTCTACTCTTGAACTCACCGGTCTTGTTGTATTGTCTGTTTTTTAACTAGTCTACCTTAGAAAACTGCTCTGTTCTGATATCATTTTAGTATGATTTAAAATTTATATTACATAATCATAAGTCAAGTTCTATTTAATCATCATTTTGATCCTTTGCTTATTTGTCAACTTCTTGCTACTGCACCATACTCTGTTAATTGTCTCTTTGAAATATAATGCCGTTGTAAATTTTCGAATCTACTTTTAGAACATTCTCAAGTAGATGCAATGTTTGATGAACTTATGACCATTTCTCCACCTCTTCTACTGTATTATTCTCAAATGCTTTACACTTGCTCCAGTCAATGTTCTGATCTCGAGTCTAAGCGTACTCTAGAAGTAAAGCGTTCATCAGTTTGGAGTCCAATATTTTAGGGTTGTTATTCTCAAGTTTATAATAACTTCTGTTTTCATTCTGCATTTTGGCTGTAAGCTTTAATACAGACAACCATGTTCTGTCTAATTCAATTCTCACTGCTCCCTAAGCATTATTACTCGATTGTGGTTGCTCAAAATATAGCACCTGCAAACAAGACCTGTTCTTTAAACACTTGTCTAGAGAAAGAAAGTGAGTAAATTTGTTTGCTTGATGCGGAAACAGAGCTGCATATTTGACATGCATGTGAGCCGAAAACCAATAGCTTGGTTGAGTCAAGGACAAAATGCGAGCTGAAGGTGGTGATCCCAGCTATCCTTTCTCTATTTACTATTTCAGGAATGGCTTATACTGCAAAAGCTTGTCTCTCTGCCCATACAAGGCAATATCTTTGGGCCAGTCGTGAGTTAGGTAAATGTCGAAAGGTCTAGAGTCTGTACCAAATTTGTCAGGCTCTTCCTTTTTCATCATTTATATTCGTGCCAGCAGTTCCATTCTTAGAATTTCAATTTGTTTAATGTGATAAGAACTGACTTTAGCTTTGCCTGCTAATGGTATTCTCTCAGTACGCAGACAGTACTTAAAATCGTGATCATTATATATCCCAGATAGTCCTGAAATTCTCACTCTCATATCATTTTTGCACACATAAATAGAGCCAGCTTGTCCCAGGTAGTAGATATTGGGAGCAACCCAGCCTCCAAAATACAGGTCTCTCATGTAATTGACCGCTTCGTGATTGCCTCCAATAAATATGGTTAGATACGGAGTTTTAACTTATCCACTAAAGTATTTATGAAAAGAGCCCATGGATTTGTACTTAGGAGGGCAATGCATATAATCCAGATCGATGTTGTCACGCATAGCTTGAAAGTCTCCGCAAATTATTAACGCATCGATTTTAATGCCTGTGTTTTTCTCAAGATCGCTTAAGTCTTTGTATACCTGATCAAGTTCTCCATGAAGACAGCCTTCCACTGCGATCTAAGTAATCTCATAAGTACATTCATTAAATTATCGATTATAAAACGAATATAAGAGTCGTAAAAATTATAATAATAAACTAAACGAAATATAAATAAATTCACTGCTTTTATTTTTTATTATCTTCTGCTTTTTTATTAACTAAATTTAACTTCGTTATTTAA
>APMI01010985.1_pt1 | contig 19374 bp, 9 predicted proteins | sample 667938 | NCBI WGS metagenome assembly APMI01 (sample SAMN01084076, study PRJNA167559) | wastewater metagenome | biome: Wastewater | place: Denmark: Ejby Moelle, Odense | collected 2011-11-28 | reverse complement strand
TAGCAGTAAAATCAAAATTGATGGACCTAGTAAAATTCCAGCGCAGGATATAATCACGCTGCAACACCAGGTACTTGTCGTAGGTTTCAGGAATTTTATATTTATCTGAACCAATGCTTCTTGGCCTTACTGCACCAAACTGGCGCTGCACATCGGCACGGAAACTTAATTGCGATGGTGATGGGTTAAAGTTGAAATCCTTCACCAGGTCGAACCAATGCGTTTTCCTTTTCTTAAAGAATTTCAATTTCTTGAACGGCTCAATGAATTTAGGCTGCGGTGCAAAATTATATCCCAATGCACCCCGGTGCCGGGTTACTTCATTGCTTTCAATCAAAGGATTGTGCGCCTTGGTATTAAAATAAGAATAACTGACATCGAAGTTTGAAATGTCATAGATCTTCGGACTGCCGGTACCTGTTTTATTTTTACGTACGTTGGTAAAATTAACCGTAGTGGTACTGTTAAAGTCAACTGCTGCATTCTCGATCGAATCTTTTTGTGCCGCAGTTTTAGCAGCACTTAATTTGTCTTTGAGTTTTATATCCAGGTCAAATGGATCGTATTGGGGCTTGCTCACTGTTTGTGAGTAACTGGCAAATACAGGAATAGAAATGGCTGCTTTTTTAGGCAACAATTTACCCAGCTCAATATTGGCAGAAATGTCAAACTGCGTAAGGTTATCCCGGAAACGTTCATTCACCCTTTGCTCCAGGGTTCCAAAGCCCGTGGTATGCGTTGCGATAGAAGCGGTAACTGTACCGAGGTCGGCCAGTGTGATATCGGCCCTCGCCATGGCAGCATAGCCACCCTGTTCGTTGATGGAGGTTAACCGGAGTTCATTCACCCATATCTCTCCGCAGGCAGAAGGATTTTTCACGTTTTCAACGCCGATCAGGATGCCTCTTACTTCACCCAAATTTGGGTCGCCCATTATCGAGTAGGTTTGACCGTTAGACTGCAATTTGGGGAATAGCCTGTTGAGCGGAGCACCAATGGCATTTCGTTCCGCCTTGATCTTTGGCAATGCAGTAAGGTCCAGGTCAAGTGCATTGAGTGCATTCCAGAGTGTGTCGTTGTAGGCATCACTGTTAGGATCAAGCGTGGTTGCTGCCGTAAGCGGCGTCATGTACAATGGTATCCTGATCTCGTAATAGTTGCCTGCAAAGTCAGTCCCTATCCTGATCACTGCATTCAGATCCCTGTCTTTAATATCGTTGGGTGTTTTTACAAAATTTTCTGCGTGTATGTACATGGACAATCTTCCAAACTGGCGAAGATCCCTGTTGGCAAATGTTTGCTGTACGCCTCTTGCATCGTCCTTTGTGAGGCCACAGAATTTAAGCGACATACTCTGCTCATTCTGCAGCAGGTTCACACCATTATTACTTTGTATCTGCTGGCGCTGGATATCTTTGGGCGTGCGGTAAGGCAGCGGCGTGCGCTTATCATTTTCTTCAATGTTAACACCATTCACATCAAACTCTGCAGAGCTGGTGATAGGATTGTAATTACCGGAACTGTCAATTTTAAACTGGAACCTGCGCCAGATATTTCTTGTTAATTCGAGCTTACCAAAACGTACCACCACAGCGCTGTCAAAGCCCGTCATGAACATCCTGATAAAACGGATCGATTTAAAATCTGGAATATTACCCACTCTTTTATTGAACTCCCCGATTGGTATCCTGAACTGGTACCAGGTTTCGTTACGGCCGGTTCCATTGGGCAGGTTGGTGATGGGAACTATCTTTTTATCAACAATAAAATTCTGGCCGATCTCCATTTCAGGCCTGGAGGGTGGAAGAATGTTTACCGTGTATTGGAAATACTGCTCCGTCTGGTTCATGGTATTGTCCCTGTTCAGGTCTTCACCATCGGGATATAAAGTTGCAGCAGAAGAAAAGGCAGAGTTGCCATCACTGATAGCCGAGTTGCCCTGTGGATTGTTGAAACTCTTATAACGTTTTACCACACCATCGGTAGATGAAAACGCAGGATCCCTGTACCACACATAATTGTCCTGCGCCGGATCGGCCTGCGCCTGTGCAAAAGCGGCCGGGCTTACAACACTGTTCAACCCGTTAAGATAAGGTGCCAGTTGTACTCTTTCAGAATCATCGTTGTTACCATCCAGGCCCACATCCTGGTACACCCTGTCGGATGGCTCGTTGCTGAATGCATTGGTAACCTGTATCGGGTTCAAAGGCACTTTACCCCAGATAGATGCATCTGTTGGCTGGTTAGAATTCGGTGTTGGCAAACCGTTTTCATAAAAACGCTTACCATCTTTCAAAATATCTTCCGATACATTACCCAGGTTAAAATACAATTTACCACCATTGGCATTTACCTCGTTTCTGTTGCCGAATGGTACATAGGGATCCTGCATCCAGAACTCGATGAATTCGATATTGGCCGTTTCAAAATCGGTTTGATCAATATTACGCATCAAACCACCCCATCGCTGGGTAGGATTTTTCAACCTGTTGTTTGCGTCTACAGTTGCCGGTGAGTTGTCGTAGTTATAAGGTCCTTTTTCTGAAGGATAAAAAGCAAGGTCAAAAGTAGTAAGCTGGTTCTGGCCATAGTCTGTAGTACGTTGTGGAAATATCTCACTTTGTTTTACCAGCCTCGTACGTGGATCGCTCAGCTCTTCCCTGTTTTCTCCCAATGGGTTATTGGCACCACGGAACTGCTGCAGTGCAGGTTCTATCTGGTACCAGGCCAGCTTTGCACGATTCTTTCCATAATCCAGCGAAGCATTGATGGCCGATGCTTCAGGGAATAACTGCACCGACGTATCCACATCGCTGGTAGCTCCCTCCGGCGTAGAAGCAAGGGCCCAGCTAATAGCAGGAAAACGAAGATCGATACCGGAACGGCTGCCTTCAAAATCATCAATGTACACCGTGCCGGAAGAACCCGACCCGATCTGCGGTGCATGACCGGGTTTCAGCATAGCACCTTCTGCATAAAAATTAATAGAGGATGGTGCAGTGGTAGAATAGAATGGAAGCTTATCCAGCAGTTTGGTCAATCTTGGCAATTCCTTGCGATAACTTACATCCAACCCGTACATTTTATTTTTGATAGGCTCTTCACCTAAATTGTTCTTGGTAAAGAAAGGACGTTCTCCCAACTGGACAAGGGTAGCGCCAAATGCAAGCTGTTCCTTCAGTTTATTTTTGGCCATGTAATCCAGGCGGAGGCCCATGTAATTTCTTTGCTGTATACCAAATGCTGCATTGTTCTCAAAATTTACCTGCACCGGCAAGCCTGCATTGAGTATAGCCTGGTTGGTGATCTTGATGGTACCGAGGTCGTAATTGATATCATAATCATTGCCCTCGATCAGGGTTTGTCCGCCAGCAGTCACCGTAACACTTCCCTTTGGAATATTGTAGCCGATACTGATATCGGAGGACCCGGAAGTATGTGCAGAGCCTTTTAATACAAAGCGATTCAAATTGGGATATTGCTGCGCTACCGCTTTGATGGTATCATACAAGGCATAGTACAAAGTATCTTTTGCGGTGGCCGGCACTACATTGTATATCTGCGCTGCAAGATCACGGCCAAAAGGTTCCAGCACCGGGAACACAATGCGGCTATACTGCGACAGCACTGTATAACCTTCCACAAAATCGAATACGCCATCCGGTTGCGGATCAAGCTGGTTGTTCAACCGGTCGAGGTTTACCAGGCTCAGCACCGGCGTTCCCTGGTTCTTATCACCAAAAGGCACATATCTTTTCCACCCCTGGCCGGGTTCCTGGTAGAGTAAGTTCAGTTTAAAATCCTGCGGGCTAAGCGTACCGTATCCCACAGAATAAACATTTTTCATCATCCATTGCCAGATGGGCAGGTTGGGCCGCTGAGAAGTAGCTTTTAGTAATTTAAGGAACAGTACTTTTTGTGTAGCAATGGCACTGTCTGGCGGCAGATCCTGTGAAAACTCACCCACCTGGTACACAGTTCCATTGTAAGAATACTGGTAAGCCACCGCCAATACTTCATCGGCAAGCAAGGGCTGACTTAAAGAGATATAACCGGCCTGGCGGTTAAAATAATATTGGGTGGAATCTAATTTGCGGGCAAAGGTTTTTTCAAAATCCTGCACCGGCAATAATCCCAGACCCTGCAGGTTGCTAAACACCAGTGATGGCTGCCTGTTATTTTCGTTACCCTTCAATCTTCCGTAGAGATCGTTGGCCTCATTCTTTGGCAATGCGTTGTTGAACGTGGACAGAGGCTGGATGATGTCTGTACGGAAGGGAGCGCTTTCCCCAAGGTCCATCAAACCAACGATATCCCTGGTGTTGGTAGTGCTCCCGTTTTTATTGGTTACCCAAACTTCCAGTCTTAATATCTGCACCGCAGTGGTTACTGCTGGTATCTTGGTCAGTACCTTATTGTAATTGTCTTTGAAATATTGTCCCAATAAAAAGTGGCGGTTCTCTTCGTATTCATCCGCCTTCACTTCAATTGGCTGTGAAGCAGCACCACCCTGCAGATTCACTGACTGGCGCTGCGATTTTTGGTTGGCCAGTACCGCTGTTATATTCAGCTTGCCGAACTGCAATTGTGTTTTTAAACCAAACAATTGCTGGGACCCGGGGATAAAGGTACTCCTGGAGGAGAATTGCACCACGCCGGCTTCAAATCGTTTAATGATCTCGTCATCCTGGCCGGTATAGTCCAGTTTAAGCTGGTTCTCCTGTCCAAAGTTGGCGAGCGTATTGTAACTGATAGGGAATTTTAATTTATCGCCGATATTGGCATTTACGTTTACCTGGGCATTCATGTTGAAATCGAATCCGCCATTCTTTCTCGCCCTTTCCGGCAGTGTGGGGTTTTTAATATTCTGCCCCTGGTAGCCCGCCATGATATCCACGTTACCCTGTGGTGCGATCTCTATTTTTCCATTACCAAATAACCGGTTGAAGAGGTTATCATACAGTTTAAGTTTTGGCCTTACCGCACCCCTGTTCAGCAGGTTCATGGTATTGGCTCTTTTTTGCCAGTAGGCTACTTCTGCCTGGCGGCCCCTTAACTGCCAGTATTCTTCGGCGGTATAGGTTACCGGTGTGCGATAGTATTTGTTGCCTATTTTTTCGTAGACGGTATAAGTATTGGTTACTGGATCATACCCTACCGAGTCGGTAATATTGGAAGGATTGTTGAAATCGTAGGTACTGCGCTGGCCTGAGCTCAAAAAATCGCCCCGGCGGTCGTTGATAGGAAACTGCAAAGGTCCTGTTGGCCCGATTGGTCCATTGGGATTGATCTTAGTGCTATCTGTACCCTTGTTGCCGGGTGCTGGCTTAGTGGTGTTGGCTGGTGGGGGTGCTGGCGGAACCGGGTCTTTTTGACCGTACGCAGATAAAGATGCTGTGAGCATCAATAACCCAAAACACACAAAAAAGCCACTGTTAATTGGTAACAATTTTCTTCTAAATAACATTCCGTAAAGTCAGTTAAGGTAAAGGTTCCGTCAAATTGCTTTCAGTGCTTTTTTTATAAGTTCTTCTAAGTTATTAATAGAGGGTTCTGCTTTAATTGTTTTTTGCAAAGAGGCATCTGCCATTGGTTTCGAGATGCCCAGCGCCACCAGGGCATTTAACGCATCCTGCCGCAAACTATTGCTTCCGGTAGCCGGTAAATCGCCTTCCACAGCTATTTTACCCATTTTATCCTTCAGTTCCAGCACCAGTCGTTCTGCCGATTTCTTTCCAATCCCCTTGATGCTTTCGAGCAGCTTTACGTTGCCCTGCACAATGGCCCGGCTTATTTCTTCGGGTTTCTGACTGGACAACATCATTCGTGCAGTTGCTGCACCAACCCCTGAAACACTGATCAGCTGCACAAACATTTCCTTCTCCCCTTTGTCAAAAAAACCAAACAACACATGTCCATCTTCTTTCACCTGCAGATAAGTGAACAGTCTTCCTTCATTTAATTGCTGGATATGGGTGTAAGTGTTCAGGCTGATATTTACTTCGTAGCCCACTCCGTTTACATCAACGTACACCTGGGCTGGATTCTTAAACGTAAATTTTCCCTGGAGGTATGCGTACATAGTAAATACAACTAAAAAGCGAATATAGGGAAAATTGTGTTTGGTGAAGGTAAAATGATGCTTGTTATATTTCCATTACTTTTGCCGGATATTACCCGAAACAATATTCTGGCAATCAATAACCAAACCTTGTTAAAGATGCAAAAAATTACCGCTGCAATTACTGCCGTAGGAGGATATGTACCCGAATACCGGCTTACCAATGCTATTTTGGAAACCATGGTGGATACCAATGATGAATGGATCAAATCAAGAACCGGCATAGAAGAGAGAAGGATACAAAAGGGGGAAGGCCAGGCTACCTCAGACATGGTGGTGCCTGCCGTACTGGAACTTTGTAAAAAAAGAGGCATCGCTCCCGAAGAGATCGACTGCATGATCGTGGGAACGGTTACACCCGATATGGTTTTTCCGGCAACCGCCAATATTGTTTGTGATAAGATCGGCGCTGTAAATGCCTGGGGATTCGACATCAGTGCGGCCTGTTCCGGCTTTTTATACAGCCTGACCACCGGCGCTGCCCTTATTGAAAGCGGCCGCTACAAAAAAGTGGTGGTAGTGGGTGCAGATAAAATGAGCGCCATCATTGATTATACTGACCGTGCCACCTGTATCATTTTTGGCGATGGCGCCGGCGCCGTATTGCTGGAACCTTCGGTTGACAATAATGGCATCAAAGACAGCCTGCTGAAAAGCGATGGCAGCGGAAGAAATTACCTGCACATGAAAGCCGGCGGTTCTTTAAGACCTGCCAGCCACGAAACAGTAGATGCAAGAGAACATTATGCTTTCCAGGACGGACAACCCGTATTTAAAGCTGCGGTAAAAGGGATGGCTGATGCTGCTTACGATTTGTTGCAAAGAAATAATTTAACCGGCGAGGACATCGCCTGGCTGGTGCCGCACCAGGCCAATAAAAGGATCATTGACGCTACCGCCAGCCGCATGGGACTGCCAGCTGAAAAAGTGATGCTGAACATTCAACGCTATGGCAATACCACGGCCGCTACCATTCCTTTGTGTTTGTGGGAGTGGGAAAAACAATTGCACAAAGGCGATAAGATCGTAATTGCTGCTTTTGGTGGTGGCTTTACCTGGGGCGCTACATTGGTGGAATGGGCTTATGATACAGAGTAAGGAAGACGATTTTGAATGTTGAGTTTTGAATGTTGAATTGATGTAAAATGTAAAAATAAAAACAGGACATCAAATAAAAAAGCGCCGGTTTTAACTTTTCATTTTTGACTTTTGACTTTTTAATTTTCACATTACTTTTTCCTGCTTTTCAAATACCCAATAAAATCTGTAGAAGGGATTTTTGTTACCCCCAGTTGACGCAGCATCGTTACCAGTTGACCCCGGTGGTAACTGTTGTGGTTGAACAAATGCAGCAGCATATGGCATACCTGTTCTTTGTGCTGCTCCTTATTTTTTACATACGCAAATACATGCTGCAACTGGTGTTCGCTGGCATGGTTTACCCACTCATTGAACAATGCAGACTGCTGCAGTAATTTTTTCTGCAGCGCTTTAAAATTTCCACTAAAGGTATCGCTGGGCCTTTCAATGTGTTCCTGCAATTTCAGGCGCTGCCACCAAATGCTTTCTGCATCCAGTAAATGCAGCACTGTTGGGAAGATGCCGGGGAAACTACTCTCGATTGGCTGGTTGATCTGTTTCTCACTCAGTGTATTGATCGTTTCAAACATTTTTTGATGCGCCCACATATTAAAGGCAGCATACTGGGTTAGCAGTTCCTTAATACCGCCTCCCCCTGGAGGAGGAACAGCAGCTGTAGTTGATTTCTTAGTTTTTTCCAATGATCACAATTTAATGCGGTTGACTTTTAGCTCTTTTGCTGCCTGGTTTGAAGTATCATTATTCACAACGTTTCTTTAAACAATAAAGCAATTGAACAATGTTCTTTTTAAATACTGCTGGTACCGCTTTACTCCAAACTTCCCTCTCCAGGAGGTGGAGAAAGTTTTCTCGTACCTGCATACAATTCATATTCAAACAAACGGCAATCGATCTTGCTGGTATAAAACTCTATCCGCCTGGCTGGTTTCAGCCCAATCTTCTTACCCAGTTCTAAATTGCCGGTAAAAATATAACCGGTATAACCCTTGCACTGCTGCTTCATAAAATCACCTATGCGTTTATACGTTGCCTGCAGTTCCACCTCATCGCCCAGGCGATCGCCGTATTCAGGATTAAAATAAATCACACCAGCTTGATCTCCCGGGATCAATGTTTTTTCAAAATCGCATTCAGCAAATGTTATCAGTGCTTCCACACCCGCTGCTGCTGCATTTATTTTTGATATCCCGATCGCATCATTGCTGATATCTGTTGCGATGATCTGCAAACCGGGGACCTCAGTGATCGCATCCTCCAGCTTTTTTCTTTCGGTCAAATACATTTCATTTTCATACCCAGCCAAATGCATGAATGCATAATTGCTCCTGTACAAGCCGGGCATCCGGTTGGTAGCCAGCAAAGCCGCTTCAATGGCTACTGTAGAAGAACCACACATTGGATTGACGAATGCCGATCGCCGGTCCCACTTTGTTGCCAGCAAAGTAGCAGCTGCCAATGCTTCAAGCATGGGCGCCTTGCCGGGAATCTTCCGGTAACCATGCTTGGACAAAGTTTCGCCGGATGTATCCACAAATATCTCTGCTGCTTCATCCTGCCAGTATAAATGGACCACGGCTTTATCCAGCTCCGGCCCTGAATCAGGGCGACCGCCGGTTTTGCTCCTGAAGTAATCTACAATGGCATCTTTCACTTTCACATTTGCAAACAACGAGTTGTTGATGGTTTCGTTGTTTACATTGCTGCTGATAGAAAAGTACCCTTCAGCATCGAGTATATCCTGCCATTCAAATGCCAGCAGTTCTTTGTACAACGCATCGGCATTATATGCTTTGAACTGTTGCACCGCAAACAACACCTGGCTGGCACAACGCAGGTTCAAATTGAGGCGAATGCAATCCTGCATGGTACCCTTCAACTCTACACCTGTTTTAAAAATACGAATGGGTTTATAACCCAATGCTTCTACTTCCTTTTGCAGGTAAGGCGCTATGCGGTTGCTGCAGGTGATGATGATCTTGCTACTGAGTTCAAATAATTTCATGTGGTTGCAAAGCTATTGAATAAAACAGGTAGAAAGCATATTTTGCCGTTGAGCCGTAAGGCGTATGAACGGGCTGGTAATATCCATCATTAAGATAATGGTGAAACGCCTAAGCGATTTGGCGGCAAAAAAATAATTTCTTTGAAAGCAACAAAAGTAAAAACGGTTCAGCAGCAAATAAAAACATCATTAACTTGTGGTATGGAAATTCAAAAAGATATCAGGCTGGCTGTATTGATCGATGCAGACAATGTGCCCTACAGCAATATAAAAGGAGTGATGGAAGAGATCGCTAAATACGGCACGCCAACGTTTAAACGCATTTATGGCGACTGGACAAAACCCACCGTTAGCGGATGGAAGAATGTGCTGCTGGAAAATGCGATCACTCCCATACAACAATACAGTTATACGCAGGGGAAAAACTCCAGCGACAGTGCACTGATCATTGATGCAATGGATATCTTATACTCCGGCAAAGTAGATGGTTTTTGCATCATCTCCAGTGATAGTGATTTTACAAGATTGGCAACAAGGCTCAGGGAAGCAGGTATGAAAGTATTTGGCATTGGTCAGAAAAAAACACCCAACCCTTTCATCGTGGCCTGTGATAAATTCATTTACATGGAGATCATTCCGCAGTTTGAAGCAGCAGAGCCGGAAGTTACAGAGTCAAAAGCGAAGCCGGTAAAACCTGCGCCCAAAGCTTCATTCGACAAACTGAGCAAAGAAACCCTGAAACTGATCACCACTACCATTGATGACCTTGCGGATGAAAATGGCTGGGCATTTTTGGGTGATGTTGGAAATTTATTGTTGAAGAAGCAACCCAATTTTGACCCACGTAACTATGGCTTTCAAAAACTCACACCATTGATCAAATCATTTTCGCAATTTGAAATTGATAAAAGAGAGACTGAAAAAGGTGGTACCAAGCTGGTATATATCAGGAATAAGGAGAACTAACAATTCATCCTCTCTATAACACCCGCATTCCAAAAAAATATTGGAATCGAAAATTGCATGAATAAAAATTCATATGGGAGCATCATATCCTGTTCAGTATTTAATCTTGTAAAGAAATAAAAAACTGCTTTCTAAAGCTGCGAATTTCAGTTATCTTCAATCTTCCTTCCAATAACCATTTACCATCTCTTAAAACAACCTGCATGAGGAATAGCCATTCATTCATCTATACAGTCATCACTGCCTGGCTGCTATTTTTTTGCAATACCCTGCAGGCACAGGGATATATCAATTTTTCAAAATATGCAGGTGGCAGTAATGATGAGTCGCCTTTTGATTACAAAGTAGTAAACGGGGAAACCTATACGGTTGGCATCACTAACTCACCCGATTTTCCTGTTACAAATGGCAGCACCTACAATGGAGGATATGATATAGTTGTTACTAAATATGGCAGCACCGGCAGCGTGTTATATGCCAGCATCATTGGTAGTAAGGGAGATGATTACCCCTCCAATATGGAGGTAATTAATGGCGAAGTATATATATCGGCCAGTACGGATTCCTCCGGGCTTCCTGTCACCAATGGCACCACTTACAATGGCAGGCAGGATATTGCACTCATTAAATTAAATACAACAGGCAATATTGCCTTTTGTACGTATATCGGCGGTAATAAAGAAGACTACGCCTCCTACAAAGGATTCATCATTAACGGCAATGTCATTTACCTGGCAGGGAATACATCTTCCGCAGATTTTCCTGTAACCGAAGGCGGGCCCTTTAGAGGAGGATCACGGGATGGCTTTGTAACAAAAATAAATGCAGCTACGGGGACCATATTGCAAAGCAAATTTCTTGGGGGCAATGGTTTTGAGAATATCGCAACAGCACTTCTTGAAAACAACGACCTGTATATTACAGGCAACAGTACCTCCACCGATCTCCCCATAACACTTGGCAGTGTATTTACCGGCGAATACCGGCACCTGGTGATCTACAAATTGAGTGCAAATAATTTAAGTGTTCAATATTGCCGAAGTTTGGGCGGTAGTCAGGATGATTATATGAATGTTTCCGAAGTAAGCAATGGCAAATTGAACCTTTTCGGCTACACATCCTCTCCTGATTTCCCGGTTACCAATGGCTCCCTGCCAGGGGTTTCTCCCAACCCGGATAGTGATCTGGATTGCTTTTTTACAAAATTAAATGCCGATGGTACCATCAGCTATTCCACCTATCTTTCTACACCGTTTTTAGATATACCCAGTAGGTTTTTGATCGATGGTAACGATACCTACCTGCAAAGTGCCAGCTACGAGTTTACATCCTCCACAATCAAAAGGCTTATCAATATTTATAAAATAAATGGCAACGGAACATTTGCTTACAGCAAACAATTTAATGTAGGTTATTCAGGTAACGGTTTTGCGGATATGGAAGTGGTGAATGGCGAATTATTTTTCAGCGGCATTACAGACAATGCCAGCTTCCCGGTTACCAATGGCAGCCAGTTTTATGATAATGGCACCGGCTTTTTTACAAAATTAAATGCCGCAGGCAATGTGACCTTTTCTACTTTCTTAGGCAAGACAAACAATAGCTATGGCCCAAGGATAAAATCATTTAACAACCGGGTATATTTATTGAACGGTGGAGAATCAGCGTCTTATCCTGTAACTGACAGCAGCACATTCAAAGGTGAAACAGACCATTTGCTGGTGGTGCTTAAACCGGATGGCACACCTGAGTACAGTGGCTATATTGGCGGCAGTGGCACTGATGTGTCCAACAATATGCAAGTGGATAACAGTGGAGTATACCTATTTGGAATTACAAGGTCGGCCGATTACCCTGTTACCAGTAATGTCTTGTTCAGTGGCTTCAATGATATGTTTGTTACTAAAATATCCTTTTGCCCAACTGTATATAATCTACTGGCCGATACTTTATCTCCCGCCATACAAACTGTTTGTAAGAATGGACTTGCTGAAAAGATCACCGGCAAAAAAATCATCATTGATTCCACCACCCTGCCGCTGATCTACCGCAATGGTATTGCCGAAGGGCAACAAAATATTACAGCATTCTATCAATGGCAAAAAGCAGATGCGCCGGCCGGACCATGGATAAATATTCCCAACGCCGTTTTTAAAGACTATACACCCATCATCGGTGGTTTGCCACAATATTACAGGAGGCTTGCATTTGCATCCCCTTCATGTGGCGGAGCCAATTTGCATACCAGCGATACAGCGAGCGTATTGGTCAATAATTTTACTGCACCGGTGATTAATGCAGGTGGTACCGTTATTACCTGCCCGGCTTCTCCTGTTACACTTGGTGGTAGCCCTACAGCAAGTGGCGGTACTCCCCCCTATACTTCTTATCAATGGGATATGGGTGCAGCGGCTTCAGCCAACCCTGTTGTAAACCCTGCCGCCAATACAATCTATACACTGGTAGTAACAGACAATGCCAGGTGTAAACAAATTGGCCAGGCGGTAGTGTTTACTTATACCGCCAATGCAGGAATTGACAAAGGCAATTGTGCCGGCAATCCTGTACAAATTGGTGGTAATCCCATTGCCGGCTTGCCGGGCGTTATATATGACTGGCAACCTTCTGCAGGCTTAAACAATAGTAGTATCGCACAACCATTGGCCAATACCAGTACCGTTACAAATTATGTGCTTACCCTTACCGTTCCCAAAACAGGTGGCGGTACCTGCATCACAAAAGACAGTACCACCATAACGCCGGTGCCTGCACCACTTGAAGCAGATTTTGCAGGACCTGATAAAGTGCTTTGCCTGGGCGATACACTGCAGATAGGTACTGCAGCAGAAGCTGGCTTTAATTATATATGGAGCCCCGGTTTTTATCTCACCACGAATATTGCTTCCACTACTCAATACTATCCGGGTAACTTACAAATGCCAACACCCAACCCTGCTACTATCAATCTCACTGCGCAAAAGAGTGGCTGCTCATTTTTTGATGCGGTCGAAGTAGCTACCATTGAATCCAACGCAGGGCTCGATGGCTGTGGCCCCAGGATCATTGGTTGCGCCGACCGTACGCCATTAATAAATGAAACCTACAAATGGACATTGGTATCTGGCCCGGGAAGTTTCTCAGGCCCCGATAACCTGCCCCAGGTACCGGTGAGTGCATCGGTTGGAGGCACTTCTGTATACGGACTAACGGTTACGTATAATGGCCATAGCTGCTACAGCGAAGTATCAGTACCGGAAAGTTGCCAGGGCTGTAATGTAATCATAGGCGTGGAGGCACGATACAAATGCCCGAGTTATGGCGTAAACGGAGGTGATGTAACGCTCATCGCCTTTCATTCACTGCCCGGCGATGTCATCTACAGGTGGTCGCCGCAGGAGGGGCTTACGGATTACAACAGCGCTGTTGTAAAGCTTACTGATAATGTTTCAAGATTTTACCAGGTAACGGTAATGAGTGCATTGGATACTACCATAAAGTGTTTGGGTGGAGTATTGGTGAATGACCCCGCTGCATCCATCCCCGTTTTTAATGCGCCGGATACAAGTGTTTGTAAAGACGTTCCCACGAGTATTGGAGATGCGCCTGTTGCAGGTTATTTTTATGAATGGACAGGCAATGGCTTATCAAATAATTTTATCAGCAATCCCGTGGCCACTATACCCAGTCAAACTATTTACGTAGTGAAAGTAAGAGATATGGCAGGCTGTGAAATACAAGATACGGTAAAAGTAAATGTGCAGAATGTACAGGTGGATGCCGGTCCAGACTGGTTAGTATGCAATAATGCTGTTGTTAAATTAGGAACGCCGCCAACGCCAAATACCAATTACCTGTGGGAACCACAGGCATCCCCCTGGCAAAACGGAACCGATCAAAATTCAGCACAGCCGGAAGTGCTGCTGGCTACTGATGTAACATTTACGGTTACAGCCACCACTCCATTAGGTTGTACAACTACCGACGAGGTAAACGTGTTTATCAACAACAGCCCAACCATTGGCGATTACCCAGATACAAAAATATGCAGGGGTACTGCTATCAAAATAGGATACGAATCTTATCCTGGTGTTACCTATCAATGGACACCGGCAACAGGTTTAAGTGATGCAACGGTTGCACAACCAATCGCAAATCCCGAAATCACTACCACGTATACCCTGGTGGCAAACTTTCCTGGTGGATGCGCTGTGCCGGCTACCGACCAGGTTAAGCTGACTGTGAGCGATCCAACATTCAGCATGCCTGACATCAGTTATTGCCCCGGTGATGGGCCTGTATCCTTAGGTAATGCAGCACCTGCAGGCATGGTAATATACAGCTGGTATCCTTATCAACTGGTGAATGATTATACGATCGCTAACCCCAGCACATTGAATCCGCCACCAAATGTTGCCACTACTTTTTCATTATTTGTGATGAATGTGGACGGATGCTTTTACACAGATAGCATCGTTATTTCCCCTTCCATATCTGCCCCAATGGCTGGCGGGGATAAAACGATTTGTGCCGGCAGTTCTGTAAATATCGGAGATGCTGCCAACACAACAGGCGCAGACATTACATACAACTGGACGCCGGCAGCAGGGCTTGATGATGCGTCGGGCATCAATCCTTTATTTACCGGAACTTCACCGGGTACATTTGCGTATGTGCTTACCAAAACTGCCAACAGTTGTACATCGAAGGATACTGTAGTTGTTACTGTAAAAGATTCACTGCTGAACGGACTAACAGGACCGGTTGTATGCCAAAACTCCTGCGTGCAAATTGGAGTGATCCCTGCTGCAGGCGTGCAATATCAATGGTCGCCTGCAACCGGTTTATCCAATGCATCAATTGCAAACCCGGTTGCATGCGTTGGAGCATCGCCTGTTAGTTATGCTTTAACTGCAACAGACCAGTATGGTTGCAGGGCAACCCAAAGTGTTGTAATTGGCGTAAACGCTTTACCGGCGCCGCAAATAACCATTCCAGCGGTGATAGCATGTATCGGCGATACCGGTATTCATTTCAACCCACAAATAAGCCCTTCCGGTGTCTACACCTATTTATGGACACCTGGTGATGGTTCATTAAATGATGCGACGGTATTAAATCCCGTCATCAATATCAGCAGTACTATTGCAAAGCAATACAGTTTAGAGGTAACCAACAGCGCTAGTGGATGCACCAGCACGGCAACCACTACTGTTACCGGTAATAGCTGTCCCGTACTGGCGACTGTAGGCGACTTTATTTGGTTTGATAATAATGGCGATGGTGTACAGGATAGCGGCGAGCCGGGAGTAAGCAGCATGCTGGTAAAATTATACAACAGCGCTGGTATCAATACGGCTACCTCGGTAACCGATGCCAATGGCTTTTATTCGTTCGCCAATGTGCAGCCAGATAGCGGCTATTATGTTATGTTCAGCAAGCCGGTGGGGTACAGCTTTACCCTTCAGAATGTTGGCGGGGTAGCCGCTACCGTTAACAGTAAGGCCAATGGCATTGGAAGAAGCAACAACTTTACTATCCCGGTTGGTTCAACCATTTTAAATATCGATGCAGGCATTGTGCCAACGGGTGCAACCCCGGTGATGTTACTGAGTTTTACCGGCAGTCTGCAAAATGACAATACTGTTTTACTAAACTGGCAAACAACGGCTGAATACAACAATCATTATTTTGACATTGAACGAAGTAATGATGGAATAAACTTCACTGCGATTGGAAAGATCAGCGGGAATGGCACCACTTCTATCGCACACAGTTATTCTTTTACTGATGGTCAACCGGTGAACGGGTATAATTATTACAGGCTGAAGCAGGTGGACTTTGATGGACACTACATCTACTCACACATCGTGAAAGTGCAGGTAAATCGCAGCGAGGTAAGTACCATGGTTTACAATAGCCAAAGCAATACGATCCGCATACATTTTAACACTCAACAAAAAAACACCCGGTTGATACTATTTGCTGCCAATGGCCAATTGATAAAAACAAGCGCAGTAAGGAATACCAATAGTTTTATCCTTGACCTGCCCATACTTGCCCCGGGAGTGTACATGCTGCAATTACTGAATGACAAAAACAACTACACAGAAAAGATATTTATCAGGAGGTGACTGTAGTAGATTATGCAGAGAGGAGGGACAAGCACTTTTTCAAACTATCCTTCCAGGCAGGTATCATTACATTAAAGGTATCCCGGATCTTCCCTGTATCCAGCACAGAATAAGCAGGCCGTTTGGCAGGTGTTGGGTACTGCGAGGATGGAATGGGATTTACCACACAATTACTCGCCGTTAGTTCTTTTATGGCAAGGGCAAATTCGTACCAGTTGATGATACCGTGATTGGAAAAATTAAAAATGCCGGCACTTACGGCATCGCCTGAAATGATCTGCATGATAGCTGCCGCAAGATCAGCCGCATAAGTAGGGCTTCCCTGCTGATCGTTTACTACATTAATGCTTTCTCTTTCTTTCATCAAACGCAGCATCGTTTTCACAAAATTATTCCCAAAGGAAGAATACACCCAGGAAGTACGGATGATAATGGCTGCTGGATTGTTCTGCAATGCCAGTTCCTCGCCTTTTAATTTTGAAGCTCCATACACGCCAATGGGATGTACCGGATGATCTTCTTTATACGGTTCGGTAGCCGTTCCGTCAAAAACATAATCGGTTGAAATATGGATGAAGCGTGCATTCTTTTCTTTGCATGCAGTTGCCAATACGCCCACTGCTTCTCCATTAACAGCAAAGGCTTTTTCGGTATCCGTTTCTGCTTTGTCAACGGCTGTGTAGGCAGCGCAGTTCACACAAACATCAATCTGATGGTCAGCAAAATATTCTTTCACTGCACCGGTATCCTCGATTGACAATTCATCTTTGCTGACGAATAAAAAATGATACCCGGAGTAAGCAGCCGCTATCACCTGCATCTCTCTTCCCAACTGGCCATTGGCGCCTGTTACCAAAATTGTTTTGCTTGCCACGATCGTGTTGATTTATCCTGTAAAGTTACGCAGGGGTGTATTCAAAATTATGAACGCAGTGATCAATGCCGGGATATACAAGGTCCTTGTCAGATACCAGCGCTTTATCTGCAGGGATCATCCAGTTGATATTCAGTGTTGGATCGTTGTAAGCGATCCCTCCTTCACTTTGTTTATTGTAAAATTCATCGCACTTGTACATTACTTCCGCTGCTTCACTGATCACGGAATACCCGTGTGCAAAACCTTTCGGAACCAGCAATTGCTTTTTATTTTCGGCTGTTAATTCAATGCTGAATACTTCACCGTAGGTGGGCGATCCTTTCCGGATATCTACGGCCACATCAAGAATAGCACCGCTTAATACCCTTATCAATTTGGTTTGAGCATAGGGCGCTAACTGGTAATGCAATCCCCGTATTACACCATAGCAGGACCTGGCCTGGTTGTCCTGCACAAATTTAATTGTTACTCCTTCGGCCAAAAAAGTATTGGCATTATAGCTTTCAAAAAAATAACCACGTGGATCATTAAAAATCCTTGGTTCATAAATAAGCAGATCCGGAATATGAGTTTTGATGAAAGGCATTTTTTAGTTAGTTGATAATTTTTAAATTGATAATGTTTTTTATTGTAAAGTTTGTTTCGATCAAATGAACTTCATTTTCCATTCTATCATTATCAATTATCCATTGAATAGGTTTGTTTAAAAAATTCGATGGTCTCAACCAGGCCGTCTTCGAATCTTTTACAGGGCTGATAACCGAGTAAATTTTGTGCCAGCGAAATATCGGCCAGTGAATTTCGGATATCCCCCGCCCTTGCTTCCCTGTGTACCGGTTGTGCTTCGCTCTGCAGTTGTTTTTTGCAGGCTTCGAAAAGATAGTTGACCGAAAAATTTTCTCCCACAGCAACATTGTACACTTTGTTGATCGCTGCTGCATTGTCTGTAAGCATCGCCTTTACATTAACCTGCACCGCATTGTCAACAAAAGTGAAATCTCTTGTCTGTCCTCCATCACCATTGATGTGTACCGGCAACTCTTTCATCAGTCCTTTCACAAACAGCGGGATCACTGCGGCATAGGCCCCATCAGGGTCCTGGCGTGGTCCAAAAATATTAAAATAGCGGAAACCGAGTGTTTTCAACCCATATACGTCGGCAAAAACCTGCGCATATAATTCATTGGTTTTTTTGGTGGCAGCATAAGGCGACAGGCAGTTGCCCACCCTTTCTTCCTTCTTTGGCAGTGTTGGTTCATCACCATACACAGAAGAGGAAGAGGCGTACACAAATTGTTTTACGTTATTGTCAACTGCAGCTTTAAGCATATTGACAAATCCACCCACATTTACATCGTTAAAATAAACCGGCTCTGCAATAGAGCGTGGCACTGAACCCAATGCTGCCTGGTGACTAACATAGTCGATACCGTTACAGGCCTGCTGACAGGTAGCCTGGTCCCTGATATCGCCCTGCATGAATTCAAAAGCAGGGTATTGTTTAAGTATGTCGATGGTAGATTGTTTTCCATTTACCATATTGTCCAGCACCCTTACTTTTTTAGCCTGGTGCTTCAGCAGGTATTCTGCAATGTGGCCGCCAATAAAACCGGCGCCACCGGTAACCAAAAAGCTAAGCTGGCTGAGGTTGGCGGTATGAAAAACCCTTTCTTCCGGAGAAGACTGCAACAGGTTGTTGTCTTGTAAACTCATTTGAAATTAGCAGTTAGTTATAATATTACTCCGTGTTTCCCCTCCTGAGGAAATGGGTTACAGGCTCCAGTAAAACCTGCTTTTGATCTTGTTCCGGTAAATGCCTTTCAGATCTGCCACCAAAGCTTTGGGCTTGGTGATGCCTGCAAAATAAGCGTCATCCAACACTTTGTAGGCATTGTGCGGCACTGTTACCAGCACGGCATCATAGTCGTTGCCGATCTCGTTCACCAGGTCGAATCCATATTCATGTTTCACCTCATCACTTTCTGCATGAGGATCGGTAACATGTACATTGAGAGAGAAAGACTGCAGTTCTTTGATCACATCCGCCACTTTACTGTTGCGGATATCGCTTACATTCTCTTTGAATGTAGCGCCCATCACCAGCACTTTGGCGTCTTTAACATTGCCATTGTTCTGGATGATATGCTGCAATACTTTTTTTGCCACGTAGCCCGCC
>APMI01004682.1_pt1 | contig 19375 bp, 19 predicted proteins | sample 667938 | NCBI WGS metagenome assembly APMI01 (sample SAMN01084076, study PRJNA167559) | wastewater metagenome | biome: Wastewater | place: Denmark: Ejby Moelle, Odense | collected 2011-11-28 | reverse complement strand
GCGCCGCCCACGGCCCTGGCGCTGGGGACGGCGGCGCAGCGTGAGCGGCGGGGGGCTCCATGGGCAGGGCTCGCTCGGCCGCGGCATGGCGCTTGGGAATCGCCAGCCGCAGCACGTCCCCGAGGGTGCCGGCGTACCACCGAGCGCAGGCGCGCGCGGTGGCGAGGACCTCGGCGGTGAGGACGGGCTCGGGACTGACGACCCGTCGGATCGGCGTGAGCGAGCCGGGGTGTTCGGCCCGCTCCCGGCGCTCGACGACGTACCCGTCGAGGTCCCGCCCGGCAAACCGGACCCGGACCCGCACGCCAGGAACGGCCACGGCGTCCAAGGCGGGCGCGACGGCATACTCGAACTCTCGGTCCAGGTGCGGCAGTCCGTTGTCGACGACGACGGTCGCCACCGGTCGACTCATCGTCGCCTCGAGGCCGCCGGGGGCGTGCGGACCACCCATAGACCGAACCTAGCTGCGTCCACCGACGGTGACTGACGGCCCGCCCGCACCTGCCACGGCCGCGATCTTCCCCACAGCCACCCCCCTGTGCTTATCTTTATGCCGTGAACTCAGGGCCGCCCCCCGGGTCGCAGGCCTCGCTGCGGGAGAGGAACCGCCTGCGCGTGCTCGACGCTGTCCGGGAACACGGCGCGCTGACCCAGGTGGAGATCGCCGAAGTCACCGGGCTCAGCGCCGCGACGGTGTCCAACGTCGTTAAGGAGTTGGACTCCGGCGGCGCCGTCGGTCTCTCTCCGAGCATCCGCAACGGCCGCCGCGCAGTGCAGGTGACCCTGGCCGCGCCCGAAGGCCTGCTCGCCGGCATCGTCTACCGCGACCGGGAGGTCTCCGTGGCGATCGGTGACGAGCCTGGGCGAGTGCTGCAACAGACGCGGTTGCCCCTGCCGGCGGACCACCCTGCCGACGAAGCCCTCAACCGGGGCCGGCGATTGCTCTACGACTTGCTGGATGCCTCGGGCCACACCATCGAACAGGTCCACGCCGTCACCGTCGGCATCTCCGCACCGATCGACTCGGTGTCCGGTCAGGTGGGATCCGAGAGCCTGCTGCGCGGGTGGCGCGGGGTGCACGTGGCCGAAGAGATGCGCGAGGAGCTCGGCACCCACGTCTACCTCGAGAACTCCGCCAACCTCGCGGCGCTGGGGGAAGCGAAACTCGGTGCGCTGCAAGGCGTCCGCGACGGCGTGTACCTCAAGGCGTCCTACGGTGTGGGGGCGGGACTCATCCTCGGCGGTGAGTTGTTCCGAGGGAGCGCGGGCACCGCGGGCGAGATCGGTCACGTGACCATCGACGAGAACGGCCCGGTATGCCGCTGCGGCAACCGCGGGTGCCTCGACACCTTCGTCGGGGCCCAGGCGCTGCTGGACGCGGTACGGACGTCGCATGGTGCGCTCACGCTTCGCGACCTCGTCACCCGGGCCGTCGACGGGGACCCTGGGTGTCGTCGGGTCATCGAGGACGCCGGTCGACACATCGGGGTCGCGCTCGCCGGGGTGGTCAACTTGCTCAACCCGCAGGTCATCGTCGTCGGCGGCGAGCTGGCCCGGGTCGGCGAGCTGCTGCTGCACCCCATCCGCGAGACCTTGTCACGCTGCGCGATCCCCAGCGCGAACCACTCGGTGCACCTGCGACCGGGGCAGCTCGCCGACCTCGCGGACGTCGCCGGTGCCCTCGTGCTCGCCGAACGGGCCCGTGAGACCGAGCATCGAGCGGCTGTCGCCGCGGGCTGAGCCATCTCGGGGGGCCTCGTGACCGAATCGTTGCCTCCATTTGTTGTATTCAAGTCTTGACGCCAAGCGCCGGTAGCGTTTGAATCGACCCCGAGCCGCACCACGCAGGCGCGGCCGTTCCGGCCCGAGGAGACCAGATGTCCACCCGTTCCACCCGTGTCGCCGGCGCCGCGCTCGCGCTTGGCCTGTCCGTCAGCGCCGTCGCCGCGTGTAGCTCCAGCTCGAGCACCACGAGCAGCACTTCCGGAGGTGCCGCGGCGAAGAAGATCGCCCTGCTGCTGCCGGAGACCAAGACCGCCCGCTACGAGGCGTTCGACCGGCCGATGTTCGAAGCGGCCGTCAAGGCCGGCTGCTCGGCGTGCACGATCATCTACAACAATGCCGACCAGGACGCCGCCAAGCAGCAGCAGCAGGCCGAGTCCGCCCTCACCCAGGGCGCCAACGTCCTCGTCCTCGACGCGGTCGACGGCAAGGCCGCTGCCGGCGTCATGGCCAGCGCCAAGGCAGCCAAGGTCCCGGTCGTCGCCTACGACCGCTTCGTCGCGGGCAGCGATTACTACGTGTCCTTCGACAACGAGCAGGTCGGGAAGTTGCAGGGCCAGGCCCTCGTCGACATCCTCAAGAAGTCGGGCAAGACCTCCGGCAACATCGTCATGATCAACGGCTCGCCCACCGACCCGAACGCCGGTGACTTCAAGAAGGGCGCGCACAGCGTCCTGGACACCAGCGGTTTCAAGATCGCCGCGGAGTACGACACCCCCGACTGGAGCAACAACAAGGCCCGGGACTGGATGGAGGGCCAGCTGGCCGCCGTCAAGGACGGGCTCGTCGGCGTGTATGCCGCGAACGACGGCACCGGCGGCGGGGCCATCGCAGCGCTCAAGGCGGGCGGCGTCACGCCGCTGCCTCCGGTGACCGGCCAGGACGCCGAACTCGCGGCGATCCAGCGGATCCTCGCCGGCGACCAGGCGCTGACGATCTACAAGGCGATCAAGCCCCAGGCCGAGGACGCCGCGAAGGCCGCCATCGCCCTGGCCAACGGGACCAAGCCCACCGCCAAGACGACGAAGGACGGCATCCCGGCGACCCTGCTGACCCCGGTCGTCGTCACCAAGGAGACGGTGAAGTCCACCGTCGTCGCCGACAGCTTCTACAAGGTGTCCGACATCTGCACGGCCAACTTCGCCGCCGCCTGCACGGCCGCCGGTCTGAGCTGACCGCCGGCACCGGCATACGAGGAAAGGTTCAACGATGACCACCACCTCCCCGGCGGCGCCGGTCCTGTCGATGACCGGAGTGTCCAAGCGCTTCGGCGCGGTCCAGGCGCTCAAGGACATCGACTTCGACGTCCGCCCCGGGGAGGTGGTGGCGCTCGTCGGCGACAACGGCGCCGGCAAGTCCACCCTCGTCAAGGCCATCGCCGGGGTGTACACCCCCGACGAGGGCACCGTGGTCTTCGACGGCCGGACGGTGGTGATCTCCTCCCCCGCCGAGGCGCAGCGGTTGGGGATCGCCACCGTCTTCCAAGACCTGGCCCTGTGCGACAACCTCGACGTCGTCGCCAACCTGTTCCTCGGCAACGAGTTGCGCCGGGGCAGGGCACTCGACGAGATCACCATGGAGCGGGAATCCTGGCGGCTGCTGCGCGAGCTCAGCGCCCGTATCCCCAGCGTCCGGATCCCCATCGCCAGCCTGTCCGGGGGCCAGCGTCAGACCGTCGCCATCGCGAGGTCGCTGCTGGGACGTCCCAAGGTGGTCATGCTCGACGAGCCCACCGCCGCCCTCGGGGTCGCCCAGACCGCCGAGGTGCTCAATCTCGTCGAGCGCCTGCGCGAGAACGGCCTCGGCGTCATCCTCATCAGCCACAACATGTCCGACGTCATGGCGGTCGCCGACCGCGTCGTCGTGCTGCGCCTGGGCCGCAACAACGGCGAGTTCCTCGTGCGCGACACGACAAGCCAGCAGATCATCGCTGCGATCACCGGGGCGACCACCAACGCAGTGTCCGAGCGCGCCGCGCGCCGCAACCCCACCGAGGAGCTGTGATGAGCACCCCTGGCCCGACGCCGACGCCTCAAGACGCACCCAACGCCCCGGCTTCGGCCGGAACGGACGTCACTGCGGCCCTGCCGACCGACCTGCAGGACGAACGCCTCGTGGCCTCCGAGGGGCTCGGGGGCTGGCTTTCGGCCAGCTTCGCCCGACTACGCACCGGCGACCTCGGTTCCTTCCCCGTCGTCGTCGGACTCGTCATCATCTGGGGAGTCTTCTGGGCCCTCAACCCGGCGTTCGTCTCGAGCCGCAACCTCGTCAACCTCACCATGCAGTGCGCCGGCGTCGGAACCATCGCCATCGGGATCGTCCTCGTCCTGCTGCTCGGTGAGATCGACCTGTCGGTCGGCTCGATGAGCGGTCTGGCCGCGGCGGTCCTCGCGGTGACCTTCGTCAACCAGGAGCGGCCCGTGCTGGTCGCCGTCCTGGCCGCCCTGCTCGCGGGGTTGGTCGTCGGCCTGGTCTATGGGCTGCTCTACACGCGGTTCGGGGTGCCGAGCTTCGTCATCACCCTGGCCGGACTGTTGGCCTTCCTCGGGGTCCAGCTCATCGTCCTCGGCGACAAGGGGACGATCAACATCCCCTTCGAGTCCTCCATCGCGGACTTCGCCTCACAGCAGTTCCTCCCGCCCTGGCTGGCCTACGCACTCGCCCTCGCCGCGATGTGCGCCTTCCTCGTCACCCGACTGCGCGCCGAGGCTCGACGGCGGGCCGCCGGGTTGTCGGTGACCCCGACGAGCCTGCTGCTCGTGCGCGCGGCTCTCCTGCTCATCGTCCTTGCGGTTCCCGTCTTCCTGCTCAGCCAGGACCGCGGCGTGTCCGTCATGGTGCTGACCTTCGTCCTGCTCGTCGTCGTCATGGACTTCGCGATCCGTCGCACTCGTTGGGGCCGGTCGGTGCTCGCGGTCGGCGGGAACGTCGAAGCGGCCCGCCGCGCGGGAATCAACGTCAAAGGGGTCTACATCTCGGTCTTCGCGCTGTGCTCGACCTTCGCCGCCCTCGGCGGGATCTTCATGGCGGCACGGCTGCTCGCCGCCGGCCAGAGTTCCGGCACCGGCGACGTCAACCTCAACGCCATCGCGTCGGCAGTCATCGGCGGCACCAGCCTGTTCGGCGGCCGCGGCTCGGCCTACTCGGCGCTGTTGGGCATCCTCGTCATCCAGTCGATCTCCAACGGGCTGGACTTGTTCAGCGTCGGCGCCCCGCCGAAGTACATGGTGACCGGCGCCGTCCTGCTCATCGCCGTGATCATCGACTCGGTGTCCCGGCGCAGCCGGGCCGCGCACGGCCGGGCCTGACCGCCCCTGCCCGGCCGGGGCCATGGGCGTGCCGCCTGGACGCGGCATACCACTGCGGCAGCGGCTTACCGATGACCGGCTGGGTCCGCCCGACGACGTACGGAGCTAGCCGCGGACGGCGGCGGCCAGCGCGTCGACCCGGTCGGTGCGCTCCCAGGTGAAGGCCCCGTCGACTCCCGGCACGCTGGTCCGGCCGAAGTGGCCGTATGCCGCGGTGGGCCGGTAGATCGGGCGCAACAAGTCCAACTCGTCGATGATCGCCCCAGGGCGCAGGTCGAACACCGAGGCGATCGCGGCCTGGATGCGATCGACCGGGGCGGTCTCGGTGCCGAAGGTCTCGACGTACAGCCCCACCGGGTGCGCCGCCCCGATGGCGTAGGCCACCTGGATCTCACACCGCGAGGCCAGACCCGCGGCCACGACGTTCTTGGCGACCCACCGGGTCGCGTAGGCCGCCGAGCGGTCCACCTTCGAGGGGTCCTTGCCCGAGAAGGCGCCACCGCCGTGCCGGGCCATCCCCCCGTACGTGTCGACGATGATCTTGCGGCCGGTGAGCCCGGCGTCGCCCATCGGCCCACCGACCTCGAACCGTCCGGTGGGGTTGATGAGTGTGCGGTAGCCGGAGACGTCGAGGGGCGAGCCCGAATCGGCAAGCTCGGCGAGCACCGGTTCGATGACGTGCTCGACGATGTCCGGGGCGAGCAGTCCCTCGATCGACACGTCGGCGGCGTGCTGGGTGGACAGGACCACGGTGTCCAGGCGCACGGCCTTGTCGCCCTCGTAGGCGATCGTCACCTGGGTCTTGCCATCGGGTCGCAGGTAGGCCAGCTCGTGGCCCTTGCGCACGGCGGTGAGCCGCTCGGCGAGCCGATGCGCGAGGAAAATCGGCAACGGCATGAGTTCGGGCGTGTCGTCGCAGGCGTAGCCGAACATCAGCCCCTGGTCGCCGGCACCCTGCTTGTCGTACCGGTCGGCGTCCTGCCCGACCCGGTTCTCGTATGCCGTGTCGACGCCCTGGGCGATGTCGGGGCTCTGCTGCCCGATCGACACCGACACGCCGCACGACGCCCCGTCGAAACCCTTCGTCGAGGAGTCGTAGCCGATGCCGAGGACCGTCTCGCGGACGATCTTCGGGATCTCGACGTAGGCCTCGGTCGTCACCTCGCCGGCGACATGGACCAGCCCGGTCGTCACCATCGTCTCGACGGCAACGCGCGAGCGGGGGTCGCCGTCGAGCATCGCATCGAGGATGGCGTCGCTGACCTGGTCGCAGATCTTGTCCGGGTGCCCCTCCGTGACGGACTCGGACGTGAACAGGCGTGCGGACACAAGCGGCTCCAGGGATGCTCGGTGGTACGGCGCCGGTCAGTCTACGGGAGGGACGAGCAGCGCCCGGATGCCGTCCCAGACGCCGTCGGCCACCGCCCGCTTGCTCGCCGGCCCGATCGTCACGTCCGGCGAGCCGTCGGCGAAGAGCAGGTGGACGGTGTTGGTGTCCGAGCCGAAGGTGAGATCCCGCCCGACCTCGTTGGCGACGAGCACGTCGCACCCCTTGCGCCGCTGCTTGGCTCGCGCCAGGTCGAGGACGGAGCCGGTCTCGTCGCCGGTCTCGGCGGCGAAGCCGACCAGCAGGGGGCGGCGCAGCCCGCGCGCGGTCCGCCCGGCGACGAGGCCGGCGAGGATGTCGGGGTTGCGGACGAGTTCGACGACCGGCTCGACGATCGATTCGGGGGCCTGACCGGCGGCGTGGACCTTCTTGATCTTGTGGTCGGCGTAGTGCGCAGGGCGGAAGTCGGCGACCGCGGCGGCCATGACGACGGCGTCCGCGCTCCAGGCGAGCTCCTCGACCTGGGCCTGGAGGTCCCGGGCGGTCTCAACCCGGACCACGTCGACCCCGGCAGGGGTCGCCAGGGCGGTGTTGGCCGCGACGAGCGTGACCTGGGCCCCTCGGGCAGCGGCGGCCTCGGCGAGGGCGTAGCCCTGCTTGCCCGAGGACCGGTTGCCGAGGTAGCGCACCGGGTCGAGCGGCTCGCGGGTGCCCCCTGCGGTGACGACGACGTGCCGACCGTGCAGCCAGCGGTCCTCGACCGCCCCGCCGGCGACGATGGCCAGGCACGCGGCATACAGCTCGGGCGACTCGGGGAGGCGACCCGGGCCCGAATCGGCGCCGGTCAGCCGTCCCGAGGCCGGCTCGACGACGTGGGCGCCGCGGGCGCGCAGCGTGGCGACGTTGGCCCGGGTGGCGGGGTGCTGCCACATCTCGGTGTGCATGGCCGGTGCGTAGACGACCGGGCAGCGGGCGGTGAGCAGCGTCGCGGTGAGCAGGTCGTCGGCCATGCCGGCGGCGGCCCGGGCCAGTAGGTCGGCGGTGGCCGGCGCGACGACGACGAGGTCGGCCTCTTGGCCGATCCGCACGTGCCGGACCTGCTCGACGCTGGTCCACACGTCGGTGGCGACCGGCCGGCCCGAAAGGGCCTCCCAGGTGGCCAGCCCGACGAACCGCAGCGAGGCCTCGGTGGGCACGACGGTGACCTCGTGGCCGGCCTCGGTGAACAGCCGCAGCAGGGCGGCGGCCTTGTATGCCGCGATGCCCGCACTGACTCCCAGCACGACCCTCATCGATTGTCCGGCCGGCGCGACAGAGGGCTCAGCCCTCCGTGGTCTCCGAGGTCAGCAGGCCCTCGTTGATCTCCCGCAGGGCGATCGACAGCGGCTTCTCGTGGACCTCGGTCTCGACGAGGGGGCCGACGTAGTCGAGCAGTCCCTCCTGCAGCTGGGAGTAGTAGGCGTTGATCTGCCGGGCCCGCTTGGCCGAGTAGATGACCAGCGCGTACTTGCTGTCGGCGATGGCGAGCAGGTCGTCGATGGGCGGCTTGGTGATCCCGATGGGGTTGGCCACGGTTCCGGACACGGACGATCTCGTTTCTACGGGGAACTGGGGGTGCTGCCTGGCGCCACCGCCGAGGGAGGCCGGGGCGAACTCATCAATGATACGAGTTCCTCGCTGGCCCGGCGAACATCGTCGTTGACGACGACGACGTCGAACTCCTCGGCGGCGGCCAGTTCCGTGCGGGCGGTCTGCAGCCGGACCGCCCGTTCGGCCGGCGTTTCGGTGCCCCGGCCGACGAGCCGGCGGACGAGTTCGTCCCAGCTCGGGGGGGCGAGGAAGACGAAGAGGGCCTCGGGCATCGACGCGCGGACCTGCCGGGCACCGGCGAGGTCGATCTCCAGCAGCACCGGACGGCCCTCGGCTAACGCCCGCCGCACCGGCGCGCGCGGCGTGCCGTACCGGGCCGAGCCGTGCACGACGGCATGTTCGAGGAACTCCCCCGCAGCGACCATCCTGTCGAATTCGCCCGGATCGACGAAGTGGTAGTGGACCCCGTCGACCTCACTGGGCCGCGGTGGCCGGGTCGTCGTCGACACCGAGAGCCACACCTGGGGGTAGTGATCGCGTACGTACGCGGAGATGGTCCCCTTGCCGACGGCAGTGGGTCCGGCCAGCACGACGACGCGGGACAGGTATGCCGCCGAATCCGCCTCGGGGGGCGGCGTGCTCACGCCTCGTCGAACCGGGCAATGAGCGCGGCCGCCTGGTTGGCGCCGAGACCCCGGACCCGACGAGATTCCGAGATCCCGATGTCGGCCATGATCTGACGGGCCCGCACCGGCCCCACGCCCGGCAGGGCCTCCAACAGCGCCGACACGCGCATCTTCCCGACGACCGGATTGTCCTTGCCTTCCCCGATGACGGCGGCCAGCGATCCCTTGGAGTACTTGAGCCGGTTCTTCACGGCAGCCCGCTCACGACGGGCCAGCGCCGCCTTCTCCAGCGCGGCGGCGCGCTCCGCAGGTGTCAGCGTTGGCAGGGCCACGGTTGGTACTCCTCGATCCATCACGTCGATGCGACGAACCTACCCACGGCCACCGGCGGCCCGCAACGAGGGGCCGGCGCCGGGACGGTTCTTTCGCGAAGTTCGGGCCGGGCGGCTGGTCGCGCCGGTCAAAGGGCCGTGCTCAGGTCCCCCTGACGAGTTCGCGCAGGTCGGCTGTGACGCTGCGGACGCGCTCGATGAGGGCGGCCGGCTCGGGTCCGGCCCCGAGCAACTCCCTACTGGTGGAAGCCAACACCCGGGGCAGGGCCTCGCCGAATACCCGGCGCAGGTCCGCGCCGGTCGCTCCCTGGGCGCCCACCCCGGGCGCGAGCAGCGGCGCGTTGGCGGCAGCCAGATCCAGGCCGAGCCGCTCGACCGCATCACCGACCGTGGCCCCGACGACAAGTCCGACGCTGCCGAGTTCCCCCCGAGCAGCCGCAGGCGCGTTGTCCCGACTCGCCCCAGCGACGACGTGGCCCGCGACGCTCATCCCGTCGAGGGTGGCGTGCTGGACGCCGGGGCCCTCGGGGTTGGAGGTCAGCGCCAAGACGAACACGCCCCGGCCGGTGCTCTGGGCGAGATCGACGGCTGGGCGCAGGGACTCGTACCCGAGGTAGGGGCTCAGCGTGATCGCGTCGGGGGCGTGCGGCGCATCGGCGGCGAGGAATGCCTCGGCGTAGGCCTGCATCGTCGTGCCGATGTCCCCCCTCTTGACGTCGAGGATGGTCAAGGTCCCCGAGGCGGTGAGGTCCGAGACGACTCGTTCCAGGGCGGCGATCCCCGCCGAGCCGAAGAGCTCGAAGAATGCCGACTGGGGCTTGACCGCGGCCACCCGGCCGGCGAACGCCTCGACGCAGGTGCGGGCGAACCGCTCGACGCCGCGGACGTCGAAGTCCAGGCCCCACGCTTGCACCAACGACCGGTGCGGGTCGATCCCCGCACACAACGGTCCGTGCTCGTCCATCGCGGCCCGAAGCCGCACCCCGAAGCTCGGTCGGTCTGGAGCGCTCACGTCGGATCGCCCCCGGCCGGATGGGGATGCGCCGCGCCCACGGCGTCGGACAGGGCGGCATACCCCTTGGCCACGAGGAGGCGACGCAGTTCGTCGAGCACCCGGACCGGCGCCTGCGGGTCGTGGAAGGTCGCCGTGCCCACCTGGACGGCGCTGGCTCCGGCGGCCACGAGTTCGAGGGCGTCCCGCCCGGTGCTCACGCCGCCGACGCCGACGATCGGCGCGGTCGGCACCAGCCCGGCCACCATCGCGGCTCGGACCTGCCAGATCGCCCGTACGGCGATCGGGCGGATCGCCGGCCCGGACAGGCCTCCCGTCACGCCGGCGAGGTGCGGACGCATCCGATCGGTGTCGAGGACCATCCCGAGGGTGGTGTTGATCATCGTCAGTCCGTCGGCACCGGCCGCGAGACACGCGGCCGCGACGGGCACGAGGTCGGTGACGTCGGGGCTGAGCTTGGCCAGGATCGGCGTGCCGGCCGGGACCTCTGCCCGCACCGCGGCGATCACCTCAGCCGAGGCGTCGGGGTCAATGGCGAAAACGAGCCCTCGGTTGGCGACGTTCGGGCAGGAGATGTTCACCTCGATGCCGACGAGGGCTCGTCCGTGCGGACTCGCCACCAGCCGAGCGGCCACCTCGGCGAACTCGGGGCTCGATCCCCCGGCCACCGACACCAGCGCGCGGGCCCCGACCGAGGCCAGCCAGGGCAGGTCCTCGGCGACGAACGCCTCGATCCCGGGACCCTGCAGGCCGATCGAATTGAGCATCCCCGACGCGGTCTCGGCCATCCGCGGGGTGCCTCGGCCCGAGCGCGGCTGGGCCATCACCGACTTCGTGACGAACGCGCCAAGCCGACCGATGTCGAAGAACCGGTGCAGTTCCTTGCCGTTCGCGGCGCACCCAGAGGCGGTCATCACCGGGTTGGGCAGCCGCTGGCCCGCCAGAGTCACCGACATGTCGAGCATCAGTGCCCCCCCTGCCCTGGTGCCCCGACGGCGTCGGCGGGCACCTGACCCCGACCGTCGACGAGCGCGTCCCAGCGCACCCGGTCGCCGCGGAATACCGGCCCTTCGACACACGAGCGGACCATCCGGGTCGACCCGTCGCGCCCGCGCACCGGCAGCACGCAGGTCATGCACACCCCGACCCCGCAAGCCATGGCCTCCTCGACGGCGACCTGGGCCACCGCCCCCTCCCGCTCGGCAATCTCGGCGACCGACTGCAGCATCGGCATCGGGCCGCACGCGTAGACCACGACAGCCGAGCTGAGCCGGGCGACCCCGGGCAGAACGTGGCTGACCCACCCTTGGGTGCCCAGCGAGCCGTCGTCAGTCGTCACGGTGACCCCGTCGGCAACCTCGTGCGCCTGCTCCACGCCGAAGAGTCGATCGGCGCTGGCCGCCCCGAGGATCAGCTCGGTGGCGCAGCCGCGTTCGCGCAGCGCCTCGGCGAGCCAGAACAGCGGCGCACTGCCGTAGCCGCCGCCGACGAGCACGCACGGCACCGGGTCGGTCGGCAACGGGAACGGCCGTCCGAGCGGCCCGACGAGGTCGACCTCGCCACCGAGCGCGAGGTCGGTGAGCCACACCGTGCCCGGCCCGTGCGCAGCGACAACGATCTCGACGGTGTCGGCCGCGACGTCGACCCGGTAGATCGAGAAGCAGCGCCGCAACAGGGTCGCCGCGGTGGGGCCCCCGACGGTCAGCGCGACGAACTGGCCGGGTCGGGCCAGGGCGGCGACCCCCGGCGCGGCGAAAGTCATCCTGCGGTAGGCGCCCTCGACCCCGGCCGAGACGAGTCGCGCCGTGACCTGCCCGACGTCGCGCGACGGCATACCGGGGCTCGTCGTGGCGCTCACTGGACGTCCGTCCGCGAGTAGAGGTCGAGCTCTCGGGCGTGTTCCTGCAGCGAGGTGACGCCCAACTCCCCCGCCCGCATGGCCTCGATCGCCTGCACGGCGGCGGCCAATTCCTGCACCGTCGTGAGCAAGGTCTTGTCGGCGGCGATGGCGGCGGCGCGGATCTGGTAGCCGTCGGTCCGGGCCTGCTGGCCGGTCGGGGTGTTGACGATCATGTCGACCTCGCCGGCGAGGATCCGTTGGACGATGGTCCGCTCGTCCTCGAGGTTCGGGTGGTTGCCGTATTCGGTGATCTTGCGCACGACGTCGGCGGCGATTCCGTTGCGCCGCAGGACATCCGCGGTCCCTTGGGTGGCCAACAGCCGGAACCCGAGGTCGGCGAGGTGGCGCACCGGGAAGAGCATGGCGCGCTTGTCGCGGTTGGCGACGGAGACGAAGACCGTGCCCCCGACGGGCAGCCCCCCGTATGCCGCGAGCTGGCTCTTGGCGAACGCGCGGCCGAAGTCGACGTCGATGCCCATGACCTCGCCGGTGGACTTCATCTCCGGCCCGAGCAGGGCGTCGACCATCTCGCCCTCGCTCGTGCGGAACCGCGCGAACGGCAGGACAGCCTCCTTGACCGACATCGGCGCGTCCGCCGGCAGGTTGCCCCCGTCGCCGTGGGCCGGCAGCACGCCGTCGCGTCGCAGGTCGGCGATCGACGCGCCGAGCATGATCCGCGCCGCGGCCTTGGCCAGCGGCACTCCCGTCGCCTTGGCGACGAAGGGCACGGTCCGCGAGGCGCGGGGATTGGCCTCGAGGACGTAGAGGACGTCCTGGGCCAGGGCGAACTGGACGTTCATGAGCCCGCGCACTCCGATGCCCTCGGCCAGGGCCAGGGTGCTGCGGCGGACCCGCTCGATCTCCGCCGCCCCGAGGGTCGCCGGCGGCAGGGCGCACGCGCTGTCGCCGGAATGGATGCCCGCCTCCTCGATGTGCTCCATCACCCCGCCGAGGTAGAGCTGCTCGCCGTCGTAGAGCGCGTCGACGTCGATCTCCAACGCGTCATCGAGGAACCGGTCGACGAGGATGGGGTGCTCCGGCGAGGCGACGGTCGCCCGTTCGACGTACGTCGCCAGGGTTTCGTCGTCGTAGACGATCTGCATACCTCGCCCGCCGAGCACGTAGGAGGGCCGCACGAGCACGGGGTAGCCGATCCGGTGGGCGACCTCGATGGCCTCGTCCGCGCTGTATGCCGTGCCGTACTTCGGCGCGGGCAGGTTCGCCTCGGCGAGGACCCGCCCGAAGGCACCACGGTCCTCGGCGAGGTGGATGGCCTCCGGTGGCGTGCCGACGACGGGCACCCCCTCGTCCTTGAGCGCCTGGGCGAGCCCCAACGGCGTCTGCCCGCCCAACTGGACGACGACCCCGGCGATCGGCCCGGCCTGGGCCTCGGCATGGACCACCTCGAGGACGTCCTCGAGAGTGAGCGGTTCGAAGTACAGCCGGCTGCTCGTGTCGTAGGGGCCACCTCGGTCTCCTCGTCGTAGCTGGAGTAGTGATAGGGCGTCGCCGCAGCGAATTCGGCGGCACACGTGTCGACGGTCTTGAACACCGGGCGCACCCCGAGGGCGTGCCGGACCCCGCGGACCACCGCCTCCGGCATACCGCGCAGCCCGGCGAGCTGCCGGTCGCTGAAGCCGTGCCGTTTGGCCAGGCGCAGGATCTCGACGGAGAGCCGGTCGGCGTTCCGGACCCGGTCGGCAACCTCGTTGACGAGGGCGATCTGGTCGAGGAACCACGGGTCGATCCCGGTCGCGGCGTGCAGGTCCGCGACGCTCGCTCCCCCACGCAGCGCCTGCTGGACGGCGACGATCCGCCCCTCCGTCGGCACCCGGGCGCCCGCGACAAGGGCGAGGGTCTGCTCGGGCGTGGGAGCCGGACCGTCCCAGTGGAAGGTCGCCTCGCGACGTTCGATCGAGCGCAGCGCCTTCTGCAGGGCCTCGGTGAAGTTGCGCCCCAACGACATTGCCTCGCCGACCGACTTCATCGTCGTCGTCAGGGTGGGATCGGCGGCCGGGAACTTCTCGAAGGCGAATCGCGGGACCTTGACGACGACGTAGTCCAGGGTCGGCTCGAAGGAGGCCGGGGTCTCGCGGGTGATGTCGTTGGGGATCTCGTCGAGGGTGTAGCCGATGGCCAGGCGGGCCGCGATCTTCGCGATGGGGAATCCCGTTGCCTTGGAGGCCAACGCGCTCGAGCGCGAGACGCGGGGGTTCATCTCGATGACGATGACCCGCCCGTCCCTGGGGTTGACGGCGAACTGGATGTTGCAGCCGCCGGTGTCGACGCCCACCTCGCGGATCACCGCGATCCCGATGTCGCGCAGCCGCTGGTACTCGCGGTCGGTGAGGGTCAACGCCGGCGCGACGGTGATCGAGTCGCCGGTGTGCACGCCCATCGGGTCGAGGTTCTCGATCGAGCAGACGACGACGACGTTGTCGGCGTGGTCACGCATCACCTCGAGCTCGAACTCCTTCCACCCGGCGATGGACTCCTCGAGCAATACCTCGGTCGTCGGGCTCGCCTGCAGACCCGCCCCGGCGATCCGGCGCAGCTCGGCCTCGTCGTGGGCAAACCCGGAACCCAGCCCGCCCATGGTGAACGAGGGCCGCACGACGAGCGGATAGCCGAGCTCGGCCGCTGCGTCGAGGCATTCGGTCATGGTGTGCGCGATCGTCGACCGGGCCACCTGCGCCCCGCACCGCTCGACGACGCCCTTGAACGCCTGGCGGTCCTCGCCGAGCCGGATCGCGTCGACGTTGGCGCCGATGAGCGGGCAGTCGTACTTCTCCAACACGCCGGACTCGTGCAGCGCCATCGCCGTGTTGAGCGCGGTCTGCCCACCGAGGGTGGCCAGCACCGCGTCGGGGCGCTCCTTGGCGATGATCTTCTCGACGACCTCGGGGGTAATGGGCTCGACGTAGGTCGCGTCGGCGAACTCCGGGTCGGTCATGATCGTCGCGGGGTTGCTGTTGACGAGCACGACGCGGATGCCTTCGGCCCGCAGCACTCGGCACGCCTGGGTGCCCGAGTAGTCGAATTCGCACGCCTGGCCGATGACGATCGGTCCGGACCCGATGACCAGGACGCTGCCGATGTCCTCCCGCTTGGGCATCAGCGCGCACCTTCCATGAGCTGGGTGAACCGATCGAACAGGTATGCCGCGTCGTGCGGCCCGGCCGCCGCTTCCGGGTGGTACTGGACGGAGAAGGCCGGGATGTCGAGGCACTCCAGACCCTCGACGACGTCGTCGTTGAGGCAGACGTGGCTCACCCGGACCCGCCCGTGTGCCGTGCGCGCGTCGTGTTTGGTCGGCGCATCGACGGCGAAGCCGTGGTTGTGGGCGGTGACCTCGACGGTGCCCGTGGTGCGGTCCATGACCGGTTGGTTGATCCCCCGGTGGCCGTACTTGAGCTTGTAGGTGCCGAAGCCCAGTGCCCGGCCGAGCAGTTGGTTGCCGAAGCAGATGCCGAAGAACGGGATGCGCCGGTCGAGGACCTCGCTCAACAGGGTGAGGTCGGCCGTGGCGGGGTCGCCCGGGCCGTTGGAGAAGAACACCCCGTCGGGCCCTCCCTCGCAGACGCCTAGGACGTCCTCGATCGTCGACGTCGAGGGCAGGACGTGGACCTCGATGCCCTGGCGGGCCATGAGCTCGGGGGTCATCGCCTTGATGCCCAGATCGACGGCGGCGACGGTGTAGCGCCGATCGCCTTGGGCCGCAACGACGTAGGGCTCTTGGGTCGAGACCTCGCCGGCGAGGTCAGCCCCGGCCATCTCGGGAGCGGCGTCGACGCGGGCGAGCAACTCCTCGACCGGCCGGGCGGCGTGGTCGCCGGAGAAGACCCCGACCCGCATCGCCCCCCGTTCGCGCAGGTGGCGGGTGAGCGCCCGGGTGTCCACGTCGCAGATACCGACGACGCCCTCGGCGCGCAGCCGGTCCTCCAGCGTGCCGGTGGAGCGCCAGTTCGACGGGCGCAGCGCCGGGTCGCGCACGACGTACCCGGCGACCCAGATCCGGGCGGACTCGTCGTCCTCGCCGTTGACCCCGGTGTTGCCGATGTGCGGAGCGGTCATGACGACGACCTGGCGGTGGTAGCTGGGGTCGGTGAGGGTCTCCTGGTAGCCGGTCATCCCCGTCGAGAACACCGCCTCGCCGAGCGCCTGGCCCACCGCCCCGTAGGCGTGCCCGGAGAACACCCGTCCGTCCTCGAGGACGAGCACCGCAGGGCCGCGGTCGGCAAGCAGGCTCACGAGATCTCCTTCGGACGCAGCTGGCCGCGGTAGGACGTGCACGTGCCGCGCAGGAAGGTCCCGACCACCGCCCCGTGGTAGGTGCCCCCGTGCCAGGGGTTGTTGCGCGAACGTGACTGCGACAGTGCGGCATCCACCGTAACGACCGCGTCTGGGTCGACGAGAGTGAGGGTCGCCGGAGAGCCCACCTCGAGGTCGTGGCCGTGGCCGGCCAACCGCGCGATCCGCGCGGGTGCCTGCGACATCACCCGGGCGACCCCCGCCCAGTCGAGCAGCCCGGGTCGGACCATGACCTCGGCGACGACGGACAGGGCGGTCTCTAGGCCGAGCATCCCGAAGGCCGCGTCGACGAACGCGTGTTCCTTGTCGTGCCGGGCGTGCGGGGCGTGGTCGGTGGCGACCGCGTCGATCGTGCCGTCGGCGAGGGCATCCCGCAGCGCCTGGCGGTCCGCGTCGGGGCGCAGCGGCGGGTTGACCTTGAACACCGGGTCGTAGCCGGCGAGCAGGTCGGTGCCCAGAGCGAGATGGTGCGGGGTGACCTCGGCGGTGACCGCGATGCCCTGGGCCTTGGCCCACCGCAGCACCTCGACGGTGCCGGCCGTGGAGACGTGGGCGACGTGGACGCGCGATCCGGTATGCCGCGCGAGCATGACGTCGCGGACCACGACGACCTCCTCGGCAATCCCCGGCCATCCCGGCAGGCCGAGGCGTCCCGAGAGCTCCCCCTCGTGGGAGCAGGCCCGGCCGTCGGCCAGCGCCGGGTCCTGCGCATGTTGCGAGATCACGCCGTCGAAGGGCTTGACGTACTCCAGGGCCCGGCGCATGACCCGCGCGTCGCCGACACACCGCCCGTCGTCGGAGAACACCCGCACCTGGGCGCGCGAGCGGGCCATCAGGCCGAGCTCCGCGAGCTGTTCGCCGGCCAGGCCCATCGTGACGGCGCCCACCGGTTGCACGTCGACGAGACCGGCGGCCTGACCGAGGGCAAGGACGTGCTCGGCCGCTTCGGCGGTGTCGGTGACCGGCGTCGTGTTGGCCATGGCGAGCACGGCCGTGAAGCCGCCCATCGCGGCGGCCGCGGACCCGGAGGCTACGGTTTCGGCGTCCTCGCGGCCTGGCTCGCGCAGGTGGGCGTGCAGGTCGACCAGGCCGGGGAGCAGGACGAGTCCGTCGGCGTCGATGTCCTGCACCTGGCCTGGTGCGGTGCGGATGGTCCCCACCCGGGCGATAACTCCGTCGCGGATGAGGACGTCGGCGCCGCGGGCGCCGAGGAGTCGTACCCCCCGCAGCAGCGCTCCCGTCTCCCGCGTTTCGGTGGCACTCATGCGACCTCGCCGCCTTCGGTGGGGACGCCGATTTCTCCGGCGAGCAGGTGGTAGAGGACCGCCATGCGTACCGCAACCCCGGCTGACACCTGTTCCAGGACAACCGAACTCGGCGCATCGGCCGCGTCGGCGGAGATCTCCAGGCCGCGATTCATCGGCCCCGGGTGCAGGATCGGAATCTCGGGCCGGGCGGCATACAGGCGCTCGAGTCGGTCGCGGGTCAGGCCGTAGCCGACGGTGTATTCGCGAGGCGTCGGGAAGTATCCGCCGGTCATCCGCTCCAGCTGTACCCGAAGCATCATCACGGCGTCCGGCGGTGTCGCGGCATACAGCACCTCGTCGAGATCCCAGCTCGTCGCGAAGCCCTCCGCGGCGGCCCACGCGTCGATGCCGCTGGGCATGAGGGTCGGCGGCGCGACGACCGTGACCCGGGCCCCGAGGGTGGCCAGGGTGATGACATTGGAGCGGAACACCCGGGAGTGGGCCAGATCGCCGACGATGACGACATGGCGCCCGTCGAGGTCGCCGAGGTGGTGGCGCAGGGTGTAGGCGTCGAGCAGCGCCTGGGTCGGGTGCTCGTGGGTGCCGTCTCCGGCGTTGACGACGCTCGCGTCGACCCACCCGGCGACCTGGTGACACGCCCCCGACGCCGAGTGCCTGATGACCAGGGCGTCGACGGCCATGGCGGTGATCGTCCGGACGGTGTCGCGCAGCGACTCGCCCTTGGACGTCGACGAACCCTTGCCGGCGATGTTGATGGTGTCGGCCGACATCCACTTGCCGGCGATCTCGAACGAGCTGCGGGTGCGCGTGGAGTCCTCGAAGAAGAGGTTGATGATCGTGCGCCCACGCAGGGTGGGGATCTTCTTGACCTCCCGGCGCTGGACGTCGTGCATCGAGGCGGCGGTGGTGAGGATGGCCTCGACCTCGGGCCGGGTCAGGTCGGCCGAGGAGAGCAGGTGGCGCGGGCTCATCGCTCGCCTCCGCTGATCCCGACGGTGTCGTCCTGGCCGTCGGTCTCGCGCAGCCGGACGTGGACCCGTTCGGTCGAGGAGGTCGGCAGGTTCTTGCCGACGTGGTCGGCCCGGATCGGCAGCTCGCGGTGGCCGCGGTCGACGAGGACGGCCAGGCGCACCGCCCGGGGCCGGCCCAGCTCGACGAGCGACTCCAGGGCGGCCCGGATCGTGCGGCCCGAGTAGAGGACGTCGTCGACGAGGACGACGACCTTGCCGTCGATCCCGCCGGGGGGCATCGAGGTCGGGCCGACCGGGCGGGTCGGCTGATGGCGCAGGTCGTCGCGGTGCATGGTGATGTCGAGGGCGCCCACCGGCACGCTAGTGCCCTCGACCTCGGCGATGACGTCGGCGAGGCGGTGCGCGAGGGGTACTCCGCGGGAGGGGATGCCCACGAGGACGAGGTCCGAGGCACCCTTGTTGCGTTCGAGGATTTCGTGGGCCACGCGTCGCAGGGCTCGGGATACGTCACCGGAACTCATCACCGAACGGGCGGCCGGGGCAGCGTCGGGCGTCACCTCGCGGACTCCTTCCCCGCCTCGCCGGACGGTGGTTAAAGGACGTCGACTTCGCCGTCACCCTACCTCGCGTCGGCGCGGCTGCCCGGCCTGGTCCGTATGCCGGCGGGTCTAGCGAGCGTGTCGCATCCGCGCGGCTGCCCGGCCTGGTCCGTATGCCGCCGGGTCTAGCGGGCGTGTCGCATCCGCACGGGGTTGAGCGTGCGCGCGCCGAAAGCATTTCTCACAGAGCCCCCAAGCCCCAGGACTTCCCCTGGAGCGCCTTGCCCCCAACCTGCTCCCGGAGGTCAGTTGTCGCTGGGTTGGGCACCCGACACCCCGCCACAACTGCGCCCAGGGGGCAGTAGTCGCCACCCTGGGCACCACCACCGCGGTCACCTTGAACCGTTCG